>Ga0209536_100005367_pt1 | contig 19949 bp, 18 predicted proteins | sample DeeMarSeWOR28_12_FD_187461 | JGI IMG/M metagenome (GOLD analysis project Ga0209536, IMG submission 187461) | Marine sediment microbial communities from White Oak River estuary, North Carolina - WOR-2-8_12 (SPAdes) (version 2) | ecosystem: Environmental > Aquatic > Marine > Intertidal zone >...
GGTCGGACACATCTGGCCTTCCGAGGGAGTGAGGATCGTGACCACCGGGGGATCGCCGATGAGGACAGTCATCGACTTCGACGTCGTAAAGCCCTCGGAATCCGTTACTGTCGTGGTGATCAGGTGATGACCTTTCGCGAGGTCGCTCCGCGTGATCGTTGCGCCGGAGCCGAGCCGGCCGTCGAGATCGGACTCCCAGACGAGGTGCTCGCCTTCGATCGTTTCGCCTCTCCAGTCCCTGGCCAGGGCCCGGAACTGAACCTCCGAGCCCGTGGCGAAGGCCGAGCCGTCTTCCGGTGTGTCGATCCGGAGGGCGGGATAGGGTGTCCGCACATCGACGGCGACGCGGTCCATCGCCTTGCGCCCGGCTTCGTCCGTCACCGTAAGTGTTACCGCATGAACCCCGACCTCCATGTCGACGGCAAGCGAGCAGCCCGGCTCGCCCTCCGACCCGTCGAGCGTCGCCTGTCTCTCCGTCCACAGGTAGCCAGCGATGGGGCTGCTGCCGGCCGCGCTGCCGCACCCGTCAAGAGTCACTCGCTCGAGACCATCCTCGTCGAGGTCGCCGTAGCGGAGGTCGGGGCCGGCGTTCGCTATCGGGGGTGACTCGTCGAGAGAGTTCGGAACCGCCGAATCTCCTGCCGGCTCGGGGTCCAGGATCCTCGTGGCCTCCTCACCACACCCGGTCGCTGCGAGGGGGACCACCAGGAATATCACGGTCAACAGCATCATGCGGTTCATGGTAGTCTCTCCTCTCGTTCCCCCGGAGCTCCCCTGTGTTAGGGAATGGCGCTCACCGCTCGGCCCGATCCGACGCGGCGTAGGAGATCCAACCCCCACCTTCGGCGATCCAAGTGGTCTCGGACGTGTAGACAACGACGAATTCGGACTCGCCCACGGCGTGCGTGAAGCGCCCGGTGCCCCCCCTCGACGAGTAGTGCAGTTCGTAGGTCAATGGATCGAGATTCACCACCGAGCCCGTGTATTCGAGGTGGATCTGGTCCCCGTTCGCGGCAGTCAGAATACCCTGCCCATCCGTGACGGCGCCGGTCGCCAGGTTCACGCAGCCTGCCTGCTGGATCTCGAAGCGGCCGACATGGGTCATCGTTCCCTTTCCGGGCGCTCCGGAGTACGCCAGCCCGGCGGCCTCGTCGCACCAACCCAGCGGTACTGCTTCCCCTTCCGAGGTAAGCCTGAAGTCGCGGACGACCAGGCTGCCGGAAAAGGGACTCGGCGATTCGGCCACCAGCTGCGCCGCTTCGCCGGCCGATGGTTCGAGCGCCGTCGGCTCCGTGGCACTCTCGCAGGCGGCCAGTGCCATCGCGGCAGCAAGCAGCAGAATGTGACTCCTCATGGGTTCCTCCCGTTGCAGTCGGAGCCGTGCCTTTCGAACGGCCGGGTACCATTCGCCATCGCGACCCGGCTTGCACTGGCGGCTCCGCGTGAACTCCCCTGGAGTCTGGAGACCGGGCGTGAGCGGCTCGTGTGCGGATCGTGAGCGCGGCAAGTGGCGCAGCATAAAGGGGCCAGATAGCTTCATAAGGTCGCCCGAGCGGCCGCTGGCGTGCCCCCCGCGCCTTGAAGCAGGCGACACGAATTCCATAGCGTCCGGGTCGACGGGCCCGGGAGGACCATGCTCGAGTTGTGCACGCTGGGCACCATCGCGCTTCGCGGGGAAGATGGATTGCCCATCCGCGAGCCTCTGCGGCATACGAAACGAACCGCCCTGCTGGCGTATCTGGCGATCGCCGATCCTCTCCGGTTGCATCGCCGGGAGACGCTCATCTCTCTCCTGTGGCCCGATCTCGACGAGACCCACGGACGAGGCATGCTCCGGCACGAGCTTTACGAACTGCGGCGCTCGCTGGGGACGGATGTGATTCGCTCCGACGGCCGCGAGACCCTCTGTGTCGATGGAGAACGCCTGTGGTGCGACGCCCGGGCCGTGGCGCGGCAGCTGACGGAGGGGCAGCTGATCGAGGCGCTCGATCTCGTGAAGGGCGAGTTCCTGCCCGGCCTGCACGTGGACGGAGGAGAGTTCGACCGCTGGCTCGACGGGGAGCGGGGTCGGCTGGCCCGCCGCGCCGGAGCGGCGGCGGAGAGACTGTGCGCCCGGGCGGCCGCCACCGGCGACCCGGCGGGCGCGGTTGGCTGGGCACGGCGCTGGACGGACCTGCTCCCGTACGATGAGACCGCGTGGCACCGTCTCGTATCGCTTCTCGACGAAACGGGCGACCGGGCCGGCGCGCTGTCGGCGTACGAGGAGCTCGCCGCTCGCTTGAGCGACGAATTGGAGATCGAACCCTCCCCGGAAATTCGGGAGTTGGCCGGGCAGATCCGAACGAGAGGGAAGATCGGAGTGGATGGCCCGTCGCCGCCCCGAAGCCGCGACGCCGGCTCGCTCGATGAAACGCCCGGCCGCACGGCCCCGGGGTCTCTCGCCTCGCCATCCGTTCCCGTCCTGATCGCGATCCGGCCCGCGGAGAACCTCACCGGAGACGCACGACACGACGCGCTGGCCCGGCAGTTGACGGACCGACTCGCCGGCGCGGTCGCGGAGCTGCACTTCGTGCAGGTGGTCATCGGCGACGACGTGCCGTGGGCGAGCGCGGTCGTCTCGGCCACCCTGTTCGAACACCCGGACGGCGTGCAGGCCCGGACACGACTGATGGAAACGGCGACCGGAGGGCGAGTGCTCGCCTCCCCGGAGGCCGTGGTTCTCGAACCAGTCCCAGGCGATCAGGGCCTGGAGGAAGTCGTAGCCCGGGTGCTCGCCTCCGTAGCGACGCAGTACGATCCCCGCGTTCCGATCGCCTTCGTCGGCGGCCTCCCCGTCCGGACTCCGAGCTGGAAGGCCTGGCTGGAGTTCATCCAGGGCTCGGAGGCGTTCGGTGCCTTCCGGTTCGCCGAGGCGGCCCATCGGCTCGGCCGGGCGAACGAGATCGATCCGACCTTTGTGAAGGCGGGAGTGTTCGCAGCGCTCGCCGTGGCCTACTGCGGCGATCCGGCCGGGGCGGAGCAGCGCGCCACGGAAGCGCTGCGCGCCGGAGAGGAAACGGCTACGGAGTATGAGCGGCTTTTCGCTGGCTGGGTCCTCGCCGAGCTGCGCGGCCTGCGTGCCGAGGCCTACCGGGCCTGTCGCGACGCCTGCGCCTTGACCTCCCACCCGGTGTTCCTGTTCCTGTTCGGACGGGAGGCCTATCGGTCGAAGCGGCTGGAGGAAGCGCTGACCGCCCTTGAACGAGTGGGATCGGGTGGACAGGGGTGGTGGAGGAACTGGTGCGAGATCTACGAGGTCACGGGTGGTTCCCTGCACGTGCTGGGGGCGCACCACGCGGAGCTCGACGCGGTGTCAGAGGGACGCACCCTGTATCCCGAGGCGTTGGAGCCCATGCGGGCCGAGGTCAGGACACGGGCCGCGCTCGGCGAGCCACGCGCCGCGCTCGATACCGTCGACGAAGCCCTCACGATGGCACCCGCGCTGCTCCGTCCCGCCGACGTGGCCTGGACCGCCGCCCAGGAGCTCGACGCGCACGGCTACCCGGACGCGGCCGCGGCGGCCCGGTCGAAGGGAATCGAGTGGACCGTGCGAAGGCGCGAGGCCACGCACGCGGATCGTCTGCTCGCGATCCGTCTGCTTCTCGAGTCGGGCGAGCTCGCTTCGGCGGCGAGGCGACTGCAGGACCTGGCACCGTTTGAACAGCTCGCGCCACTGGACGCCCTCGAGGCACTCGGACTCGCCGGACTGCTGTCGGCAGCGGCAGGCGACGCGGGCGAGGCCACCGGCGTGATCGCGCGGCTGGAAGGCCTCCGCAGCCCCTACTTGAGCGGTCGGCACCTGCTTCGCGTCGCAGGAGTTCACGCGGCGCTGGGCAACCACGCGGAGGCGATCGATGCGCTCCGCCGGGCGTTCGCCGCCGGGCTGCCCTTCGGTGTCGAGCTTCACGCCCTGCCGAGCCTGCGACCGCTGACTGGAACCGCGGACTTCGAACTGCTGCTCCGCCCGCGCGGGACGGGAGACCGCCGAAGGATCGCGAGATCCGCGCGAGGCAGCGCACGAGGGCATCTGACCGTCGTACACTGAATCTGGCATCACGGGGGCCACCAGGCTTCCCGCGGGAGCCCGTTTCGGCGATAGTTGGGCGAACTTCGATCCCGCGGACGATCCGCGAGGGGTGTGTTTCCGTTCCGCACATGGAGGCTGCGTCATGCGTCGTTTGGTGAACTCGATGGTCCTCGTCTTCACGCTTCTGTTCAGCGCCACTGCGCTCCAGGCGCAGCAGGCCCCCGAACCGCTCCAGGACCTGATCGACCGCTGGGAGGCGGCGTTCAACGCCGGAGATTACGCGGCGGTCGCGCGCCTCTATACGGCCGATGGAATCCGCATGCCCCCGGGCGAGGACCTGATCCAGGGACAGGACGCGATCGCGAAGCGGAGCGAACAGTTCGCCGGCTTCAAGATCGAGCTCCAGCCTTACAGCGGACTGATCGGGGACGCCAACGGCTCCACCTGGGGCACGTACAAGCTGACCGGAACGGTGGACGGCGCGCCCGTCACGATCGAGGGACGCTGGATGAATGCCGTAAAGAAGACCCCGGACGGTTGGCGGATCCACCGGGACATCTGGCACGAGATGCGGAGAAGCTGAGCCGGGCTTCCGCCGGACTCCCCTCATGCGGGCCCGATCCTATTCGAGGATCGGGCTCGTCGCTCCCCAGGTCCCGGTGAACAGCGTGTCCTCCAGCGGGCGTCGGGTGCGCGGCGCCAGCTCGCTCTCGCGTCGTTTCTCGGAGAGCGTCGCCGGATCGCCGAGGTAGCCGATCGTCACACCCGTCACCACGTCGAAGTCGGCCGGGACGCGGAATCGCGCGCGGACCTCATCCGGCAGGATGCCGCCCATGTGATGCACGTGCAGGCCGTCGGCCGTGGCCTGGGCGGAGAGGTTGCCCATCGCGAGACCCAGATCGTGCCAGGCGTGGCGATAGGATCGTCCCCGCCTCGTCTCCCTGGCGGCCGCCGTCAGGACCAGCACCGGCGCCGCGCAGGCCCACTCCCGGTTTCCCTCGACCAGGCAGGCGAGCGCGTCCTCCCAGCTGGCGTCGAAGTGCCTGCGCGAGAGCAGGAATCGCCACGACTGCTCGTTGCCCGAGGATGCGGCCCAGCGGGCGGCCTCGAACATCTTCACGAGCTTCTCTGTTTCCACGGGCCGATCCTGCCACGCGCGCGGGCTCCAGCGCTCCGCGAAAATGTCCAGGATGGGAACGGACGTGGCGGCCCGCTTGATCTCCTTCAGGTCTGCCGTTTCGGTCTCGTGCACCTTCAGCTCCGCGTTGGATCGGGTCAGCGTCCGACGTTCACCCGCGCCTACCCGGATGAAAAAACGGGGATCCGACACGGCGTCGGACCCCCGTCAACAAGCTCGGGACGATCGGGGCGGATCAGCCCTGGCCGGGACCGTACCAGACGCCCGGTCCGATCGCTTCGCCGGCACGTCCCATGATCTCGACCCAGCCCTCCCGGTTCGACGCGTCCCGGCACAGGCCGCTGAACCGGTTGGCCTCCCGCCGTGCCACGGTGCACGTCACGAGCACGTCGTTGCCCTGGTCGAACCAGAAGCTGAACTGGTCGACCCGGTCCTTCCCCGTCCAGCTGCTGGTGTTCACGAACTTGACGTCGTGCTTGCTCTCGGTGCCGCCCTGCTGGACGAGCAGCTGACCGCTGGGATTCCGCGCGCGCAGGTCCACGACGAAGGTCGCGGGCACCGCCATGTTGGTGACTCCGTACGTTCCGGCCGGAAGCCTGCCCACCGGGGTGTAGGAGGCCTGGAGCTGGGCGATGGTCGCGCTCTGGGCCGTCGCGCCGTCCGCGGAGAGAAGAAGAGCGCCCGCAGCCGCCGTGAGCATGAAGAGGGTCCGTCGCATGACATCCTCCTGGTGCAGAGGGACGGAAACCGATCCATCCGAGGGTCGATGATCGCAGGGGAACACCGGACATTCTGCCGCGACGCACGCGGCATGGCAAGGGATACGGGCCGATCCGATCTTGCCGGAATCCCCTGCAGCAGGCACATTGGCCGCGCTCGTCCCGCCAGGGACGGGAAATGCGGGCGTAGCTCAATTGGTAGAGCGTCAGCCTTCCAAGCTGAAGGTCGCCGGTTCGACCCCGGTCGCCCGCTTCCACCTGCTGCACGCAGAAAGGCCCCGACGCGAGCCGGGGCCTTTCTGCCATCTCGAGTCCAGGGCCGGTGGACCTGGATCGATCGACGGCTACGGGATTTCGGTGATGTCCACCCCGTCGTCATTGAGGTCGTCATCGCCGTTTCCGGTCGTCTCGCGGTTGACGAGCAGCAGGGTGCCCTGCACGCCGCCTTCCCGTCCCACGACGATCCCGTCGTCGTTCATGCTGGTCACGACGTTGTGCAGCTCCGCGTAGATCGAGCCGCCGGTGATGGCGGGCGCCACGACGTCGCCGAGCTCGTCGTCCTCGCGCAGCTGCAACCCTTCGTCGCTGTTGTCGGTGGCAGCACATTCCGGATGTCGGCGTTGACGTCTCCGGAACCGAATTCCTCGATCTGCGTGCCCTCGACGCCGTTTCCGATCGTCGTGAGACCACGGAACACCAGCGTGACGCTCCCGCCTGCGACGGCGCAGGCCGCCGGGTCGGCGTTCAGAGTCTCATCGTCGTCGGCGGGCTCGCACTCCTTGTCCTCCGTGCCCTTTACGCCCTCATCGGTGTTGCCGATCGCGATCACGTTCGTGAGGCGCATCTCGAGATCGCCGGGCCCCTCCTCATCGAGGTCCAGCCCCTCGTCGAATTTGTCGTTCAGCTCGAGGTCCGACCCCTCGAAGTAGATGCCGCCGGGGCCGGCCTCGTCGATGTCGAGTCCGTCGTCGAGGTCCTCCGGATCACGCGGACCGTTCTCGTTGAAGGTCGAGTTCCGCGCGGTGTGCGCGCTGGGGTTACGCCCTGGGGGGAGGTACGTCGGAATCCAGGGGAACCTCCACGAGCGTCCCGCCCTTCGATCGGAGCGGCCCCAACTCGCGCGGTCGGGCGGGATGCCGATCAGCCTGGGCAACAGCCGTCTGGACAACGTCCGGTCAGCGCTCGGGCTGAAGGGTGAGGGTCAGATCGACCGGGCTGCCGCTGAACGCCACCAGGCGCTCCAGCGTCTGGTAGCCGGGCATCTGGACCCGGATCGTCCCCTCGCGATAGTGCTTCGTCACGCCCACACTCTGTCCCTGGAAGCTGAACGTGGCGTCTGACTCGTCCAGGGGGAATTCGTACTTGACCGGTGCGTTTCCGAGCGTGATGAAGGGATCCTCGAAGGCGCCTCCATCCAGACTTCCGGAGATTCCGGCCACGGGAATCGAGGCGTCGATGTCCATGTGCCCTCCGCGCTGCAGAAGCACCTCTGCACCGGCGGGGACCGTGTTGACGGATATCTGCTGTTTGCTGGATCCGCATGCCGTGAGGGCGAGCAGCAATGCAGCGGCCGCGACGGTACGGGTGGCGCCGGAGTTGGCGTTGCGGGGTCTCGAGGCAGAACGGTTCATCGTCTGGGACCTCCGGATGGTGCCGATCGATAGTAGTGAGCTGGCAGCCAATGTAGGCCATCGCTCGCCCCTCGCCGAGCCCCATCCCCGGGATGCGAGGCTGTACCTTCGAAAGAGGTGCGCGAACCCGGTCCGTCGAAGACTCGGGTCAGGGTGTCGCAAGACACAATGTCCCGCCGCGAGTCGAAGCGACGAGCCGGCCGATCGCTCCGAGCGTCAGGTCCTGTCTGCGGGTCCATCGAATGAGACTGCAAGCCCCTGCCCGAACGGCAGTTGTAGAACGGGCGCAGTCGGCTTTTCCGAATCCCGAAATACACCGATTTTCCGCATAATTCTTGCAGTACAGAGACGAACACAGAGATGAGCGGACGGGCCGAGATCGATCCCCCACGAGGTCGGTCCGAACGAGGCCGCCGACTCGAAGCCACCGGCGGCGTCCGGGACCACGATGCATTACGCGAGGGGGGCGTGGGCCGGGTGTCGCCGGTGGTGTCTTTACCCGCAGGGAGGGAATCCGAATGAGCGCGCGTGGACGGATTCGATCGATGCTCGCAGCGGGCATGTTGCCGGCCGTGGCCGTGCTCGCCTTCAGCTCGTGCAAGAGCGAGAAGGCGCCTCCCGACCCTGCCGAGGTCGCCGCTCACATGCAGGACCACTTCAGTCGTGCGTCCGACCTGCAACGCGCCGTCGTGAACGGCGACATGGACGGAGTCGAGGACGCGGCGAACTGGCTGGCGAATCATGCGAAGATGTCGGGCGCACCGGATTCGTGGGACCCCTATCTCGAGGAGATGCGAACCGCCGCGGAAGTGGCTGCGGGCTCCAATGACCTGTATGCGGCCGCCAAGGCGACGGCGCGAGTCGGCGCGGCCTGCGGCGACTGCCACAAGGCCCACGGCGCGAACGTGAAGCTCGACATCGAGGGAGCGCTTGCCGAGGGTGGAGACGCGATCGCTCACATGCAACGTCACGTGTGGGCATCGGCCCGCCTGTGGGAAGGCCTGATGGTCCCGTCGGCGGAGGTGTGGCAGTCCGGCGCCCAGGCCCTGGACGAAGTCCCGCTCGTGCCTGAGGAGTTCACGGACGACCCGGAGTTGATGGCTGAAGTGCAGCTGACCGCCAACAAGGTGCACGAACTCGGTGCGGCGGCACGGCAGGCGCTCGACCCGAGCACGCGGGCCGCCACGTATGGCGAGATGCTGGCCACCTGCTCACGCTGTCATGCGGCCACCGGGGCGGCCAGGATCTGACGGTCTGACGCATCAGGTTCCGTACTGGATCCGCCGCTGAAGTCTCTCCCAGCGGTCATCCACGTCGGCCTGAATTCTCTCCAGCTGATCGTCGGTCAGGTGCTTGAACCTGGCCTGGCGGCGGATGTACGGGGCCACCGGTTCGCCCGCGTGGTCCACCGTCAGTCGCCAGGTTCGCCCGTTCTCGATCTCGATCAACGGAAACACCCGGGTCTGCACCGCCTGACGGGCCAGGTCCACCGTCTCATCGTTCTGCGTCTTCCAGCCGGGCGGACAGGGCGCGAGGATGTGGATGAACCGGGTTCCCCTGATCGTTCGCGCCTTCTTCACTTTTTCCACGAGGTCCACCGGGTAGGCCACGGATGCGGTCGCGATGTAGGGAATTCCGTGCGCTGCGAGAATGGAGACCATGTCCTTCTTGGGCGAACTTTCGGGCTCGCCTGCCGGCGTGGTCGTCGTCCAGGCGCCCCACGGCGTTGCCGATGAACGCTGGATCCCGGTGTTCATGTAGGCTTCGTTGTCGTAGCAGAAGTAGATGATGTCCTCGTTGCGCTCCGCCGCGCCGGACAACGCCTGCAGGCCGATATCGAAGGTCCCTCCGTCTCCGGCCCACGCGATGACGGTGGTCTCGTCGTCGCCGCGCGCCACCAGGCCGGCCTTGATTCCCGAGGCCACGGCGCCGCCGGTCTCGAACGCGGTATGGAACAGCGGCACGCGGAGGGACGACTGCGGCCACGGGCCGGCGATGATGCTCCAGCAGCAGGCGGGAAGCGTCACGACGGTCTGAGGACCCAGGGCCTTGAGTACCAGGTTCATCGCGACAGGGGCCGCGCAGCCGGGACAGGCGAGGTGCCCTGACGCGAGCAGCTCGTCCTTCGGTATCAGATCCTTGATGATCGTCTGGCTCATAGCTCCACTCCCACCCACAGGTCCTGGCGTTCGGGCGGATCCGCCGTCAGAGAACGCTCCACCAGCGAGTCGATCACGGCCGGCGTGACGTCGCGTCCGCCCAGACCGAGCACGTATCCGAACAGCATCGGGCGGTCCTCGAGCGGCACGTCGTACAGGGCCGACCGAATCTCCTCGGCGAAGATGCCGCCGTGCCCGGGCGAGATGTTGCGATCCAGAACCGCCACCCGCTCTGCAGCGGCCAGCGCCGAGCGCAGAGCTGCGGTCGGGAAGGGCCGGAACATCTTGACCTTCACGAGACCGACCATCTCGCCCCGATCGCGGCGCTCATCCACCACGTGCCGGGCGGTCGAGGTGATCGTGCCGGAAGTGACGAGCAGCAGGTCCGCGCCGTCGGTGCGATACTCTTCGATCGCGCCGTATCGCCGGCCGGTCAGCGCGCCCCAGGCCGCATCGATCTCCGGCATCCGCTGCAGTGTGTCCCGCATCGCTTCCTGCTGCTGCCAGCGCATCTCCATGTACGCGTCGGGTCGCACCAGGGCGCCGAACGCATGAGGATCGCTCGGGTCCAGCCGGTACGTCGCGACCCGCCGAGGGAGGAACTCGTCGACCACCTCCTGGTCCGTGACGTCCACCGGCTCGGAGGTGTGCGACAGGAAGAAGGCGTCGAGGATGATCATCACGGGAAGGTTGACGGTCTCCGCCAGCCGGAACGACTGCACGGTAGTGTCGAACACTTCCTGGTTGGTCTCGCAGTACAGCTGAATCCAGCCCGTGTCACGCTGCGACAGCGTGTCGTTCTGGTCGGTCCAGATGTTCCAGCCCGGGGCCATCGCGCGGTTCACGTCGGCCATCACGATCGGCAGACGACCGCCGGCCGCCCAGTGCAGCAGCTCGTGCATCAGGGCGAGGCCCTGCGCGGAGGTCGCGGTGAAGGTTCGCACCCCCGCTGCCGATGCGCCGATGCAGGCGGCCATCGCGCTGTGCTCGGACTCGACCTTGATGTAGCGGGCCGGAAGCCGGCCATCGGCGCACATGTCCGACAGCTCCTCGACGATCTGCGTCTGCGGCGTGATCGGATACGCCGAAATGACCTCCACCCGGGAACGCTGCACGCCCCATGACACGGCGTGGTTCCCGATCATGACCTTCTTCACGATTCCTCCCGCGACATCGCCATCGCTCCGCGCGGGCACTCGGCCGCGCACAGCCCGCAGCCTTTGCAGTACCGCAGGTCGATCTCGAAGCCCTCTCCGTCTTCCCGCCGGTGGATCGCCATGTCGGGGCAGAAAATCAGGCACAGTTCACAACGGTTGCACACGCCGCAGTTCATGCAGCGCGCCACCTCGTCCCTGAATTCGCGGTCGGAGAGCCCGAAATTGACCTCGCCGAACGAGGCGGTCAGGTCTCCCGCGGCGTGGAAGTGGTCTTCGTTGCGCGCCATCGTCCGGAAATGGGCCGGATTCATGCTCTCCCAGCCCGCTACCTCGTTGACCGGGTCGGCGCGGTGCAGCGGGTCCGTGCCCCTCTCTCGCGCGATACTCAGATTTCCATTCGCACCGAATCGCAGACCGGCCAGGTCCAGCGGCTCGACCGGCTCCCCGGCTCGTTCGCGCAGCCAGTGATCGATGCCGATCGCCGCCCGCTTGCCCGAACCCAGCGCATCGGCCACCGAACGGGGCAGGTCGGCGGCGTCCCCGCCGACGAATACCCGGGCGGTGGTGCTCTCGCACAGCTCGTCCACGGCCGCGACGCCTCCGGAAATCTCGATTCCCTCCGGCAGGAACCCGAGGTCGCAGTCCTCCCCGATCGCAGTCAGTACGCAGTCGGCGAGCATCGTGAACCGGCCATCTTCCTGCGGAAGCGGTCGGCGACGACCACTCTCGTCGGGTGGCCCGAGCATCATCTGCTGGCACTCGATCCCGAGGAGACGCCCATCCCTGGAGCGTGCGACCGTCGGCGTGGCGAGAAACCGGAATTTCACCCCCTCGATCTTCGCTTCCTTCACTTCCTGAGGAATGGCGGGCATTTCCAGGGGCGTGCGCCGGTACAGAACGGTTACTTCGGAGCCCAGTCGCAGCGCCGATCGCGCGCAGTCCATCGCCGTGTTTCCGCCGCCGACCACGACCACGTGGTCGCCGAGCGCGGGTCGGCCGCCGGCGTTCACTTCCTTGAGAAACTCGAGGCCGGCCCGGACCGTGGGAGCGTTGTCCGCGTCCCCGATGCGCGGGTCTTTCCCGACGTGCGCACCGGGCGCCGCGAAAACGGCGTCGAACCGGTCCAGTTCCGACCAGGGCACGTCCCTGCCGATCGCCGTGCCGCAGCGGATCTCGATTCCGAGCGCGGAGATCCTCTCGATCTGCCGGTCGAGGATCGCCCGGGGGAGGCGATACTCGGGAATCCCCAGCCGCAGCATGCCGCCGGCTTCGGGGGCCGCCTCGAACACCGTCACGCGGTATCCGTATCGCGCCAGATGATACGCGCAGGCGAGACCGGCGGGGCCCGAGCCGATTACCGCGACCCGTTCGTCGCGGACCGGGTCAGGCGCCGCCGGTGGGGGGCTCGCCAGCGCGATGTCGCCCAGCCGTCTCTCCACCGAGTGAATGGCCACGGGCTGATCCAGGTTCGCGCGGTTGCAGCCGTCCTCACAGGGGTGATGGCACACGCGGCCGGTGACGGCCGGCATCGGGTTCTCTTCGAGCAGCAGGGCCGCCGCCTCTTCGGTCCGGCCCTGGCCCAGCAGATAGAGGTATCCCTCGATGTCGATACCGACGGGGCAGTTGGCGTTGCACGGAGCGACGCGATCTTCGTAGCGGGGCTGGATGTATTTCCACGAACCCGTGGGATTCACTTCGGTCGTGGTGCGACTGACGGCGATCGGCGGGATGTCCCGGCCGCCCCGCTTCGGCTCGGTGATGTCGCGCTCGGTGCTGTCAGACATGAGACACTTCTCCCATCGCGGCGATGCGCACGGCGGCGGCGGCCTCCCGCGCGGCCTCGACGTTCTCTTCGACCTTGACCGGCACCTCGTCCTCGATCGCGGCCTCCACGGCCTCCATGCCGAACCAGCCGAACACGGCGGAGGCGGCGCCGACGATCGCGGTGTTCACGATCGGCTGGCTGCGGGTTCCGAGACCGTGACGGACCGCGATGTCGCTCGCGTTCACGGTGGCGACGGTGAAACGTGCGGTGAGCTTCTCGTAGCTCTCCGGCGACCGGTCGGTATTGATCAGGATCGTGCCGCGCGCCGCGAGACCCCCGGTCACGTCCACCGCATCGATCAGGGTCGGGTCGAGCACGATCAGGTGATCCGGCTCCGTGATCTCGCAGCGCAACCGGATGGGGCGATCGTCGAAGCGGAGAAACGCCGTGACCGGAGCCCCGCGCCGCTCGACGCCGAAGGCGGGGAACGACTGGACTTCGTGTCCCTCCCGAAACAGGGCTACCGCCAGGAGTTTCGAGGCGATCACCGTGCCCTGGCCGCCTCGGCCATGTATTCGAAGCTCGAGCATTGTCGCGTCCTGGTGAGACGTTACGTCCCATGCCCGCCGGAATCGCTCGCAGGAGCGTCGCCGGCCAGGTACCGGACCGGGTGCCCGTGACACCCGTTTATTCCGTTATCGCAAACCCTTCCGCCCTTCCGCCGGGGCCGCCGGCCGCCTCGCGTTCGTCGTACGGGATTTGCAAGAAGTGTGCGTCACGGGTGGCCCGGGACGATGCGGAATCCCGCCGTACGGGTGCGTCCACGAGCGATGGGAGACGGCATGATCAAGCAACCCGATGAAGACCGCCCGTTCAGCGACCATCCGTACAGTGCGATGCCCACGGACAGCCGGGGCCGGGCGCAGCGGGTCGGCAGCCATTCCGAGGAATCACAGGGGGTCCTGTGCGCCGAGGCGCAGGCCGATGGCGTGCCCTGCTTCGAGCTGGGCAGGCGTTGCGAGACCTGCGAGCTGGCGTATCGCTGGTACGTGACCTGGGTCGAGAACCGGCACGAATAGCGGCTGAACCCGGGCCGCGGACGTGCGTCCGCTCCCGGCGGACGGACCTCCACGGCCGTTTCATGGTAGTCAGTTCCGAGCCGCCGGCCTTGGCCCGCCCGGGCAGGCCGGATCCCCACCCATTCGCTCGGAGAGCGCATTCGTGACCGGCGACTCGAAGCTCCAGAAGAACCTCACCCTGTTCGACGTCTACGCCATCAGCACGGGCGCCATGTTCAGCTCCGGCTTCTTCCTGCTGCCGGGGATCGCGTATGGCCAGGCCGGGCCGGCGGTCGTGCTCGCCTACCTGCTGGCCGGCGTGGCGGTGCTGCCGGCGATGCTGAGCATGTCGGAGCTGGTGACCGCGATGCCGCGCGCCGGTGGCACCTACTACTTCCTCGACCGCGCGCTCGGACCCCTGGTCGGGACCATCGGCGGCCTCGGGGCGTGGCTGGCCCTGGTACTGAAGTCGGCTTTCGCGCTCGTCGGGCTGGGGGCCTATCTCGGTCTGTTCTTCGACGTGCCGATCAAGCCTATCGCGGTCGGCCTGACCGTCGTGTTCGCGCTGGTGAACGTCTTCGGGGCGAAGGAAACGAGCGGACTTCAGAGGCTGCTGGTGACCGCGCTGGTGGCAATCCTCGCCCTGTTCGTGATCGAGGGGCTCCTGAGCCTCGGCGAGACGGGCGTCGATGTGGTGGAGGAACGATTCACTCCCTTCATGCCGTACGGGACGATCGGCCTGCTGTCGACCGTGGGCCTCGTATTCGTCTCCTACGCCGGTCTGACCAAGGTGGCGAGCGTCGCCGAGGAAGTGCAGAATCCCGATCGGAATCTGCCGCTGGGGATGATCCTGTCGCTGCTCACCGCCACCGCGATCTACGTGCTCGGAGTGCTGGTGATGGTGGCCGTCCTGGAGCCCGAGTCGCTCGCCGTCGATCTGACTCCCGTGGCCTCCGCGGCCAACGTCGTCATGCACTGGCTGCCCGGTCGCATGGAGCTGTGGCTGGTCGTGATCGCGGCCTTCGCGGCCTTCGCCTCGACCGCCAACGCGGGCATCATGTCGGCATCACGCTTCCTGCTCGCCATGGGCCGTGACCACCTGATTCCGGACCGGTTCGCCCGCATCGGACGCTTCAACACGCCCACCTGGGGGGTGCTGCTCACCTCGCTGGTGACCGTCGCGGCCGTGCTGCTGCTGGACGTCGAGGGCCTCGCCAAGCTGGCCAGTGCCTTCATGCTCGTCCTGTTCGCGCTGATCAACCTGGCGGTGATCGTGATGCGCGAGAGCGAGATCGAGGCCTACGATCCCGGCTTCGTTTCGCCGCTGTATCCGTGGATGCAGATCGCCGGCTTTCTGATTCCCGTCTGGCTCATTCTCGAGATGGGCTGGCTGGCGCTCGGCTTCACCGCGCTCGTGGTCGGCGTCTCGATGCTCTGGTACTTCCTCTATGCCCACCAACGTCTGGTGCGCGAGGGCGCCATCTACCACGTGTTCGCGCGCCTGGGACGCCAGAAGTTCGAAGGCCTGGACCGCGAGCTGCGAGAGATCCTGAAGGAGAGGGGTCTTCGCGAGGCGGAGCCGTTCGACGAACTCGTCGCCCATGCCGCAGTGGAGGACGTCGCGGCGCCGATTTCGTTCGAGGAACTCGTACGCAGGGCATCGGTGCGGCTCGGCAGCGTGCTCGCCGAGAGGCCGGAGGCGCTGGAGGAGCGCTTCCTGGCGGGAACCAAGATCGGCATGACCCCGGTGTCCCGCGGCGCCGCGCTCCCGCACCTGCGCCTGCCCGGCCTCGAGAAGGCGCAGCTTCTCATGGCGCGAAGCGCCCCGGGCGTGGAGATGGAAGGCACCGGCGTGTCGGCAGGAGACCTGGAGGCGGCCGTTCCGGTCCGGGCGGTGTTCTTCCTGGTCAGTCCCGAAGGCAATCCGGGTGAGCATCTGCGGATGCTGGCGCGCATCGCTTCGCGGGTGGACGATGACCGCTTCATGGATGAGTGGCTCGCGGCGCGTGACGAACAGGACCTCAAAGAGGCGCTCGTCCACGATGACCGCCTGTGTTCGCTGAAGATCCGCGACGTGGGTCGGACGAAGCCGCTCATCGGGATGCCGCTGCGCGACGCCCCCCTGCATGACGGCACGCTGGTCGCTCTGGTCAGTCGCCGGGCGGGCGTGATCGTGCCCACGGGGAGCACGATTCTGGAGGAGGGAGACCGCCTGACGATTCTCGGAGGCCCCGCCGCGCTGGAGAGGATTCGCGACGCATTCGGCTCGGACTGACGCCGGGGCACACGATGGGCCGACATTCGGTATATTAGAGGAGGAAGAGAGATCCGGGCCCGGGAGGAACCGACCATGATAAGACACAGCACGATCGGGTGGCTCGTCGCCGCACTCCTCGCGTGGGCCGCGTTGCCGTCCCCGGCTCCGGCGCAGACGGTGTCCTCGACGGGCGTCGACATTCACGGCTTCGGGCTGTCTCCGGCAGACCGCGGATTCGGCGGGGCCGATGCCTTCGGTACACCCTCGACGTTCGGCGGCAGCACCTACGGATCTCCGTTTGCAGGACCGGGCGCGTTCGCTTCGTGTCCCGGGTACAGCAGCTTCATGTTCATGTTCGGATCGGCTCCGGGCCGGTTCGGGTACGGCTGGTATTCCGATCCCCAGGATGCCCGGTATTCCCGCAACTGGCTGACGCCCTGGCCCCCGTCGATGGGATTCTGGGCGCACCATTACGGCTTCGGCTATGGCTCGTACGTGGGAGGCTACGGCTGGAATCCGTGGAGCCCCTGGTCTTCGCGGCGGACGGGATGCGGCGGATTCGGATTCGGTGCGGGAAGCCCCGGCTGGGGCCACGGTCCCGCCTACTGGGGCTTCGGCCCGGACCCATGGCTGATGAGAAGCCTCTGGGGCCGGCCGTACGGGCCAGAATGGGGGCAGGACTTTTACCCCGGCTCGTGGCGTTCCTTTACGCCCGCAGGTCCGCCCAGATACGTCGAATCCGGCATCCGGCCCTACAAGACCGGGTCCTCGCCGGGCGAGTCGGTCGCGGCAGGCGCCCAGCGCCCCGGCACGCGCGTGATCCAGAGTCGGCCGGAAACGGGCGGCGCAGATCTGAGGCGCGTGGATCCCCGCCTCCGCAAGGTGACCCTCGAGGACCTGTCCCGGGGAGAGACGGTCACCGACGCGATCCGCCAGTCACGAGCTCGAACCGCACCGCGACGAACGGAAATCGTGAAGGTGCCGCTGCAGCCGGTCGATCCGAGCACGGAGCGGGCGCGCCGAGCGGGTGACGCGACGCTGGAGCGTCCCACGCGGGCGCAGCCCCGGACGACGAGGCCGCAGCCGAGTCCCGGGCAGCGGGCGACGCCCCGGACGCAGCCAGGGAGCACGGGCACGAAGTCACGGGCGACGGAGCCCCGCACGAGTACAGCCCCGCGCGCCATGCCGCGGCCCACGAGATCCGCGCAGCCGCGGCCGCCGGCCCGCAGCACCCCGCGAAGCCCGTCGAGATCGGGAGAGGGCGGCGCGCCGCAGTAATCCGACCGGCTGCACGATTCCCGGACCAGCATTCGACGGGACGGCAAACAGGCGATGACGAGCTATGGAGCCGCGATCGCCACGAGCTCGAAGCTCGCGGCCGACGCCGGTGCGACAATGATCGAAGCGGGAGGGAACGCGGCCGACGCCGCGGTCTCCGCGGCGCTGGTTTCCGCCGTAACCGAGCCGGGGGTCGTCGACCTCGGGTCGGGCGCGTACGCGACGATCTGGAGTGAAGGCGAGCCCCCGCTGACGCTGGATGGTGGCGTCGAGATGCCGGGCCGCGGGCTCGAGGCGGATCGATTCGGCCATGGCCTGCGGGAGGCGGTGCTGGAGTATGCGGGCGGAGTCCGCACCTGGGTGGGCCACGGCTCGGTCGGCACGCCGGGCACCCTGGCGTGTCTCGCGGCGATCTCCCGCCGGTTCGGGGCGCTCTCCTGGCCCGAGCTCGTGGAACCTGCCTATCAGCATGCCCGCAACGGGTTCGCGCTCTCGTACGCTTCACATACCTACATGCAGTACTGCCACGAGTCCATCTTCGGCTGGGACCCGCGCAGCCGGGCCGCGCTGCACCGGTCCGACGGCAGCCTGCTGCGACCGGGCGAGACCGTGCACGTGGAGGGACTGGCGGAGAGCCTGCGGCGGATCGCGGATCACGGGCCCGAGGATCTCTACACGGGCGAGCTGAGCCGGTTGATCGCAGACGAGATCGTGGCCAACGAGGGAATCCTCACCGAGCGGGACCTCGCCGACTACGAAGTACTGGACCGCGAGCCGCTCAAGGTGTCACTGGACGGCTGGCAGGTGGCGACGAATCCGCCCCCGGCGGTGGGCGGAGCCGTCCTCGCCGCGATGCTGCTGCTGCTCGGTGATCGGCCATCCGGTCCGTGGACCGACGAGGACATCGCGCTCCTCGCGCGGGCGCAGCAGGCCGCGATCGGATTCCGGGCCGGCACGCTGGACGTGACGCTCGACCCGGAAGGAGAGGTCCGCCGGCTGCTGTCCGAAGTGGTGCCCGGACCACTCCGCGCGTTCGTGACGTCGCCCTCGACCACCCACACTTCCGTCGTGGACTCGGACGGAATGGCCCTGTCGGTGACGCTGTCTTCCGGCTACGGATCGGGCCTGGTGCCCCCGGGCACCGGCATCTGGATGAACAACTTCCTCGGCGAGCTCGAGCTCAACCGGCGCGGCCTTCACGCCTGGCCGGTGGGGCGGCGGCTTCCATCGAACATGGCTCCCACGGTCGCCCGCCGGGATGACGGGACGGTGCTCGCCGTAGGCTCGCCGGGGGCGGATCGGATCACCACGGCCATCCTGCAGACTCTGATCGGGCACATCCGGATCGGCCTGCCACTCTCCGAAGCGATCGAGCATCCGCGCCTCCACGTGGCGCTGAACGAGGAAGGGCCCACGGTCATGTACGAGGCGGGGCTCCCGGTCGGGAAGATCGATCTGCCGCGGAAACGGATGCCGGCCGGGTCGATGATGTTCGGAGGAGTCGGCGCGGCCCGCTGGAGCCCGGACCACGGCTTCGAGGTGGCGGCCGATGGTCGGCGGGCCGGAGGCACGGCGATCGCGCACCGGGCCTGATGGCCGGCGCCGGTTGCGGGTAACCGGCGCCGGCTGCGAAGCGGGGTCGAGGGGTCAGCTCACGAGGTCGTCCAACTCGTCGGAATCGTCCTCCCCGTCCCGATCGTCATCCTCGTACACGTGCAGCGAATTCTGGATGTTTTCCTCCACCACGCTCTCGTTCGGCTCTCCCGTGGAAGCCGTGGACGGATCGAGCAGAGTCACGCCGTCCGCGGCGAAGAACCAGGTGGAAACGTCCACCTGAAGTGTGACGTTCGCCGCGCTTCCGTCGCCGACCACGAGCGGCGGCGCGAGCTCCATCTCCTGCTCCTGGCTGAGGTTCGAGACGAACACGAACGGCTGCGGTCCGCCGCCCTGACCGTCGTCGAAGGTGCCGGTCGCCCGGACACTGATTCCTTCGAACTCGGGATGCGCGATCAGGAACGCATCGTCGCCCGGATCGTCCTGCGGCGTGTGGATCTCGAACTCGATCTCGTCGTAGCTGCCGGCCGGCACGCCGGGAATGGCAAAGGCCTGCGCGGCACCGGTCGCATCGAGGGGAACGTCGAGCAGGTAGGGGCCGGTCTCGAACTCCTCGCAGTCGTCGTCGTCAACCCCGGCGTTGTCGTTGCAATCCTCCGAATCCGTGCGCTCGAGCTCGATCTCACGCAGCACGATCTCGACGGTCTCGATCTCGAGAGTGCGCACGCCGTCGGTGACCGGAACCATCGCAAACAGGGCACCGTCGGGCCGATAGGCGGCCAGGGGTGCGGGCGCGGGCACGGCCACGGACAGCGCGACGGTCGCCCCCTGTCCGCTCGGGCCTGCCGGATCGTCGTCTCCGCATGCCGCGAGGGGCACAGCCACCGCGATCATCATCCACGACAGCTTTGAAATTGCGCTTCTGTCCATACTCGCAACTCCCTTCGAAAACCCATTCATCTCTTCAGTGTGCTGGCCGCGGCGCGACACAGCCTCGAATCCCCGCTCGTAGAGGCACGGGTCGTTCCACGAACGTTCTCACTTCGCGTGTGACGAGCGTAACGATAATGATGACAGAGAGTTACTCTTCGATCCGTCGGGGCCTCCGGTGTCCGGAGCCGATATCGTTGTCGTCAGTACGTGCAGGATCCGAACAAAGATCCTGTG
>Ga0209536_100005368_pt1 | contig 19948 bp, 36 predicted proteins | sample DeeMarSeWOR28_12_FD_187461 | JGI IMG/M metagenome (GOLD analysis project Ga0209536, IMG submission 187461) | Marine sediment microbial communities from White Oak River estuary, North Carolina - WOR-2-8_12 (SPAdes) (version 2) | ecosystem: Environmental > Aquatic > Marine > Intertidal zone >...
ATTTAAATCTTGGAAACGAACCCCCATGGACTACTGTTGAAAATGGGCCAAATTTCAGTACAATAACGCCTGGAACAAAGAGAAAAAGGTTCAGTGGTCCTGCTAATGCCCCTCATCACAGGCTGTTATATTGTATGCCATTAATTATTGATTCTGACACTGACTACAGTACTCCAGCGTGGACATATGTAGATGCAGAGCAGGCAAAGTTTCATCCAACTTTAATAGACCCACAGCTTCCTTGGGGAGTAGATACCAGCACTACATGGTCGCATAATGGAAATATGGTATATGCTACAAAGGAATTAACCGGATATGATCATGATCGTTTATATGTGTTTAGGGGTCTTTACACTTATAACTGGGCATCGATAGCGATAGATGACGATGGATATGTAACTGGTTCTTGGTCATCGCATGTTAATACTGGGTTTATACAAAGATATGGTGCATTTGAAGCATGGGCACTTGGTAAATATATATATGCTATATCAGGTCCGGGCCCATCTGGAAGTACGCAATATAATGATTTATATAGATGGGAGTTTCCTGCTGATCCAACATCATCTGGATCATGGGAACTTGTACAAGGAGATACTTTTAATAGTTCTCTTGACAAAAGGGCGATGTTTTTTAAAGTTCACCATCATCTGTGCAATAGAGCTCATGTGAGCGAACAAGAGACAAACACCTATTGGGCATTTGCTGATAATGACCACCTAACTGTTGTTGTAAAAGATGCTAATGGAAAATATAATTATATATATGCTGGTCTATTCCAAGCATATGCGAGTGAGTTGGCCACAAGAACAATAGCTGATGTTTCAGCTGGAGAATCGTCGATACAGGTTGATGACACAAGCCTATTCACGATTGGAGAAAAATATCAGATAATAGCAACGCAGGAAGATGATATACAGAACATTACTAGTGATGTCACTGGTGAAACAAAAAAGATGCTCGGATCTGAACTTTTTACTGTATATGGAATGTCTGGTAGCTCGTTATTCATTAGCGCTCTTGATGGTAGCTATAAAACTGGTGCACTAGTTGGTGAAGATCCATTGCCACTAATGTCCAGAGTACACTCTCTGGAATATGCACAAACATCGAATATTGTAGATGTATCGGATGACTCAACATTAAACGATTATAACAATCCACCGTGGCAAAGGTATAAGCTCACGCCTTCCGTTGATACATCGTTTGCAAATGCTACAGATGTTGACGAAAGAGCCGGTGGCACCTTGTTGTATGGAATTACTCTTCTACAAGAAGGAACGAGTTATCAGGGAGCAGAGGTACGCGGACAACTTATCGATGTTTATGCTTGCGGAACCTCAGTTGTATCAGGATCTGATGTTGCTGTTGGATCCAAAACTTACGTGGCTTTTGATATAGAAGAATCTGGAGAATCATTGAGGATAGTAGTGGGACCTAAGTAATGAGTATTTTATTACACGATTTTACACCAGAATCATACAAGCTGTATGTTCACCCTTCTTTTGCAATCTCGTTCAAAATTGTTAGTGACGGGGACCCTATAGATTTGTCAACTGTAGATGTGACATTGAGTGAAACTGACTTTACTTCTCCAGCGATTGATGATGGCGTAGGTCAAGATGGATATAATGTTAGTATATCAGCCACAGAAGTAGATGGTGATGCTGGATATGAAATTTTAATTACCCCATCAAGCGTATACAAAGATATGTCGGTAGCTGTCACAATTACTGCTGATACTGATCCTACTTCTGGAGGAGAAACATTTGTTCAGTACTTTTATACTGCGACACACCTTGGTTATATCAACTCAATTGAAACACTGTATGCCATACCAGTTGACGATGTTGTTGGTGAAGAACACGACGGAATGGTATTTAATGGAAGGCAGAATAACATATTATTCCAGCTTGGAGATAAAACTGAGCCAACAATAACAAGACGGGAACCTGTTCCAAATTCTGTAGATAATCCTAGAACAACAGATATAACATTCGGACTGCATGATAATGGGCAAGAAGGAATTGCAATTACATCACTAGATGTTTATATTAATGGAACGCAGGCAATTATGGGCGGAGCATTTATGGCTGGTTGGAGTGGAAGCGTTGTAACTGCCTACATTGATGGGTTTGAGGCATATACTGTTTTTATTAACAATCCATATTCGTTTCCATTTAACAGTACAATTTCAGTTAGAGTTGTTGTTACAGATTTGGTTGCCGATATTACTGCAAGAAATGAGTTGGACACAACGTACGTATTTCAAATAGTGAACTACGACGATTATGATGGACCGTCGTCAGAACCAACGTTGCCACCAACTGGACTTGGACTTGACGCTTGTATTGAGTTTGATTGGCTTGATGCCCCATTTGGAGATGGTCCAGAGTGGGATACGTTAAATGTTACTCTTCGTCGTGAATTAACAACTGAATGCATCACTTCGATACAAGATGATGTTGCGGTTATTAATGGAGTTGCTGCTCCAGGCTATACTCTCTATGCATATGATATCGAAATCGGATACCAGATTGGATACCATGTAATTATTTGTCCTGAAATTCCATTTAACGAATTAGAGATTATTACGGTAATTATTACTGGGGACGACTCTCAAGGTAATCCAGGAGAAAGCCAGTTTAGTGTTTCTACACAAGAAACTACTCCACCAGATATATTAAATATTCTTCCGGAGCCGTATTCTACTGGTATTGATCACGAGACATCAATTACGTTTGATATGCACGATAGCGCTGGTACCGGTGTAGACGTGAATATGTTGCAGGTTAAAATCGACGATGGTGAGGCAGTAATAAATGGCGTAGCACAAACTGGGTATGGGCTGTCTTACGAAGCGGATTCAATTACAGATCAGTTTGGCTTTCAGTACGATGGGTATCATTTTACAGTTACTAGGGACCAAGCGTTTACTCCAGGAAAAGCAATTTCTGTAGAAATAGATGGGTACGATGGCTACGGAAACATGGCTTTTGAGCTGTTCGATTTTACAACTGCTCCCGACACTACTCCGCCAAGATTTGAATTTATCCCAGAGTGCGGTGAAGAAAATGTGAGCAGGGATGTATTTATTACAGTTGATGTTAGAGACGCACTGGGCGTTGACCGCGATTCTGTGAATATTACAATTCAGGAAAGTCCAGCAGTTTCTGGCGGGATAGGCGTTTCGCCATTTGACGTTTATATATCTGAAATAGAAACGTCTCCAGGCGTTGTTGACGGATACCGATTTATTATTGACACAGAGTTTGATTTCGGATTTGAAGAGACTGTCACCGTTTTTGTTTCTGGAAAAGATATATTCGACAACTATGCGTCCCAAACGTCCACATTTATAACATACAAAGATACAACTCCTCCAACTATTACTAGCATATTCCCGAGAGATGGGCAAGAGGAAGTGTCTCTAAGACCAGATATTGGGTTTACAGTACGAGACGGCTATGATATAGATTTCGATAGGCTAAATGTTTCTGTTAATGGTGATGCTGCAGTAATAGATGGCGTTCCTACGCGGTGGTATAATTTAAACTATACTCGCATTGAGGGAGGTACTCCAGGAGTAGCGCCTGGTGATGGATACAATTATGTAGTGTCACCAAAGAAAGATTTTGATTATAACGCCACTGTAAACGTAGCAATTATGGCATTTGACGCAAGTCAAGGCAATAAGGCATATGAAGAGGTATCGTGGTACACGGTGAGTCCAAATCCCCCAAGATTTGATATGGTTCCAACAGCTGGTAGTACAGTGGACGTAGATACAAATATTTGGTTTGAAATATTTGATGATGGATATAATATCGATATTAATTCACTCAATGTATTTATTGATGAGGTTCCAATGATTCTCAACAATGTTGTTCAGAGCCCAGATTATGAAGGCTCAGTTACAACAGTTGATGGATACCATTATTATATGGGTGTTATTAATCCACGTTTTCTACTGGCTCCAGAATATAATCATACGTTGACAATAAATGCTAGAGAAGATGTATCGGGCAATCTTGGTCAGCTTTCTTATCAATTTACTACTGGTGGTGCACCAAATAATCCAAAAACTATTTACATTGGCGATCAAGATGGTGTACAATCAATAGTAGTTAATGATATAAGTGGATCTAGCGTTCCCACGACGCTGGTTGATGGATATCATGTGTACGATGTTTGCACAAAATCTCTCAAATATATCAACAGGTTAGCTATTGCGACGAGAGACAGTGGAGCAATTTTGTATTCAACAAATTATTCAATGAACTCAATGCATTACAGTGTTGGAGACGAAATAATAAAGGTACAACTAACAACCAATCATAATGGCACACTTTATTTATTAAATAAATCACGAGAAAGGATTGATGTTTATTACAATATATTGTATGACGATGTAGGTAGAAGTACACCAGACGTATATTATGGCACAGATGGATACGCTCTGTCTGGCATAGATGATGGATATTTTACTGATATGGTTGTAACAGAGGGTACGTCTACAGTAAAAGACGGCTCTAATTCAATCTTTTTGGGCACTTCGACTGGTGCATTTAGAATTGAAACGGAGGAGTCAGTACCTGGGTCGACTGAAATTGCTGGTCAAGTGACCAGTTATGGTATAGCGAACAGTAGTAGAGATTACAAGATACTAGATGGGACAACAAATTATGTGGTGGCTCTTGATGTAAACACAAGATTGAATCATTTATACGTGGCTACGAGGAGCGAAAGCTCAGATGATGATAATGCCATCACGTACATAGATTTAAGCAATAATTCGTATGATGGATCGATTCCAGAGGAAAGACTGATACATCGACTTATCAACGATATTTCTTTTAAAGATTAAAGGAATAACTTGACAAATTGATATAATTTGTTATATAGTAAGATAGGGGATACATATGGTAGCCAACGCTTCTGAAGAAAATGGCCTGTTTAATATGGGTTACGAGCTTGTTGCAGGCGTAGATGAAAGCGGAATGGGATGTTTCGCTGGAGATGTTTATGTTGCAGCAGTTATTCTGCCACATGGTATTGATTATAAGAGGCTATTACCCGGATTAGATGATTCCAAGAAAAAATCACACGAACAACGCAAGGTTTTATATGAATCAATTAAAAAACATGCAGTTGCGTATGCTGTTGCAACGGCGTCAGTTGCAGAAATCGATGAACTTAACATTTATTGGGCAAGGTTTCTTGCCGCACGAAGAGCTTTAAAAAAACTTTCTGTTAAGCCAGAGTATGTTATTATTGATGGTAACAAGGAGATTCCAGAAATCTACACACCACAACATGCTATCGTGAAGGGCGATCAGAAAAGTATTTCTATTGCTGCCGCATCTATTCTTGCAAAAGTTGATAGAGACAAATATATGGATCAGATAGCAGAGCTGGTCCATGAAGATCATGGATGGAAAGAAAATAGATCATATTATAGCAAAAGTATGATTGCTGCACTAAAAAAACACGGAAAGACCAAGTGGCATAGACAGAAATATGTTGAGAAATATTTGGTGGAGATTGAGGATGCAGATTAAAAAGTTTTATGAACATTGGTCTGGTGAAGAAATCAATAGCTATATTGACGAATTTAATATTTTGGTTTTGTTTCAGACACAAAGTAGCTCAATTGAAGCAAGGATTGTTATCTACGGGAAGCTCAGCGATACGCAGAAAGAGCAGTTACTAGAACGTATAACAACCTTGTTTGGCGGTATGAATTTGAGTGATTCGTTGTGTAATAAAATAAATGAGTATGCAGAGAAGTGGTATAACAAGTTTGTCCTAAAAAGACAGGCGCGTGTTTTGAATTTTGGAAGGAGATATAGATGATAGTAGATCAGCCAGTAATTAATTTTGTGCCAAAGGGCTGGGGATTTGAGAAGTGGATTGCTAATTCAGAAAAGTATTGTGGCAAGCTACTTTATCTGGTGAAGGGAAAGAAGTGTTCACTGCATTATCACAAGCTCAAGGACGAAACATTTTATGTCCAGAGTGGCAAGATTAGGTTGTATTATAGTGATGATATGGAAGAGTTAAAGAAAAATATTGCCATTATGGGTGATGTTGCCATTTTTAATTCTACTGCCATCGAGACAATAGTGTTAAATCCCGGAAGCAACTTCTATGTTCCTCCAGGAAGAATTCACTCGATGCTTGCAATTGAAGATACAGAGCTATATGAATTTTCTACTCAACATTTTGATAGTGATTCATATAGAATTATTAAAGGAGATTAAGATGGTTAAGAAAGTGGTTAAGAAAAAGGCACCAAAAAAGAAAAATGTGCCAGTAAAGATGTCATTTGCTGATTTATATATGATGTATACATTCGTGTCCAATGACGCAAATAACAAGGGATTTGGCATGACTGCTCCTGAGGCCCGCAGGGTTGTTCGTGGTAAACAAAAGGAATTAGAGGAAGAAATGTACAAAAGAATCTATGGATTTAATCCGTTTGAGAAGTTCAGTATTACGGTTGAGGGCGAGAAACCAGAGAATATAAATCTGGATCGTTTTACTGTAGTAAAGAACAAGCCTAATAATGATGATCCAAAGGATGATGAGCCTCAAACATTTGTAGTTGCAAAGAATTCAGAGGGAACGTAATGTTTGTAACATTTGAAGGTGGCGAAGGATCGTCAAAAACAACGCAGGCGGAGCTGTTATCCTCATGGCTAGAGGAACAGCATATTCCACATATTCTTACTAAGGAACCCGGAACACCGATGGTTGAGTCATGCAAAAAGATTCGCGACCTAATACTTAACCCATCAAATGATATTTCGAAAAGAACAGAATTTTTCCTTTATCTTGCTGATCGTGCAGAACATGTAGAGAAATGTATAGAACCTGCATTACGAGTTGGTAAGTGGGTTATTAGCGATAGGTATTTTGACAGTACCTTAATTTATCAGGGAATTGGACGAGGGCTTGGTATAAATGTAGTTAGCCCAATAGTTGAGTATGCTACTCGTGGCTTGATGCCGGATATCACTTTCATCATGGACGTTCCAGTTGAAATTGGGTTGAGACGAGCTATGGGTTCTAATAAAGAATTTGAAGGTGGAGATAGGATGGAAAGAGAGAGTATAGACTTTCATAACAGTCTTCGGCTGGGATTTTTGAATGTAGCAAAAACGAATGACAGGTATGTTGTGTTAGATGCAAAAGAAAGCATCGAAGAGCTACATGAAAATGTAAAATTTCTCATATCTCATCACCTAAAGGAGAATCATGAGTAATTTTATTAATTTAGTTGTAAGAGAGAAAGTAGAGGGAACACCAGGCGTAATTGATGATGAGGAATTCAACATTCATATTAATGCAAACCAAGTGACGCTGTTTAATAAGGGAGAAGACCCGAAAGTTACATTCGTCAGGCTGGTTTGTGGTGCTACGTTGTGTGTGTTAATGCCACATGATAAATTTGTTAAAAAACTAAAAGAGGCCGGAGCAACGATGTTTGATGCTTTGCCAAAGCCAAAAGTTATAAGAAAGAAAAAGAAATGAAACAATATTTGGACTTGTTGCAAGAAATAATGGATAACGGAGTTATTCGTGGAGACCGTACCGGGACTGGAACCAAAAGTATATTCGGTACGCAGAGCAGATATAATCTGCGAGAAAAGTTTCCACTAGTAACGACTAAGCGCGTTTGGATGAAGGGCGTTATTCACGAGTTGTTGTGGATGTTATCTGGAAGCCAGAGAATTACATATTTAGTAGATAACGGCGTACACATATGGGACGAGTGGGCTGATGAACAAGGATATCTTGGCCCAGTATACGGTGCCCAATGGAGAAGATGGGAAAATCCTATTATCAAAGACATTGAGGTTGGTGAAACTGGCATGTTTGGCGGAACACCAGTGTACGAAACAGATGTACATTATGAAGACATCGATCAGATTGCACAAGTTATAGAAGATATAAAGACTAATCCAGAAAGTCGTAGACACATAGTGTCGGCATGGAATGTGGCACAGATCGACGACATGAGGCTTCCACCATGTCATATGATGTTTCAATTCTATGTGGCGGGTGGAGAGCTTTCGTGTCACATGTATCAAAGAAGCGCAGATATGTTTTTGGGAGTACCATTTAATATAGCTTCTTATTCACTACTAACCCACATGGTAGCGCAGGTTTGTGGGCTAAAAGTAGGAGATTTTGTGCATACAATAGGAGATGCACATATTTATTTAAACCATTTTGATCAGGTCAATACACAGTTAAGCAGAGAAACATACGAGCTACCAACTCTGAAGCTGAATGAAGATATTACAGATATATTCGCATTTAAATACGAAGATATAAAAGTAGAGGGATATAAATGTCACCCAACTATAAAGGCGCCGATTGCGGTCTAGGCGAAATCATTTATGAATGGGAAGACGATGAGCGAACACCTTGTCGTCTAGTTTCCTATGATGGCGATTTAACTGTTTTGCAGTTTGGCAATGATTGCGCTTGGTATGAGATAGATTGGGTTGAGGAAAACTCAACGATTGGTGCATTAATTATGCACCTACTACAACAAGCAGGAGATTAACATGGCAACAATTTCTATTATCGTGGCGATGAGCAATAATAGAGTAATAGGAAAAAATGATAAACTACCTTGGTATATACCAGAAGACCTACAATGGTTCAAAGATAATACAATGAACAAGCCAGTGATAATGGGAAGGAAAACACACGAATCAATCGGAAAAAAGTTGCCAGGAAGATTGAATATAGTTGTTAGTAGAAATAAAGATTATGAGCCAATAAATGATCTTGTACGCGTATACAGTTCGTTAGAGGACGTAATTGTAGAACACGAGGGAATGTGCGAACTATTTGTTATAGGAGGGGCAGAAATATACAAGGAAGTTCTTCCATATACCGATAAAATGTATATTACAAGAATAGCTGCCGATATTGAGGGAGATACATTTTTCCCAGAATACAATGAGGACGAGTGGAATACAGTCAGTAGTAAATACACAGGAAACAAGAATTACTTTTTTGAGTTTAAAATATTGGAGAGAAAATGATTGCTGCGTATATAATTGTAGGGATACTGTTAGCGATAGCTTCTTATTTTGCGTGGGCATATATACACGAAATGGCCCATATCATTGCTGCTAAGAAGACTATCGGTTTAGAAAAGTACGAGCTTAAGATATTTCCACACACAGATCCTGTTGCAGGATTTCGATGGGCAGCGTGTAAATACTGGTACAAAGAGGAGCCAACTGATAAGCAGAGAGCTATTATATCTCTTGCTCCGAGGATACCAGACTATGTAGCATTTGTTGCATTTGCATTTGCTGGCCTAATGAGTGGCTGGCTAGCCCTAGTGTGGGCAATTTTTTGGGGAGCAGGGCTTGTTGATTTGATCAATGGCTCAATTGGATATTCCCCGTACTCAGATTTAAGAAAAGCAGCAGATAGTCTAAAGTGTAGTCCATGGTATCTGAGGATTGTTGGGTTTGCATCGGTTTTGATTAGTGTCGGAACCACTGTTGCTTTGTTTTTTGGAGGTTAAGATGAATTGGTGGAAGAAGCTATTTAAGGAAAGTACAGGAAACACTAAAGTCACGCCTTTAGATGAAGAATCACCTAAAGACTATTCTGACAAACTGATTCCTTACGACAATGATGCTCTTGATGAGGTAGCTCCTGTTGTTGTAACAGAGGATGGTACAGTGACTTCGGCGCTTGATCACGAGGAGCCAATGATTACAGTTGAGGAGGATCCGCCATTGCCGAATAAGAAACCAATCGAACCACTGGATCTCATGAAGGTAAATTATCAGGCTTCACCTAACAAATCGAAACGAGCAAGTGGAGAAACTCCGCTTTATATCGTTCTGCATCACACAGGACCAGGAAGCTTTAATGGTGTTGTAAAATGGCTGTGCAACAAAGATGCCAAAGCTTCTGCACATTATGTATTAGGGGCCGCAGCGCAACTTACGCAACTGGTAAATACCGGCAAACAGGCATGGCACGCTGGCAGAGCAAAATGGGGAGATAAGTTGAAAAATAATTCCCATAGCATTGGGATTGAAATTTGCAATATAGGCTTAATGGAAAAAGGAGCAGATGGTGCGCTCTATTATGAACAGGGACGTAGTTTGAAGAAATATACAGGAAAAGTAACACCACAGGCTTGCCAGATAGTATATCCGAGCGGCAAAGTGGTTGAAGGCTATGCTGTTCCATATCCAGAAAAGCAAATAAATAAATTAGTAGCCTTGTGTAAAGCATTGATTAAAAAGTACCCAGCTATTACACGAGATAATATTATTACTCACCATCAGGTTGCTACGCCCGAAGGTAGAAAAAATGACCCAGCAGGTCTTGACGTGGAAGCACTCAAGGACATGATATTTGGGTAAAAGGAGAAAAGGAAATGAGAGAACTTTAGGTATCAGGATTTTTATGGGGAGGAAAGAAAATGCAAAGAGCGCTTTTATTAGACAGGAATTATATGGTATTATCACTTGTGCCTTGGAAAAAGGCAATCAAGCTGATGGTAAAGGGAAAGGCAGAGCCAGTTCAGGGCAGTGGTTCGGTCGCAGATGTGCAAGGAGCAAGTGAAAAGTTTAGTGTCCCATCTATTCTTCGCCTTTTGGTTGTAATTCCATGGAAGGCGCATATGGGACGGATGAGATTCACGCGAAAGAATGTGATGATCAGAGATAACAATGAGTGTCAGTATTGTGGCATTAGAATTGGAAAAAATGCCAGTATCGATCATGTTATACCTAGATCGCGTGGAGGAAAAACTGATTATACTAACTGTGTTGCTTGCTGTAAGAGCTGTAACAACGAGAAGGCCGATAGGACGCCGTCAGAGGCTCATATGAAGTTGCTAACAAAACCTAAGAGGCCAACTTTTATGGCACTGTATAAACACTATTTAAATAACCCGCCAGAAGCATGGTGCGATTATATCATAGGTTTAAAAGATGAAAGTAACGTTTAAAGATGGAAGTTTTTTAGAAATTATCCCGTCCGCAAGTGGCGAGGAGCCTAAGATTACTATCGTCATGTGCGGACACAAGGGATACAATCAAGTAACGATGTCGTCTTCAGATTTAAGCCCAGCTCAAACTGGTGAAATGATTGAGTTTTTAAAAGGGTGGTTAGAAAATTTGGGGACAAATTTTACTTAATTTTATGCTGTTATCAGTGTATAACAGTAATGTCGGCATCTACGCCGAGCTATAACCATATGGAAGGAGAAAGAAAAATGGGAAAGGCAAACACACTGCGCAGGCAGGGTTCCGAGTGGACCAAAGAAGAGGTTCGTACCCTCAAGAATCTGTTTCGCAATAACTCAAATGAAGCCGTTGCGGCAGTACTAGAGCGTACACCGAAGTCGATTGAGCGTAAAGCTGCAAAGCTGAATCTCACCAAGACCAAGAAGTATCTTCGTACTCTTGGAAGGAAGTAATCAAGCATTACACTCATGAGGGGAGCAAACGCTACGCGCCCGCTCCCCTCAATCGTCTCAAGGGGCAATAAAATGAATTTATGGAATACGCCAGCAGATCCTGATTTTGATTTGTTTCCAGACATGACAGAAGAGGAATTAAAGGAAGCGTTGGGAAACATAGATTTCGAAGAAATATATAAGAAGATGGAAGAAGACGAAGAGTTTCAAAAAAGACTCAGAGCATTTCGTCCACGTCCATTATCAGTAGAAGACTGGTTAAGACCAATCTATTAAGAAAGGGCACATAGCAAAATGAGCAAATTACAAGATGCACAACCAGCATATACATATGATGATTTTGTTTTAGTTCCGGTATATTCAGATATAAAATCGCGCAAGGACCCAGATATTTCTACTCATGTCCCCAACTTTCAATACGATATTCCTATCGTATCAGCACCAATGAACACAGTAACCGAAGCAGACATGCTAGTGACCATGAGTCAACTAGGTGGCGTCGGTGTACTTCACAGATATATGTCGGTCGAAGACCAACTGGCTATTACCAAGGAAGTATATGCGCGTCTTTCAGACGCTGGGCACCTTGGTGTAGGTTCTTTTCCGCCAACGGGCACCGAGCCTTTCTACGTCGCTGTCGGAGCTAACGGTGACTTTAAGGAAAGGGTAAAGCGGTTACATAAGGTCGGTGTTAAGGGATTCTGTGTAGACGTAGCCAACGGGCACAATGTACACTGTTTAAAGGCTGTCGAAGAGATACGAAGGCTGGTTCCCGATGCCCGCATTATGGCTGGTAACGTGTGCTCCTTCGACGGAGCCTACAGGTTAGCCGAAGCGGGCTGTAACAGTATTCGCGTAGGCGTCGGTCCTGGCGCTGTGTGTACGACCCGACAGATTACGGGACACGGCGTACCCCAGTTGTCCGCAATAGAAGATTGCACAAGAATTAAAAGCCCGCAAGAATATGGATGGACAGGGCGCGGCACAGAACAAGATTATGCAAAAAAAGCATTTCCAGAAGTAGCGATTATAGCAGACGGTGGGATCAGAAAGCCTGGCGATATAGTAAAAGCGCTAGCTATTGGAGCCGACGCTGTAATGATCGGTTCTATGTTAGCAGGATGTCAAGAAACCCCAGGCGATTACATTGAAGAAGGTGATCGCCTTTTTAAATATTATCACGGCATGGCTAGTGAAGAAGGTCGCGAGAAGTGGTTTGACAAATCCAAAGTTGGTTTACCGAGCGAAGGCGTGAGCAAGAAAGTTCCTTATGTGGGCCGTAAAGCCAGCAAGATTATTAATGGGCTGTGTCAGTCTATAAAAGTAGGTTTAAGTTACTCTGGAGCCCGTGACATAAGAGAACTTCGAGAGAAAGCTATATGGATGCGACAAACGGGCAACGGCTACTCCGAAGGCACGCCACATGGAAAAATGTGAGATAGATGTACGGGTGAGAGCCATATATTACTTGATGCTCAAAGAGCATAGGATATGGTTTCTACACCCAGGAACTCAAGCAGGAGTAGATCCCAGAGGTGTTAGGCTCAGATCAGATCGTCAGGCTCTAAAGATGATAGCCAACAATAAAAGATCGTGGGATGGGACTCTAGAAATAGCCCGACGAATAATGGATAAGCTGGTAGAAGATGATTGATTACAGAGTAAGAGCATTGTACTACATACACATGAAGAAAGAATATACTAACAAGCTCGTAGTAAAAGATCGTGAAGCCCACAATTATGCTTTAGATGTAGTTTTTCAGGTGCTCAAAGATATAGGCGGAGACAGTCAGGGCAACCTAACATATGTTGATGGTAAAGAAGTAACCAATATCATAGTAAAGGATTTGATCTATGATCCCAACTTGGATTAAGATAATATATAAATATGCTTTAGTACATAATGCTGATTTAAGCGAGACTTATTTTGATGAAGAAGGTGTTTTGGGAACCTTGAGAGTTTTAAACTTTAAATATATAAAGCATGACAACAATGAGTTTGCAAAATGGAAAAGCACACAGGAATATGTCGATGGATGGCAAAATCGCATTAAGAGTTAGGCTATTATATTATTTGGGTCTCAATTATCTCCCCGAAGAAGTATCTTACGGCGAAGCATTTAACTGGGACATGGAAGTTAATTCTTGTGCATTTCAGCAGGGCATTCGTGGAGCGATTAATATACACAGGGTAATGCGTGAACCAAAAACCAAAGCTGCTGTTATGAAAGAACTAGTAGAGAGGCTCGGACAATATGGCTAAAATAGATCCGACAGTAAAATTATTATACTACTTGTTTTTAAACAAACATGTTCCTCAAACAGATTATGAAGCCACCGATGAAAAAATAGATTTATTGTGCAGATGGGTAAAACATGCACCAGCAGTAGCAGTAGGTAAAGAAGAATTGAAGAAATGTGCAATTAAAAAATTGATGAAAAAGTTATGGATAAAAAGAGTATAGATCCAACAGTGAGATTGTTATATTACTTATTCTTGCGAGGAGAGCGATGGCATATAGGCGAAGACCCTGAGGCTGCCAATGAATACTTGAGAATAGTTAAATATAATTACGCATTAAAACATGCAGGAAAGAAATATACAGAAGATACTATACAAGGAGTATTTAAAGATCTAAAATCAAAGTATGAATAGGATCCCAGAGGAAATCAAACTAATATATTGCATAGCATTGAAGTGGAGAGGTAGTAAACAGCAACACGCTTTCATAGACCAAAACCTTCATGACGCTTATCGAAAATATTTACACAACCACCGACCGGGAAGAGATATATTACAGGAGTTACTAGAGGCATTGAAAGATGATAGATCCGAGAATTAGATTGCTTTACTATTTATTTCTAGCCCCCGAACTTGAATACATGGGCGACGTAGAAGCAGTTTCCGTATGGATAAGACATACACTGAACGGATCATACATCGGACAAATTAAAGGAAATGAAAAACAAGATTTAATATGGTCGATAGTAAAAGACCTAGTAAAGACAAGGAAGTAATTCAATGAGGTTGGTTGATTATCTTATGGGTAAACCATTGTATATTGGATTTCGAGTTGAGGTTGCTAACAGATTCCTTACTTCGCGAAACTTGGTTAAAAAATACAACTCGAAGCACGACAAAACCCAGATTTTTGATCTACACAAAGACGGTAAGATTACTGTCGAGAAAGAAGGCACTATGCTAATAGCTCGTGGAGCCACACCAGAAAAAGGTTCCACAGGACTAGTTAATTTTTCTATGATGGCTAAAGCAGGAGATAAGAGAGAAAACATCGAGCGAATAATCCAAATCGTAAATGTATTAGGGAACGACCGCTTGATTCGTGAAAGAGTTCTTACTTTTGTAAATGGTCGTAGTATGCTAAATGCTATTCCAGAATTGAGCGAATTGAAAAATGCATTTATAGAACTAGATTCTATTATGCCCGGTTTTATAAAGGCCGGATGGTATTACGCGCCTGAAGCGACACTAAAGTAGATTGAAAAATGGGAAGACGAACATTCATCGAAATGTTCCGTGGCTCTGGGAGTCACGTATTTGCTGGACTGTATCAGGACATCCTTGATAATGGTCTAAAAGTACGTGTGCGCGAAATTAAAGATAATGATGTTTGTGTTTTAGAAACCTACAAGGAGATAGGATGGTGGCTATTCAAGGCAAAAATAGTAAAACATATATATCACCTGGGACCTACGTTTCAGACGAGATTAGTTCGCAAGTATATATAAGCGGAAACCAGAAATATGTGGGAACCATTAAAAGCCTTAAAACTAATCTAGGCGACATGACCATGAAGGAAAGAGAGTGGCTACTGGATAAAGTTTGGCATAGATTCGCTCTCACAAGGTTGTATCGCGATGTTTTAGATGACAATAGAAGTATAAGAGTTGTTAGACACGATGACGATGAGTTTGTGGTAGAAACATATGAGGAATACGGCTGGTGGATTTTCAAAATGAAAAGTCCCCACAGAACAAAATACATCTTTAAAGAAAACAAAGTAATAGACATGGATGTGGTGTACGAATGACAAAGGTATGGTATGTGTATATGGTTCAACTCGCTAATGATGCGTACTACACAGGCATTACCAACGATGTACATAATCGAATGAAGATGCATTCTGCGGGCAAAGGCAGCAAGTATGTAAGGTCACATTTACCTTTACGATTGGTATACCTTGAGGAGGTAGGTGGCCAAAAGGCTGCATCACGGAGAGAGCGAGAAATAAAGAAACTGGGCAGAATACAGAAACTTGTTCTGCCCAGCCACAATCAAAATTTAGCTTGGAATGAGGAATGGAAGTATTTATCAGACCTTAAGGAGGATTTTAAAATGGGATGCGGATGTGACAAAAAGAAATGTTGTGAGCCAGAACCAGATACAACCAAAGATTGTGATAAAGAAAATTGCGATTGCGACGAGGATTGCGATAAAGAATGTGAAAAAGATAAGGAGTAAGTTATGAGAGAAGAAGGATTTCCAATTGAACCATTGATGGACAGAGTTTTTGTAAGGAAAGATGATATGTCGGTTGATAAAGATACTGGCTTTCATCTCCCCGACACAGTTAAGGGAAGGGCACAAACTGGCACCGTAGTTGCTTGTGGTCCAGGATACCTTAATGTACAAACGGGTGACTTCTACCCGATGCAAGTAAAAGTTGGCGATAAAGTATTCCTGAAGGAATTTGATGGATACATCGTTCGATACGCCGGGCAAGAAGTATTTGTATTTACAGAGAAAGAAATTATAGGAGTAGTCGCTGAATGATAAAGTTGACATCTGAACTAGTTCCCAAGACCGCATGGTACAGTAATGTGCGGAGCAATGTACCAAGAGCCGAATGGGATAGGATTCGTAAATTGGTCTACGCCGCCGCAGGACACGTATGTGAAATATGTGGCGATGTAGGCAAGAACCATCCCGTCGAGTGCCATGAGGTTTGGGAATACGACGATGCAAAACATATTCAGAAATTAGTACGTATGATCGCACTATGTCCAGCGTGTCACAGCGTCAAGCATCTTGGTAGAGCCAGAGCTGTTGGTATCTATCATCTGGCTATGGAACAGCTGATGAAGGTTAATAACTGGAGCCACGAAGAAGCAAACGAATATGCTACTGGCGTATTTGTAGAATGGAAAGAGCGATCAAGACATCAATGGAAATTAAATCTGGATGCACTAAAAGACTATTCGATAACCAAGACGGGAGGAAAATAATGGCCAAAAAGAGAAGGGAGAAAGTGAGGGGCAAATACAAAAGAATGGAGCGTATTGCCGAGCTTTCTGAAATAATTTTTGAGGAACAATTTGACGAAGATACTGCCCCAGCAGATCAGGGCGATGTAATAGAGTTGTTATGTCTCGTTGTCGATCAACTCAAAGAAATCTCTGGGACAGGAAAATAATATGGATGATATGTTTAAAAAGCTCCAGGAGCAAATGAAAGAGAGTAACGAGAGATGGGAAAAAATAAACGAAATCTCTGAGAAGTTACGATATCTGTTAGATAATGATCTATACAGTGGAGAGGAAAACTTTAGCGTTAACATTATGATGGTTAATCTAATTCTCCTCCTAGTTGATCAGTTAAGACCGATAAATTCGGGTGAAGAACAAGTTGCCAAGCTTCAGAACGATATTCAAGATATGCTTGGTTCTATCATGGGAGGAAAAAAATAAATGTCAAAAAAATTTACATTAGCAAACCTATTTCCTAATTTTCATTCTAGTGAAATCGATAGCAAGGAATTGGAACGAATCATCAAGGACGCAGTCGCGAGAGAATGTCCTGGCGACGACATCAAAGAACTAGATTATACTGAAGACGGAGTTGACATTACCCTTGAGAGTGGCGATCAAATTGAAATTGAAGTTGATTGGCAAGAAATTATTTTAACGTGAGGTGATTATGTCAGATTTCGGTAACATTTTAAAACGCGGACGCAAAATGTTTAATACAAAGAAAAACGGTGGGAAGTGGGGAAGATGTGAGGAATGTGATGAACGCGCACTGTTGTTTCCCTACAAAGATGTGGAAAAAGAAGTATGGATGCTTTGTGAAGTTTGCGCCGCTGAATTTGTAAAGGAAGAAGAATGAGAACATTAAATATTAAAACCAATAGTAGCCTGCTGGCGATACCTACATCAAAGCCACCGATATCAGTAGATGACAAACAGCCATGTTGGTACGCTGATATGGAAAATGCCAGTAAGCGTAAAGACTATAAATGGAAAGTTGGATGCAAGCACGAGGGCAAAACTGATGAATATTCGTTTAAAATCTCTAAGGCGGGAGATGTTAACAATGACAAGTTTTGGAAACGTGCAACGGGCGTCGATTTTGCAATAGAACTAATCGACTTATTCAAGCACGGAGGGGCAAAGGCGATTAAGGACTGGATCAAAAACGGTTGTCCATAAAATAACAAAATAGGAGTTATTATGAAAAAATTAATTATAGTGTTGTTGCTAGCATTCGGGCTTAGTTGTGCTGGCAAAATGGCAAAGCCCAAATGTGAAGTTCCACCACCTCCTCCAGCGCCTACACAAGAGGAATTATTGGCCCAAGCAGTGGCTCAAAAAACTGAACAAGAGTTTGATGTATTCTGGGAAGAAGAAAGACACCCATTGGCATTTTATATGACGTCTCAGATTGGGGCACCAACTGAGGTCGTAAGAAAAGAAGTTATCTTTACTAGCGACTATAGAGTTGCATTAGTTCACGCAAAATTATTGGTAATTGCCATGGACGTAGATGTAGAGATGATGAACTTATATATTGTCATGACAAGGCCAGATGGTGTGTGGCAAGTTGCACAAATTATAGCAGAGATAACTGACGAAGCACAGCAAATAATAGACGAACGCCAGCAAGGAGAGTAAGCAAGATGACAAAGAGTTTTGATAAAATATTGCGAAAGGGCAAAAAAGCTGTAACTAATGCTAGTCCAGATGCAATATGGAAGCAATATATTGGAATGGTTTTGTACGATCTTCATCGAGTAAATGCTCTTTATGGAAAAGACGAAATGCACCACATTGCTATAAAACAAATTAAATGTGATAGCTGTAGTGTTGCAACCTTTTTAGCAATGGTAAGAGATGTATCAGATCCACAACGTGCCATCAAGTTTCACTTGGGCGAGTGGAGAGCAATAGACGATGATCATTATTTGTGTCCGAAGTGTAAGTAAATAAAGAAAGGGAAAAACATTATGAAGACAATCGGTGTGAAGGCTACGGGAATTAGATGCCCGATTATTAAGAACGGCGATGATATCGTGAAGGTAGTAACAGATTCTATTCTAGCGTCCATTCAAAGTGGCGAATTTGTTCCAGGCGATGGAGACATCGTGGGCGTTACAGAATCTGTAGTAGCTCGCGCACAAGGAAACTATGTTTCTGTGGACGATGTGGCTAACGAGGTAAAAGAAAAATACGGCAGTGATGCAGAAATTACAGTAGTTAACCCTATATTTAGTCGTAACAGATTTTCGCTGATTCTTAAAGGGTTGGCACGAGGAGCAAAAAAGATTAATTTGGTTCTCGGAGATCCGATAGATGAGGTTGGAAATGTTTGTAGAAATCATCCGTTCACCGGTTTAAATTATGATGAGTTTTATCAAGAAATTATTGAAAATGAAGATTGTGAAGTAGTATTTTGTAGGTTCCGCGATCTTAAGCCAACTACGGACAACGTTCTTGTGGCCTCTATTCACGATAGACATGAAATAGCAAATATGTTTGAAAATAAAGTATTTTGTTTAAGCGACTTTTGTAACAAGGCAAACGGAACGCATGGATACAACGAAGAGTATGGACTACTTGGATCAAACAAAGCGACAGAAGATACGCTTAAGCTTTTTCCGAGAGATTGTGAAGAAATAGCTTATCGCATACAGGCGTCAGTTTTCGCACAAACACAGAGATCTCCTCACGTATTGGTATATGGCGATGGAGCATTTAAAGATCCTGTTGGAAAAATTTGGGAACTTGCGGACCCAGTAGTCTCGCCAGGACATACGGAAGGGCTGAAAGGCACGCCGAATGAAATCAAAATGAAGTACATGGCGGACACCAAGTTTAAAGATCTTGATGGCGAGGATGCTATGAACGCAATGAGAAATTGTATTATAGAAAAAGAAAAAAGTCTCGTTGGTAACATGGCAGCACAAGGCACTACTCCAAGACAATACACCGATCTTCTAGGAAGTTTGTGTGATCTTGTTAGTGGCAGTGGAGACAAAGGCACGCCAGTTGTTATTGTTCAAAACTATTTTGACAACTATGCAACCGAATAAAATTTATGGACCAAAATAGATGGAAGATTTTTTAGATTTACTAAATGATTTTGTTAAATCGTCACAGAATGCTCAAAGTCAATTGCCGAAACGCAAAATGCACAGATGGAAATATTGTGTTGCGTTGGCAGCAAAAGGCTGG
>Ga0209536_100005369_pt1 | contig 19945 bp, 13 predicted proteins | sample DeeMarSeWOR28_12_FD_187461 | JGI IMG/M metagenome (GOLD analysis project Ga0209536, IMG submission 187461) | Marine sediment microbial communities from White Oak River estuary, North Carolina - WOR-2-8_12 (SPAdes) (version 2) | ecosystem: Environmental > Aquatic > Marine > Intertidal zone >...
GAGGTGGACGGGTTAGAGGCAGTGAATTATATCCGTGAAAAACCCCGGGGAGAGGAGACTCGTATTATCGCCCTGACAGCGACAGCTTTTGAAGAAGACCTTGAACATATCATGGCAAGTGGATGTGATGATTTCTTGCGAAAACCATTCCGCGAAGCAGATGTTTTCAACATGATGAAGAAATACCTGGACCTTCAATTCATCTACGAGGAATTTGAAACGGCTCAAGCAATGACAACCAGGACAGGAGAAACACCCCAAATTTGCGACGTGGCTGCTGTGCCAGCTGATCTCATCGAAGAACTACGGCAGGCAACGATCACTGCTGAAATGGATCAAATGTTGATTGTGATAGACAAAATCTCATATCAGGATCCAGATCTGGCTCTCCAATTGAAAACATTAACTCTCAATTTTGATTATAAAAAGATATTAGCTTTGATCACGAACCCCGGAGATGAAAAATGAATCAAGAAAGCTCAGCAATGAAGGTGGAGAATGTCTCGCAGGGGGATATCTTGGTGGTAGATGACACCCCAGCCAACCTGCGCTTGCTGACCAGGATTCTCCAGGAACGGAATTACCAGGTCAGACCGGTTCCAGATGGCAGCCTGGCTTTGTCTGCTGCCCAGGCTAAACCACCGGACTTGATTTTGCTCGATATCCGCATGCCGGAGATGGATGGTTTTGAGGTATGTGCAAAACTGAAATCCGATCCCCGAAGCCAGGATATACCGATCATCTTCATCAGTGCCCTGGATGCAGTGGAAGACAAGGTGAGAGCATTCTCTGTGGGAGGAGTGGACTATATCACCAAGCCATTCCAGTCAGAGGAAGTTATCGTCAGGGTTGAAAACCACCTGAATCTACGCAGGCTGCAAGCCCAATTGGAAATCGCAAATGCCAAGATGGCAGCCGAGTTAGCCCTGGCTGGCGAGGTGCAGAGCTCCTTTTTGCCAAAGGAGTACCCACAACTAAAGGGGTGGCAGATCTCGGTCAAGATGCGTTCAGCTCACGAGACCACAGGCGATTTCTTCGATGTGATCTCACTGCCGCGCGGCTACATAGGTATCCTCATGGCCGATGTAGAGGGAAAAGGTGTGGCAGCTGCCTTATACATGGCATTAAGTTGGAGCCTGATACGCACGTATTCCTGGGATTTTCCAAGACACCCTGAGATGACCCTGACCTCAATTAACCAACGCCTTGTGGAAGATACAAGTGCCAAGCAACACGTGTCTGTTTTCTATGGCATACTGGATCCTGAGTCAGGCGGCTTTATATACTGCAATGCCGGGCTTTCCCCACCCCTGCTTGTGAATTCAGCCAGGGGAGAAGTGGTGCGGCGTCTGGAGCATACTGGAAAATCGCTGGGCATTTCTGAAGAGGAGCTCTGGTGGCAGAATGATATCGAGATAGACCCAGGCGAAGCATTGGTGATATGCACGAATGGTATCCCCGGTGCACAGAACCTGGCGGGGGATTATTACGAGGTTAAAGGATTAGCTGCATCTGCCCGCAGCCATCCTGGACTGAATGCAGATAGATTTGTGGATGTCTTATTTGACGATCTGCAAGCCTTTATGGTTGGAATGCCGCAGGTGGATGATCAAACCATGGCAGCATTGATCAGGGATCAGTAATCGCTTGCGAAGCAAGGAGAATTTATTGCCCATCCAACTTTGAAGGAAAGACCTATCCCTGTGCTGGATTTTCACGGATGAATTAATTTTCAGGGAGATAGTTCAGCTAAACGTGGTTTGATCAACACTCTCATGGATGGGATTGGTGGGCGTGTCAGGCCTCAACCATACCAGACTGGCGAAGAAGCCACCCAGCATGACGGCAGCACCGCTAAAGAAAGGCAGGACCAGGTTGAGGTCTAAAGCAAAACCTGCCCAGAGTGGACCTGCGATTCGACCCAGGCTCATGAAGGCGTTGCTCAATCCCATGGCCATACCTTGTTGAGTCTCGGCCCGTTTTGAAGTCAATGAGCTTACCGCGGGAGTCAAGAGTGCGGTGGCGAAGGTGAAAAGCCCGATGGTGATCAACAGCGACCAGTACTGGTTTGCCAGAGCTACCAGGAAAAAGGATACCGCTGACACCAGCATGGCAATTTTGATAACAGGAGTTTCTCCCCATCTCCTGGTGATAGGGCCTGTCAATATTCCTTGCGTGAGTGCAGAAATCAAACCAACCACCATGAAAATAATACCTACTTCTTCTGGACCAAAACCGAACCTCTCAAGGGCATAAAGGCCGAAAATTCCATAGAAGATCATCAGGCCGCAGGTTAATAGGAATGCCAGGATCAGTAGTATTCCGATAGGGCTGGAGATTGCCTGCCACCAGAGGCGGATCTCGGGCAGAGGGATCTTTCTCCCCGCAGGTTGGCGGGACTCTGCAGGCAAGGATTCGGGTAGCAGCAGCCAGGTCAGTGCCAAAGCAAGGAATGACATCGCTGCCGCGATGAAAAAAGGTGTGGAAAGCGAATCACCAGCGAGCAATCCACCAAGGGCGGGACCGAAAATGGTTCCTAAACCGACTGCAGCACCCAGGATCCCCATGCCGCTACCACGATCTTGCTCTGAAGTGCTGTCGCCTATATATGCCATCGTGGTCGGTGAAGTGGCGGAGGAAAGGATTCCAGATAATATCCTGGCAACAAAAAGCATCCAGAGCTGGTTTGCTAATCCGAAGAGCAACATGGTCAATCCATAGCCAAGGATGCCAATCATCATGATTGGTTTCCGGCCTACACGATCGGATAGGCTGCCCCAGATGGGCGAGAAGATCAATCGCATCACCGCGTAGGAGGCAACCAGTAAACCGAGCTCTGTGCCTCCCGCGCCCAGTTTCTCCATATAGAAGGGGATAATCGGGATTACCACCCCAAATCCAAGGGTGACGACAATCAGGGTGAAGGATAAGATTAAGATATTCTTGCGATTACTGGATTGCATGGTGGTTAAATTGGTGGAGGGTTTATATCACCCTCCACCCTGGTATTAGTCTTCTTCATGCAGGACTATCGTACCTGCACTGCCATCAACAGTCAGCATTTGGCCGCTGGATATGACCTTGGTTGCCAAGCCGGTCCCAAGCACAGCCGGGATGCCATATTCACGGGCTACGATCGAGCCATGACTGAGAGGCCCACCGATATCCGTCACCACGCCTGAAGCCATGGCAAACAATGGCGTCCAGGCTGGAGTGGTAATGCCAGCGACAAGAATCTCACCGGGTTGCATCTGGTCGAAGTCATCAGGGCCGGCCAGAACCCTGGCAGGTGCTGTAACCTGACCCGGACTCGACGGCACACCCTTGAGAACGTTGTCCTCTAACGCGCCTTCACCACCGGACAACACCCCTTCCATGTCAAAGCCCATGTACTTCTTTCCTGGAGGTAGTTGAGGTGGTGGGGCGACCCTTTTCTGAGCCTGCCAGAGGGATTTCCTATCTTCAACCAGACCGGTCAAGTCAGGTAAAGCAGTTTTCTTATCAATTTCGACTCCTAATTGAATTAATTCTCGCTCCTCCAACCAGTAAATATCTTCAGCAGATTGGATCGCACCGGCAACCTGGTAGCGATGCCCTAATTCAAGAAGTAGTTTGCGCAGGATCGGGTATCCAAGACCAATTTCTGCTATGCCGTCTTCTCGGAGTGGGGCTTGAGATTGAGCCCAACTGAGTGATTTTTCAAATCCCCAGCGCCGGATTCCTTTAACCCGCTCACGAACAGACTGCTCGGCGGCGTTACGCCGATCCGCATATTCTTGCTGGCGCTGGTATGGATTTTTCGCTTGACCGGAAATGAACAGTTTGAGCATCTCGAGAATGGGAAGCGGGTCATCCATGGGAAGTGGTTTCGAGAAATCCATGTCATAGATTGAATAACCATAGCATTCAAGGTGCTCATTGAAACGCGTACGCCATGCTTCCCACGTACCAGGCTCGATATCGGTAGGAGGTTCGGTATTCACCAGGTCGGCAACCAGGTTTTCTGTTTGTGATTCAATTATGTAGATGGCAAGCCTCTCATTATCCCGGCACCAGTTGCTCAAATCAAAGAGTGCTTTCTCAGCCTTGATGGGCATGCTATCGAAGCCCATCAGGAATACTGGTGCCTGTGGATCGTCCTCTTTCATAACCATGCGGCGATAGACATTGGTAAATAGTGTTTCACTACCTGCAGATGGCCCCATGGTGCTGGCCATCAGTGCACCCAGGTGGTGGGCAAATGCATCCAGTAATTGGTTGACGCCTTCCAGTAGTTCCTGAGTGGATAACTCACCAACATTTTTATTGGACCATTGGTTTACAGTCTTCGTATATCGTGGGTGTGCATCTTCCTGCCAATAAGCAACACCATGGCGCAACATGTGAGGGACCCGGGGTAGCATACGTGTCAGCAGAAACCACCATACCCGAGGAGGATAACCAGTTGACTGGTATGCATAACCATTTATGGTCAGCATGATGTTTAACTCAATATCTTCTGGCATATTAAGCAGTTCAGAACTCATCGAGGCAATGCCGCGGTTGATGGCGGATAACCCCATGGTCCCAAAAAGTGGGCTGAGCGGGTCTGGCATGAGATCGACAATGCTGGTGCGCATGTACTGGGCTTTTGGGTCCGGCATTGGCCACTCTGATGGAGGTGCAACCTGTTCTTCAGGGAGCGCTGTGATAGGCCGCGCCTGGACGATTGCCAGTTCTCCATCGGTGAGAGTCCACTCGATGTCCATTGGCATTTCGTAGAGGGATTCGATTTTTGTTCCGAGATCGGTGAGTTTCTGGCTGTGGTCAGCACTTAGAGCTGGTACATTGCGCAGTGATTCCGGGACAGGTTGTTCCTGTGTCGCACCATTGACGCGCACCGTCATTACCTGCTTATCAGCCACATCGTAATTAAGCACCTGACCAGAGTCTTTATCAACGATGATTGTATCTGGAGTGACCTTACCGCCAACAATTGCTTCACCCAAACCCCAGGAAGCATTGATCAAAGCCTGGCTACGCGTACCGGTGATGGAATTAGCCGTGAAGAGGATGCCGGAAACTTCTGCCGGTACGAGCAGCTGCACAACAACAGCCAAGGCCACGCCTTCCGATGTAATTCCTTGCTGGTAACGGTAGCTGATCGCCCTGGATGTCCACAGGCTTGCCCAGCATTTCTTAACTGCTTGAAGTAGGTGATCAGGTCCACAGATATTTAGGTAGGTATCTTGCTGTCCAGCAAAAGAAGCCTCGGGCAGGTCTTCAGCAGTCGCAGACGAGCGTACTGCGACTGCTGGATCCTTCCCAGGTAGTTCAGCATATGCCTGCACGATAGCTGATGCGATATCTGATGGAATTCTGGCTTGCATAATTGGATCGATGATCGCTTTAGAAGCTACTTCGAATGATGTTGGCTGATTGATGTCTACCGCATCGATCGCAGATTGGATAATCTGCTCCAATTTGTTTGCCGTGATAAATTGTCGGTAAGCCAGCGTCGAAACATGAAAGCCATCGGGTACTGGCATTCCCGCAGCGACCAGTTTTGTAAGTGAGGCTCCTTTTCCACCCACAGTATCTATTGAGGCTTTGGTATCCGCAATGGGAAGAATATAGCTCTCGGTCATGGTGACTCCTTTCTCCATTCAAATTCTATCCTGTATCTGGGTCACTTTAATGATTGTTTTATTGAGATCCCAGAGGTTATTCAATATTCCGCGCAGTTCTGCCTGGTCCGCGATACGGACAATAAAAGTTGTTGACTTTTTTGATTGATCGTAATACATCTTCATCCAGTTAAACCAGGTGGACCAACCTGCATCCAGGTTGCCCGCAAGCGTAATTTGGTAGACAGTGAAATTTCGAATCCTTTCAGCAGCAGGCATGGCACGGGTTCCTTGTGGAAGTAATATAAGGCGAGGGTTGGTGATTTGTCATCACATAAATTGGTGATTAAATAAAAATCACCCACCAAACCGGTGGGTGGAATTTGACTTGCCAAAGGGGATTTTACAACAAGCCTGCTTCCTTGGCGCGTGCTATTGCCTCGTATCGGCTGTGAGCGTTTAGCTTTGCATAAATGTTCTTTTGGTGACTGCGCAAAGTGTTGATTGAAATGGATAGTTCATGCGCCATTGCAGTGCTTGAGAGGCTGGATTGTAGCAACAGCAGCACTTCCAATTCCCGATGACTTAGTGGTTCTATTATCTTGCTACTTTTCGTTACGGGCGAGCTTTGTTTTGATTGGAACTCAACTGAAAGGCAATCCAGAAGCATCTCGGTATAAGCTGCCAAGCGAGGTTCGTGAATTTCATCGTGTACTGTATTCAATAGACCAATAAGCATTTTGCCATGATCGAGAAAGATGCGTTTAAAACCTTCCGGTTCTGATAAATCGAGTGCCCTGTAAAGCGCCTCTACCGCAGAATACACGTCACCAATTTTGTAATATGAGATGGCGCGCAAGATTTCTATATCGATTTGCAGGTAAATCCTGTTCATGCTCTCCGCTTCGAGATAAACCTGATCTAATAGTTTCAATGCCTGATCATATTGTTCCTTGGCGATTAAATAGCGGGCTCGGATGGTGTTTTCATATTTCCGCAGACGGCTCTGCAATAATTTTTCAACGGAATCATCCTTGTCTGGTGGTAATTCAGCTTCCAGTGAACGCTTCTCGATCCAACCTTCTACAGCAGCGAAATCCCCTCGCACGATGTTACGTCGGGCAGCCACCATCTCAACCACATAGTCATCTACTTCGCTGGCATCAAATTGGTATGCCAGCTGGTGCAGTTGGTCAAATATTGTGTCACCCGCTTGTGTATCCCCAAGGGCATCCTTAATCATTGCCAGGTTTATATAACCCTCAAAAGATCCCAATACACTCCATTGTTCAGCGAGCGCAATACCCCTGGTGGTGATTTGATCTGCTGATGCCAGGTTGTTCCATTCACGTTCCAGATCACCCAATCCAATCAAGGCTTTCCCTGCCACCGGTAAAAGATTACCCTGCTGATCGCTGGAGATTTCCAGAGCCTGGTTATATAGTCGCTGAGCCTGGTGAAGTTGACCGAGTTTCTGGCTTTCATCTCCTAATTCGCAAAGGACCAGGGTGGCAATCATTACATTCCCAACTCGTTGGCTAGCCCTGGCAGTCTCTTTAAGCTGCTCAATACCTTTGGCAGATTCGCCGCGTGCTAGGTAGCAGCTGGCGAGAACGAAATTAGCCAGGCTGCGCAACAGCTCTTCTTCTTCAGGTAGCTGCTCCAACGCCTGGTGGGATAAGGTTATGGCATGGTCAACATTGCCATTATAAATTTCAAGAAAAGCCTGGAGCGGTAGCCCGAAGATTGAGTGACTTTGTCTTGAAGCACTCACCTTCATATGTTCATCGATGGTTTCCAATGGAGCTCCACTCCACAACAGAACCCAAGCGTAATAAACACTGAGAACCGGGCGATTATGAAGTTCAGATATGGGCAACTTATGAAGCCATGACAAGAGTGTTGTTACCTGACTCTGCATAAGAACGGCTTCGGCTGACGCTTCAATTAATTCAGCAGCATGCTGAAAATCTTGTGCAAGAATTGCATGATCAATGGCACTTTCTGGAAATCCATTTATCTCATACCAATGGCTTGCCCGCCGATGTAGAACGGGTTTGTCGTCTGGTGAGAACAGCTCAAGACGTTGGCGAAGAAGATCGGAAAATAATCGATGGAAGCGATACCACTCCCGGCGATCGTCGAGAGGGATGATAAAAAGGTTTTTGTGTTCCAGTTCTTCCAGAATGGCCTGGCTGTCTACCGGCTGTTCGGAAAAATCTACTAAAAGGTGATCGCAAAGCGGGGCACATAACTGATCAAGAATTGAAGTTCTCAGCAAGAATAGCTGCATATTTTCTGGTAGATTGTCAAGGACCTCTTCCAGCAGATAATCCAGGATGAAACGATTGCTGCCAGCGAAATCCTGTATGAACCGGGTTATATCATCCTGGCTGACCATTGATGCAGCTGCCATTTGCATACCAGCTGCCCAGCCTTCCGTGCGATCGTAAAGGGCTGTGATGTCATTGTGGGAAAGCTGTAATGCTCGCTGCCTTGTGAAAAAATCTGATAGCTCATCCAGTGAGAAGCGCAAGTCATTCTGGCGTAGCTCTACAACCTGACCGCGACCGCGCATGCGAGAAATTGGCAAAGGAGGATCTGCACGCGTAGCGATGATGAAGTGGAAATTTGGTGGTGAATGCTCCAACAAGTAGGAGATGGCATCGTGTATGGTTCGCCGCGTTATGGTGTGGTAATCATCCAGGATGATAATTGTATTTTCCGGCAGCTGAATAAGGTCGTTTGCCAACGATGTGAGCTGGGTATTTGAAATCTGGGTTTGAGAACTGCTGAAATCCTCGAGTGCATCACCAATGCCTGATTTTATCTCCCGCAAACCAAAGATCAGGGAGGTGATGAATTTGACCGGATCATTGTCTGCTTCGTCCAATGAGAGCCAGGCTACCGGATAATTTGATTTCTGGATCCATGCGCTTAGCAGAGTGGTCTTGCCGTAACCAGCTGGTGCGGATATCAGGACCAGGCGTTTCTTATCGCGGAGGCTCTCGTCCAGACGATCAAACAATCTCTGTCGATGTACGAGATTGGCTTGAAGGGGTGGAACGAAGAACTTGGTTGCCAGAAGCGAGTGCGTCACGATTATTTCCTATGTGATTGAAGCTCTCGATTGATTATACTTGAGCTCGAATCGCAACAGGTTGGAGTTGGCTTGATATTTTCTACGCATCAATATCTCGCGTGTTGAATGAACTGCAAGATGCATTACCCCCTGCATGAAATCAGGTAATCCTATTTAAGATTCTTCTTGTTCTGGTTGTTCCTTGAGTGACCTTGAACCATACACTTCTGAATACACCCTGGTGAACATGGCTCCGAATAAGAAAACCTGAGCAATAGTATATATACCGATCAGCAAAACCGCAAAAGCTCCCGCGGCCTCGAATGCACTGCCAATATTGCCGAGGTTGAGATATGCCCCAAATAGAAGCACTGCAAGTGTGACCAGAATCGAAGTCACAAAAGATCCTATCCAGACATCCCGCCAACGGATATGGGTCTCTGGAAGGATTTTATAAATCAAGGCGAAGGCCAGGGTTGTCAGACCAACGAAACCAACAAAATTCAGCACTGGCATGGAAGGATCGAGATCGAACAAAGACCCAAACCAGGTGAAAATCACACTTACCAGCGTTCCAAGGACGAAAAGCAAACCAACACCGAGAACCATCAAAAAAGAGAATAATCGCTGCCGGACCATGCCCCAGGTTTGACCTCTTTCCGGTTCGGGCAAATCCCAGATCTTATTTAATGCGAAAAGAAGCTGGTAAAACAAACCGGAAGCGGCCATCAATAACGCTCCAATACTGATCAGGGTTGCCAGGATGGTGGATTCGGAGGTGGTTTGGCTAATGGCATCTACGGCATCTTGAATAAGGGTGGTTACTTCAGGACCGAAGAAGCTTTCCACGCGGGTGTAGAATTGATCGGCTGGAGAGATATTGTCTAAAAATAACCCTGCGACCCATAGCATGATAAATATCACGGGTGCAAACGCAAACATACCGTAATAAGCCAATGCTGCAGCAAGCTGACCAGGTCTTTCCTCCACCCAGATCGAATAGACTTTCTGGATGAATTCCTTGAGGGTGGGCTTGGTTTTCATGGTGGTTGTTAGGATGATGAAAAAATTCCCAGATTGGTAATCTCGATTTAAACACGTGATCAAGACCGACCAAAGTTCGTTGATTGGAGAAGAGGGGCTTGACTTCTATAAAGTTGTGACAATCAGGGCACCTGAGAGCAGTTTAAGTCGCACCCAGGATCCTTTCCATAATTTTATGATTACATCCCAAGGCGGTCGCGGTTTCCATATCCACCGCCACCATAGGAAGCCAGATCAGCAATGATGGCTAGGATCAAAAACAACCAATCCCAGAAACCGGCTACTGGGAAGATGATCACATACATCAATGTGGTCCAGGGTGCGAAAATGATACCCAGGATAGGCCAGATAATGGAATTAAAAGCCAGATTCCATCGTACCGGCCAGAAAAGCCACCAGACAAGCGCAGCAATACGTGGTCCTAACAGAATGAGGGTGGTTAGAAAACAACACATAGCAATTCTCCTCGATGGTGGTTATAGTCCCGGGTCAAGATATAACCCGGGTGGATGCAAGGATATTTCGCCAAGAGCAGGCTTATCTAGCGAATTTCTGCTAGGTTGTGAAACTCATCCCTGGCAGAATTACTGTTTATCTTGCACTTGAGAAGCGGGCTATTCCGGATCGATGCTCATCCGAAAGATTCTCCAGTGTATATCCCATTATAGCATGGATGCAAAAGATCTTGAATCAAAAGGTAAGTAAATACAAATAAAATTTTAGAGGAAATATCCGCAATTTTCGAGTTATCTTGCTAAACCAAGCAATAGGTATGCCAGGAAATATCTGAAAATTATCCTTTCGTGGGATCACCCTTGGTTAGGTTCAGTTTAACCGCCTGCTTGATGTAATTTGAAAAGATTGGCTTGTTGATCTGCTCCCGGCTGGAGAGCTTGAAATGGCGCATTTTCTCGCCACTTCCTTGAAGCAATCCATCAGGGTCTTCGATATCAACTCCACGCCAGAAGCCAAAGTTAACAGAATTCTTGAAGGCCTTGATATAAGCAAAAGGTCCATTGACTTCGTAGACTGGTTGAGCCCATTTGATCGATTCGTCAGCATCTGGGACTGTTTCCAGGATGATCTGGCGAATTTCCGATACGATATCCGCTTGCCAATCGTTCAAGTTTGCGATGTAGTTATCCACTGTTTTTTCAGCCATATATTTTTCCTTGTTCATTGTTATGAGGTGGTGAATCTTATCATAGGCGATTGGGGTAATGACTTACACTTTCTTCCCGATCGCCATAATATGGAAACTGACTCCCCAAAGTGTTGGTTCCGCTTCAACCAGGCGGGTGATACGCATAATACGTTCTTGTATGTCAGGATTGTTCCACTGTTTCTCAAAATCTTTCAATAGTCGGGCTGGTCCTTCAATTGCTAACGTCGTCTCAAGCCTGAAACCGGCTTCCTTGATTTCATCAACCAGTTCCTGTGGGTAATGAAAGAACGCGGTGGTGAAGAACCTGTTGTCACCCGTGGGATTGCGGTGCTGACCATAGCGCAAATCCTGTTCGTAAATCGGGATAAATTGCGGATCGATGATGAAATCTTCCAAAAGGGCAGCTATGGTAGAGGCGAAGCGGTTTATTGCGGCTGCGAACAGGATGCCGCCAGGACGCAGAACTCTACGCGCTTCTCGCAACGCCAGGATGCGGTCGCTGCGTTCTGTGAGGTGGTAAAGGGGACCAAGCAAGAGCACAACATCTACTGAGCTCTCAGGATGGTCAATCTGACGGGCATCACCCAGGGTAATACTTGCAAGCGGAGGCCCTCCTCTTTGCGTTGCGAACTCCTGGGCCTGGGAAACATGGCGCGGGATGCCATCTACCAGGTGGACCTGGTAGCCACGGTCTGCTAACCAAAAAGCATATACCCCTGCACCACCGCCGATGTCAAGAATCACCGCGGGTGGAGGTGGAAGGAATCTCTGTAACAATTCCTGCGTGCGCAAGCGCTCAATCTGACTTTCCGGTTTATCCAGGCGCCCAGCTTCATCCACGTTCTCATAATGGCTAACGATTTCTTCAGGTAATGTGGACTTTTCACCTTTATCGGTCATCCGGCCTCCGTAAATAAAATAATTGCGTTGAGTGTATGGTGGCTTGAATCCAGAATCAATAAGGGCTTGCTCCAGCCTCGTACTTCTCACGGAATTCTGCCATATTAATTTTGGTATTCTCCAGTCGGGATTCTTCTGCAGCAAAAGCCATGAAATGACTTTCGAGGGATTGGCGAGCGCTGGTACCGGGTTGATTTTTGAATTGCAGGTGGTTTACGAGATCGCGCATGATACCAAAATCCCCTCCTCCGTGTCCTGTCTGTTCGACGGTACTCGGGAAGTTGTAGATCTCGGTATCCATTGAGCGGTGGTCGTGGATTTCGATGAAAGAGCGATTAAAGCTGAACTTAGCCAGAAGGGATGCCTGGGAGCCATCGATCCGCAACGTGCGTCCTTCTTCGTGGGAATGACCGTGCATGGTGAGCGAAGCGGTGACTCCACCCGGGAAATCCATGGTAACAACCTGCTGATCAACGACATCGTTGTCGCAGTGGTATACACAGCGACCATAGGGTCCTTCCTTTAGCGCTTCTAACAATGCGTCTTCATTCCCGGGATCATCTGTCACCACGGAGCGCGGCCAACCAGTGTACTGGGTCAGTTCTCGCAAAGGAGGAATCACACCAGAGATGGCATTTACAGCTCCAGGGCGCTTCAAACTTTGGCTGCCGAGGATGCGATAAAGTGGAATTTTCGATTGGCTTAGGGCAAACTTAAAAGGTATCAAGTCGATATAAATTGCCGGGGCAAAAAATGGACAGCTATCTTCTAGCGGGCAGCCGTCTGTACAGCGTTCAGGTGCGCCTTGGGGAGCATTTTCGGGTGAGTAATGGATTAATGAACCAAATGAACTCAGGTGGCTAGGTGACTCTCCTATGAACCAGGTCAATAAATCAAGATCATGGCAACACTTGGCCAGGATCATGGGTGAAGATTGTTCTTCGTTGCGCCAGTTACCACGCACGAAGCTGTGTGCCATATGCCATGAAGCGACATTTTCACGATGGGAGATGGTGATCAGCTGTCCCAGCCTGTTTTCATCTAACAGGGATTTGATCTTTTTAAAGAAATCTGTGAAGCGAAGTACATGGCAAATCTGCAGGTAGCGATCAGCCTGTTCGGCTGCCTGGACAATACGAATGGCATCCTCGAGCGAATGTGCGATCGGCTTTTCAAGGAGCATATCGTAACCTGATTGAAGCGCAGGGATGCTGGACTCGGCATGCATCTGGTCCTGGGTGCAGTTGATCACAACGTCTGCGGGGACCTGTTGTTCAAGGACTTGCTGCCAGGATTCGAAGCAGTGTTCTTTCGGGATGGAATGTTGCTTAGCAAAACTTTCCCTCCTTGCGGGACGAGGCTCTGCTACGGCGATGAATTGGATTTGTTCAGGGTGATCTAATGCGTATGGTCCATAGGATTCTGCCCCCCGGGCGCCAGCACCGAACAGTATGGCTTTCAATGGTCCATTCATGAATTACTCCCCAGTTGATGGTAAGAAAGTCAGCAGAATGTGTTAAGCAGGCCTTCTCTGATTATACAATCATTCGTGGTTGGGGGATACAGTTTCGGGTGTTATGCTCCCAGGAAAGGCGCACCAAGATTCAATTGATTGAATTGACTTCCTGGGGTTAGCTCACAGGTTCCAACATGAAGAGTGGTATTTCCCTGTCCCCGCTGCGTTCCAGGTAGGCCTCGTAGCCAGGGTAATAGTGGACTGCCAGATGCCAATAATCATGCCATTCTTCCGGGTTTAGAATCCTGGCTGAATATTCATGGGAAGTTCCATTATGCTGCAGGTAAGCTGTTGGGTTTGCGCGCAGGTTGTAATACCAGCCTGGATAAGTGTGCTGCCCAAAATGAGTGGGAACCAGGATAATCTTCTCCCCATCCGGGATACCAGCCAAGGGTATGGTCCTCGATTTTCCACTCTTCACGCCGGTGGTTGTGATCAGCACGACCGGTAAGCCAGTCAACATGGTCGTTAAATTCTTCTTCCCGCCAGTCCAATTCAGCACAGCTGTGTCCATGCGGTGAAGGTACATGGCAAGAAAAATGGTGGAAATGACGTCGATTGATGCCAATCTCTGGATGAATCTCTGCCACCAGGGTATATGCGGGTACTCCATATCGGGATGATTGTAACTGCAGATTGGATTAACTGCAATAAGCGAAAAAAATATTCCAGGAAATAAAGTGTAATGGGATGTTTAGATTAATGAAGCAGTCTAGTCACCAAGGAGATCAGATAAGCCGATGTGGATCAATGGACTTAACCTTTATGAAGATCATCAACTTGCTCGGGTATTTTGAGTTGATCGCTAGTTTCGCTACCTACTTGACCACAAGTTAGGAGTGAATGATATTCACAATCCATGGGGATTCTAAATTCGCGCACAGCTGATATACCAATCCCAATATCCGCATGCCACGCGAGGGTATGAAAACATCAAAAGAACTACACAATTATTTTGCTAATTAACCAATCTCAATTCCAAGCGTGCCATGGTTCTCATGCTGGTCACATTGCTCTGTCTTCATCCCCGAGTGGCTGCCAGGGCCAGCGGCCCTCGATTTCTACAACCAGCGCCCAACTAAGGAAGGTGCGGATCAGTACCAGCAATCCTAGAACCGAGACACTGGCGAGCGTAGCTTCTAAGGCGACAGTCCGGATAATATCCGCAGCGACAAGGATTTCCAAGCCCAGGAGCAATGCTTTCCCCAGGTGAATTTTCAATTGTTGGTATAAGCCTTCTTGATCAGGCGAGAGAATCGATTTAAACAGGTAGTGACCCAGCGAGTAGATAATAGCCCCGATGATGATCGCCACGGCAATGAGCTCAATTGCCAAGGCAGATAACTCAATCCATTCCAGGATGGTTTCACCCCCGGCAGTACTCGCAATTATGTCATGCAGCATCAGGACACCTCTACAATCACGAATATTAAGTTCTGAACCTGACCTCTAAAAGTTCCCTGCAAGATAGTTACGGTGCGGGAGGATCAGGTATCTCCGGCACTTCAGCACCGCCGGTCACCTCCATGAAATCAGCACTTACCCAGCCCTGTCCATCGGGTGCCAGGTCAGTTGAGATCATAACCACCCACCACAAGCCATCTTCGCTAATCCCGATCACCTGGGCGGCAGCTCCTGTTGGTGCAATCCCGTAGCTGGGATAATCTGTACTGGGTCCGCCGCGCACATTCACTGGCAGCAGCACAATTGCTGTCGGGGAACCAGCAGCTGGTGGGGGAAACTCCAGGTCACCCAGCGGCGGAGTAGGAATAACGGGCACGTCATCGGCATTGGTGACTTCCACGAATTCACTCTTGACCCATCCCCGCCCGTCAGGTGCGTATTCCACAGATACTCTGACGACCCACCATTCACCATCTTCACTGATGCCGATCACTTCGCCTGCCGTGCCAATTGAGACAACTCCATAGCTGCTGTACTGGCTGCCCGGTCCGCTGCGCACATTGATCGGCTCAATGGCTACCGCAGTGGGTACGCCTTCACCCGGCCCCGGTACGCTGAATCCAGGTCCCAGGTTCGTGAAGCGCATGCTCCCAGCAACTTCTGCCAGATTCAGTACGAGTTCATCCTGACTCAATTCATACGTACCGACCCTGGGGAGCAAATCCAGGAAAAGTGATGAAAGCGATTCGGGACCACAAACGGCGTTTGTTAGCACCCCAATCTCGATATTCATCAGGTCTCCATCCAGGGTATAAGTACCGAAGCCAGAGTTGCAGTCAGCCAGAACCTGCACGCCGTTGTCTGGCTGGAAAACAAGGGTGTAATTCTCTGGATCCGGGATTATGGACTGGGAGGCAGGTTGGGTTTCAGTTAATTCGATCCAACCCCAGAGCACATTGGTCAGGCTGGTGCCAACCTGGGCAGGTGGTACATAGGCTAAGGAGCCGATGACCGCATCCAGGGTGTTCAAGTCTGGTTCCCAATCAGACGCAATCAAATTATTGAGCGCATCAGTTTTTTCTTCGAGGTAGGCGCTGGAATCGCTATCGACTGCCTCAAATTCATCTTCAGGGACATCTTCTGCTGTATCTGCCACCAGGTCAGTGCGCACCGGGTAGAAAAAGCTGATCAGGCAGCTGGTATCTTCATTGAAGCCCAGGAAGATGTAGTATAGAGCTTCATTAATCACCGGATTTGGATCTTGTGAGAAGCGTCCAACGAAGCGTAAACCTTTGAACCAATCAAATTCGAGATATTCACCCTGGACAGCAAGATCATTATTTCCAGTTACCTCCTCAAAAGGCAGGACCGGTAAGCCCGAGGTGGGGAATGGCTCAGGTTTTTCCTGGAGCAGCTCCTGGAGCTGTTCAATGCGCAAGGTGACACTATTATCACCCTGCTGTTCCCAGAGCTGCTGGTATTCATCGACGGGTATGATGTAGATGATCGGATCGCCAGGCAGCCGGTCCTGGGGGTTAACCACCCCAAAATTGACCTGGATATGAAAAGGTAAACCAATCGCTCCAGGGGGTATGCTATTGTCATAAGGAGTTTCAGGGACGGTATTCGCCTGCCAGAAATATGGCAAGCCCTGTGTGTCAAGACGAATGTATGCCGGTTCAACGATGGGGCAGGAGCTGACTGGTTCTGGTTCTGCAACCCGGAAATAATCCATCGTTCCGCTTTCTGGCTGGATTAGGACCAGAACCTTACCATCTTCTTCGAATTTGTACTGCTCGGCATCATTGAATATGGTGAGCATCTCCTGGTAACGCGAATCAGGTCCGCATTCAGCCAGGGTCAATGGGCCGGCTTCAAATTGGATCTTCCCGGTATCGGTCGCGGAGTAAGCTCCGCTACCCAGATTGCAGTCTGCCTTGAATGAATAAGTGTCATCCTGGTTAAATGAGAGTGTATAGCTACTGGGATCCTGGATGGTTTCTTCAAGATTGGTCTGCGTGTTGAAATGCCTTTCCCAAATCCACTGCTTATCCAGCAGATCACCAGGGTCTTCGCGTTCTATTTCGGCTGTTCCCCCATCCTTGAATCCCATGCTGAACGATTCACCAACCAACTGCAACTGACCAGAGGACATGCCGAAAGTATTGACCTGGTCGAGAAAAGCAAGATACTGCTGGTCAAGAGAATCTTCTCCGCAGGCTGCCAGAGTTGAGGGACCCAGGGTAAGGATTAATGCGCTGCCTTGCTGGGTGTATGTGCCAAGAACCTGGTTGCAGTCCGCTTTAATCTCAGCAGAATCATCCGGCCGGAAAACAATGGTGTAATCCTCGGGGAGGGGTACAACCGATTGGCTGGCTGGTTCTGTCTCGATCAATTGTATCCACTGCCAGGAGATGTCCAGGATGCTGTCCAGGGAAGTGGTTTGAAGGGTTTCTTCGGTAGCAGTTGGAGCCGCAGTGGGTTCCTCTGTAGGAGTCTCTGCTGAACCACAGGCTGACAGGACAACGAGCATGATGCCGATAGTCAGCAGGAAGATAATCTTCTTCATGGGTATACCCTCCATCAGGAACGTGCTGGTTTGTACATGGTTAATGATACCAAATTGTGCTGGGAATGGCTCATTAGCAAGATTTAACCCCTAGAACCACGAGGACCATCCACTGGAGTCAGTCTATTCCCTGGGAGTGAGCTATTCATCAGATTATTGCCCCATGTGCCAGGATACTTGCCCAGTAGAGCAATCAACTTTTCACCTTTTTGTTCTCAGGATCATACATTGGTATCAAAGAGGCTCGCGCAGGGTAGCGCACTCCAACAACTTCGACCTCGAATATCCCATCCTGCAGATACTGCCTGGTGACACCACCTGCATTGAACACCGGACCCAAACCAACTGAACCACCCAAGGAATGACCATAAGCGCCAGTGTGAATATCTCCAACCCGGAGACCATTATAATAAATTGGCTCACCGCCGTGCAGCAAAGGTTGTGGATCCTCAAGGAGGAACTGTACCAGGCGTCTAGTAGGCGGACCAGATTCTCTTTGCTCCAGGAAGGCGCTTTTACCAATAAAATCTACGGATTTCTGCGGGTCAACAGTGAAACTCAGACCTGCTTCGCGCGGGGTATACAGGTTATCAATATCATGGCCGTAATCCCGGTAAGCCTTTTCCATACGCAGGGTCTCCAAGGTCTGCATGCCAGCATGTTTTATTCCAAGTTCCTCACCGGCCTGCAACAAGGCGTCATACACATGTAGCGAGAATTCACTGGGTACATACAGTTCCCAGCCCAGCTCTCCCAGGTATGTGATGCGCAAGGCATTTACCAAAGCGTAGCCGATATCGATCTTCCGCATGGTCAGGTGGGGAAAGGCTTGATTTGACATATCTGCGCTGGTTACCTTGCTGAGCAGTTCTCTGGATTTTGGTCCCTGGATGTTAATCAGCGCATACGCGGAAGTCATATCGGTTAGGCTGACATGGGCTTCGGGCGAAAGATAACGTTTCATCCAGGTGAATACGTGGGTATGGATGGACCACGAGCTGACCACCTGGAATGTATCCTCCGCCAGGCGGGTAACGGTTAAATCTGCTTCGATCGTACCGCGTTCGTTCAACCAGGTGGTATAGATGCAGCGACTTACCTCAACGTCTACATCACGGGCGCTGATGTGATTGAGGAACTTTGCTGCATCATGACCCTGGACCCAGAACTTGGACATGGGGGTCAAATCCATCAGGATCACCCCTTCACGAGCAGCTTTGTGCTCGGCTGCGTTGTACTCGAACCAGTTCTGCCGCTTCCAGGAATACTCCACAACCGGTTCAACACCCAGGGGTGCATACCAATCAGCGAATTCCCAGCCATCCGATTCGCCGAACCAGGCCCCGGCTTTAGCCAACCGATCATGCAGGGGAGATCTACGTGCACCACGTGCTGACTCAAAATGCAGATTTGGCCACCCTTCCGCATACTGCCAGCCCAGCATTTCTACTGTGCGGTCGTAGAGATACTGCGGGTTGTTGCGGAAGGGAGACATACGCTCGATGTTAATCTCACTGATGTCAACCGGGGGATAACCATCAACGATCCATTGGGAGAGAACCTGGCCAACGCCGCCCCCGAGAAGGATGCCCAGCGAGTTGAAACCAGCTGCGACATAGAAGTTCTTAAGCTCGGGTGCCTCACCAATCATGGGACTCATGTCGGGGGTGAAGCTCTCTGGGCCGCAGAACAAGGTGTGTACCCCAGCTTCCTTGGCGATTGGGATGCGATGCATGGCTTTTTCCAGGTAGGGCATCAGGCGGTCCCAGTTGGGGGGTATCTCACCGAAACTGAAATCTTCAGGAATACCGTTCATTCCCCAGGGTTGGGATACTGGTTCAAACATGCCGACCATCAAGCCTCCGACTTCCTCACGCAGGTATAAATATAATTCAGGATCTTCTACCACCGGGAGGTCAGGATGTGCCCCTTCGACGGGTTCTGTGATGAGATAATAGTGCTCGGCTGCCTGCAGGGGTACATTTACCCCGGCCATCAGCCCGACCTGTCTGGCCCACATGCCACAACAATTGACGACATATTCAGCCTGAATCTCTCCCTGGTTTGTGACCACACCCGTGACACGACCTTTATTCTTGAGAATCCCGGTAACGCGGACTTCTTCCAGGATCTTTGCACCGCCCATCCTGGCACCTTTCGCCAGGGAGATCGTGGTGTCCACCGGGTTGGCACGCCCATCCAAGGGGTTGAAGAAACCTGCCAGCAGGTCGTCCGTATAAAGCAATGGCCAGAGTTTCTTAACTTCTGCCGGGGAAATCTGCTCCACATCAATGCCATAGCCTCGGGCGAAGTCAGCCTGGCGGCGAAGTCCTTCAACCCGTTCGGCATTGCTGGCAACCTCCAGATACCCGATTGCTTTGAAGCCTGTATCCTGACCGGTCTCTTCACCCAGGCGTTGATAAAGCTCCCTGGTGTACTTGGCCATGTTGATTGTGGTTTCGGTACCAAAGCCCCCGCTGACGACAAGACCGGCGGCATGCCAGGTCGTTCCGGAGGTCAGCTTGGATTTTTCAACCAATACAACGTCTTGCCAGCCCAACTTGGTGAGATGATAAGCCACGCTGCAACCGATCACCCCTCCGCCAATGATTACGACCTGTGCCTGGGTGGGGAAATTTTGTTCGCTCAATGTATGCCT
>Ga0209536_100005370_pt1 | contig 19944 bp, 17 predicted proteins | sample DeeMarSeWOR28_12_FD_187461 | JGI IMG/M metagenome (GOLD analysis project Ga0209536, IMG submission 187461) | Marine sediment microbial communities from White Oak River estuary, North Carolina - WOR-2-8_12 (SPAdes) (version 2) | ecosystem: Environmental > Aquatic > Marine > Intertidal zone >...
ATATTAATCTTATCCACGCATTGCTCCCTTGATAACTTTGCAATATATAAACAAAACCTTGACAAACTGTCGAGATTATGATATACTAGAATTAATCAGTGAGATGTTCAAATAGCATCTTTTCAATCTTCACTGAAACAGTGATTAATTTGAATTTTGGATAACGATCAATGAAATATACTAAATTATCAAACGCACCGGATTTCACTCTGGAAGATTTCAACGGTCAATCGGTTACTCTCTCAGAATATAAGGGCCAGAAAAATATTTTTCTGGTATTCAACCGGGGTTTTCTTTGACCATTCTGCCGCCGGCATATGGCGCAGTTGCGTCGAGACTATCAGAAGTTCATCGAACGTGAAACTGAGATTTTGGTTGTTGGCCCTGACGGCCAAGCAGCATTCAAAGATTACTGGGAAAAGCATGATCTGCCTTTCATAGGCCTGCCGGATCCAGATCACCGCATAGCGAACTTATACGGTCAACAGGTGAAATTGCTTCAGATGGGACGAATGCCCGCCCAAGTCTTGATCGATAAATCAGGTATAATCCGCTACCACCATTTGGGGAACTCGATGGCTGACATAACTGACAATCGCAAAATTCTCTCTTTATTGGACGAACTCAATCAGGAGGTTGAATTTGATTCAAGAGAAATTCATGCCTAAACTTCAGGGTCGCACAGACCTGCTTGCGCTGTGGGGCGGCATCCTTTTTAGCCTGGCATTTACCGCGCTGATATGGTGGGCTGGTGGTCGATTGGATTCTATTGAGCTGCTACCAGATACGGGAGCATCCTGGTATTACTGGAGACTCCCCAATCCCACCTTTTGGACACGGGCCAGTGCCTGGGGTCTTTATCTGCTTCATCAACTTTCCATGTGGGTTCTGATTTACTATGCCCAAACGCGAAGCATGAAGTACACGACCCACCTGCACAAAATAAACTTTGCTGCCCTGGGAGTCAATGCTCTATTCATCGGTCTGCACTTTCTACAGACACACTTGCTGTATGATGGTTTAGCTCAAGATGTATCGATTTGGAGTTCTCAAGCTTCAGTTGTAATTCTGCTGGTTTGGGTGTTGTTGATGGAGAACTCGCGGCGGGGCATGTTTTTTGGTAAAAAACTACCTATCTCAAAGGAGATCATCAGGTTCGCGCGTAAATATCACGGATACTTCTTCGCCTGGGCCACGATTTACACCTTTTGGTACCACCCCATGGTTTCGACCAGCGGACATCTGATCGGTTTCGCATATATGTTCTTGTTGCTCCTGCAGGGCAGTCTGTTTTTCACTCGCATCCATGTCAATCGTTGGTGGACCTTCTTCATGGAGTTTATGGTTCTCGTTCACGGTACATTAGTTGCGGTGATGCAAGGTCAGGGATTATGGCCGATGTTTGCCTTTGGCTTCGGTGGAGTCTTTGTGATCACCCAGATGCACGGATTGGGATTGTCTCGCTGGACGAGATTAGCACTGCTGGCTGCATACATCGGCACTGTGCTTTGGGTCTACAGTGAACGCGGCTGGGCTTACCTGAATGAGATTATCCGCATCCCGCTGATCGATTACCTGGCAGTATTGATTTTGGCTGCTCTGATTGGATTAGGGTTGTGGTTGGCCCGCCTGATAAAGAATTGGAGAACACCTGATTCTAATTTAGTCAATGTTTAGAAAATGGATGATTTGTATTACAAGAGGACTTGGTTTCCTGAAAGGTTAGCAAGATGAGCCATCTCAATCCACAGAAACTGCATGTCAAGTTTGCAGAGGGTATCAAACTAGATGGTCCGGTTACTCCCAGGGCTTACACGCTAACCCATTCTGATAGCACGGGTGATTTGTTCCTGACGATCGGCCCACATAGCGATAACCGTCAGATTTCCGGATGGTACACCCGACTGATGCGTGATGAGGTTGTTGCTGAATGGCATTCCGAAGATGATCCCGAATTGCATGTGCACTGCCATGTCAGCGGCGGATTGGTGCTTGGCTCTGCAAGCTGGCGCGATTCGATATTTCGCCGCCACATGCCGATGGTCCTGGAGAGCTTTCGTTACGGCGACCGGGCGCTTTTCGAAGCATTTCCTGAATTGAACCAGGCGCCGATAAAGGTGCATTTCCACTCTAATCGGAAGCGTTATAACCGTATGGAAAATTGGGGCAAATTAGGTGACTACCGTATATCGAAAATTAATGGTGCTCAGGGAAAACCAGTATGATAACTGGGCACAATCCTGAGAAGAAAATAACGAGGAAAAATATGCAGAATAATAAAGATCTAATTCTAGTGACTGGGGCCACGGGCTATGTTGGTGGACGTCTGGTTCCACATCTCATTGAGTCGGGTTACCGGGTGCGAGTTTTAGTCAGAGATGCAAGACGACTTCAAGGTAGATCCTGGGCTGAACAGGTTGAGGTCTACGAAGGAGACGTGTTTAAACCGGAGACATTAGAGCCGGCCATGAAAGAAGTGCATGCTGCCTACTATATGATCCACAGCATGATGAACAGCTCTGAATTTCACCAGCGAGATCTGATCGCTGCCAGAAATTTCGGTCAAGCTGCCAAGGCTTCAGATGTGAAACGCATAATTTATCTGGGTGGATTGGGCGAATCAGATTCCGACCTTTCACCACATCTGCGTTCACGCCAGGAGACAGGAGAGGTTTTGCGCCAGAGTGGCGTTCCCGTCACCGAATTTCGGGCTGCGGTCATCGTTGGTTCAGGCAGCATATCGTTTGAAATGATCCGCTACCTGACTGAAAGATTGCCGCTGATGATCTGTCCCCAATGGGTATTCACGCGAGTGCAACCGATCAGCATTCGCAATGTGCTCGAATACTTAATTGCAGCATTGAATTCATCGGAAAGCGCAGGAAAGGTGATTGAGATCGGCGGTAAAGAGATCCTGACATATGGAGATATGATGCTTCAATACGCTGAAGTGCGCGGCTTACGTCGGTTGTTGATCCCGGTACCAGTGCTGACTCCGCGCCTTTCTTCTCATTGGGTGCACTGGATGACACCCATACCAGCAGGAATTGCCCAGCCTTTGATCGAGGGTCTCCGCAATGAAGTTATTGTCAATGATGATTTGGCAATTCATTTGTTTCCCCACATAAATTTGATCGATTATCGAACAGCGGTCGGGCGAGCGCTCGAGCATCTTCAAGTTAGTGATATTGAGACGACCTGGAGCGATGCGATGGCCAGCAGTCAGGGAGATCGACCATCAGTAGAGCTCAAAAATCAGGAGGGGATGATCATTGAACGCCGCCAGGAGATTGTTGAAGCGTCTCCTCGATCGATCTACGAAACAATTTGCAGTTTGGGTGGGGAACGAGGCTGGTTGTACATGGATTGGGCCTGGAGATTGCGCGGCGTGATAGATCGCCTGGTCGGTGGGGCAGGACTTCGCCGGGGACGAAGACATCCCACCGAAGTGCGAGTTGGTGACGCCCTGGATTTCTGGCGAGTAGAAGCTGTTGAACAAAATCATATGTTACGGCTACGTGCAGAAATGAAAGTGCCTGGTAGAGCCTGGTTACAATTCGAGATTGATCAATTGGATGCTGACCGATCATTCTTGGCTCAATCCGCTTATTTTGCCCCGCGTGGGTTGTTTGGTTTCTTATATTGGTACGTGCTTTACCCGCTGCATGCTTTGATCTTTTCGGGTATGATTAGGGCTCTTTCAATCGAGGCAGTTAAAAATGAAGAGAGCGGCACAGTTGGGCAGCAGCATATTATCGACGGAACACTGGCAAGCATTCCCATCGAAAATCGACCGCAGGTGAAGGTGAAATCTAGAACCTCCAAGTAAATCGTAATGCAAAATAGACGATTATTAACACTTTTCCTGATCGTTTTTATCGATCTATTGGGATTCAGCCTCATCTTGCCTTTGCTTCCTTTTTACGCGGAGACTTTTGGGGCTACGCCCTTCCAGATTGGGTTGCTGGTGGCAGCCTATGCTGCAGCGCAATTAGTTGGCGCGCCATTGCTGGGTCGATTATCAGATCGCTTCGGTCGGCGTCCGGTGCTCTTGATCAGCTTGATCGGTACATTCATTGGTTTCTTGATCCTCGGCTTTGCAAATTCATTGTGGATGTTGTTTGCCAGCCGATTATTAGATGGATTTACTGGAGGGAATATCTCAGTTGCCCAGGCATATATCACTGATATCACGGATGAAAAAGATCGCGCTAAAGGTCTGGGTTTGGTCGGCGCAGCCTTCGGACTCGGATTCATAATCGGTCCAGCAGCTGGCGGTATTCTCAGTATATATGGATTTTCCGTTCCAGCCTTCGTGGCAGCTGGCTTGTCACTTATCAGTATTCTCGGTGTGGTTTTCTTTTTGCCCGAGTCCCTGACGGCTGAAACTCGTGCCAACCTGGTGAAGAACACCAAGCAAGAATTTTCTCTGAGAAATCTTTGGGCGGCGATCAATCGTCCTCGAGTGGGCCCTTTGTTGAACATTCGCTTTTTCTACGGATTGGCTTTCGCCACTTTTCAAACCATTTTTCCTTTGTATGCGCAGTATAAACTGGGTTTGGATGCGCGTAGTACTGGATTTGTATTGACTTATGTGGGAATACTAGTGGTATTCGTGCAGGGATTTCTTGTTGGCTGGCTGGCAGCTCGCTATAATGAGTATCGCTTGATATTCCTGGCTTCAGTGTTAATGATGATTGTCTTATTTGCCTGGGCGTTAGTGCCCAACCTCATTTTCTTGCTGATTGTCCTGGCCCCCTTGGCTGTTGCCGCAGGGACGCTAAACACCCTGCTTAATAGTACCTTGAGTAAGGTAGTCTATCCGGAGGAGGTTGGTGGAACACTAGGACTGTCTGCCTCATTGGAAAGCCTGACTCGGGTGATTTCTCCAACAGCTGGAGGTATTTTAATCGGTAGTTTGGGGACATGGGCTCCAGGAGTGGTCGGCGGCTTGATCATGCTCTGGACCGTGAGTTACGCCTGGCGCAGGTTGATCGTCAAGCCCGATCCGCCATTACCGCAGCGGGTCAATGATGATGAACTGGAGACTCCTTCAGTAGTGTAACCCCTCTACCTGGTTATATTTAATTATTCTCTACGATCTCCACATATACTTGGCTGGTCACCATGAGACCCAGCACAACAGACTCTTTTGTCCCACCTATTTCCACGCTGAGATTGTTATCAAAAGGAGAATAATTCACCACTTTGAGGTGAGAATCCGGTTTTATCCCCATCTCGCTCAAATAGCGCAATAGTTCTGGATCAGTGTCTCGTACGCGCTTCACGACAACTTTCTGGGTTGGTCGCACCTGGCTGAGAGTTTCCTCGTTTGATTCGGGCAGGCGCAGGTCACGGGTGGGGATCGGATCTCCGTGCGGATCATGAAGGGGATTGCCAAGGCTAATGGCGATGCGCTCCTCGAGTTCCTCGGAGATCACATGCTCAAGGCGATCGGCTTCATCGTGCACCTCGTCCCAACTGTAACCTAGAGTCTGGTGCAGGAACATCTCCAGCAGGCGATGATGGCGGATGATCTCTAAAGCCACTTCTTCCCCTACATCAGTTAATTTTACACCCCGGTGCTTGCGGTAATCCAATAATGGCGGCTCGGTAGCAGATAGTTTTTGGATCATGTTCGTCACAGAAGCTGGCGTGACGTTCATGCGTTCAGCGATCTGGTTGGTTGAAGCGCGATCATTGGAAGAAGTCAGATCATAGATCGTCTTCAGGTAATCTTCGATCACTCGGGTCAGATTTTCGCGCATATTTACTCGCCTAAAATAATTTTTGATCTCGACTAAATTTCTGCGCTCCTATTCTAACCCGGTATTTGATTTTGTGCTACCCAGAGCAATCAATTGTCACAGAGATCAATACTTACCTCTGGATTAACCGACAGGCCATTGAATTTACTTCTATTGATTGAATTTATTGTTTAAACCATGCCTTTTATCAAGATGTTGAAATCGTGCTCATAAGCTTTCAAGATCTAGGAAATTGACACTTAATATAATCATTCATGGTGATTTTTATTTGGATCAGGTACAATAAATCATTGCTGGGCTAATCCTGTTTCTGTTAGCATCGGTGTTCATTCAGGCTTAGGAAAGCGACTATGAGAAACACATCATTCTGGAACGACACCGCTCCATTAACTTTGAGCATCTACGCAATCGTGATTTTCGTTTTGCTGTGGGTGGGATTTGCCCTCGCACTGGTCGTGAATCAGGATTGGTTGGACTTGCTCTGGAGTTGGGTGCAATCGCTGCCTTTGGTGGTGGAGATCATCGTTTGGGTGTTATTTCTCCCTATCATGGTGGGGCTGTGGATCTGGGAATCGTCCTGGCCAGCTCTCGTACGCCTGCTGGGATTTGCCGGTATTGTTGCCTGGACTCTCGTTGCCGTGTCCGGTGTGCGCAAAGCGATGCAGTAGATAGTGATTCGCGGGTCATGCGAAGGACTAGATAGAGTATGCTTCACCCAAAGCCTGGCGGCAGAGGAGGATTCTCTTGCACCCCATGCCACTTCGCAATTTGTACCGCTTCAAGAGTAAGCGATAAAAAACGGGATGAAGCTTCGAGAGCGGCTAAACGTCGGTGGCAAATATGCTTGACCCGTCCCACCCATTTTGGGATCACTTATGGGTGATAGTTGGTGTAATCAAAGCAAGACGCTTGAAAAATGCGAAAGGAGAAAATCGTGAATAAATTATGGTTATTAATCTGCTTGAGTCTCGCTGCATTCTTGATTGTGGCGTGCGGCGGCGGAACAACGGAGACAGTGAGCTACGATATTGAGATGAATGAATATACGTTTGTTCCAGAAAGCCTGACATTTAAAGTCGGTCAGGAGGTTACCCTTAATCTGACCAACACCGGTCAGCTGCAGCACGAGATCATGTTTGGTCGGGAAGTGATGACTATGGAAAACCGTCCGGCTGGTTACATGGTCGATATGTTCGAGGCTGGGGGAGTGGAACCAGAAGTGACCCAGGTCGGTGAGCCGGAACACGAACATGAGGAGATGGTGCATGAGGGCTTCATGGTTGCAATACCAGGAGATGGCACCGGCACCATAAAGTTCACCGTTACCGAAGGGATGCTCGGTGAGTGGGAAATGGGCTGTTTCGAGCAGGAGGGTGTCCACTACGATGCAGGCATGAAGGGCAGCGTCACCGTAACCAATTAATATTTTCAGGTCTTTACTTTAAGATATATTTTTAGTCAATCACTGGTGCGAGGTGTCAACGCGATGCCTCGCACATCTTATCTTGCACTTGTTGTATAATCCGGTTGGTTTACCCGTATGGTGATATCGAATGTCAATTAATTTTCAAAGAGGGGCATCTCTCCTGGTTGGATTCCTATTTGGCGTGCTGCTGCTTGCTGGCTGTTCTTTTGGTGATGGCGAGACTCCGATCCCTAATCCCACGGGCGATGAGGTCCCTATTGCTTCACCTGAAGTCACGCCAACCCAAACCACGATTCCAACACCTACCGTGCCGCCCCGTGTCCTGAATATCTGCTTGGGGTCGGAACCGGAGACGCTCTACCTCTACGGTGGATCATCCCTTTCCCAGAGCCATATCTTCGAAGCGATCTACGATGGGCCCATCGATGTGGTCGGTTACAACTACCACCCTGTCATCCTTGAGAAGCTTCCCGGCCTCGCTGATGGTGATGCCAGCTTGGACCCAGTACCTGTTCAAACCGGGGATTGGGTGGTGAACGATGCCGGTCAACTGGTACCGCTCGACTTGGGTGAGATCGTGCGACCATTTGGCTGTTCGGATTCAAGCTGCGCAGTGGTATATGGTGGAGAGCCGTTGGAGATGGCGCAGCTTTCGGCGACCTTCACGCTCAAAGAGGGCATTAAATGGTCGGACAGCGTCCCACTTACGGCCGCTGATTCAGCTTTCAGCTACCAGATCGCCAGCGAATGCCAGGCGGATTTTGGTCCCTGCGGTGGTCTTGGTCTGGTGTCGGAAGGAGGATTGGATACGCTCTTGCACACAGCCAGCTACAGTGCCCAGGATGAGCGTTCTGTCCGCTGGGTAGGGGTGCCCGGTTTCCTCGATCCTGCTTACCAGACCAATTTCTTCATCCCATTACCTGAGCACCAGCTCTCGAAGTATGAAATTGAAGATTTATACACTGCCCAGGAAGCTGCCCAACGGCCTCTCGGATGGGGCCCCTATGTGATCAATGACTGGGTGCCAGGGGGACACATCAGCCTGCACAAGAACCCGCTTTATTTCCGGATGGGTGAATTTGAGCCACAATTCGACCAGCTGCTCTTCCGTTTCGTCGGTGTGGATGGCGAGGTGAATCTCGCAGCTTTGGCGGATGGAACCTGTGATGTGCTCGATCAGGAAGCCAGTCTCAGCTTTTTGGAGACCGGGCTCGAATCTCTCAAGCAGCTGGATGAGAATGGCGAATTGCAGTTAAAAATTTCCACCAGCCCGACCTGGGAACACGCTGACTTCGGTATCCGGCCGATCTCCTATGATGATGGCTACCAACCTGGCGAAGATCGCCCGGATTTCTTCGCCGACGCAAGAACCCGCCAGGCCTTCGCCATGTGCATGGATAGAAATAAGATCATCCAATCAGTTTTGTTTGGAGAATCGGCTGTACAGAATTCTTACCTGCCGGATGACCATCCCCTTTACAATCCAGATTTATCTGGCTATGAGTTCGATCCAGCAGCTGCGGCCCAGCTGCTGGACCAGGTCGGCTGGGTAGATCTTGACGGTGATCCAGCCACGCCAAGGGTGGCCCGCGGCATCCAAGGCATATTTGATGGCACACCCTTGGTGGTCACCTATACCACCTCTAATGCACTGCAGCGTCGCAGCTCAAGCCAGATCTTGGCTGAATCCTTGGCTCAGTGCGGCATTCAGGTTGAGCTGCAGTACGGAGAAGCGAGCGAAGTATTCGCTCCTGGTCCAGAAGGCACGGTTTTCGGGCGGCGCTTTGACCTGGCCCAGTTCGCCTGGGATAGTGGTGTTCACCCGCATTGCGAACTGTGGATCACTGAACAGATCCCCGGCGATCCCATTCTCGAAGACGAAAATGGTGTCTCAAGATTCCCATATGGTTGGGGTGGGGCAAACCAGACTGGTTTCTCGAGCCTGGATTACGACCGGGCCTGCCGCATGGCTGAGGAGACCTTGCCCGGCCAGCCAGGTTTCCTCGAGAACCAGCACAACGCTCAGGCTATATTTGCCGAACAGCTGCCGGTCGTCCCGCTCTACCAGCGGCTGAAACTGGCCCTCGCTCGAACGGACATGTGTGCTTTCGAGCTCGACCCTTCGGCATTCAGCGAGATGTGGAATATTGAGGCTTTCGATTTTGGTCCGAACTGCCCAATAGGGGATTAGTTGTCTATTTGGATTGCTTCCTGGGTTTGATCGATGTGCGAAACATGTAAAATGAAGGGAAAAGATTCATCTCCTTTTATTGCGTATAGATAAGCATACTGTGATCTTAAGCCGTGATGTCATCGTTGGATTTATCTGCTCAACAGCTCGCTCTGATCGAAACCCCCCTCGATCGAAAAACCTTCCTTGAAGGTCCAGCTGGCGCGGGTAAAACCACGGTTGGTGTCGAGCGCTTACTCCACCTGATGGCGCAGGGCGTGCGCGCCGACTCGATCCTGGTCTTCCTGCCGCAGCGCAACCTGGGGTTGCCTTATACCGCTGCCCTCCGCGATCCTGGTTTGGTCGCTGGTGGCGTGGTGGATGTGCTCACCCTGGGTGGCCTGGCGCAGAAGATGGTCGAGCTCTTCTGGCCGTTGGTCGCAGGTGAGGCTGGTTTTGCCCACCCGGATCGGTCTCCCGTATTCTTGAACCTGGAGACCGCGCAGTACTACATGGCGGGTATCGTCGATCCATTGATTGAGCAAGGTTACTTCAGCAGTGTAACCATCGACCGCAATCGCCTGTACAGCCAGGTGGTTGATAATCTGAACAAAGCGGCCGTGGTCGGATTCCCGCTAGCGGAATTAGGGCCTCGTCTGCAGGGTGCCTGGATCGGTGAAGCCAGCCAGGCCCATCTTTATGCGGATGCCCAGGAAGCTGCCTCTCAATTCCGGGCTTTGTGCCTGGCGAATAATTTGCTCGATTTTTCGCTGCGCGTGGAGGTCTTCCTGGATCACATTTGGCCGGCACCCATCTGCCAGGAATATCTCTCCCGCACTTACCACCACCTGATCTTCGATAACCTGGAGGAAGATACCCCCGTCACGCATGACCTGTTCACTGCCTGGCTGCCGCATTTCGATTCTGCGCTGCTGATTTACGATTGGGATGCCGGTCATCGCATCTTTCTCGGTGCGGATCCGCACAGCGCATACCGGCTGAAGGACCTGTGCCAGGAACATGCCAGCCTGATCAAATCACGGGTAACCTCTCCAAGCCTCGAGGCTTTAGCCTTTGGTATAGATCGTGCTCTCAATCGTCCCGCAGATCATGCATATTCTTTATTCGTATCTCCTTCATTGGCAGATTCTGTTGCTGAAAGTGAGTCTTCAATTCCGCCGAGCATCCGGGATGTCCTGCAATTCGAGAATCACCACTTCCATCCCCAGATGCTTGACTGGGTTGCCGACCAGGTGGAAAACCTGGTGCAGCGGGAAGGCGCACCACCTGGAGAGATCGTCATCCTGGCGCCATACATGTCAGACGCCCTACGTTATTCGTTATCCGAACGGCTCGATCGCCGGGGCATCCCCTCTCAGTCTCACCGACCGTCACGTGCCCTGAGAGAAGAGCCCGCAGCACAGTGCCTGTTAACCCTGGCTGCTCTGGCTCACCCCGATTGGGGTTTGCTGCCCACCAGGTTTGACGTGGCTTACGCCTTGATCATGGCTATCGAGGGCATGGATCTGGTGCGGGCGCAGCTGCTGGCGGAGATCGTTTATCGTAGGAGCGAGGGTCGTCCCCTGCTGACCTCCTTTGATCGCATCCAAGCGGATATGCAGGAGCGCATCACATACCGGCTCGGAGAACATTACGAGAACCTGCGCTTATGGTTGGAGGATTACAGTCTTAACCCGCTGGAGGAGGTGGATTATTACCTCAGTCGCTTGTTTGGTGAGGTGCTCTCACAGCCTGGATATGGATTCCACAATGACCTGGATGCCGGTAGGGTGGCTGCCAACCTGATCGATTCAGCACGCCGTTTTCGTTGGGTAGTTACCGGGGGCCTTTCTGATAGCCCACCGGTCTTGGGCAAGGAATATTTGCGTATGGTTCAGCAGGGTGTCGTGGCAGCGCAGTACATCCGCAGTTGGGATCTTCAAAGGGAGGGGGCTGTCTTCATGGCGCCGGCCTACACCTTCCTGATGAGCAACCGGCCGGTTGATTACCAGTTCTGGCTCGAGGTCGGTGGTCACGGTTGGGCGGAGCGATTGTACCAACCACTGACCCATCCATATGTGCTCAGCCGCCGTTGGCCCAGGGGAGCTCCCTGGACGGATGTCGAGGAGTTCACCTCCAGCCAGGAAGCGCTTTACCGGCTTGTCTTGGGATTGATCCGGCGCTGTCGCCGGGCGATCTTCCTCGGGTTGAGCGATCTGGGTGAATCAGGCTATGAAATGAAAGGACCATTCTTGAGGACGATCCAGCGCGTACTGCAGGATTATCCGGTCGAAAATTAAATGGGCAAATGACTGATGTTTAATCCGCGTCCAAAGCAAAAGGAGATCCTCACTTACCGAGGCGGTAAGATGGGGGTTTCCGCGGTGCCAGGCAGCGGAAAGACGCAGATCCTCTCCCTGCTGGCAGCGCAGATCATCTCCAGCGGTGTGCTGGAAGACGATCAGGAAGTGCTGGTGGTCACGCTGGTCAATTCAGCGGTGGACAATTTCTCCATCCGGGTCGGGGATTTCATCCAGGAGCGTGGCTTGCTGCCCAATATCGGTTATCGTGTGCGCACCTTGCATGGTCTTGCTCACGATATCGTCCGCGAACGGCCTGATCTGCTCGGTCTTTCAGATGATTTCCAGATCATCGATGAACGCGAGGCGGATCGCATTCGCCAAGATGCCGCGTTAGCCTGGTTGAGAGCCAATCCATATGCCCTGGATGATTACATCAATCCGGAATATGATGAAGCCAAGCGTGACTGGGTGCGCCGCGATCGTCTGCCCCCGAAGGTCAGTGATGTCGCCCTGGCTGTGATCCGGCATGCTAAAGATCAACAGCTCACTCCAGAAGCGCTGCACGCCCGGCTGGACGGAATCCCGGTCCCGATACCTCTGGCGGAAATGGGCTGCGAAATCTACACCTTCTACCAGCGCGCTTTGCTGTACCGCGGCGCGGTCGACTTCGATGACCTGATCCGGCTGGCGCTCCAGGCCTTGAGATTGGACGAGAGTTATCTGGAGCGACTGCAAAATCGCTGGCCGTATGTCTTGGAGGATGAAGCCCAGGACAGCAGTCGCCTACAGGAAGAGATACTGAGAGTGCTTACAGGTCCATTTGGGAACTGGGTGCGGGTGGGGGATCCCAACCAGGCTATTTTCGAAACGTTCACCACCGCCAGTCCAGAGTACTTACGCCGCTTTCTCTCTACCCCTGATGTCGTGGATCTGGATATGCCGAATTCAGGACGTTCGACGATCAGCATAATCGATCTGGCCAATTACCTGATCGAATGGACACAGCAGGAACATCCCAGGCAAGCCGCGCGTAATGCGCTCGTGCCTCCTTTGATCAGTGAGACGCCGCCTGGAGACCCTCAACCTAACCCAGCAGATGATCCCTGGGCCATCCAGCTGCTCGAAGGGAAGCTGTCTCCCCAAGAAGAGATCCAATATGTCGCCGCGTCACTGGCTGATTGGCTGCCCGCTCACCCTGAAGAGACGGTAGCGGTGCTGGTGCCGCGCAATCAGCGCGGTTTTGAATTGGTCGATGAGCTGGGTCGCAGGAATCTGGATTACTCCGACACATTGCTGCGCAGTTCAACCGCTACCCGCAGTACTGCCGGAGTCCTGGCAAATCTGGTCAACTACCTCGCCGATCCCGGATCGACGCGTAAATTGGCCAGGGCGTACCAGGTCTGGCGCAGAGAGCATTTTGAAGACGACCAGCGCACAGCCAGCTTAGCGCGGGTCGATAAGGTGCTCAAAAGCTGCCGGCAAGTTGAAGAGTACCTGTGGCCGCGTGCTGGACGCGATTGGCTATCCAACCTCGATCTACCCGAAGAGCATGCCTGGGTGCTTACCGAGCTGGATGATTATCGCCAGGTGGTCCAGCGCTGGCAGGGTGCTACCTTGCTGCCTATCGACCAGCTCATCCTTGCTTTGGCACAGGATCTATTTCAGGAACCAGCTGATTTGGCTGTCGCCCATAAGCTGGCTATTCTCTTGCGACAGGCCGAGAGTGCGCATCAGGAATGGCGCCTGCCGGATTTTACCGAAGAGATGGCGGTGATCGCCCGCAACGAGCGCCGCTTCATCGGCTTCAGTGACGATGATAGCGGTTTTGACCCCGAAAGGCATAAAGGACAGGTTGTGGTGGCCACCATGCACAAGTCAAAGGGTCTTGAATGGGACCGGGTCTACCTGATGTCGGTCAACAATTACGATTTTCCCTCCGGTCAACCGTTCGATAACTACATCTCCGAGCCCTGGTTCCTGCGTGACCACCTGAATTTGGAAGCCGAGACCCTCGAGCAGCTTCGCGTGGCGCTCTCCTCGGACGAGTACAGCTGGTACCAGGAGGGCGAGGCGTCAAGCAGGGCGCGCCTCGAGTATGTAGCCGAACGACTGCGCTTGCTTTACGTGGGCATCACGCGCGCCAAGCGGGAACTCGTCGTCACCTGGAACACCGGGCGGGATGGGGGTTTGTTACCAGCAGAACCTTTCCAGGCACTATTAGGTTACTGGCAGAAACGGCTTTCTGATCTCGGAGGTGATACATGAGCCTTCTACCTCCTGATTTCCAATTCAGCCAGCGTAACCTGCAGGATTACGTGGACTGCCGCCGTCGCTTTCAGCTGCGCTTTTTGCAGGGCCTGGTTTGGCCGGCGGTGGAAGTTGAACCGCATCTGGAGCACGAACAGCGCATGCAGTCCGGTTCCGCCTTTCACCGCTTGGTGCAGCAGCATCTCCTGGGCGTGCCGCCTGAACGGCTTTCTGTGATGCTGGAGTCAGGTAATGAAAACCTCCAGCGTTGGTGGGAGAATTATCTGGGTTTCGTTGAGGGATTGGGCCTCGCCGAGAATAAGCTCGTTGAAGCGACTCTCACTGCTCCGTTCGGGTCCTACCGGCTGGTAGCGAAGTATGACCTTATTTATTGGCGTCAAGAAGATGCAGGATCAAAAGTGACTATCGTCGATTGGAAGACCTCGCTGAACCGTCCACCGCGATCCTGGCTGGCCGACCGGCTGCAAACCCGCATCTATCCCTATTTGCTGGTCAATGCTGGCCCCCCCTTCACCGCAGGAGAGCGATTGCAACCGGAGCAGGTCGAGATGCTCTACTGGTTCGCCGAACACCCGCATGAACCGGAGCGGTTTGCTTACGACTCCAAGGGATATCAATTGGACCAAGAGTACCTGACTGGCTTGATCCAGGAGATCGAGGGACTCACAGAGGATCAATTCTTCCTGACAGATGACGAGATCAAGTGTGGTTTTTGTACTTATCGATCGCTTTGCGACCGGGGAGTAGGTGCGGGCACTTTTGACCCGCTCGAGACCGATCAAGAGACTGATGGTGATGATGATTTCTCGCTTGATTTCGATCACATCGCAGAGATAGAGTTTTAAGGGATTGTGATACTTAGATTTTGGATAAGGCCCTCACCTATCCCCAGCCCTTTCCTCTCCCATATTTGGGAGAGGAAAGGGGGCTGTAATCCTACAATTCTATTCATACGAGATGGCTAAAAGAAAAACTAAATCAATTCGTGGGACTGCCAATGTAAGGAGGAGAGCCAAAGAATTGCGTAAACAGGCTACTCCTGCAGAAAAGATTTTATGGGAACAGTTGCGCAACAGGCAATTGCATGGATTGAAATTCCGCAGACAGCATCTACTGGGAGCTTTCATCGTTGATTTTTACTGTCCTGCTCAGAGATTAGTAATCGAAATCGACGGAGACATCCATCAGTACCAGAAAGAAGAAGACCAAGCCCGTACTAATCAAATTGAAGAGCGGGGATTTAAAGTTATTCGCTTCTGGAATGATGAAGTTGAAAACAATCTAGATATGGTTTTGGAGGCCATTAAGGAAAGCTGTGATCTCCCTTCTCCCAAACTTGGGAGAAGGGCTGGGGATGAGGGCGAACGCTAATGACCTGGATTGGTTTATCTGTTGCGGAATATTATGCTCTTGTCGGCGTCCTCGCCGGCAGCAGTTCGTTGAATTTCAAAAGTATGGATGAGGGCACTCCTTGAAAACCTGGCTTGATCCCGAACCGGTAGAAGTTCCTCCAGATCTGCGTGCGGCTGTCGGCGGACATCCCCTGGCAGCCGAGATCCTCGTGCGCCGCGGCATTCGTGATCCAGGCCTGGCGCGAGGATTTCTTGACCCTGCTCATTACTCCCCTGCCCAGCCATACCAGCTCTCCGGTATGCAGTTGGGAGTCGAGCGCCTGTGGAGGGCTCTCCAAAAGGGCGAAAAGATCTGCGTCTGGGGGGATTTCGATGTTGACGGTCAGACCGCCACAACTGCCCTGGTCTCCGGCTTGCGCAGCCTGGGTGGGCAGGTTAATTACCATATTCCTTTGCGCGAGAAAGAATCGCACGGAGTCAACCTGCCAGCATTACGCAGGATCATCGACGATGGCCTCGATCTGCTGCTGACCTGTGATACCGGCATTGGCGACCATCCGGCGGTCGCCTACGCCAACGAGCGCGGGGTGGAGGTGATCATCACCGACCACCATGATCCGCCCCAGACTTTACCAGAGGCGCTGGCGGTGATCAATCCCAAGCTGGATCCAGCTGATGGTCCATTAATATCCCTGCCAGGGGTCGGCGTGGCTTACAAACTGCTCGAAGCCCTGTTCGAGCGGTCAGGGCGAACTGGCGAGGAAGCCCAATACCTCGACCTGGTTGCCCTGGGCATCGTCGCCGACCTGGCGTTGCAGATCAGGGATGCCAGGTACCTGCTTCAGCGGGGATTGGAGGCGCTGAGGGGGACCTCGCGCCTGGGTCTGCGTACCATGATGGAGCTGGCTGAAGTTGATCCCCAAGGATTGACAGAAGAACACATCGGCTTCGAGCTCGGGCCGCGGCTGAACGCATTGGGACGCCTGGCGGATGCCAACTCAGCTGTAGAGCTGCTCACCACGGACGATCCGGGGCGGGCGCGCCTCCTGGCTACCCGGCTGGAGGGGCTGAACGCCGAACGCAAGCTGATCACCGGTCAGGTCTTCCAGGCCGCCCAGGCGCAGCTCCAAGGGAATCCAGAGCTTTTAGAGCAAGCTGCCTTAGTCCTTTCTCATCCCGCTTGGCCGGGCGGGGTGATCGGCATCGTCGCCAGCCGCCTGGTCGAGCGCTATGCCCGTCCGGTGGCTTTGATCGCTTCTCCCCCGGGCGAACTGGCGCGCGGCTCGGCGCGTTCCATCCCCGGAGTGAACATCACTGCCGCCATCGCCACCCACCAGGATATGCTCAGCAACTTCGGTGGGCATCCGATGGCGGCCGGTTTTTCCCTGCCTGAGGAGCGCATCCCGGAATTTCGCCGGGCGCTTGCAGATACCGTGGCGGAGATGATCGCAGAAGCGCGCCTCGAAATTACACTGCCCATCGACGCCTATTATCCCTTGAGTGATTTATCCCTGGATGTCGTCGCAGATCTGGAACGCCTGGCGCCATTCGGTCCTGGGAACCCCAACCTGGTTTTGGTGAGTGAGGGACTCAAATATGAGAACCACAGGACGCTTGGACGAACCGGTGAGCACATCCAGCTCAGCCTGGTGGACGAAGGGGGAGATGCGTACAAGGTCATCTGGTGGGGTGGTGGCATCGAATCGCTCCCGGAATGGTTGACCAGGGGAGAAGCCTTTGATCTGGCCTATTCTGCCCGCAGTCGGGATTTCCGCGGCCAAAAGGAGCTGCAGATCGAATGGCTGGAGGCGCGACCGGTTGATATTTCCGTGATCGAAGTGGGATCAGCCGTACCAACAATTCTGGTTGAAGATCACCGCCAGGAGCAGCATCCTCTGGTTGTGTTGAAGAAGCTGCTTGAGGTGGAAGATGTGCTTGTCTGGGCGGAAGCGGGTGCAAAGGAGAAATTAAGAGAGGCTGGTGTATCCAATGCTGACCGGAATAACCTGGTGCCTCACGATGTTCTGGCTATCTGGACCGCGCCACCAGCAGGGGAGGAACTGAGAAATGTACTGGAGGTGGTCTCCCCGCAAGTCGTTCACCTGTTCGCCGTCGATCCGGGTATGGACAGGATGGAGGCCTTCCTGGAACGCCTGGCTGGGTTGGTCAAATTCGCCCTACAGCGGAATGAGGGCTGGATGCGCATATCTGTCCTGGCCGGGGCGACAGCCCAAACCGATGTTGTGGTCAGGGCTGGTCTCGAGTGGATGGCCGGGCGCGGGATTGTGAACCTATCCTCAATGGAAGACGATGAGATTCAGCTCGCGGCCGGAGATCAAGCGGAGGGGGAGGATTTAGTCCTCAAGACCGAAAAACTGAAAGACCTGCTCGCCGAGACAGCCGCCTACCGTACATACTTCACCCGCGTCGAGGCGAAGCAGTTGCTATCCCCTGATCCTGACAAGTAGGGCTGCTGAACCCTGGTCCACCAAAGGTGGACATAGCCGCCAATAGGCGTCATCGGGGCCGGCGGGAAAGAATCCCGCCCTACAACCACCCTTCAGTAGGGCAGCTTTCTTAGCCGCCAAAATTGGCTAAAGATAGCCTCCCCTAAAGTGATTGACTAAACAATTTAACGGATGTATCATAAGATCATTGATAGTTGTGGGCAAAGCATTATTGGTTTCATGGTATGTGACTAACAAAAAACATATTCGATCCACTGCTCAACACCCAGGGGGCAGCCGCATCGCCATCCTCCATCGCAGGCCCTGAATTACTGGTTTGACATCCCTCCTCATCATCATTATCTGAATATGGCTTGCCTTTCATCTGTACAGAATTGGAGGGTTACATGTCCATTCCCACTATACAGTCCATCAAAGGCTACGAATTACAGGAATTGCTCGGCTTCCCACCGCTCGAAAAGAGAGCGATTGTTCAAAATTACGATCATGAGTGATAAGAAGAAATACTCCTTCCAAGCGAGAATGGACGAGCGTAACAAATTAGAGCAAGCCATCTCTCAGCTGGAAGCCCAGCGATCCATCCTGGGGGATGAAGTGGTTGATACCGCCCTGGCGCCCTTGCAGGAGAAGCTAATTACCCTTGAAGAAGGGGATGATTTTCCGGAACATCAGCGTAAGCAGGTGACGATCTTGTTCATGGACATTGTTGGTTCGACGCACATTGTCTCCCACCTGGACCCAGAGGTCGCGCGTGACATTTTTGACGCGGCCTTACAGAAATTGGCGGAACCGGTCGCTGAGCACGGTGGTCACGTGACACGCTTCATGGGCGATGGTTTCAAGGCCGTCTTTGGCGCGCCGAAAGCCAGGGAGGACGACCCGGAGCAAGCTGTGCGAGCCGGGTTGGGCATCCTGGAAGTGGCGCAGAATCTGGCTCCCCAACTGGAGAGATCTTGTGGAGTAGCTGATTTCCAGGTAAGGGTGGGCATCAACACCGGTATCGCTGCGCTGGGGGGTGCCACCGAGGCAGAGGACACCTTGATGGGCAGCCCGATCAACCTGGCTGCCAGGATAGAGAGCGCCGCTCCGCCAGGCGGCTTGCTCATCTCTCACAATACTTACAGGCATGTGCGTGGGGTGTTTGATGTCCAGCCGCTGAAACCAGTCCCAGCCAAGGGCTTCACAGAGCCAGTAGCAGTCTATCGGGTATTAGCGGCAAAGCCGCGTCCCTTTCGAGCTACCATGCGTGGGGTAGAAGGGTTGGAGACCCGCATGGTGGGCCGGGATTCAGAGCTAAAGTACCTGCAGGATGCACTATTGCAGGCCATTGAGGACGGGCAGGGTCAGGTAATCACCATCAGCGGTGAAGCTGGGGTGGGCAAATCCCGCCTGGCTTGGGAATTCGAGAACTGGATAGAGCTACTTCCACAGCGGGTGCGTTACTTCCTGGGGCGTGGCAGGCAGGAGACCCGCACCCAACCCTATGGCCTAATGCGAGATCTATTTGCATTTCGCTTCGAGATCTATGACAGCGACCCGGTGCAGGTCGTGCAGAAGAAGGTCGAGGCTGGCTTTGGTGAAATCCTGGGTTTGGATGAAGAAGGTCAGCAGCGCGCGCATTTCATCGGGCAGCTGCTGGGATTCGATTTCAGCACCAGTCCGCATCTGCAGGGTTTTCTGCAGGATTCGCAGCAGGTTCGCGACCGCGGGGTGGCTTACCTGGTGGATTACTTCAAAGGATTGACCCAAGAGGTGCCTACAGTGGTCATCCTGGAAGACCTGCACTGGGCGGATGACAGCTCACTGGCTCTCGTCAATCGACTTGGCAAGAAAGCCTCGCAGCAGCCCCTGTTGATGGTTTGCCTGGCGCGCCCGACCCTCTTTGAACGACACCTCGATTGGGGTGAGGGACAAGATTATCTTACCCGCCTGGAACTACGCCAGCTTTCCGATCTAGAAAGCCAGCAGCTGGTGCAAGATATCTTGCGGTATGTTGAGCGTGTACCGTCTGATCTGCACCAATTGATAATCACCAACGCAGAGGGCAATCCTTTCTATATCGAAGAGCTGATCAAGATGTTGATCGAACAGGGCGTGATCGCCAAGGAAGAAGAACATTGGCAGGTAATACTCCCACGGCTGATTGAGATCGAGGTCCCGCCCACGCTGGTCGGAGTTTTGCAAGCCCG
>Ga0209536_100005371_pt1 | contig 19944 bp, 17 predicted proteins | sample DeeMarSeWOR28_12_FD_187461 | JGI IMG/M metagenome (GOLD analysis project Ga0209536, IMG submission 187461) | Marine sediment microbial communities from White Oak River estuary, North Carolina - WOR-2-8_12 (SPAdes) (version 2) | ecosystem: Environmental > Aquatic > Marine > Intertidal zone >...
GGCCCACCAGCCAACGCCGTGCCCAGCCGTCCTCGAGCCCCTGCGACCAGCCATAGCGCAGGTCGAAACGACGGCTGTCGAGGCGATAGGCATCGACCCGGTGGCCGAGGTCGTAGCGGGTCTCCACGCGGCTGTCGTCGTAGGCGGTCGTTCCCGCCGACCAGCGCGTGTCGAAGGAATAGAACGGCCGGGTGATGTCGAGGTACTTGGTTTCGCCGTCGCTCAGGTCCGCGTAGCGGGTCGAGACCGCCCAGCGGCTCCGCCAGAAATTAGGATTGATCCACTCGACCTCGCTCGTCGTTCGATCGACGTTGCTCTTGTAGGAGAACTGCAGTTTCTGGCCGCGACCGAGGAAGTTCTGGTCTTCCAGGGAAATTCCGGTCTTGCTCGTGCCGCCGCTCTGCGAATAGTCGATGCCCGGGTTGAGCGTCCATACGTCGCGGACCGAGACCTCGACGTCCGCGACGTTCTCCGTCTCGTCGTAGCGCGCCACGCGGACGACTGCATCGTAGATGTAGCGCCGCGCCCGCAGGATGCGCTCGCTTTCAGCGAAGCGGACCGCGTCCAGCGGCTCTCCCTCCTCGAAGGTCAGCTGGCTCTTCACCGCCGATGGCCGGGTCCGGTAGTGCAGCGCATTCGCCGTTCGATAGACCCAGTTGTTCTCCCGCGGGTCGTCCAGGTCGAACACGTCGTAGACATGCACCAGGATCTTCCGGATGCGCGTGCCGCGCCGCTCCAGTTCCTCCGGGGTCGGCATGGCCTCTCCCTCGGCCAGCGGCACGATACGCGGGGGATCCCAGGCCTCGGCCCGATCGTGCACCGTCGCGGCGACCACGATCCCTGGCAGCAATGCCGCCGCGAGGACGAGGCCGGCTACGGCGACGCGGGCAAGGTGGCCCGTCGCTGGGAATCGCCTCGGCAGCGGGTCCGGCGACTCCGGGGGGGCAACGAGCGCGGACAATCGGTCGGGCGCGAGCATGGCAATAGCAGGTCCGTGGCGGCGGACCGGGTGGGACGTCGGGCGCGCCGGCATGCCACCGGTTTGCACCGGTTACCAGTAGACGTCGCGAGCGACGAAAATCCATCGCGGCAGGCCGCAACGATCTTCGCAGGCCGGGGTTATGGCATGCGCCGGGTCAGTCGGCTTCGAGCGGGCTGGCTTCGAAGGCCAGGTCGCGAACCGGACGGCCGCCGATCAGGTGCTCCTGAACGATGCGTTCGAGGTTCCCGGGCGTCGCGTTGCGGTACCAGGTCCCCTCGGGATAGACCACCGCGATCGGGCCATCCCGGCAGATGCGCAGGCAGTCCGCCCGCGTGCGGAGCACGCCGCCCTCGGCGTCGACGAGGCCGAGTTCTTTCAGGCGCTGCTTGAGGTACTGCCACGACGCCTCCGCTTCCCCGGCCGGCGCGCACTTGCCGCGGATGCAGAGGAAGATATGGCGACGGGCGCTGGCCAGCTTGAGCTTGGCGCGCAGGCGATCCAGTTCGTCCCCGGGCAGGGTCAAAGAGCGGCCTCGTCCGCCTCCCCGGTGCGGATGCGCACGACGCGCTCGATCTCGGTCACGAAGATCTTGCCATCGCCGACCTTGCCGGTCTTGGCGGCGCCGATCACGGCCTCGACCACCTGGTCGACGAGGTCTTCGCGCACGGCGACTTCGATGCGGGTCTTCGGCACGAAATCGACGACGTACTCGGCGCCGCGGTAGAGCTCGGTGTGCCCACGCTGGCGACCGAAGCCCTTCACCTCGGTGACGGTCATTCCCGAGATACCGATCTCGGACAGCGCAGCGCGCACGTCGTCGAGCTTGAACGGCTTGATGATGGCGGTAACGAGCTTCATCGCGGGCTCCTGGTCTTGGAAGGTCTCTTGCCCCATGGATTGCAGATTCTATGCCTAGCGCGCCAGTCCATTGGAATCAGGGACTTACGCAAATCCGGGGCACGGGTCTGCACCATCCTGGCGCACGCTGGTCGCGGCTCGCGCCGCGCTGGTGCGGGCCGAACTCCGGCGCGCACCAAGGCGAGCGCCATGTTCGCACAAGCGGCGATTCACGGCTGCAGGGATCTGATGCGGCCGGCGCGGCCGCTGTGCAACAGGCTGTCCGACCGGTACGCTCGCGGTAAATGCAGCGGGGGATGCCGAGTGGATGAAACGGTCGTCATCGTGGGGGCCAGCCATGCCGCCGCCCAGGCCGTGGACAGCCTGCGTCGGGAGGGGGCGAGCGGAAGGCTGGTACTCGTCGGCGATGAACCGCAGGTCCCCTACCAGCGCCCTCCATTGTCCAAGAAATACCTCTCGGGTGAGATGAGCGCGGATCGCCTGTGGATTCGCCCGGCCACCTTCTACGAGCAACAGCGCTGCGAACTTCTGCTCGGCCGGCGCGCCGAGAAGATCGATCGTTCGGCGCGCGCCGTGACCCTCGACGACGGCTCACGGCTCGAGTACGGCCGGCTGCTGCTCACGACGGGAAGTCGCGCCCGCAGCTGCGACGCGCCCGGCGCGGGACTTCCGGGCGTGCATTACCTTCGCACGATGGCGGACGTCGACCTCATCAGGCCACAACTCGCGCCGGGTGGGCGCGTGGTCATCGTTGGTGCGGGATACATCGGGCTCGAGTGCGCGGCGAGTTGCGTCAAGCTCGGCCTGTCCGTCACGGTGCTGGAGATGGCCGATCGCGTCATGAGCCGGGTCGTCGCGCCGGTCATGAGTGACTTCTACATGGCGGAGCATGCCGGCCACGGCGTGACCATTCGCCTGGGCGAACGCGTCGCAGCCTTCGAGGGCACCCAGCGCGTGACTGCCGTGACCTGTGCCGACGGCAAGAGCTACCCGGCGGACCTGGTCATCGTCGGCATCGGCATCCTGCCGAACGTCGAGCTGGCGGTGGATGCCGGCATCGCGTGTGACAACGGCATCGCGGTCGACGCGCACTGCCGTACGAGTGATCCGCGCGTGTACGCCGCCGGCGACTGCGCAAGCCAGCCGAGCATCAGATACGGCCGGCGGATCCGTCTCGAGTCGGTCGACAATGCCTTCGAACAGGCGAAGACCGCCGCGGCCAACCTGTGCGGGCGCGAAGTCGTGCACGACAAGGTGCCCTGGTTCTGGTCCGACCAGTACGAGCTCAAGCTGCAGATCGTCGGGCTCTCGCAGGGCTATGACAGCGTGGTATTGCGGGGAGACCCGGCGAGTCGCGCCTTCAGCTGCTGCTACCTGCAGGGCGACGAGTTGATCGCGATCGACGCAGTGAACCACGTGAAGGACTTCATCGTGGCGAAGAAGCTGATCGCCGAGCGCGCCACGTTCGATCTCGCAAGGCTCGGCGATCCCGGTGTGCCGCTGAAAGAAGCCCTGGCCTGAGGCCGGCACCTCTCCAGTCCGAAGCGTACCGCCCTCGCACCCCCCAGCTTTCCGCTGTTTCCCGACGCGCCCCTCGGTTCGGCGGGCTTTCCCCGCGCGCTCGAACAGGAAAACTCGCGCGTCCGGGGGGGCCCGCCTCGCCGCCAGCGCGCCCGCAAGGCGGCAGACCCTTTCAGGCGTGCCGGACGCGAGGGTAGTGTCCCCGGCGAGCGACTAAGTTCTTACCGGAGCGAGCGGGGACACCCCCGAGCAAGACGGCACGCCCGGGATCTCCGATCGGCATCCGGTTGTTGGCCATGCGTTTCGGACTGAACAGAGGTCAGATCCCGGGCGATGGCTAGCGCGGGGCCGTTCCGAGCGCGTCGTCGATCACCGGATAAGGCCCGAGCCGGCCGAGCAGGATGCTTGCAGCGACGAAGCAGCCGACGTAGCCCCAGAGTGCCGGATCGAACGAACCGGTCAGGTCGAACACGGCCGCAGTCAGCACGGGGGCGAAGCCGGCCCCGAGCACCCAGACCGCGTACTGGTATCCATATATCTCGCCGTAGGCCCGCGTGCCGAAGTAACGCCCCACCAGGTAGGCGATGACGTCGACCTCCGCACCCGCGGCCAGCCCGAGCAGGATCGCAGCCAGCACCGCGCCGGCGCCCGTTGCACCCGTCGCGAGCAACGTCACGCCGATGATCGGTCCGAGCAGGAAGCCGATTGCGACCCGCGGCGCGTGGAAGCGGTCCATCAGCGCGCCCGCCGCAAGCCGGCCGACGACGATCGACGCGCCGAGCGCGGAATAGATACTCGCTGCGGTAACCGGCGAGACGCCGCGCTCTACCAGAATCGGCACGAGCTGCAACATGACACCGCCGATCGCCGCGCCGAGCACGAGGAACGTCACGATCATCAGCCAGAAACTGCGCGAGCGCAGTGCCTCGGCGCGCGACAGGCCCAGAAGCGCCCGCGAGGTCGCGTGCTCGTGCGGCACCGGATCCCCGTCGGGCTGCAGGCCCAGCCTCTCGGGCGAATCGCGCAGGCAAAGCCATGCTACCGGCAGCGTCACGCAGAGGCTCATGAGCCCGATGCCGACGTAGCCTCCGCGCCAGCCGAACTCGTCGATCAGCCACTGCGAGTAGCGCGGGATCACCGCGCCGCCAAGACCGACGCCGGCCAGCGCGGCGCCGAGCGCCAGACCCCGGCGGCGGTCGAACCAGCGCGACACGATCCGGGCGTAGGCGACCGACGAGGTGCCGGCGCCGATGATCGGGATCAGCGCAAACACGAAGTAGTAGTGCCAGAGATTGGGTGTCAGCCAGTACAGCGATACGAACGCGAGGCCGATGGCAACGATGGACGGCAGCGCGACGCGCCGGGTCCCGAACCTGTCGACCAGCGTGCCGATGAACGGGGAGGTGAAGACCGTCACCGTGGTCCCGACCGCGAGAACCACGGAGATTTCGGTCCGGGACCAGCCAAACTCGGCCATCAACGGCTTCTGGAAGATGCCGAAGGAGAAAAGGTTGACCGAAGCGATGCCGGTGGCGAGCCCGAGGGCCGCCGCCAGCACGACCCACCAGCCGAAGAAGATCCTGTCCTTCACGCTGCCGCGCCGCTCCCCTGTCCCGGAGCGGGCACGTTACCAGCCCGCCACGGGGTCCGGTGCCAAAAATGGGCGGTGAATGGTCCTTTCGGGCCTCCACACTGGCATTTTACTGCACTGCAACATAGAATAGCCCGATATCGTAGGCGGCTTGTAATTTCAGGGAGTTAGCCCATGGCCGAGCAATCTGCTGCGAGCCCGGAGAATTCCGAGACGAATCACCTCGCCCATGTGGATCGCGAGTTCCGCGCGATGCTCGCGCGGATGACCGGCGGGATATCCCCTCAGGATTACGGCGCCGCCCTCTCCGACTGGTGGCTGCACTTCGTGTCGTCGCCTGCCAAGCAGATGGCCGTCGGCCAGAGCGCCATCGAGAAGGCGATGGACCTGTGGATGTTCACGACCCAGGCCATGCAGGGCCAACCGCTGCCGCCCAATGACCCGGGCCACAAGGACCGCCGCTTCACGGACGCGGCCTGGCAGATGTTCCCCTTCAACGTCTACGCGCGCGCCTACCAGAACGGTGCGTCGTTCCTGCAGGAGACCGTCTCGGGCGTCGACGGGGTGCAGGACCGCAACGCGCAGATGATGGGCTTCGCCGTGCAGCAGATGGCAGAGGCAGTCTCGCCCGCGAACAACCCGGCCACCAATCCCGAGGTGATCCAGCAGACGTTCGAAGAGAAGGGAGCCAACCTCTCGCGCGGCTGGAAGTTCTTCCTCGAGGACCTCGAAAGGACGCTCAAGGGCGGCGAGGCCCCCGGCATTTCCGATTACAAGATCGGTGAAAAGGTCGCCGCGACGCCTGGCAAGGTCGTCTACCGCAACGAGCTGATGGAGCTGATCCAGTACTCGCCGTCGACACCGGACGTCTACGCGGAGCCGGTGCTGATCGTGCCCGCCTGGATCATGAAGTACTACATCCTGGACCTGTCGGCCAGGAACTCGATGGTCAAGTGGCTCGTCGACGCCGGCCACACCGTGTTCATGATCTCCTGGAAGAACCCGTCGGCGCAGGACCGCGACGTCGGGATGGACGACTACGTGCGCAAGGGCGTCTACGCTGCGCTCGATGCCGTCAGCACCATCGTGCCGGATCGCAAGATCCACGGCGTCGGCTACTGCATCGGTGGGACGCTGCTGACCATCGCGGCGGCGGCGCTCGGACGCAAGGGCGACCAGCGCCTGGCGGATATCACGATGTTCGCAGCGCAGGCCGACTTCAGCGAGCCGGGCGAGCTGTCGTTGTTCATCAGCCCCTCCCAGCTGGCGATGCTCGAGGCGCTGATGTTCAAGGAGGGCGTGCTCGACTCGACCAAGATGGGCGCGGCCTTTGCATTGCTGCGCGCCCACGACCTGCTGTGGCAGCCCGCGGTCGAGAGCTACCTGAAGGGCCACCGGGCAGGCATGATCGATCTCATGGCCTGGAATGCCGACGGCACGCGCATGCCGGCGAAGATGCATACCCAGTACCTGTACGGCCTGTACCTCAACAACGACCTTTCCCTCGACCGCTTCAAGGTCGAGGGCGAGACCCTGCACCTCTCGGACATCCGGGTGCCCATGTTCGTCGTCGGGACAGAGACCGACCATGTTGCGCCCTGGAAGTCGGTCTACAAGATCGACCGGCTGGCGCACTCGGATGAGTTCACCTTCCTGCTGACGAGTGGTGGGCACAACGCCGGCATCATCAGCGGCCCGTCGCATCCCAAGCGCAGGCACCGGGTTCGTACGCGCAAGCACGGCGAGTCCCGCCTGACGGCGGACAAGTGGTTCGAGACGACGCCCGTGACCGAAGGCTCGTGGTGGCCGACCTGGGGCGAGTGGCTGAAGTCTCACTCGGCGCCGGAGCGCGTCGCGCCTCCTGCCATGGGCGCGCCCGAAGCAGGCTACGCGCCCATCGACGACGCGCCAGGCGAGTACGTCCGCCAGCGCTGAGCGCACAACGCGGGCTGGGGCAAGGCCGACTCCGCGCACCCGGTGCGGATGCAAATAATGGGGACTGTCCCCATTTTTCCGCGCCCCTGGATCGTGGGCCGAATCAGCTGCGGGAAAGCCTGTCGTCCACCCATTCGATCCAGTGCCGGACCGGAACCGCGGACGCGGCGCCGAGATGCGCGATGCAGCCGATGTTGGCGGAGAGAATGACGTCGGGCTTCGCCGCCATGAGCGCATCGAGCTTGCGTTCGCGCAACCGGCGGGAGAGCGTCGGCTGCAGGATGGAATAGGTGCCGGCCGAGCCGCAACAGAGGTGACCCTCCGCGAACGACAGCACTTCGGCACCCAGCGCGGCCAGAAGCGCCTCGACCGCGCCGCGGATCCGCTGGCCGTGCTGCAGCGAGCACGGCGGATGGAAGACGACGCGCTCGCCGGTCGCGTGGCCAACCTCGGTCCGCAGCTCGGGCAGATGCCTCGGAACGAGCTCGGACAGGTCGCGCGTCATGTCGCTGATTCGTGTCGCCTTCTCCGCATAGACGGGGTCGCGCTGCAGCAGGTGACCATATTCCTTCACCATGCTGCCGCAGCCGGAGGCGTTCATGACGATCGCCTCGGCACCCGCCTCGACCTGCGGCCACCAGGCGTCGATGTTGCGGCGTGCATCCAGGAGGGCGCCATCGAGGTCATCGAGGTGATGGCGGATGGCGCCGCAGCAGCCCGCGGCATCCGGCATGACCGTTTCGATACCCAGCGCGTCGAGCACGCGGGCCGAGGCCGCGTTGATATTGGGCTTCATCGCGGGCTGCACGCAGCCCGCGAGCAGCAATACCTTGCGGTGATGCCGGCTTCGCGGCCAGCGACCAGCCTGCTCGCGCGGCGGCACCTGGTCGCGCAGGATCGAGGGCAGCAGCGGCCGGATCACCTGCCCTAAGCGCATCGCAAGCGGGAACAACGGTGCGGTGACTCCCTCCTTGATGGCGCTGCGCAGGATTCGGCCCCCGGCCGGCCTCGGCACCCGGTCGGACACCAGCTTCCTGCCGATGTCCAGCAGTCGCCCATACTGCACACCCGACGGGCAGGTGGTCTCGCAGGCCCGGCAGGTCAGGCAGCGGTCCAGATGCAGTTGCGTCTTCGCCGTCGGCGCGACGCCCTCCAGCACCTGCTTGATGAGATAGAGCCGACCGCGCGGCCCGTCGAGCTCGTCGCCGAGCAACTGGTAGGTCGGGCAGGTCGCCGTACAGAAGCCACAGTGGACGCACCTGCCGAGCAGTTCCCTGGCTTCCTGCCCCTCGGGCGTCATGCTGACGTCATCGGCAAGCCTGGTCTGCATGCGACTCAGAACTCCGGGTACATGCGGCCAGGATTGAAAATGCCGGCCGGATCGAACTCCGCCTTGAGCCTGCGCTGGATGGCGAGCATTGCCGGCGACGGCGTCGTGAACACGCCAGACGACCTGTCGCCCCCTCGAAACAGCGTCGCATGCCCGCCGAGTGCCCTGGCGCGCGCGCGGATCTCGTCCGCCGGCAGCGTCGAACGCGTCCAGCGCAGTGCGCCACCCCACTCGATCAGCTGCGGGCCGGGAAGCCCGGTCGGTCCGGCGGTCGAGGGCAGCGACAGGCGCCAGAGGGGCGCGTCACCGGCGAAGAACGCATGCCGTTGCTCGCGGACGCTGTGCCAGAACGCCGAGCCGTCGATCGCATCGCCCCCGAGTCGCGCGCGCCCGGCAGCGAGTGCGGCGGGCGCACCCGCGAGGCGTAGCGCAAGCCGACCCTCCCACCACGCAGAGGCCGTGATCGGCAACGGCAGGCCACCCCACTCGTTCGACCTGGCGAGCGCCTGCGTCGCGTCCATCTCGAAGCCCAGCGTCATCTCGGCAACCGGTCGCGGCAGCACCTTCAGCGAGACCTCGACGATCACACCGAGCGTGCCGAGCGATCCGGCAAGCGTGCGCGCCATGTCATAGCCGGCCACGTTCTTCATCACCTGCCCGCCGAAGGTGAGCAGGTTGCCGCGACCATCGAGCAGCCGGGCACCGAGCACAAAATCGCGCACGCCACCGTAGGTCGTGCCATAGGACGCCCGCCGTGGCCCGGCGAGCCCGGCGGCAATGCAACCGCCGACGGTTGCGTCCTCGCCGAAGTGCGGCGGCTCGAACGGCAGCATCTGGCCTTTCGCCGCAAGTACTGCTTCCAGCTCCGCGAGCGGCGTGCCAGCCAGCGCCGTGATCACCAACTCGCTCGGCTCGTAGGCGACTACGCCTCTCAGCACGCACGAATCGAGTACCTCACCGCGAGGCGCATTGCCATAGAAGTCCTTGGTCCCACCGCCGCGAATGCACAAAGGCTGCCGGTCCGAAGCAGCCTTGCGGACACGCTCTACAAGGGAATTGAGCGCTGCGTCCATCAGAAGCGCGGCAGGTCGGGGAACTTCTCCTCGCCCGCATGGACCCGCATGCCTCCGAGCTCCGCGCAGCGGTGCAGGGTCGGCACGACCTTGCCCGGGTTGAGCAATCCCGCCGGATCGAAGGCGCGCTTCACGGCGAAGAATGCCTCGAGTGTGGGCGCGTCGAACTGCGCGCACATCTGGTCGAGCTTCTCCACACCCACGCCGTGCTCGCCCGTGATCGTGCCGCCGAGCCGCACGCTCTCCTCCAGGATCTCGGCACCGAGCGCCTCGGCACGCGCCACCGAATCCGGGTCGGCGTCGTCGAACAGGATCAACGGATGCAGGTTGCCGTCACCGGCATGGAAAACGTTCGGGCAACCGAGCCGATACTTGGCCTCCATCGCCTGGATGGCCTTGAGCATGGTCCCCAGGTGCTTGCGGGGGATCGTCCCGTCCATGCAGTAGTAGGCGGGCGACGCCCGGCCCGCCGCCGGGAAGGCGTTCTTGCGTCCGGCCCAGAAGCGCTGCCGCTCCGCCTCCGAAGTCGAGATCCGGAGTTTCGTGGCGCCCGCGACGCGCAGGACCTCGCTCATCCGTGAGATCTCGTCCTCCACCTCCTCGGACGTACCATCGGACTCGCACAGCAGCACGGCTGCAGCATCGAGGTCGTAGCCCGCATGCGCGAACGGCTCGACGAGGCGCGACGCTGCCTGGTCGAGCATCTCCAGGCCGGCGGGAATGATGCCGGCGGCGATCAACGCGGCCACCGCGTTGCCGGCGTCCTCGACGTCGGCGAAGCTCGCCATGATGCAGCGGGCCAGCTGCGGCGTCGGCACCAGCTTGACGGTCACCTCCGTGACGACCGCAAGCATGCCCTCCGATCCGACCACGAGCGGAAGCAGGTCGAGTCCCGGCGCGTCGAGGGCGTGCCCACCGAACTCGACGGCTTCGCCGTCCATGGTCAGCCCACGCACGCGCATGACGTTGTGCAGGGTCAGGCCGTACTTGAGGCAGTGCACACCGCCGGCGTTTTCCGCCACGTTGCCGCCGATGGTGCAGGCAATCTGGCTCGACGGATCGGGCGCGTAGTACAGCCGATGCGGCGCAGCGGCCTCGGAGATGGCGAGGTTGCGCACCCCCGGCTGGACGGTCGCGCTCCGGGCCAGGACATTCAACTCCAGGATCCGGTTGAAACGCGCCAGCGAGAGCAATAGGCCGCTCGCGTGCGGCAGCGCGCCACCCGACAGGCCGGTGCCAGCACCGCGCGGCACTACTGGCACCCGCAGCTCGTGGCAGGCCTTGAGGATGCTCACCACCTGCGCCTCGGTCTCGGGCAGCGCGACCACCATCGGCAGCTGGCGATGCAGGGTCAGTCCATCGCACTCGTAGGGACGCGTGTCTTCCTCGTCCACGAGCAGGGAATCGGGGTTCAGGATGGCGCGCAGCCGCTCGAGCAGCGCGTCGCGGCACGCCGCGTCGATCCTGTGCTCAAGCTGTGCTGCCGCGTTCACCTCGACGCTCCCGGGGAAACGTCCGGAGATCTTGCCACAGGCGCTGTCGGCGGTCGCGAACGCTTGCCGTTAAGTGCAATTACGCTGGTCATTGCGCGGTCCGACAGGGATGATCCGGGCTGTAGCCGTGTGCCCCCGGCGGGGGTGCGCGGGCTGGCGGTGGGAGCGCCTATGGCATCGCGCAGCGCGGCAAACGACCGCGACATGACGGCCTTCGACACGGTGCTGTTTCGTGGGGACGAGGACCCGCACACCCGTGCGCTGCTGGCCGTCACCTACGTCCTCGACCGCACGCCCACACGCGAGCAGTTCGTCGCGACCTTCGACCGCGCGAGCCGGCTGATCCTCCGGCTTCGCCAGAAGGTCGTGGCGCCCCCCCTGCCGGTGTTCCTGCCATCGTGGATCGTCGATCCCGACTTCGATCTCGGTTATCACCTGCGTTTCGGGCGTCTGCCGGCGCCGGGCTCGCTGCGTGCACTGATGGATGCGTCCCAGGCAGAGGTCGTCACGCATCTCGACAGCGCGCGGCCATTGTGGGAAGCGGTGCTGCTCGAAGGCGTCAAGGGTGGCAAGGCCGCGGTGATCATCAAGATGAGCCATGCGATCACCGACGGCATCGGGGCGGTGAAGCTGTTCGCCGCGCTGCTCGACGCGGAGCGCTCGCCGACGCGGGGCGAGATGCCGCCGCCGCCCATTCCGGAGGACGTCACGCCGGAGGAGTTGCTGGAGAAGTCCCTGCGACGGCTGCCCGCGTCGGTGCTGCACGGCCTGGCGACGAACTGGCGGGACGTCGTCGGGACGGCGGCGCAACTGGCTCGAGCGCCGGCGTCCACCGTCGGCTCGGTGGTCGGCTACGTACGCTCGCTCGGTCGCGTCATGTCGGCGCAAGGTGAACCATCGCCGCTCCTCGCGGGGAGAAGCCTGGCGCGTCGGTGTCTCGGCTTCGAGATGCCGCTCGTCGAACTCAAGCAGGCCGGCAAGGCGGTCGGGGCGACCGTCAACGACATCTATGTCGCAGGCATCGTCGCGGCGCTGCGCCGCTATCACGAGGCGCTCGGCGAGTCCGTCGACTCCGTGCCGATCGCCATCCCGGTGAACCTGCGCAGCGAGGACGACCCGGCAGCAGGCAACTTCTTCGGCGCGATCCTGATGGCCGGGCCCATAGGCGAACCGGATCCGCTCGAACGCGTACGGAAAATCAGCCATGACATCCGGGCCGCTCGCGACGAGCCGGCGATCGGGGTGATGGGCCTGATGGCCCCCGTGCTGGCGCGACTGCCGGAATCCGTGCGTCACTCCATGGCGGAGTCGACCCCGAAGCCGGACATCCAGGCGAGCAATATTGCCGGGCCGACACGGCCCATCTACATCTCGGGCGCCAGGATCGAGAAGGCATACGGTTTCGGGCCGGCGCCAGGCACCGGCGCGATGTTCACCATGCAGTCCATCGCAGGCACGTGCTACATAGGCGTCAATCTCGATCCGGCTGCGATCACCGACCCCGGGTTGTTCGGCCGTTGCCTGCAGCAGGGCTTCGTCGAGACCCTGAAACTCGGCGTCGAACGGCCGCGCGTCAGCAGGCCGGTCGTGAGTCGCGGGCTCGACCACAAGGAAACGGCATGAGCACCGGGCCGAAGAGGCCGCGGCGCAAGGCCGCCAAGGCCAGGCGTCTGCCAGCGAGGACTGCCGCGCAGCGCAACTCGAAGAACTTGCCGCGCGCGGTGGCAGCCGGGCATGGCCGGGCCCTGCCGCACCGGGTCGCCGAGATCGAGGCCGGCCCGAGCGGGCCGTCGATCGCCGCGGTCTTCGACTTCGACGGCACGCTGATTCCGGGCTACTCGGTACTCAACTTCGTCAGAGAACGCTTCAGGCAGCGCGAGATCGGTGTCTCAGAACTCGGCCGCACGGCGCGGATGCTGCTCGAGGCCGCCGCCGGGGCGACGAACCAGCGCGACATGATCGAGCAGGGCATGGCCGAGTGGCGCGGCAAGTCCGTCGACGCGATGGAGCAGCTCGGCCAGCGCCTGTTCAAGCGGGAACTGGAACCCGACATCTTTCCCGAGATGCGCGCGATCATCGAGGCACACCAGCGCAGGGGACACACCCTCCTGCTGGCCTCCTCGGCCGCGAACTTCCAGCTCGAGCCGGCCGCGCGCCATCTCGGCATCGGGCACGTGCTGTGCACCCGGCTCGAGGTCAAGCAAGACAGGCTGACCGGCCGTGCTGCCGGCCCGATTCTCTGGGGCGAGCACAAGGCCCGGGCGGTGCAGGCCTTCGCCGCCCGTCACGGGGTGGACCTCGGCCAGAGCTACTTCTATGCCGACGGCGAGGAAGACGAGGCGCTGATGCACCTCGTCGGTCATCCCCGACCGACGAACCCGAAGCCCCAGCTGGCGCGCGTCGCTGCTCGCCGCCACTGGCCCATGCAGGTGCTGTCGAGCCGAGGTCGTCCCGGAGCCGACGTGATCGTCCGGAATCTTGCCGCCACCGCAAGCGCCGTCCCGGTCTTCCTCGGGGCGGCGGCGATCCGGCTGGTCACCGGTCGCAAGCGTGAGGCGGCTAACCTGCTGTCCTCGACGCTCACCGACATCTCGCTGGCGCTCGGCGAAGTCGACCTGAACGTCGCCGGGGAGGAGCATCTCTGGTCGGACCGGCCGGCCGTGTTCATCTGGAACCACCGCAACATCTTCGACGCGCAGATCGTCGGGAATCTGGTGCGCAGGGACTTCGGCGCAGTGGCCAAGAAGGAGCTGGAGAAGGTGCCGATCTTCGCCGCAGCGAGCCGGTTCATGAACATCGCCTTCGTCGACCGCAGCAACAGCAAGGCTGCGGTGGAGGCATTGAAGCCTGCGACGGAGTTGCTGAAGAACGGCATTTCCATGCTCGTGGCGCCGGAAGGAACGCGTTCTGCCGGCAATACCGTCGCGAGCTTCAAGAAAGGCGCCTTCCGCATGGCGATGGAAGCCGGGGTGCCGGTCGTGCCGATCATCGTCCGCAACGTCGACGACATCGGCGCCCGCAACTCGCAGTTCATGCGCCCCGGGACCGTAGACGTCGTCGTGCTCCCGCCGATCAGCGTTGCTGGCTGGACGCTCGAGGATCTCGATGAGCGCATCGAGTCGGTACGTCGACTCTACGTCGACGCGCTGCGAGACTGGCCGGCCGAAGGCAGGTGACCATGCAGGCACTCAAGGACTCGATCGAGGGCGTCGACGGCACAACGCTGTTCTGCAGGCACTGGCTGCCACAGGCTGCAGCCACCCGGGTAGCCGTCATCGCGCATGGGCTGGCCGAACACAGCGGCCGCTACGAATACCTGGCGGGTCGCCTCGCGGCGAGTGGCTTCACCGTCTATGCGCTCGATCATCGCGGCCATGGCCAGTCCCCGGGCCGACGCGCGAACATCCAGCGCTTCGACCGGGTCGTGGAGGATCTGCAGGCGCTGGTCGCACGTGCCGCGAAGGACAACCCGGGCCTGCCGCTGACCCTGATCGGCCACAGCATGGGCGGTGCGATCGCGCTGGCCTGTGCGCTCCGCCATCCGGCGGCGATCCGCAACCTGGTCCTGTCCGGGCCGGCCCTGAGTGCAGGCAAACAGGTGCCGGCTCTGCAGCTGATCATGGTCCGGCTGCTGTCTGCCATCCTCCCCAACGTAGGGGCGCTGACGCTCCCCGCCGACGCGATCAGCCGGAACCCGGCTGTCGTACGAGCCTATGAGCAGGATCCGCTCGTGTATCGCGGCGCGATCCCGGCGCGCACGATGGCGGAACTGCTCAAGGCGATGCAGGCGTTTCCCGAGACCGTCGACGCACTGCGAATGCCGGTGCTGGTGCTGCACGGAACCGCCGACCGGCTGGTGCCACTCGGACCCGTTGAACCGGTCCTGAAGAGACTCGGCTCAGCGGACAAGACGGTGCATCGTTACGAGGGGCTGTATCACGAAGTCTTCAATGAGCCCGAGCGCGACCGGGTGATCGGCGACATGCTGGCCTGGCTCGACGCGCGGGCGTGACGCCAGCCGCGCTCACCGGTCCGGCCGGGCCGTCCGCGCGTCAGGGCGACGGGTCTTCCGCCGCTATTGCGGGGGAGGGTTCCGTGGAATCTTCATCACGGCGTCCGGAATCTCCACCCATGGCTGCGCCGTATCGCACCAGATGTGCATCGTCGGCCTGAGCCATGAACGGTCGTCCAGCGTGCCCGCCTTGATGAATCCGACGCCCGGCACCGAATCGATCAGCGAGACGATCGGCGACCCGCAGTTCCCGCAGAAGCGGCGGTGAACGGCGCCACCGCTCTCCCCGCGATCCAGGAATTCCTTCAGGTTCTCGCCTCCCTCGAACACCAGCGTGTCGGCCGGGACCGCAACGATGATGGAAAAGGCCGTACCCGTCTGATGCTGGCAGTTGTCGCAGTGGCATACCGCCGTCATCTCCGGCGCCGCCGTGCTCGTGTACCTGACGCTGCCACAAAGGCAGGACCCTGCAATCTTTGGCATTTCTCTCCCCTGACGGTCGGGCTTTGACCACCGCCCGAACGATCCTGATCCGCGCATGACCGGCCCGTGTTCGTCCCGGTTCTGGTACCCCGCGGGCCGGATCATCCGCTCCGGCGCCGGTTCGATCAACCCGGGTCCCGCCGGCGCCTGTCTGTCACCCGCATGCCACTCAGCGGCTCGCGTCCCCGACCCCGGCCAGGACGCGGCGGACCGCGATCGCCCGCACCAGCGCCATGCGCCTCGCAAGCGAGCGCAGTTGACGGGCCAGCGCCCGCCGCCCCATGCCGACCATATCGTCAGGCTCGAGCAGGCCCCGGTTCGCTGCAAGCTTCAGTCCGGTACGGAACAAGTGCCGCGATACGGACTCGGGGTTACGGATCTTCCGCGTCCGCAGGTAGTCCTCGCCCCGGCTCTCGCACAGATCGATGAACGCGGTCTCGTCGAACGGCCGGTCTTTCCGCCAGTCGACCAGCGTATCCGCGACGATGAGATAGGCCTCGACGAAAGCGCGCAGCATCATGTCGGAGCACAGCGTCTGGGCCTGCTCGAGGATCGCACGAACGCCCGGCGCGCCCTGTCCGAGACGTTCCCGCCACTGTGGGGCGAGCCGCATCAGTTCCCCCGCCATGGCGGCGCGGAACCGGTCTTTCTCCTGGAAGAAGAATTCAAACTTGAGCAGGTCGCGAATCTCGAATGCTTCCTCCCAGAAGCGTTGTTCCCGCGCTTCGCCCGGCGCACGTGACGCCTTGAGCAGCGCGAGCTCGGCGATCGCGTCCAGCAGAAAGAAGTGAATGATCGAGTTGCGATAGTAGGCGATCGCCAGGTGCCCCTCCGGCGCGACACGATAGCGGGACTCGTTGCCGCTCCGTGCGGACGTCACCACGCCACGCGCTTCGAATGCACGCAGCGCATTGCCAAGGGTCGCCATGTCGTCGACTTCCGCGCTGGGCGCGAGCGGAAAGCCGCGGTCCCGCGCCTGCCCGAGATAGCCCGACAGCGCTACCCGGAACTGCGGCGGTGCGAGTGGCACACCCCGGGCGGCCAGCAACGCGACCGCGACGAGCGCCGCACCCGTGATGGGCGTGGCGTGATTGATGCGCCAAGAGACCTCGAACGCGAGCTTGTTGAGCGCGAGGCTCCTCTCTTCCTCCGCATCACTCGCTCCGCTGGCAGGCGGACCAAGCGCCTGCCGCACGGACACTGGCTCCCCGAATCGCACGTAGATCGTGCCGAATCGTCCCCGCTGCGAGCGGATGTAGCGTACCAGCCAACCCAGCGACTCTGCTTCCTTCGCCGTACCGCGCGCCTCGCCGGCAAATTCCTTCACCTCGTGCAGCTGGTCGTAGCTGACCGACACCGGCACCAGCATCAGGTCATCGACGCGGCCCTGCAGGTACGCGTCGACCACGTACACGAGCAGTCCGAGCTTCGGCGGCGCGAGCTTGCCGGTGCGCGAGCGCGTGCCCTCGATGAACCACCGCATCGGCCGACGCTGCTCGACCAGTCGGCCGAGATACTCGCGCAAGGCGAGCTTGTAGACCGGTCCGGCCGAGCCTCGCCGGATGAAGATGCCCCCCATCCGTCGCCAGATCGGGCCCAGCGGCCAGAATCCCATGTTGATGCCGACGAATTCGGCCATCGCCGGGAGGCCGTGGTCGCTGAAGCCCACAGTCAGCGCACCGCCGTCCAGGTAGGACCGATGGCTCGACAGCACGACCGTCGGGTGCCGGGCAAAGACTTCGCGCATGCGCTCGACCTGTGCCAGGTCGTAGTCGATCCGCGAGTAGCCGAGGCCGCACAAGGCCCGACCCGCCTTCACGCTCAGGCCATGTACGAGCGGGTCGTGCCGCGTCCTCAACTCGTGCAGGTAGCCGGCCACCTCCGTCGCGACCGAATCGGTCGATCGGCCAGACTCGCTGGCGAGCCGTGCGATCCGCTGCTGCAGCGCCGGCGACGTGGCGGCCATCGATGCCGGAGCGGTTGCCTCGTGCTTCACCGGCATCGGTCAACTCAGCCGGAACAGGTGGTATTCGAAGCGCTGCTCGGCGCCGCCGGGTGTGACGTGCACCTCCGGGCGACTCTCCAGGAGCTCGAAGCCCGGTCCCAGTTCGCCTGCAAGGCTGGCCGCATCGTAGCGCACGACCTCGAGGCCGCTGCAACGCGGCGGCCCGTCGAGGGCGAATGCAGCAATGATCACCGCCCCCCGCGCTGCGAGCGCGGCGCGCAGCACCCGCACATACGCCCGGCGGTCGGCCGGATCGGTCAGGAAGTGAAACACGGCGCGATCGTGCCAGAGCCCGTAGTGCCGCTGAGGTTCGAAGGCGGTCACATCCGCCTCGACGAGCTCAACCCTTCCCGAACGCTCGCCGAGTTCCGTCCGCAGGTGATCGAGCGCAGCGGCCGACACGTCGAGCACGGTGACTGGCCCGTACCCGGCATCGAGGAGTTGGCCCGCAAGCCGCGACGCGCCTGCGCCTACATCGATCAGGCCCGCAGTCCTTTCGATTCGGGATTGTCGGATCAGCGCCAGGGAAGTTTCCGGCTGCTGCTGAAACCAGCTGACCTCGGTCGGCAACCTGCTCGTGTAGACGCGGTTCCAGTGATCCCGCCGTTGCGATGCCCGGGTGGTCATTCTTTCCAGCCCTGCCGGCTGCCCCTACGGCTTCGGGACGATGTCGACCACGACCACCTTGACCGGACGATCGCTGCGATTCTCCCACCAGTGTACGAGGCCGGTCTGCTCGAAGGCCGCGCTGCCCTGCCCGTGGGCAATCACCTGCTCCTTGCCACGGACCTCCGTGATCTCACCCTCGAGGAGATAGGCGACGGCGGGCCTCGACTCGTGCTGGTGCACCGCGATCACGCCGCCCGCATCGAGCGTCACGACCCGCGCACGCATCTGGTATCCCGCCATCTGCGGAAAGTCGCGCACGAGATCCAGCGCCCCCAGGACCTCCGAGGCCAGCACACCGCGCGTTTCGGCCGGGCCGCCTGTCGACGCAAGGTCGATCCGCGCTCGCTCGGCCTCGGGCACCACCTGATCCATCGTCGCCGCCTGATCAGCGCGCGCCGGCATGGTCACGAGGGCCGCCAGCACGAATGCCAGGGCTGCGCCTCTTGCGAAACCTGTCTTCACTTCTGCCATTTCCCCTGTGTTTCGGCCGCCGGAAGAGATCCCCCAATATCAGCCCCGCGCGAAGCGGTGTGCAACCGCGGCTCTCCAAGTCCTTGCCACGCGAGCGCCGACCGGGTCACCCATCGAGCTACGCTCCTTCTACGCCGAGGGCATGCAGCGCAGCCGCCTCGGCGTGGATTCGCGTCGTGTCGAAGAGCGGCACACTCACGTCCTGCGGCGCAAGCAGCAGGCCGATCTCGGTACAACCGAGTATGACTCCTTCGGCGCCTCGCGCCGAGAGCTCCCGGACGATGCCGCGGCATCGTTCCCGGGACAGCGGGTTGACGCGACCGAGGCAAAGTTCCTCGTAGATGATCCGGTGCAGCTCCGCACGGTCATCGTCCGCTGGAGTCATGACTTCGATATCGTGTTGCCGCTCGAGTCGGTCCCGATAGAAGCCTTGCTCCATCGTGAAACGTGTCCCGAGCAGCCCGACCCGACGCAGGCCGGCGCCGCGGATCACCTGGGCGGTCGCATCCGCTATGTGCAGGACCGGGAGGTCGGTACCCGCCTCGATCGCCGGGACAACCTTGTGCATGGTGTTGGTACACAGCACCAGGAAGTCCGCGCCGGCGCGCTCGAGGGCACCTGCGGCGTGTACCAGCAATTCGCCCGCGCGATCCCAATCACCAGCAGACTGCAGCACTTCGATGTCGTGAAAGTCGACGCTGTAGAGCACGATGCGCGCCGAGTGCAGGCCGCCCAGGCGTTCGGCGACGCACCGATTGATGATCTGGTAGTAGGGCACGGTCGATTCCCAGCTCATGCCGCCGAGCAGGCCGATCGTGCGCATCTGCGGATTCACTGGCTTCGCCCAAGCATCGTGAAGATGTACCAGAGCATGACGGGAATCGCGAGCGAGCACAGGACCAGCAGGGCGGACAATACCTGCACGACGCGTCCTCGAATTACCGCCCTGCGGCCCGTGACCACCGGCGCAGCCCTCGCCACGGCGTAGCCCGGTGCCGGGTAACGTCCGGACCGGGCGATGCGGCTGCCGACCAGGAACAGATAGGCCGCGAGCGCCAGGACGGGCAGCACCACGATGAGACCCGCCAGGAACACCGCCCAGGTGTGCCGGACCAGCCACTCGATGTTGGCTTCGAGCCAGGCGTGGATTGCGGCCTGGTGGCGATCCAGCGCCAGAACGCCGAATGCGCCCAGGGAGACGGCTGCAGCGATGGCCCACGACGCCAGCCTGCGGGCGCGCGGATCGCCCCTCTGTACCTCCGTCATCGGCGCGTCCGGTCGACCGGGACCAGCTACCTGCGGCGCCCTATGAGCAGCAACACGGTGCCCGCCGCAATCGCGCCGATTCCGGCCCAGCCGGGGATCTCGAAGGTTTCCTTCTCCTTGACGGAAAACTCGATTCCCGCAACCTTCGCCTCATGCGTTTCGGTGGTGTAGGTGAACTTGCCGTAGACGAGACCAAGTGCGCCTGCCGCAATGAGGACGACGCCGAGGATCTGCTTCCACATCATGTTGCGCTGC
>Ga0209536_100005372_pt1 | contig 19942 bp, 13 predicted proteins | sample DeeMarSeWOR28_12_FD_187461 | JGI IMG/M metagenome (GOLD analysis project Ga0209536, IMG submission 187461) | Marine sediment microbial communities from White Oak River estuary, North Carolina - WOR-2-8_12 (SPAdes) (version 2) | ecosystem: Environmental > Aquatic > Marine > Intertidal zone >...
CGCCGTCTATATTCTCCACAAAGTCAGTTTGATTGATAATATCGACCAAGTGCTGGGATTCAGTGACTCCCCAGAATAGTTTACGGATGCCGAGCCGCAACTCCCCAAAGCCGTATACTCCCAGCCAGCTCAACTCGCGAATATCAAAGTGGGTACGTTCGTCATCGCGTTGATCAAGGCGGGCAAACGGTGTGAAAGTGATCAGTTGATCACCATTATCCCATTGATGAAAATATTCCGGTTGCGCGGAAAGTGATACATTGTTATTGAACTGATTTTCAAACCCATCTTTAAAAAACTGCCGATATTCAACGGCCACATTGCCCCTGAGTTCATGGGAATACGATGTGGGTGCCATCAGGCTGGCAACGGCTAATATTATTATTTTGTATCGCATATTGTCTATCGGGCACGTTTCAGACTATTACGGTCGAAATCCCGGTCAGTATAACCATTGCCGAATTGATAGTTTTCCCAATGTAAAGTCGTGCTTTTATTGGTTTGGTGATTGACCATTTCCATACGGCTGGCGCGCCAGTATTTGTCCAGATATTGTTTGTATTCGTGGTTGGTAAGGGTTTTTAATAAGGCGCTTTTACGGTCGTAAAACTCGATTTTTAACGGTTGATAGATCTCTTTGTCTATCCAGGCGATTTGTTTGGTGTAGCCGGAATATTCGTACGTCGGGATACGCTCCACCACAAAGGCGTCTTTGCCTTCGTATGGTTCATCGCGCAACCATTTATAAGTAAATTTTTCCACTTCTTGGGAGGACAAATCTTCATAGGCAAATTCGCTGCCCATAAACGGCCCGGACTTGTTATTAGAGGCAATACGCTTAACGCGTTTTAACGCCGGTAAATACAACCACTGATCATCCGGTGTGGTGGCGTGGGTGAAGCTTAAGAATGCCGTGCCTTTGACATCCATGGGGTTATCGAAGATGGACATGCTTTTATCGCCGTCGTTTTCCACTTCCATGGATTTGGTGCGGATAGCCCGTTCAGTGGTTTGTCCATGACGGTTGCGCAAAATCATCGTCAAATCGGCTTTTTGGTCTTTCCATCCGCTATTACGCTTGTCCGCTTCAACGGCGATGGCCAAACCTTTTTCCTCCGGGGTTTCGGCGAACAGACTAAGTGGCAGCAGTGCTAGGCACGCTAGAAGCAGCCGTTTTTTCATCTTTTTTCTCCTCGAATTTCATCAATAATGGGGGTAAGAATAGAAAATCAGCCAATAGGGCAAAGCTGATGACTATTGAGGTTAGCATGCCCATGCCCGCGTTAAGCTGAAAACTGGATTGTGCTAAAATCAAGAATCCAACAACCAATACGATAGTGGTGGTTAACAGCGCCATACCCACTGTGGTGAACGCATAGCGCACCGCATCAGGCGCAGGTAAATGGTTTTCACGCCGGGCTCGCAAGTATTTACTTAAAAAATGTACGGTATCATCTACCACGATGCCCAATGTCATGCCAGCCACCACCGACAAGGCGAGCCCCACTTCGCCCACCAACAATCCCCACAGGCCGAAACCCATTGCGGCGGGCACCAAGTTGGGGATCAAACTGATAAAACCAATCTTAATGGAACGTAAGGCGATAATTAAAATCATCGAGATCATAATCAAAGCCAACGTGGTGCCTAACAGCATGGTCTTGATGTTACGTTTGCCAATGTGGGAAAACATAATTGTGGGGCCACTGCCTTGCGCTTGCTTGATTGACGGCGCGTTTTCCTCCAGCCATTGTTGAGCCCGCTGTTCCAATTGCAACAATTGGTTGGTGGAGATGGTTTTTAGCGATACCGTAAATCGGGTCGCAGATTTGTCCACATTAATTTGATTATTCAAGTCCAATCCATAGGGCAGGGACATTTCATAAAGTAACAAATACTGCGCTGCCAAGTCCCTTTCCCCTGGTATGCGATACCAACTCTTATCATCGCCGTGCAAGTTTTTATTCAAACGCTTCATAGTGTCGGCAATGGAATTGACATGAATGGTTTCAGGCTGTTGTCGGTACCATTGAGTGAAGTTTTCCACGTCGTGTAAAAAGTTCGGGTTACTGATTCCGCCAGACTCACCGGAATCCAGGGAATAGTCAATGATGTAAAGACCACTGAGACTCTCCACAAAATAGTCGGCGTCCTGGCGGAACTGGATGCTGTAATCAAAATAATGCACAAAGATGTCGTTTAATTCGTTGCGCGGCACGAACGCAATAAGGGTCACTATAAACACCAGCATGCCCCACATAAGGGGTTTACGTCGCGCGACCACAAAGTCACCAAGCCGCGTCATGATTGCATGGCTTTTTGAGTTGGGTTTGGGTTTGGTTCGTACCGGCAGCAAAGTAACGACGGCGGGCAATAGGAACACCGCAAAGACGAATGAAGCCATGACACCAAACGCCACCATATTGCCCAAATGAATGAATGGCGGCACTTCGGAGAAGTTCATGCTGAGAAAGCCAATGGCGGTAGTGGCGCTGGCCAGAAAAACCGGTTGCATATTGACGCGCAAGCTTTCCACCATGGAATCTTTCTTATTCATTCCGGCGCGCATCTTCTGCAGGAACGTCACTAGTATATGCACTGAGTTGGCAATGGCGATAGTCAACACGATAATCGGGGTGGAGGCCGACGGCGGGGTAATAGGGAATCCAATAAACAAGCCAACTCCCAGCGCGACAAAGATGGAAAAAATAATCACTAAAAATGTGGCGATGGCGCCGCTTACGCTTTTAATTAAAAATGTGAGGGTAACTAGCATTAAAACAAAACTTAGCATCACCAAGGTGCGCATATCGTTTTGCGACGCTTCAGAGAATGCGTTGTTCATTAGCACTTGGCCGTTTAAGCGTAACTCGATATCGGGATATTCCGCCTCCAGACGTTGTTCTAAGTCGCGAACATAGGCTGTTACTTCGGGCACTTCTTTGGTGTCATCCACTCCGGGAAGTTGTACCGTGACATTGACGCCGGTGACGTGGCCTTTGGGTGAAACAATACGGTTTACCAAAAAAGGCTCTTGCAAAGCGATTTCTCGTATTTTGGCGAGTATCTCGGCATCCAGGTCTTGATCAGGAGGGACCAGATCGCCGACCATAAGATCGTCGCCTTCGGCTTCGGTGTGTTGGAAATTGGAGAGGGAATCTACGCGTATGGAGTAGGGGACTTTCCAGGCTTCATCTGTGAGTTTTTGAATAAATTGTAAGGTTTCCGCTGTAAAAACATCGCCGTCCTTGGGAGTGACAATGAACATTACGTTGTCGTTTTTTGTATATAACTTCTCTAATTCATCGAAGGCCAGCAATTGTGGATTGTCCGGCCCGAAAAACACCCGATAGTTGGTGGTGAATTTGATGTTTTGTTTGATGCTGTAAACGGCTGGTATGACGATCAGTAAGCTGAGCAAGATAACCAACCAGCGGTGGTTGACAATCCAATTTCCATATCGAACAACGCTTTTGTTATGCATCATTGCACCTTTTTTAAAAAATGGTTGGTATGCTTATTTTTTCAATAATCCTTTTAAAAGTAGTTCGCTTAAAACTGCCGCTTTTGTTTCCATTTTTTCCAAACTGAACAAAGGGGTAAACATGGGCAAATCGAATACCGTTGTAGCGGTTAAAATGGCGTCGGCAGCCTGACGGGGATTGCTGACCGCAAATTCACCGCTGTCATTGCCCGCTTCGATGAGGGTGGTCAATAAATCAACTTTATTGTTCATGTGCTGTTCCACCAAGTCCATGCGCTCTTCGCAGACCGCGTTAACGATTTCGATAAGACGCGGTGTTTCCGATGATTGTCTGTAAGTATGGTACAGGGTGGCGAATATATAATCCTTGAGGCGTTCGGATGCCGGCTTTGATGGTGTGTTGACAGTTTGGCTGAGATTCGCTTCTTCATCGGCGAGGCACGCGCAGGCTAGGGTCACGGCGATATCCAGTTTGTTGTAATAAAAGCGGTATAAATTGGCTGCCGACATGTCACAATCCTTTGCTATTTCCGCCATGGTAGTTTTGTTGTAGCCGTAGATCCGAAACCGCTGTCTAGCAGCTTCTAGGATTTTTTCCCTGGTTTCTTCCGATAAATGATCTTTGCTGACTGTCATGAGCAAGGAGTATAGTGACTGAATTCTGAATATTCAATAAAATATTCAGAATTCAAAATTTAATGTTCAGAATTTATTACATAATAAATCTCGTTGAGGAGCAGAAACGAACAGGAAAATAAAAAGGCCCTCAAGAAATCAAGAGGGCCTTAAAAATGCCTATCTTAGGCTAGGGGGGAGTCGACAAGTGCCGATTCCGGGAGGTTGAGACCATGAAAAGTCTGGGGATCTTGTTGGAGGATTAGGGGGGTAACCAACACTGATCCTTAATTAAAATATTAGTACATGCTGATATTTTGTCAAGCAAAAATATTAAATTTTTGCTAACAGCGTGCGTGGTAAATCAAAAGTAAAAACCGCCAATAACGCGATGAAAACTGGGAACTGGCCTTGGCGATATTGTTCACTAACTCATTAACGATTCATATTCGGATTCGTAGAAAAACTCGTCCTGGCCAAGCGCGGGCTCTAAGTGATCCAACCAAGTGGCGTTTTCATCGTATTTGGCGAAAAAAGGTTTTTGTACCCAATCAGCATTGCGTCCTTGAATAAATCGCAACACAAACACTTTTTCACCGGCGATTTCGGTGACGCCTTGGATTTCGACTTTGCCTGGCCCTGCGCTCATGCTAGGGCCTCGGGCTGTGCGGGACAATCCCGATACTTTTTGTAGGGCCTTCCGGTAGATGTGCCATGCGTTTGCCAGAGGGACCTCGAAATAGCGATTTGCACCGGTATCACGCTCCACAAACATGTAGTAAGGCACGATGCCTTTAGCTACCTGCTTTTTCCACAATTTCGCCCATACGTCGGCACTGTCATTAATTTGAGCCAACAGCGGACCTTGGCTGCGAATCACAGCACCGGTGTTTTGGATGCGGCGTATGGCTTGATGGGCGATGGGAGTTTCCAATTCCCGCCAATGATTGTAATGGGCCATAAGCGCTACATGTTTGCCTTGCGATACTAAATGTTCCAGCAACCACAATAATTCGTCCGCATCGGGATCGGTAACAAATCGCTGGGGCCAAAAGGTCAAGGCTTTGGTGCCTATTCGCACCGATTGCACGTGCTCTAACTCAGCTGTAACTAAGGGCAACAAGTACTCCCGCAAGTGGCGAGTCTTCATCACCATGGGATCACCGCCGGTAATTAGCAAATCGGAAACCTCTTTGTGAGCGTTGAGATAACGGTGCAAGCTGTTGGCTTCGGAGGCGGCAAAGCGCAATTCTTTATTACCGATAAACTGCGCCCAGCGGAAGCAAAAACTGCAATAGCTGTGGCAAGTTTGGCCTTGGCTGGGAAAAAACAAAACCGTTTCCCTGTATTTATGCTGCATGCCGGACAATGGTTCGCCGTCTAATTGCGGTACATTTAGCGTTTTTTGTCCTGCTGGGTGAGGATTGAGCTGGTTACGAATTTCCGCTACCAAGCCTTTGATGTTGTCGCGGTCGGCATTGTTCATCAAAAGCTGTTTGAGCTCTTTTACTGAACCGGGCTCCAACATGCCAGGCTGGGGAAAAGTGAGCTGAAACATGGGGTCTTCGGGAACGTTTTCCCACTGAATCAAGTGATCAAGCACGTATTGGTTGACTCTGAACGGCAACACATTGGCCACTGCTCTCATGTTCCATTGCAGTTCTTGGGGTAATTTTTTCAGCTGCGGGATTTTCTCCCATTGCCGTTCGGTAAACACTTGGAATCGGCCGGAAACCGGGAACGGGTTGGTGGAGTCGTTAGGCTTTGCGCTGGGTGCGGAACGTTGTAAATCAACCACTGAATTCATTGCAATAGAATCCCTTTGTTTGTCCTAGTCTTATCACTGCTATTGGCTGGGTGAATTTAAAAACGCAACTACCCCAGCGATTATGCTGCTCAACATTAAGTTGTAAGCGTCAAGACGCGATCTCCTGAATTTGCTTTCAGGCCGCGAGAATTATCGTCGTCGAGAATTGTGCTTCGACGTATGTGTTTGATTAAGCAATATTTTTGCTTTTATGTTTGAGGGATCACCGCGTGGTGTCACCCTCGGAGGTGTGGCACCATAACATGACAAGTCGGGCATGGCAAATTACTGATCAAATATCAACCAGTGAAAAAATATAAAAAAAGAAGCATTACAACAGTTTTATCTTTGCCGAAAAATCCCTATTTAATAGCCACTAAATCTCATTGGGAAAGGCGACAAGCATAGAATGGTCTGCGTTAAGCTTTGCAATATCAAGCCGATAGGAACAATGATCCATAAAAAGCTATCATATTAGTAGTGAATACAACTTCGCTGGCATCTAAGATGCTTTTAATTGGCCAGCTATGACTGAACTTCAATGTAACAGGCAACGCTTTAGTAGAGGACGACTTGGCAATATAAACCGGATGTACGATGAAATATTCAGAAAATAATAGTTATTTATTCAGCGTTAATGCCTCCTATATTGAAGAACTTTATACGCTATACCTTAAAAATCCCTCGTCGGTCAGTGAACATTGGCAACAATTTTTCCAGAATCTGCAAGTACAAGAGGGGGCTCCTAGTGGCGAAATCGATCAAGCCGCCATTCGCGAAGAGTTTGTCCGCGTAGGTAAAGAGCGTCGCCGTGCCGGAGCCGGCACACGGGCTGTCTCCCAAGAAGCCCAAAACAAGCAAATCCAGGTTCTGCAACTCATTAATGCCTACCGATTTCGCGGTCACCAACAAGCCAAATTTGATCCGCTGCAATTAAATCCGCAAGAGCACGTACCAGAGCTTGATCCGGCGTTTCACAATTTTACGCCGGAGGATATGGCGCTGGCATTTAATACCGGCTCTTTGATGGGGCCGCGCCAGACGACCTTGGAGGAAATTCTCGCTATATTAAAAAATACGTATTGCGGACATATCGGTATTGAATATATGCATATTTCCAATACCGAGGAAAAGCGTTGGATTCAACAACGCACCGAAAGTATTCAAAGCCAGCCTGATTTTGATGATGAGTCGAAAATACGTTTTCTGGAGAGAGTAACCGCCGCCCAGGAATTTGAAAAATTTCTGCATACCCGCTATGTAGGACAAAAAAGATTCTCGTTGGAAGGGGCCGAGAGTCTGATTCCACTTTTAGACGAGTTAATTCAGCGTGGTGGGCAGCACAAGGTTACCGAAGTCGTGCTGGGAATGGCGCACCGTGGCCGACTCAACGTCTTAACCAACATATTAGGCAAATCGCCCAGTACATTGTTTTTGGAGTTTGAAGGCAAAGTGGACGCGGCCGTAAATGGTGGTTCCGGCGACGTGAAATATCATCAAGGGTTTTCTTCGGATATCCAGACCACCGGCGGAATAGTGCATTTGGCTTTGTCTTTCAATCCTTCGCATCTTGAAATTATCAGTCCAGTGGTGCAAGGATCGGCGCGGGCCAGGCAGAATCGGCGTAAGGATCAAATGGGATCGTTGGTATTGCCCATACTCATTCATGGCGACGCGGCCTTTGCGGGGCAAGGTGTGGTGATGGAAACTTTTCAAATGTCCGAAGCCAGGGGATTTACCACGGGCGGTTCGGTGCACGTGATTATCAATAATCAGATTGGATTCACCACCAGCAATCCCCTGGATGCCCGCTCAACCGTATATTGCACGGAAGTAGCCCGAATGGTGCAAGCGCCCATCCTGCACGTCAACGGTGATGATCCGGAAGCCGTAGTGTTTTGCGCCCAATTGGCACTGGACTACCGTATGCGCTTTCGTAAAGACGTGGTGATCGATATGGTGTGTTACCGTCGTCATGGGCATAGTGAGGCGGACGAGCCGTCGGCCACCCAGCCGTTGATGTACAAAAAAATTAAAGCGCATGCGCCGATCAGTCAGCTATACGCGGAGAAACTGGCGAAAGAGGATGTTATCAGTGTGGAGCAAGTGGAAGCCATGCGCCAGCAATATCGCACGACACTGAGTGCTGGCGATTGCGTGGCGCCGAACACCGTCACCGAACCATTCGACAAACCGTATTGGGTGGACTGGAGCCCTTATGTCAAAGCCGCGGCGGGGGAGGAAGTGGATACCACTATCCATAGTCAGCAAGTCGCGTATCTGACCGAGCGTCTGAGTGATGTGCCTGAAGACATCACTTTGCATACGCAAGTTTCGCGTATTTTAAAAAGCCGCCGTCACATGGCGGCAGGCGAGGAGCCTTTGGATTGGGGGTTTGCGGAAACGTTGGCTTACGCCTCTTTGGTGCAAGCCGGAATTCCCGTGCGTATTTCAGGCCAAGACAGCGGGCGTGGTACTTTTTTCCATAGGCACGCGGTGTTTCACGATCAAAAATCGACGAACTATTTCGTTCCACTGCAACACATATCCAAAGAGCAAGCACCTTTTAACGTAATCGACTCACTGTTATCTGAAGAGGCGGTGCTGGCGTTTGAATTTGGTTACAGCACTGCGGCGCCTTACGCCCTGGTGGTTTGGGAGGCGCAATTTGGGGATTTCGCCAACGGCGCTCAAGTGGTGATCGATCAGTTTATCAGTTCCAGCGAGTCAAAATGGGGACGGCTAAGTGGCTTAGTTTTGTTTTTACCTCATGGATTTGATGGACAAGGGCCGGAGCATTCCTCAGCCCGCCTGGAGCGCTACTTGCAATTGTGTGCCGAAGACAATATGCAAGTGGTCGTGCCCACTTTGCCTGCGCAAATGTTTCATTTGCTACGTCGGCAGGTCATGCGCAACTTACGTAAACCGCTTATAGTGATGTCACCGAAAAGTCTGTTGCGGCACAAGTTGTCTGTATCTTCTCTGGAAGATGTTTGCGACAGGGGCTTTTTACCGGTTATCGCTGAGACAGAGGCGGTTGTGGAAAATAGTGTGAACAAAATTATTCTTTGCAGTGGAAAGGTTTATTTCGACTTGTTTGAGGCGCGTCAGGAGCGTGCTATCGCGCAAACGGCGATCATTCGGCTGGAGCAGTTGTATCCTTTTCCCCAGCAGCAGCTCGCTGCGCAGTTGGGTAAATATGAAAACGCTCATCACATAGTGTGGTGTCAGGAAGAGCCGCTTAATCAAGGAGCTTGGCAGTATGTGCAAACCCAATTACAGCCTTTATTGAAAACTAATCAAAAACTGAGTGTAGTGTCGCGCCCGGCATCCGCATCGCCGGCCGTAGGTTATTATCAAAAACATATCGAACAGTTGCACGAATTACTCGATAATGCTTTTGCGGCTGACAATGTAACAAAGTTAGCGGCGAGAAATTAATCCCAGGGAGTGAATCGATGTTAGTGGAAGTCAAAGTGCCTATATTAGCGGAATCCGTATCCGAGGCCACCTTAGCCAATTGGCACAAGTCTGCCGGAGACTACGTTCGTGAGGAAGAAAACCTGGTGGATTTGGAAACCGATAAAGTGATGTTGGAAGTTGTGGCACCTCATGAAGGTGTGCTTAAGGAGATTAAAAAAGCCGATGGCGCTAATGTGGTCAGTGATGAAGTCATTGCAGTGATCGACACGGAAGCTTCCCATGCTGAAACAGCTACGGATAAAGAATTGGCTCAACCCGAACCATTTCCTGAACCCTATCAGGTCACCAAAATAACCGAACATCCCAAACATCCGAAACACGCTTTGAGTCCGGCGGTTCGAAAATTGATCGCCGATAACGACATTGATGTTTCCAAAATCATCGGTACCGGCAAAGACGGCCGTATCACCAAAGGCGACGTATTAAAATTCCTAGCCGGCGAGGCGGTGGAAGAAGAATTACCAGTCGAGGCAACAACCGCAGAACGATCACCGATGGAAACCTTGGTTACTACAAAAACTATTCCAACGGCAGAAGAACGCCCGGAAAAGCGGGTTCCCATGAGCCGGTTGCGGGCTCGGGTGGCCGAACGCTTAAAAGACGCTCAGAACACGGCCGCCATATTGACCACCTTCAACGAAGTCAATATGAAACCGGTGATGGACTTGCGCAATAAGTACAAACAGGTTTTCGAACAGCGTCACGGTGTTAAACTGGGTTTTATGTCTTTTTTTGTCAAAGCGGTAGTGGACGCTTTAAAACAATTTCCTGTTATAAATGCATCGATTGATGGTACTGATATTATTTATCACGGTTATTACGACATTGGGATTGCGGTCAGTTCACCGCGCGGCTTGGTCGTGCCAATCTTGCGTGATGCCGACCAAATGAGTTTTGCCGAGATCGAGCAATCTATTGCTATGTATGGTGAAAAAGCCCGGGAAAATAAACTGGAAATGGAAGATCTAATGGGTGGTACGTTCAGTATTTCCAATGGTGGCGTTTTCGGCTCCATGTTATCCACTCCCATATTGAATCCACCGCAAAGCGCCATACTCGGTATGCATAATATTAAAGAGCGGCCGGTGGTGGAAAGTGGTGAGATCGTCGCGCGGCCGATTATGTATGTGGCGTTGTCATATGACCACCGCATCATAGATGGCAGAGACGCGGTATTGTTTTTGGTTAGTGTAAAAGAAGCGTTGGAAGATCCTACGCGCATGTTGTTGGATGTTTAGCTGTATTAACCACGAAGGCACGAAGAACACGAAGATTATTAAGAATGGTTGTTTTGTCACGAAGCGCATAAAGAATACGGGGAAAATAACTTTAAAACCTTCGTGTTCTTCGTGCCTTCGTGGGTACACACAATTTGGGAGAGAGATATGGCGGATTACGATGTAATTGTCATTGGGGCCGGACCAGGCGGTTATGTAGCTGCAATTCGCTGTGCGCAACTGGGATTTAAAACAGCTTGTGTCGATAACTGGGTCAATGAAAAAGGCCAAGCCGCGTTAGGGGGTACTTGTCTTAACGTGGGCTGCATTCCTTCCAAGGCACTACTGGATAGTTCGCATCATTATCATGCTCTGCAACATGAATTTAAACATCATGGTATTTCCGTCAAGGGCTGTTCCATAGACCTTGCGAAAATGATGGAACGGAAAAACCAGATTGTCGCTTCGCTCACCGGCGGCGTCTCCATGCTGTTTGCGAAAAATAAAGTAACGTGGATACAAGGACATGCGAAATTGCTGTCCAACAGTCTCATAGAAGTGGAAGACCTGCACAAAAGCGGTGATAAACAACAGCTCAGCAGTGATCATATTATTATCGCCACCGGTTCGAAACCTATCAACTTAAAACTCGCGCCGTTTGATGGCGAGCGAATTGTGGATTCCACTGCGGCGCTGTCTTTCAATGAAGTTCCAAAGCGTTTGGGCGTTATTGGTGCCGGTGTCATTAGTCTTGAACTAGGCAGTGTGTGGCACAGGCTAGGTGCGAAAACGGTGATTCTTAACCGCGGTGAAAAGTTCTTAAAAAGCGTCGATGGGCAAATCGCCCAAGCTGCATTGAAAGAACTGCAAACACAAGGTCTGGATATTCGTTTGGGCGCTAAACTCAAAGGAGTTAAAAAACACGCCGACGGTATCAGTCTGGTGTATGAAGATGGCAAAGGGGAAACCAGTTTGGAAGTGGACAAATTACTGGTCGCCGCCGGCCGTAAGCCCAATACCGACAAGCTTAACGCCGATGCTGTGGGGCTGCATATTAACCAACGCGGTTTTATCGAAGTCGACCCCCAGTGCCGCACTAATCTGCAAGGGGTTTACGCTATAGGAGATTGCGTTCGGGGACCGATGTTGGCTCACAAAGCGTCCGATGAAGGCATAGCCGTTGCCGAGCGAATCGCGGGTGAGTCAACGGAAATCGATTTTACTAAGGTGCCTTGGGTAATTTACACCTGGCCGGAAATCGCCTGGGTGGGCCGCACCACAGAACAGCTGAAGGACCGGGACATAAAATTCAATAGCGGTGTGTTTCCATTTCTTGCCAACGGCCGGTCCCTGGCCATGGGGTCAAACAAGGGCATGGTGAAGGTGTTGAGCGACGCCGAAACCGATCATATCCTGGGCGTACACATCTTTGGACCTAACGCCTCCGAGTTAATCGCGGAAGCCGTAGTGGCCATGGAGTTTTCCGCCTCGGCGGAGGATTTGGCGCGAACCATTCATGCGCACCCCACATTATCAGAAACATTGCACGAAGCGGCCATGGCGGCAGAAGGGCGTGCGATTCATATATAAACCGAATTGCTCGCAATTCTCACGTTCCTTCCTTTGATATTCGTTAACGGGAAATCGTTCAGGTATCTATATATTGATCCCTTATAAGGGACGTGCTGATTTATAGAAATATACACAAATACCCTATAAATCAGTCGCACATTACTTTCCCCTTGGTTAAAATATGCGCGATTAAAATAATGATGATGTAATCGGGGAAAGATGTATGTGTATTAAAATTAAATTGATCGTGTGTGTTTTATTGGCAGTTTTTACTTCTGTTTCCATTGCACAGGGAACCACTTATCGGGGTATGTATGCTGGAGGTAGTTTTACTAATCATAAAGGTAAGGGAAGTGACGAGAGATTAACAGGAGGTGTGCTCAAACTTGGTTATGATTTGGTAAATTTTCTTGCTATCGAAGGTCACGTGGGTGGGACTATTGTAGAGACTATCTATTCCGATCCGGAATATCTCGATTCAGGATACACTGATGTACGCTCAGAACACGCTGGAATTTATGCGCGCCTTAACTGGCGATTGACGAACATTACCTTATACGGTCTTGTAGGGTATGGTTATTATAAAACGAAGTTTGATTTCATCGCTTATGAGGATCCTTTTTTTGATAGGTCTGGCGAGAATGACGAGCAGGGATTGTCTTACGGCGTAGGCATAGATTTGTTCGGCAGTGCAAGAACGGCTGTGTCGATCAACTGGATGCAACTAATCAATGAAAAAGACGAATTTGACAATGAAACAAATGTTCAAGCCATCTATTTAGGCATTACCCATTATTTTAACCCGCAAAAAACCAATCACGCCGCTTATTAATATTGCTAAGGTTGTTCGCTGGTATTGTCTAACCGCACGCCCAACGGTCCGCAAGGTACAAACACCCGGTGCCGTTGGCCGTTGCGCTCAAGCTCCACTTCCACCATGGAATCCGTTGGGCATTGAGTGGTGGCGCTGCGCAAGTCGCCCCATGTGTAAATACGGATATTGTTATATCGAATCACACTGTCACCGGTTTTGATGCCCGCATCGCGCGCCGGTGAAGTGCTTAAGGTACTTTGGATGATTACCCGGTTGGGCCGGCCGGTAGCAAACAAATATGCGTCATATTCTTTTTCCGATAACTCGTCACGCAGCGATTCCAGTCGGGTATCCAATTGTGCGCGTTCCTGACGATAACGTTCATCACCAATCCAGCCCTCGCGAATGGCACGATCGCGTAAATACAATCTTTCCATCTCCACATCTTCGTATATTTCGCGGATCTTGTTGGCTTGAAATTCATCCAGGCCTGCGTCTAGCAGCGCTTGTGAATTAATCCAACCGGGGCGGTTTACGCCTTGGCGATTGTTGGTAGTTCGAACGATGGTAGTACCGCTTTGTTGTGGTGTGGATGCCGGTTCCGATGCCCTGCTGTTTTCCAGGGACTCTAGTCGTGCGGTGACTTCGGCTAGTTGTGTTTGCAATTGTTTGCGTGCCTGAGCTTCTTTTTGCACCAATTCACGTAGCGCCGTGAGTTCATAGATTTCATCTTTTAATTCATCCAGTTGCATTGTGGTAACCGGTTGTGTGGGCGTTGCGGCCGGCGGCGTTGGATTGCTAGAGGGGGATTCGACGCTTATCATTTCGTTGCTGTCTTGCGGAGATCTTTGTAACAACAAGCCGATAATTACGCCTACTCCAGCGATGAAAATCATTAAAGGAATTTGGGTTTTCATAGGCGTTATACGGCTGAATAATTGTTACAGGATCAATACTTATCGACTTTGGTGGCCGGTAAAAGTTCACAGCAGGATCAATGCCAGTCGGAGTCGCGAATCCGATTGATCGCCGCGGCAATTTCATGCAATCGCGGAAGCGCTAAATTTCCCACTTTATAGGGGCTTATCGTATCCAATCCTTTATTGTTGATATCAGCCAACACTTTGCGTAAACCGTCTATCAATGAATCATGATGATTGGCATAGTGCGTAGCATAATAGTGGATAATTAATCCGATAGAGCGGGTTTGACCAATATCGATAAGTTGTTCCACCTGAGACAGATCGATATTGTGTTCACCGTACAAAATAGTATGCAAGCCTTTGGTGTCGATTTTCACGTCGCGGTTGCGCCGTGACGGATCTAATGCTTTTTTTCCCGGTCTGCGTTTGGAGTTGCGGGAGAATTGTGGCAGGTTATCCAACTTGTCGTGGTAGGTTTCATTTAAATTTCTTGCCAATGCTTTGGCTTGTTGAGTGACGTCTTTAGGTTCGTAGGAGTCCATCATTATCACCGTATCGGCGACATCGAAATAATCTCCTGATCCACCCATCACGATTACCGAGGAGACGCCGTGGTTATCGTACAATTCCCGCACCCGGTATAACAGCGGAGTGATAGGCTCTTTGTCTTGGGCTACCAGCGATTGCATACGTTCGTCTCGGATCATGAAGTTGGTAGCCGAGGTATCTTCATCAATTAACAATAGCTCGGTACCCGCTTCAAATGCCTCAATTATGTTGGCGGCTTGCGAGGTGCTGCCACTGGCGTTAACGGTTTGAAATGCCTTGGTGTCGCGGCCAAAAGGCAGGCGATCGATAAACGGGCTGATATTGACTTTGGAGATTGCCCGGCCATCTTCCGCGCGTACTTTCACCGCGGTTGGGTTGGTGGCGACTTTTTCGCGGCCATCGCCCGGGATGTGATTGTGAATACCTCGTTCTACCGCGTGCAACAGCGTGGATTTACCATGAAAGCCACCGCCCACAATCAGTGTGATGCCATGGGGTATGCCCATGCCACTAATTTTGCCGCTGTTCGGTAATTCAATTTCATAGCTGAGTGACTCAGGGGCAACAAACGCAAGCGCGTCTTTATCCAAAGGCCGGTCATCCACGCCGCTCAAACGGGGTAAAATGGAACCGTTGGCCACAAACGCCACGATGTTGTTTTCTTTTAACTGCAGGCGCAATGCTTCCTGGTCCTCGATGCTTTCGATGTGATTTTGTAATTCTTTTCGGTTTAAATTTTTATAGAGTAACGAGGCTTCAACAACTTTGGGTATTTCATTAAAAAATATCTCGATTGCTTGGCGGCCCGCCACACGCCGGCCATTGGCGGGCAAACCCACGACAATCCTGGCTTCCACAAAATCTTTGTTGACTACAATGGCATTGCGCTGCAAGACTTGTTGCTTACTGGTTTCGATATTGACTTCCCCGCTGCCGCCACTGCCGCGGTGGCCTTTCACCGTTTTGCGTATTGCCCTGCGCACGCTGCGGCTGAGAAAATCTTCTAATGCAATCTTGCGAATGGGATTGGTTTCTTGTGGTTGGGGGAGCTTGTTTTGTAACCAGAGATCATCCGCAAAATCCGCATTGCTCATGGGGACTCGGATGCTTATCCGGGAAGGGGCGGCGAACGGATCGCCTTGTACATGATCTACCGTCAGTGTGTAGCCGTTAAACCGATATGAGCCCTTTATGTCTTTATAGGCTTTGTAACTGCCGCCATCGATTTGTGTTAAAAGCTTGCGTAATTTCTCCATCGTAATTTATAGAACAATAATTTGAGTAAGTCGTTTTTTAAGTGACTGCTTTGTTAATGAGCATCGAAAACTGCGAGTTGATTTTAACCCAAATTTGATGGAACAAAAAAGGTGGTAATTTGTGAACGTTATCATGCTAAGATGATACGTTACGTAACATGCGATAGTATAACGAAAAAGTGCATATCCGTGCTCTTAGGGGAGGAATTCCATCTTGGTCACACCGTTGACGCCACCGGTTTTAAAGCGTGAAATTTTCGGCTGGGCTATGTATGACTTTGCCAACTCCGGATATACCACAGTGGTGATGACCACTATTTTTAGCGCATATTTTGTGGCAGTGGTGGCCGGTACTAGTATGGAAAACGGAACTGCCACCTTGTTGTGGACTGTCGCTGTGGCGGCATCCAATGCATTGGTCGTACTGAGCGCGCCGGTTGTGGGGGCTATCGCGGATTTCAGCGCACGCAAAAAACTGTTTTTGGGTTTTACTACCGTGGGTTGTGTGGTGTTTACCGGGTTGTTGGCGACTGCCGGGCCCAACGATATTTGGCTGGCTATCCTTTTAATCGTTCTTTCTAATTATATGTTTTCCAGTGGTGAGAACTTTATTGCGGCGTTTTTACCGGAAATCAGTCCGCAGGAAACCATGGGGCGCATTTCCGCCTATGGGTGGACATTAGGTTACTTCGGTGGACTGTCGGTGTTGGGCATATGTTTGGTTTATGTACAATGGGCTGAAAAACAAGGATACACCGCCGAATATTATGTTCCGGGCACGATGTTGATTGTTGCGGCAGCGTTTGCTCTGGCCAGTATGCCGACTTTTATTTGGCTGCGTGAGCGGGCCATCGCTCAGCCCCATGCAAGCCCTATTCATTATGTCCACGCCGGTTTTGCCAGACTGAGACACACCATCCACCACGCCAGACACTACAAAGACTTGTTTCGATTTCTAATCACACTCATGGTATACCACTGCGGTATAAACACGGTGGTGGTATTGGCGGCGGTGTATGCGCAACAAGTCATGGGTTTCACGACCAATGACAACATCATCTTAATCCTGGTGGTGAATATCACCGCTGCCATAGGTGCTTTTTTGTTTGGATTAGTGGAAGACAGAATTGGCTCCAAGAATACTTTGATTATTACTTTATTGATTTGGAGCGCTGCCACGATCTTGGCTTTTTTTGTGGAGGACCGCATCTGGTTCTGGGTCGTGGCTAATTTAGTGGGCATTGCGTTAGGCTCCAGTCAGAGTGCCGGGCGGGCTATAGTGGGACTGTTTTCGCCTCCGCAACGTTGCGGCGAGTTTTTCGGTTTATGGGGTTTGGCCACCAAGCTGGCTGCTATTATCGGTCCCCTCAGTTACGGTGCCATTACCCATCTTACTCACGGTCAACATCGATGGGCATTGTTGTCGACGACATTGTTTTTCATCGTCGGGTTGCTATTGTTAGCAACGGTGAATGAGCAGCGCGGCCGGACCGCCGTTTACCTGACGGTTGATGCCTAAATCTAGTATTTGCTTTAAGAGTAATCAGGCATAGTAGTTGCTTGAGTTGACAATGGCGCAACAGCTACACATCTGTAAACGACGCCAAACAACGAGTGTGTGACTCAGGTCATCTCCGGTGTACTAAACTTAAAAAATCTCCAATTGGTACTATACTATTTCCATCATTGGTTAAAAGTATCAAATTATATTGTAAATTCAGATTCATATCGTTGTCAGAGGCTGTGTTTCCGGTATTTGTCAACAGCGGGATATAAGGTGAAATAATGGTGGATTCATTAAAAATACTAATCGTCGAAGATTCCGAGGACGACGCACTGCTTCTAATCCGAGAACTGCGCAAAGGCGGTTACACACCTTATTTTGATCGTGTCGATTCTCCGGAAACGCTTCATCAAGCGTTGCAAGAACAACAATGGGATGTGGTTATTACGGACCACAACATGCCGCGGCTAAATTCCGAAACCGTGTTAGAGATAGTAAACGCCTCCGGTCAAGATGTACCTATCATTATCGTCTCGGGGATTATTCCCGAGTCTATCGCTGTCGCCAATATGAAAGCCGGCGCACAGGATTACATCATGAAAGACAACCTGGCTAGGTTGATTCCCGCCATTGAGCGAGAGCTTAGCGATGCCCGCGTGCGTAGCGCAAAACGCCAAGCGGAAAATACTATTACTCACATGGCCTACCACGATACATTAACAGGCCTGGACAATCGCAATGAATTAGAAAAACGTCTGCAGTTAGCAATAGAAAAGAGTTGGCAGGGGCAGCAATCACACGCGTTGTTGTATTTCGATTTGGACCAATTCCGTATCATAAACGATACCGGCGGTTACGTGGCGGGCGACATTTTACTTAAGCAACTGTCGCAGCTGCTAAAAGATAACGTGCGCGACAGCGATTGTCTGGCACGTATTGGCGGAGATGAGTTCGGTGTTTTGCTGGAGAGTTGCCCACCCGATCGAGCGCTACAAGTGGCGAATAATCTGTTGAAAATCGTCAAGGAGTTCCGCTTTGAATGGAAAAATAGTCCTTACAATATTACTGCGAGTGTCGGTTTGGTGGAAATCAACGCGGAAACTAGCGGTGTCGATGAGTTGCTTAGTAATGCGGATATGGCGTGTTATCTAGCCAAAGAGCAAGGCGGCAACCGTATCAAAGTGTTTGCTGGTGAAGATGATGAATTGTCGCGCAAAAAAGGCGAATTGCAATGGATAACACGGTTAAATCAAGCCTTGGAAGATAAACAATTCCGCCTATACGAACAAGCCATATTGCCGGTAGCGCCTCATGACCAGGAAATCAGGCACTCAGAATTTTTAATACGGCTGGAAGATCCGGAAGGCAGCATAATGGAGCCTGGATCTTTTATGCAGGCAGCGGAACAGTACCATTTAATTGGAAAAATCGACCGTTGGGTAATTGAAACCGCGTTCGCTTATCTTTCTAAAATGCTCCAACAAGGCAGTACGGTGAAAGATCTGGGCGTATATTTTATCAGCGTATCCGGTTCTTCCCTTAGTGATGCTAGCTTTTATAGTTTTGTCAAAGAGAAACTCGATGAGTACGCAATACCCGGCGAGATGATATGCTTCGAACTTAAGGAAGCGACCGCCTTATCGCAATTTGGCCCGGCCATTGATTTTATCAACAGTATCCGACAAAACGGATGCCGCATCGCTATTGACGGTTTTGGCGCAGGGCTGAGTTCGTTTTCTTATCTCAAATCCGTTCCCGTGGATTATGTCAAAATTGATGGCGGATTTATCGGTCACGTGGATCACGACCCTATGGATTGCGCTATCGTGGAGGCTATCAACCAGATCGGTCATATTGCCGGCCTGCAAACCATCGCCGAATTGGTGGAATCGGATGCTGTAATGTATAAGTTGAAAGACATCGGGGTAGACTACGCGCAAGGCAATAAGTTGGATGCGCCGCACCCTATCGGCAGTGCTATTTTACAATCGGCGTAGGTTTGGGGCGGCTTAGTAATCTCAGTGGTGAATAAAAAATGTACCATCCAGTCCCGGTTTGAGAAAAACCTCAAAACCTCTCAAACATTTTCTTGGTTTTCCCTGTAACAATTCTAGAATCCAAACGTCTCTAGCTGGAAATTTGTCGGCAAGTTGTCCTGTGATAATTTTGCGATAAATTTGGTATTCAATATAACAACAGTAGTACTGGTTGCTGATGTTTGTATTTACTATTATTGACTTAACTTGTTGGAGGAAAACCATGAAAGTACAAAAAACCACTGGTGTTGCGCTAGCTGTGGCCGCCGCGGGATTGTTTTCAATTGCACCTATGACTGTCACGGCGGGCTCGGACAGCGAAGTGAATTGTTATGGCGTGAACAAATGCAAAGGCCATAATGATTGTAAAACCGCTAACAACGCCTGCAAAGGTCAGAACGCTTGCAAAGGCCAGGGATTTGTAAAAATGTCCAAAGAGGCTTGTGAAAAAGTCGGTGGCAAAGTGAAGTCATCATAAGTCTATAAAATTTGTATGGCAAACAGCGGCTATGTAGTGTTTGTAACGAATACGTAGCCGCTGTATGGTCTTATATTAAAAACGGGAGGCACTGTGGTACGTGACAAAAGTAATACGCGAGGTGATCCGACAGCGAACCGGCATGAGCGTAGCGATGCTAATCAATTGCAGTTTTTGGGAATTGGCCTTGGATCACCCGGTAAT
>Ga0209536_100005373_pt1 | contig 19939 bp, 18 predicted proteins | sample DeeMarSeWOR28_12_FD_187461 | JGI IMG/M metagenome (GOLD analysis project Ga0209536, IMG submission 187461) | Marine sediment microbial communities from White Oak River estuary, North Carolina - WOR-2-8_12 (SPAdes) (version 2) | ecosystem: Environmental > Aquatic > Marine > Intertidal zone >...
CCAGGGTGAGAGGGTCTGGCAGGGTCCGTGTCCCGCCGTGCTTGGGGCAATATCCAAGCTCGTACCGGATGCAGTAGCGCATGGTCATCACGGCCTGATTGTGCAGGTCCAGACCCGACTCCGCGGCCGGTTCCACCTGCGCCACTCCGTGACGCCGGTAGAAGGCGGCCGCCTTCTCATTGAGAACGTTCCCTCGCCAGGTCAGTTCCTTCTCCGGGAAGGGCACATGATTCTCAATCCGCGATACGGGAACGAGGGGGCGGGCAGACTGCCGGGCCCGGGTCAGCCCTTCCAGGGCTTCCCGGCGCAGCGAGTTCAATACAGAGACAGGGACAAAGGGCACGGGGTTTGTTTCTACACGCATCGACGTACACAGGAATGCCGTGTTTCCCGTCTTTGACAGCTGTTTCCGTATGGTGGCTCGTGCCGCTTCAGGTTTTTGCGCCACAGGGAACGGACCGGGGAGGAACGCTTCGCTCGATACGCCATCCTCGTCCGAGACTTCGAGGCATAATCTGTCCTCCGTGTCCTGGCGGAGCACACCGTGGACCGTAATCTTCCGGACCGGGTTGCTTCCTTCCACGTCAAGCATGAAGCGATGATCATGATTCCTGCAGAGTACGGTTCCAGGCTCAATGCCGTAGCTTGTTTCAAGTTCAACCCGCAGGCCATGGGCATCATTGACGCGACTTCCGCGCAGTTCGCCCTTCCGGTCAAAGAAACAGAGCCCGTCACCGGGATGAACCCCTGCTTCCGTGTCCAGCGTGACGCGGGTTCGGTCTATTGAACGGACCGTACCCACTGGCGTTCCGGTCATCTTCGGCGTATCCAGGGATCCCACTTTGCCCTTTCGCCCATGGATGAAATAAGGCGTGAAGCCCCGGTTGAAGGTCTTTTCCGGGTCGGGTATGAAGCCGACCCGGCTGCTTCCCGACGAACCCCTCTCCAGCCCCAGGGCCGGTAACAGCCTGTCGAGCTCAGCCCGGTAGAGCGCCACGATATTCGAGACATAGGTTTCGTCCTTCAGCCTTCCCTCGATCTTGAACGAGGTGACACCTGCCCGGATCAGTTCCTCCAGGTGGGCCGTGAGTTTGAGGTCGCGGAGGGACAGGAGATGTCGTCGGTCCACAATGCGCCCGCGACCGTCTCGCAGGGTGTAGGGCTTACGGCACGGCTGGGCGCACTGTCCCCGATTCCCGCTTCGACCCCCGAGGGCATAACTCATGTAGCACTGTCCGCTGTAGGAAACGCAGAGGGCGCCGTGAACAAAGGCCTCCAGTTCGATGATCGGGGCCGCTTCCCGGACTGCGCGGATCTGGTCCAGGTCAAACTCACGGGGCAGAACCACCCTCTGAAAACCCACCTTCTCAAGAAAGGCGATCCGCTCCGGGGTGCGGTTATGCATCTGGGTGCTTGCCGTAAGCGGGATGGGCGGCAGGGTGCATTCCAGAAGACCCACGTCCTGGATGATGAGTCCATCCACACCGATCTCGTGGAGCTGGCGGATGAGTCGGAGTGCTTCCGGGATTTCCTCGTCCCGAAGCAGGGTGTTCACCGTGGCGTAAACCTTGACCCAATACCGGTGCGCAAATTCCAGAAGGTGGGCGATATCGTCAATGCTGTTGCCTGCAGCCTCCCGGGCACCGAAGGCGGGAGGGCCAATGTATACGGCATCGGCACCATGCTGAATTGCAGCCCTGCCACACCGAAGGTTCCGGGCTGGAGCGAGAAGTTCGATGGATCTCATGAGGGTTCGACCTGCGGAACGTTCCGGACGTAAGTGCCTGTAACCCGGATCAGGAGATCTCCCAGTCGAGGATGCCCCTGTCCACGAGGTCCGGGAGAATGCGGTTGAGCAGGATGGGGGTCATCTGGCTTCGGTCGGTTTCGGGGCCGCACCAGACAACCTCCCTGATTTCGGACGAGGCGACCGGCTTGCCGACCAGTTCTCCCCTGTACAGCCTGATTTCCAGACTCCTGCAGACCGTCGGGTCGTCCGTTGCCGCACGGTCGGAGTACGTTCCCAGGTATTCGAGACCTTCAACCGATACAGCCCCCAGTTCTTCACGGATTTCGCGCGCGAGGCAGTCCATGGCTGACTCGCCGGGCTCAAGACAACCACCCGGCAGAATCAGCTTCGATGTCGTGTGCTTCTTCCGACAGAAAAGAATCTTCTGACCGGACAGGACCAGAAGGCCCACCTTGTTGTAGTCCGCCATTGTTCCCTCCCGGTTCCCGGAGTCGGGTCAGTTGACGGCCTGGAGCCCTGTAAGCTCCAGACAGGGACTACAGTCCACACCGTTTCCCGGACCCAGCTCTTATGGTCTTCAGCCCCGGAAGCATCCTTCGGGCTGCGCCGATCCCCACATTCAGTCCGTGGGTTTTCAAACAAACGCACATCAGGGCAAGACCTGCGCCGCATCTTCCCGCTTGGCTTATCGGGATCCTCTCGTATACTACCGGTTTCCGAAGAGCACCGGACAAGAGAGCACCCCTCCGGACCCGAGAGTGCATCGCCAGCGATTTCCACGGCCCTCCCGAGAAAAGGTCCCGGGCTCAGGAAAACGCTCTCCACCCAAGGCGCCGACCCAGGGCCTTCCGGATGGAGGACCCATCATCCGGAACCCCTTGATTTCATCCTCCGGCGGAGACCGGAATCTGTCAATATATTCACCTCCGCGAAGGGCCGGGCGTCCGATCCCTCTTGCGGTGCTATGCTGAAATCAGGAGCTGGCAGAAAGGTGACGCGGATGGGGAGGCATTGAATGGAGACGGAAGATAGCGGCACAAGGATTCAGCAGACCGACTGGGAAACCTGGTACCAGGACGAAGAGGTGGAGGAGATGCCCTGGTTTCTGCCCGGACTGGACGAGGATTTCGACAAGGCCCTGTCGGAGCTGAACGTTCCCAGGGGTTTGCGCGTTCTTGACCTGGGAAGCGGGCCCGGGACCCAGGCAATTGAACTGGCTTCCCGCGGATACGTGGTCACCGGAACAGATATTTCGGAAACTGCTGTGGAGAAGGCTTCAAAACGGGCGGACCGGGAGGGGCAGCACGTGGTCTTTCTTCAGGACGATATTCTGAAGACGCGCTTGAACGGGAAGCCGTTCGACCTCGTTTTCGATCGTGGCTGCTTCCACACCCTGCCCCCGGAACAGAGGCGTGCGTACCTGCGAACCGTATCCGGTCTTCTGAAGGCAAAGGGATATCTGCTGCTGAAGTGTTTCAGTCACCTCCAGCCCGGCGACGACGGGCCCTACCGGTTTCGCCCGGACGAGATACGGGGCTTGTTCAAGGGGGACTTTGATGTTATCGGTATTGAAGATTCGATGTTTAGCGGGAAACATGAACCTCCGCCCAAGGCCGTATTCTCGGTGCTCAGGAAGCGATAAGATACGGGTATTCCTGCAGGGCTGTACTTCCTATGAACGAGGAATGAGCGATCACAAAACCCCTTCCTTTGCGCCGTCTGTTCATATGTTCAGGCCGCTTTTGACCCTTGTTCGCGATGAAGAGGGACGGGTTCTGGAAAAGACGGTGACCATGGAACTCGAGCCCGATGGACTGGAGGCATTTGATGCCCGACTTGAGCCTTTCGCCCTCTCGTGGGCCATGCTTGGGGCCCGGCTTAACGAAAGCTTTCCGGGGCTGAAGGCATGGCCCTGGGCTGTCGTGGGATTCCAGAGGGAGTTCCGGCTCATGGGTCATGCCTGCTCACTCCGGAAAAGGCCAACGGACTTCTCCCTGTCTTCCTATTCGATCTCAGGGGCAACGGATCCCCTGCGGCATGGTGTCCCGCCACTGTCTCTCGTCTTTGTCCGGCGGAAGGAAGTTCTGGAAGACCTTGCAGCACGGTCATTGCTTTTTGACGCTGCATGGTCGCTTCTGAAAGAGGCGGAGGAGAAGATGAGGTGGCTTGTCCTGCCGGACAATCCCCCGGAAGACTGGGTTACGAGGACATCTGTCGGGGACGATGCGCTCTTTCGACAGGTTCTGGGAGAAGCCCAGGGGCCGTAACACAGCGCTCGGCGGCATCTCGAAACGCCGGTGTCGCGCTGGCAACGGTGAGGCTCACGTCATCGGGGAATACAGGGACCATACCAATTCCTGGTAGGTGATGTGATGATATGGAGCTAGGCGGCGCTGCTCTGGCCCGGCTCCACTGCAGACAAGGACACGCGGTTTTAATCCAAACGGCTCCAGGAGGCAAAGGCATACCATGAAATACATTACCCGGACGTTTCTCACAGGACTGGTGACCCTCCTTCCTGTGGCCGCCACGGTTTATCTGCTTGTCTGGCTCATTGTGGGGATTGAATCTGCTCTTGCTGAGGGCATGCGGGCCATTCTGCCTGATGGCTTTTACTGGCCCGGGGTGGGCGTGGTGCTTGTGGTCCTCCTGATATTCGTGGTCGGCCTGTTCATGCGCACGTGGGTCGCGCAGAAGCTCTTCGCCTGGGGCGAGTCGATTCTGTACCGCATGCCGGTGGTGAGGACCGTTTACGGACCACTTCGGGATTTTTTCATGTTCCTGACCGAACCCAAGGAAAAAGGGCTTCAGCAGGTGGTGACGGTTCAGCTTGCGGACTCCGAGATCAGGCTGCTCGGTTTCCTGACGCGGAATAATCTCGACAGCTTGTCGCTCGGGATGGATGGCGCGGACCATGTGGCGGTGTACCTGCCCTTCAGTTATCAGATCGGGGGGTACACGCTTCTGGTTCCCCGTACGGCCGTAACGCGGGTGGATATGTCCCTCGAAGATGCCATGCGGTTTACCCTGACGGCGGGGCTCAGTTCCAAGGTCCACGCGGGCCGGGGCTGATCGGCTATCCGGGCCTCCGGGATTCCCCGTGGTTCAACCCCCGGATGTCGGCAGATATCAGGGGCCATTGCCAGGACGCATCCCATCCCATTCACGAAGGTCTGTCTTGTGTTCTTCATGCGCTGCAGGGGCACCGCCTGTGTATGGCTGGCGCAGGCCCGGGTTCTCAAGGGCTATGGACTGAACGCGGCGGTCGCCGTAAGATGATGAAGGGTAAACATCGCATCGATGGGCTCCCATGGCGGCTGCCTATCGCCGGCATGGTCTGATCGAATCACAAGAGATATATGTCGCTCAAGAAGAAAATCGCCACGAGCTTCCTGATCAGTGCGGGCATCATCGCCGTACTCGTGGGTTTCGAGTACGTTGGCTTCGTCAAGATCAGGGCGGAAATAAGGCATCTGGAGTTTACGGATACGATACGGAGTCAATCGCTTCAATTACGGCGTCACGAGAAGAACTATTTTCTCTTTGGTCCTCATCAGGCCACGGAAGAGGCCAAGCTGGTTCAGGCGTATCTGGGTGAAATCCAGATGCTGATCGCTGATTATTGGGACGGGCACGAGAGGGAAGACCTCAGGGCACTCAAGCGAAGCGTGGACGAATACCGGGGAACCTTTGCCCGGATCGAGGATCTGGCGGAAGACCTTCTGGCGGAACTCCGCCGGACGGAAGACAGCCGCGCGGGATAGTTCCGGTTCTTTCCCATCGTTGAAGCGGCATTTCTGGACAAGCCGACTCAGACTGCCGAATTCCTCAAGAACACGCTGGATCTGACGGATCAGGCACCCCTGGTGAAAGGCCTCAGAACCATGGGCGCGGAAATCCTGGCTCTTCGCAAAGAGGGTGAGAGCATCATCAATTCAGCCCGGGAACTGGATAAGGGGGCCCGCGTGATGGTGGAATCCGTAATCAACCAGTCGCAAACCGCCATCCTGATCTTCTTCCCTCTTTTCTTCTTTGTGGGCATCGGGGCCCTGTTTATGATCACCGGGAACGTGATCCAGCGCATTGAGTCCCTCTCCCAGATTATGGACCGCGCGGGAAGGGGGGATTTTGTTCCCATTCCGATTGACGCAGACGATAACGCGAGCGCCGATGAAGTGGCGGCCCTTTTCAGAAGATTTAATGACATGCAGTTTCAACTCGGGCAGAGGAACCAGGAGCTGAAACTCAAGAACGAGGAACTGCTCGAAAACCGCAAGTTGGCCGTAATCGGGACCCTTGCCTCCGGTGTGGCCCACGAACTGAACAATCCTCTCAATAATATGGCGATCTCGGCCAACATCCTGGTCAAGGAACTTCAGGTAGACGATCGTGCACTGGTCCGGGAGACCGTAACAGATATTGTGGGACAGACGGTGCGGGTAAAAGGCATCATCCAGGATCTGCTGGAGTTCGCGCGGGGGCGTCCCCCGCAATTGCAGACCGCAGACCTCATCGAAATTATCCGGAAGGCGTGGGAGTCCGTGAGCAGGTCCGCGGAGGTGGAAACCGTGGAAATCATGATTCGTACGTCGGAGCCCCGGGTCGATATGGACCTTGATCCGCAGCGCATGGAACGGGTGTTTGCCGTCAGGAAGGCTTGGGCGAAAGCGATGCGGCAGAACTGGCAAGAGGGCTGGAGGCTGATTTCAATTTCTCCATTGAGGATTATTCGGTTTCTTATGCCGTTGACCGCCTTGGTTCAAAGATTCTCCTTGTTCACGATGAGGAGGATGAAGAAACGCCATTCGGGGAGGTCGCCGATCTGAGTCGGTCACGCGGGAACGTGCATCTTCATGTGGTGCACGGGACGGGTCACAAACGGATTCTGGTAAGCCGGGATCTCATCGGCGCGACAAGGGATTTTCTGACGAAAACCGCGTAACGACACATCAAGGCCGATGCGTGTCAAAGAGCCCCTACACTCCGCACTTCAGAGGTCTTCTCTGGAAGGACGTCTCCCTGGGTGCCGGACTCTTGTCAGAAGAGAAAAGGAATGAACATCCGGGTCCGTTTCATGTACTCCATATATTCGTCTCCGAAATACCGAAGGTTTTCCTTCTCCTCCATCCGGGACGTGGCCACCAGAAACAGGCAGGCCCCCGCCGCAAGCCCGGCTGCCGGCCAGGAGGGACGTTTGAAATACGCACCCCATGCAAGAAACATCAGGGAACTGTACAGCGGGTGCCGGATGTAATGGTACGCCCCTGCCGTGACCAGCCGTGTCGTCTTCTCCAGCCGAATCAGGGCGACATCCTTCCGCGACGCGTCCGGCTTTCCAAGAACCCGCAGAAGGGTGACGCCGTGAATCACCAGGAACAGGGAAATGAACAACAGGTTCCATGAAAGGATCTGGAGGATGGAGCCCGGCTCATGAAACCAGAACTCCATGTTGTAGAGGATGAGCACGAGGATCAGTTCCCAGGCAAAGAAACGATAGAACCCGTGAAACGTGGGGTGGCGCAGGGACTCCCTGGACACCAGGAGCATGATCCCGGACACCACGGCAAAGAGGATCAATTTTTCGGTTGGCATGGTCTGGTTAGAGGTACGGGTGTCGTGATGGCGTTGTCAAAGTCCTCACCCGTCGACCAGGTCCCGGAAGAAGTCGTTGCCCTTGTCATCCACAAGGATGAAGGCCGGAAAGTTCTCCACCTCTATCTTCCATACGGCTTCCATACCCAGTTCCGGGTAGTCGATGCACTCCACCCGTTTGATGTGTTCTGCCGCAAGAAGCGCGGCCGGGCCCCCCATGGACCCGAGGTAGAAACCACCGTGTATTCGACAGGCCTCCGTGACCCGGGGGCTGCGGTTCCCCTTGGCGATCATAATGAGGCTCCCGCCCCGGGACTGGAGCAGGTCCACGTAGGCATCCATCCGGCCGGCCGTCGTCGGGCCGAAAGAACCGGAGGCCTTCCCCGCCGGGGTCTTTGCCGGACCGGCGTAATAGACCGGGTGGTCTTTGAGGTATTCCGGGAGGGGCTTCCCGGCATCCAGGAGTTCCTTGAAGCGGGAGTGGGCGATGTCCCGTGCAACAATGATGGTGCCTGTGAGGGATAGCCGCGTGGCCACAGGATAGCGTGAGAGTTCAGCCCGAACCGCCTCCATGGGCTGGTCCAGATCGATCTTCACCGCTTCGGTGTCCGGCTTTCCACGAAGCTCTTCCGGAATCAGCCGACCCGGGTTCCGGTCTAGTTCCTCCAGCCAGATGCCGTTCCTGTCAATACGGGCCTTCACGTTCCGGTCCGCGGAACAGGAGACGCCCATGCCCACGGGGCAGGAAGCGCCATGCCTCGGCAGACGAATCACCCTGACGTCGTGCACGAAGTATTTGCCACCGAACTGGGCTCCAATACCGGTTTCCCTTGCGGCTCTTTTCAGCCGTTCCTCAAGGTCCGTATCCCGGAAGGCCTGTCCTCCGTCGTTTCCTTCCCCTGGCAGCCCGTCCAGGTATCCTGTGGACGCCAGCTTGACTGTCTTCAGGCAGGCCTCTGCACTCGTGCCGCCGATGGCAAAGGCAAGGTGGTAAGGCGGGCAGGCGGCGGTGCCGAGGGACCGCATCTTCTCAACGAGGAATTTCTCGAGCGTTCCCGGGTTCAGGAGTGCTTTTGTTTCCTGGTAAAGATACGTCTTGTTAGCACTGCCTCCACCCTTGGCCATGAAGAGGAAGCGGTATTCGTTTCCCCTGATGGAATGGATATCGATTTGGGCCGGGAGGTTGGAGCCGGAGTTGGTCTCGCGGTACATGTCCAGCGGCACGGTCTGGGAATAGCGGAGGTTCTCACCGGTGTAGGTTTCGAAGATCCCCCGGGAGATTTCCTCGCTGTCGTTGCACCCCGTGAAGACGTCCTCTCCCTTTTTCGCAAACACGATGGCCGTCCCCGTATCCTGGCAGATCGGCAGTTCGAATCCAGCGGCGACCTCGGCGTTCAGGAGCATGGCCAGGGCCACGCTGCGGTCATTGGGGGAGGCTTCGGGGTCGGCAAGGATTCGGGCCACCTGCTCGTTGTGTTTCGGCCGGAGCAGGAAGGAGACCTCGCGCATGGCCTCCCGGGCCAGCCATGCGAGGCCCCGGGGGTCGATACTCAGGATATCCCGCCCCTCACATCGGGAAACCCTGATGTAATCCTTGGTGAGCAGGCGGTACTTCGTTTCATCTATCCGAAGCGGAAACGGGTCCTGGTATCTGAACTCGGGCACGGGTTGTTCTCCTTCTTGACCACGGATGGGGGACAGCCCCTGCTCAGGATAATCCAGGAGCGATGGAGCGCACAACCATACGGTCGTTACCGTGAGGCGAAAAGAGCGCTGTATAAAGCGGAACCGTGGAGCTCCCCCGAACAGACCAGGGAGCGTCGTGCGCCATCACAGCGCGCCGGCTTCCTGCCATACACAGAGGGACAGGTTGCGGGCGCTTTCGACGTCAAATTGACCGGCGCGTCCTCGAGGCTTCCGGAAGCACTTTGAACAGGGCCTGAACCAGTTCCTGCATTCGGTATGGCTTTGCCACGACTCCCTGAAACCCGTACTCCCGGAAATTCCCCATGATGGGGTCCCGGGAATAGCCGCTGGACACGATCGCCTTCGCGTCCGGATCAAGTCGGAGGAGCTCGACAATGGCTTCCCTTCCACCCATGCCCCCGGGAACGGTCAGATCCAGAATGACGGCCTGGTACGGGTTGCGTCCTTCCAGTGCGGCTCGGTATTCCTCAATGGCTTCCTGTCCGTCCTTTACGCAGTGAACCTCAAAGCCGACATGTCGAAGCATTTCGCTGGCCACGATACACACGGTCTCCTCATCGTCCATGATCAGGATGCGTCCCTTCCCCGCCTCAACCGTCGCAGCGTCTGACTCCCTCTCGGGTATCTCATCCGAGGCAGCCAGAAAGAGATGAAAACTTGTGCCTACGCCGGGAGCCGAATGGACCGTCACGTATCCTTCGTGCCGCCTGATGATTGAATACACGTTTGCCAGGCCCAGCCCGCTTCCTGAAGGCTTGGTTGTGAAGTAGGGGTCGAAGACCTTCGGGACATCTTCCTCGGGGATTCCAGGACCCGTATCCGTGAGCGTGGTTATCACATAGCGCCCGGCCCGGAGCGAGTAGCGGTTCGACTCCGGCAGGATGATGTTCTCACAGGAAACGGTCAGTGTCCCTCCGTCCGGCATTGCCTGGTTTGCATTGATGACGAGATTATTGATGACCTGGGTCATCTGGGTGGCATCGACGTTCGCGGGCCACAGGTCCGTCGGTATATCGAAAGAGCTCCTCGTGCGGGAACCGTGAAGCGAGAATTCCACGGATTGCCGAATCAATTCACCCAGGTCAACGGCGGTACGCACCGGAGCGCCTCCCTTTGAAAAGGTCAGGAGCTGCTGGGTCAGGTTCCTGGTTTTCAGGCACGCCTTTTCCGCTTCCCGAAGCAGTTGCCTCAGCTTGTTCGAATCTTCCGGAACGTATATCATTGCGAGAGAGAGGTTCCCCATCACACCCGTCAGCAAGTTGTTGAAGTCATGGGCCAGGCCGCCGCTCAGGAGACCCAGCGATTCGAGCTTTTCTCGTTTCATCTGCTCCTCTTCCCAGCGCCTCCTGTCAGAGATGTCCCGAACGATGTCCCGTGAGCCCTGGATAGTTCCGTTCACAACGATGGGGGATGAACTGGTTTCGACGTCGACCCACTTTCCGTCCCGGGTCTTCATTCTTCCTGCGAAGCCCTCATAGCTCTGGCCTCCCTGCAGCCGTTCAAATGCCTTCCTGGCCCGTGCCTGTTGTTCCACAGGGATCAAGTCCAGAAGGTTCATCTTCAAAAACTCTTCCCTGGAGTATCCGAAAAGTTCCACGGCCCGGCGATTCAGGTCCCGGTAGTTGCCCGAGCAATCCAGGAGAAAGATGCAATCGCTGGCATTCTCAAACAGATCACGGAACTTCTCCTCCGAGCGCTTTATGGCCTCCTCAGCCTGGCCCCGCTGTTCCACCATGGCATTGAAGGTGCGCGCGAGAGAGCCGAATTCATCCCGGGTCTTGATGTCCAGCCGCTGACTGAGGTCGCCCGCACCCACAGCCCTGCAGACCCGGGCGATCTTTCTGACCGGTTTCGTGACCCACCTGGAAGCGATGAGGCCGAGGAAGAATATGGTGAAGAACAGAATCGAAGACATCTGGAGAATGACGGCATTCGCTCGCCGGGCGGCGGTGATGTGGGTGGTGAAATCCATGAGGGCGAGAACGGCACCGATGTGCTGTCCCCGGGCGTTCTCGAGCTCAAAACCGCTGCACAGAAAGGATTGGTTCTCTGTATGAATGAAGGGAAAAATCGCAAGACCCGCCTCGAGGTCCTGCAGGTGCTCTTCCCTGAAGCAGTCAGCAGACCGGGGAGAATACCCTGCGTTGCCAAGGATCAGGTGTGTATCCAGGTCATTCCAGTTGTTCCGGAGGCCCGCGACCTGTCGCACCGACTTCCAGTCGTCAGCATTCAGCATGTTCTTCTCGGCTACGAAGGCAATCTCGCTGTGGGAGTCATTGCCCAGGAGGGTGAGGAAATGATCAACTTCCTCGGCCAGTTCAACATACCCGATCACGCGGTTTCCGTCGTGGTAGGGCATGACCACACGGAGGGCGAAGGCCGTCTTACCCAGTTCCATCTCCCACGAAAGACTTCCGGTGTTGCGAGCTCGCAGGAACGAATGCCTCTCAACCAGATCCCCCCGGAGTTCCGGGTGATGCATGCGGAGAAAGACGTGACCATCCGGGTCAATGAAGTAGAAATGTGTAATGCCCTGGTTGTTCCGAAGACGCTCAAAAAGAGAGGCTGTATTTGCGTACAGCCCTTCGCGGTCCCGGTTCAGGTAGAGCTGCCGGATGACATCGTCCTGAAGGATAACGCTTAAAGTTGCCGAAAGCATCCGAATGTCGTTTTCCCTCAAATTCTTGAAGGAAACCTGCAAGGCTTCGTTGTGTTCATGGGCCAGGCCGTCCAGATGGCGTTGCTGACGCCTGGATTCGAAGGTGTAGAACAGGGTTGTGATGAAAACAGTGGACAACAGCAGGAAGGCAGTGAGCTTCAGACCAACCTTCATCCTGACCCCCCCTCACAGAATGATTCGGATGAATTGCGGCGGCGAGTACCTAAGCTCCACTATAAAGAATCTGAAACAAAATGCAAGAGAGCAGGTGCCCTGGCCGGGTTCGTGCCGGGGCATGCTTCCGAGGCAGACAAAAAGGGGGGGTCAGACGGTATCCAGAGCCTGTTTGAGATCCGCGATGAGGTCGTCCACGTCTTCGAGGCCGAGCGCGAGGCGGACAAGGTTGTCGACCATCCCGATATCCTTCCGGTAGTCCTCCGAGTAATCGAAGAACGACATGGTGGACATCTGGGTCACGAGGCTTTCGCTGCCTCCAAGACTCGGGGTGATCAGGAAGAGTTCCAGGGAATCGATAAAGCGCCGGGTCTGGGTGTTGTCTCCTTTCACGAGAAAACTCACCATACTGCCGAAACCCTTCATCTGCTCGGTGGCGATCTTGTGGTCCGGGTGCGACGGAAGCCCGGGGTACCAGACCTGCTCGACCTTGGGATGGGCCTCGAGCATCCGGGCGACCTCGAACCCGGCCCGGTTGTGGTGCTCCATGCGCATGGCATAGGTCTTCAGGCCCCGTTCCAGCAGAAAACAGGTGAGAGGGCCCGGGGTGGAACCGATCATCCGCTGCATGCGGTAGGTGGGGTTCAGCAGGTCGTGTTTTCCCAGAGCCACGCCCGCCATGAGATCGTTATGGCCACCGAGATACTTGGTGGCGGAATGGATCACGACATCCACGCCCATGTCGAGGGGCTTGATGTTGTAGGGAGTGGCCAGCGTGGCGTCAATCACGGTCAGGAGATTGTGGGCCCTGGCGACCTTGACAATGGCCGGCAGATCCAGAACCCGGAGATAGGGGTTGGTCGGCGATTCCGTGAAAATAATATTCGTGTTCGGCCGGATGCCCTTCTCGATGGCCTCAGCCGTGGGGTCCACGAGGGAGACCTCCATCCCGAATTTCGTGAGAAATTCTTTTGCAAAATCCCGTGTCTGACGGTAACAGTCGTTGGTGAAGATAATGTGGCCGCCCCGCTTCATGTATGTCATGAGGACAAGGATGACGGCGGCCATGCCGGAGGAAAAGAGCACGGCGCGTTCCGCGTTCTCTATGGCCGCAAGTTTCCTCTCGCACTCCTGCTGGGTGGGGTTCCCGTAGCGGGTGTATTCATGTTCCCGGATCACCCGGCCCTCGCCCTTGGCCCGCATGAAATCCTCGACTTCCTGGGCGGTATCAAAGTAGAAGTTGGAGGTGTGGACGATGGGCGTGGAGACGGCATAGTAGGGTTTGGGGAGGCGGCCCCGGCCATGCACGGCCAAAGTGGCGGGATTCCAGTTGTTCGGGTTTGAAGGCTTCCTAGGCATCCAGTGTGTTTCTCCTTTTTTCCAGAGCCTGCTCGAGGGCGGCCTTGACGGCATCAACCCGCGGCGGGAGTTCGATGGGTTTGTTCGCAAAACGCGAAGGGAAATCGAATTTCTCTTCGTGGTACTTCACCTTGAAATCCGTGAACTTGAGGCCATGCGCGGTGGATATGACGACCACGTGTTCGGATTTGTCGATCTGGCCCGACTTGAGCAGCTTGAACAGGGCGGCGAGAGCCACGCCCGTATGAGGGCAGTTGAACATGCCCGTGGTATCTCCGAGGGCCGCAGCATCCGCCAGTTCTTCTTCCGTGGCATCCAGCACGATCCCCTTGAAGAGCTTGAGGGTCCGGATGGCTTTTTCGATGCTCACGGGATTCCCGATCTGAATGGCGCTGGCCAGCGTCTTCCTGGCGGTGATGGGTTCGAAGGATTCAAAGTTCTTCAGGTACGAGCGGTAAAGCGGGTTCGCGTTCTGCGCCTGGGCCACCACGATGCGCGGAAGGCGGCTGATCAGGCCGAGATCATGCATCATGAGGAGGCCGTTACCCAGCGCGGTCACATTCCCAAGGTTGCCGCCGGGAATGATGAAGACGTCCGGGCAGTCCCAGTCAAACTGCTGGATGACCTCGATGCCCACCGTCTTCTGCCCTTCAATCCGGATGGAGTTCATGGAATTGGCGAGGTAAATGGTTTCATCCTCCGTGATCTCCCTGACGACGCGCATACACCCGTCAAAATCTGTATCGAGAGAGAGCACAAGTGCACCGTTGGCAATGGGCTGAACCAGCTGGGCTACCGAGATCTTCCCCTTGGGCAGAAGCACGATGGACTGGATGCCCGCGGCCGCACAATATACGGCAAGGGCTGCGGACGTGTCTCCGGTGGAGGCGCAGGCCACGGCCTTGATGGGAGCCCCTTCACTGATCATCTGCTTGACATTGGAGACGAGCACCGTCATCCCGAGGTCCTTGAAGGAACCGCTGTGCGAGTTGCCGCAGAGCTTTACCCAAAGATTGTTCAGGCCGAGCATTTTTCCGAACCGCTCGGCCCAGAAGAGATTTGATCCCCCTTCGTAGAGCGAGACGATGTTATCGTCGGATAGCTGGGGAAGTATCCATTCCTTCTTGCCCCAGACTCCTGATCCGTGAGGCCACTGGGTGGATTTGTAGCGTTCCTCGAAAAGCTTCATCCAGGCTTTCGAATCGCGTTCGCGGAGGGCCTCGATGTCGTGCTGCACCTCCAGAAGAGAACCGCACGTTTTGCATTTGTAGACGATGGAGTTGGTTGGATATTTCTCGCGGCACTCCTCGTTTATGCATTGAAACCAGGCGTTGTATTGCATTGCATCCTTCCTCGATTATCGACCCGGCTGGGTCAGGCTTCAGGGGGCAGTGTTGCAGGAAAAAGCTTACCAGAAGGAGCCGCCGTACTGCATCAGCGAGCGAAATAGAGTTTCTCCAACCGGGCGAATTCAGCCACCTCTTCGGGCGTCAGGCCGGCTGGAATTTCCTCGGGGCACACGGTTTCTGATGGACCCCCGGGAGGAGCGGGCTTCGGGGCCTGGACCGCCTGCTGGGAATTGCGGGGTGGGCGCATTAAATGGATGACGGGGTCCGGGCGCCCCTCCACCCGCAGCACGGCATAGGGTATCAACTCAACCTGGAACAAACCGGAAACCGGGGCCCGGAGAGCCTGGGCACTTTCCGGGAAACCGGGGGCAAAGAGGTACAGGACGAAGGTGCCCGAGGTCCGGAAGAGGCGGGTGCTGACTCCCAGAGCCTCCCGGACCCAGGATCCGAAAGCCAGCGAATCCAGGAAGAACCTGTGCCCCTCTTCCTCCAGGCATAAGCGGGCGATGTGGAGACGCGTCCGGGAGGGATTGGCGAGGACCAGGTCTGAGGACCCAAAGCCCGGAGAATCAATATTGACCAGATCGCGAACCGGGTGGTCGGGCTCGCAAGCCCCCATAAAGTTCCGGGCGACCTGAAGCAGGTCCTCACGGTTTGGCGATGGAGGCAGCCAGGCCCCTGACTCCGGGAGCATGGGCTTATCTGAGGGCGCCCGAGCGGGCTACCAGCATGTCCGCCAGTTTCACCATGTGGGAGGAAGACTCCGGGTCCCGCACGGCTGCCGACAAGGCTGAGGGGTCATGCATCGTGGCCAGAATATTCAGCCGCTCCGGAAGGTTTCCCACAAAGATGAGATCCCTTGACAGAAATTTCTGAACCATGCCGGAAACCACTCTGAAGGCCGGCCCCGTGGTGTCCGAGTGCGGGTCACCGGCGATGAGCAACCCCATTCTTTCTGATGGACTGGAACAGGAGACCCGTTTCAGGGACTGGTAGGCGGTCAGGAGGTCGCTGCGCGTGGGGGTGGTCAGAATGACATAAAAGGGGTTCAGCAACCAGACGAAACTCTCTATTCCCGTGACATCCGGGGTCGAGTTCACCACGATGATGTCCGCCTCCCGATAAAGTGCCGTGAACATATTCAGTGCATCGCCCAAACCGCCCTCGCTGTCCCAGAACCCGAAGGTGAAATTCTCCGCAGTACCCGCCCCGCCCCTGTCCGGGAGGAGTTCCATGAGGTTGGGCGACTGGTGGCTGGTTTCCACGGCAGCTACCCGAAAGCCGCGACGGGCCAGTTCGAGGCCCAGATGTGCCGTGATGAGCGTTCGCGCGGGGCGGAGGGTATCTGACGAACAGAAGAAGAAGGAATTTCGCGTGAGGCTCGTGGACGGAGGCTCATCCAGGAGTTCCGGCCTTGCATAACGGGGAATAACCCGCTTGCCCCCGTCCGTCAGTTCGCACGAATCCTTGACCGTAGATCCGGAAGGTGGGTCATCGAGCGTCCCGGAAAGGAAGAGATGGGAAATCTCCTCTATACTGCGAAACGGCTCCTTGTGGCTCTGCTGCATGGTCTGGCCTCCCGACGTCAGATATTCAGTATGGAGTTCAAGCCGCCATAGATGTCTTCGGATACCTGTTCGTTGATCGGGTCAGGAATCCAGCGGCCGTTGACCACATATTTGTATTGATAGGTTCCCGGCGGCAGCGTCATGACCTTCGTCCAGACGGTCCGCCCGTCGGTCTTCGCAGGCACCAGATCCTCGGGTCGCCAGCCGTTGAAATCACCCGCCACCTTTACGGGAATACTCTCCGGGGCCTCCAGTGAGAAGACGACCTGTTTCGCGTTTTCAGGATGCCGCGAGGCGGACTGCCCCTCCTGTCCTTGAATCCGCGCGGGCTTCTGCGCATGGAGCGGGCGCCTCTTCATCTGCAGGACCTCCAGCGCCAAATCACGGTATTCCGCGAAACTCCGCTCCTGCGAAGCGGAACGGGTTATCGGTTGACCGTGGGCCGCAGCTTCGCGAAGCCGTGTGCTGGAGGTGATCAGGACGTCTGTACAGTTTGCAGGATACTTGTCGCGCAGGGTCTTCAGTACCCACTGTCCGAACCGGGTACGGGGGGCGATATGGGTGGGAAGAATCCTGTACGCAATCTCATGGCCGCTATGTTTGTGGATAAACTGCAGGCTCTCGACCAGACGGTCAAGTCCATGGATGGAATTGGCGCTGCTGTCCACCGGAACAATCGCCTCATGGGAGGCCATCAGGGCATTGAACGTCAGCAGGCCCACACTCGGGGGGGAGTCTACGATGATGAAGTCGTAAAGGAATTCCACATGAGACAAGGCTTCCTTCAGACGGTACTCGCGGTCCTGTATGCCGGACATGAGCTGTTCAAAGCCGCTCAGCACCACGTTGCTGAAGACCGCATCCAGATTCTCATGCACGGAGGTCACCGCTTCCGCGACGGGTACGCCGGCCGTGAGGACCTCGTGCGTGCTTTTGGCCACCGATTCCGGCTGAACCCCGAAGCCCAGGGCGCAGTGACCCTGGGGGTCCATATCCACGAGGAGCACCCGTTGGCCGAGATGAGCGAGAAAACTGGAGAGATTGACCGCGGTGGTTGTCTTGCCGCATCCACCTTTCTGGTTCACAAGAGCAATCTTCCTCATGGCGTTACCTCCCTGTGCGTCTTATATGCACGTCCATAACGCGCGTCCACGTTCGTTGGTCAAGGGGGCAGCTTGCTGGCTGGCTTCAAACAATGAGGCCGCAAGGCGGACTGAACAGGATAATGGCGGGTATGTGACGCGGCCGAGTTTCTGGCGGAAGTCGGCGGGAGTCACGATGTTCCCGGCAGAAACCGGAACGTATACGGTTCATTCCGGCGGCTGGAACAGATGATGGGTTGCTGGTGTGAAAAAGCAGGCCCTCGCTGACAGGAGTGCGACTGCCAATATCGGGCGAGATGTTGAAACCGCAATCTTCTGTACATCGTCTGTGGCCCGCGGGGGCCGCACGGGTCAGGCCCTGTAAGCCCAGGGACCCCTGCCCGTCAGTTTCCTTCTGTCTCCTTTGCTCGGGCGGAATAAAAAACGACCCCTCGGGTGAAGTTGCGAAGAAGTTCCGCGCCAACTCCTTATTTTTTCTCATTTAAACAGAGTGTATACAATATGTCAACATTTTTTCCGCGGGCCGGAAGGACCGTCTTCGCGTGGTCACGGGCAGAGGGTCACAGCGGGTCTGTGATAGACTCATCCAGCATTCAGGCTTTCAGGTAGCGCATCCCGCCATGACCCCCGAAGAGACGCTCCGTTTCATGAACGAAAACCCCGTCTTTTTTCTTGCGACGGTGAAGGACGACAAGCCGTATGTGCGGGGCATGATGCTTTACCAGGCGGATGAATTGGGGATTGTCTTCGGTTCCACAGAGGGAAAGGACCTGCATCAGCAGCTCCTCATGAATCCGGCCGTGGAACTCTGCTTCTATGACTCAGGCACCGGACAACAGGTGCGGGTGGGTGGGTCGGTGGAGTACTTGCAGGACCCGGACATTGCCGCCGATCTTGTGATGCGGTTTCCATTTCTGAAAGCCGGGGCAGACACGGAACCGGTTCTTTACCGCCTTCGCCATGGGGTGGTCACCGTCTGGACGCCGGGGAGAGAGCCTGATTCGAAAGCTTATGAGAGCATCTAACCGTCGTCCCGGGACGCCGTTGCCTGCGGCCTGTGGCGTTGAAGAAGGAGCGGCTGCCTGTCAAATCGAATGACGCAAGGAGGGGTCATGAAGATCATCGCGTTCAATGGAAGTGCCCGAAAGGGCGGGAACACGGCAAACCTGCTTGAAGTGGTGCTGAAGGAGGCGGCAGCCGAGGGACTGAACACAGAACTCATCGAGCTTTCCGGAAAGAAGATTCCGGGCTGCATTGCGTGTTACAAGTGTTTTCAGAACAAGGATCAGCGCTGTGCCGTGGAAGGGGACTTTGTCAACGAAGCCATCGACAAGATGCTGAGCGCGGATGGAATCATACTGGGTTCCCCAACCTATTTTGCCGATGTGACGGCAACGATGAAGGCTCTGATCGAGCGTTGCGGCATGGTGTCGAGGGCAAACGGGGATATGTTCAGGAGAAAGGCCGGGGCGTCCGTGGTTGCTGTACGCCGGGCAGGCGGGGCTCACGTGTTCAGTTCGCTGAACTATTTCTTTCTCATCGGGCAGATGGTTCTGGTCGGGTCGTCATACTGGAATATCGGTATCGGCCGGGAGCCGGGGGAAGTGCTGAAAGACGAAGAAGGCATGCGGACCATGCGCGACCTCGGAAAGAATATGGCCTGGCTGATCAAGAAGATCAGGAACTGAACGGGTACAGGCTGCTTCAGGCCCTGCCCGGAACGGACGGGGAAGGTCAGTGATACAGGATTTCGTACATCCCCTCGTGGCTGCAGTCTTCGCAACAGTAATGTTCCCGGTGGGTTGGGCTCGTATGGATGACCTTGAAGGTCCTCCGGCACCGGCCGCATCGAACGCTGACAATGATCCCCATATGAATGCTGGGTCGTCCGAGCAGGTTGTAGACTCCTTCAATGCTGGTTACGTGCGTCATGTTCACCTCCTGTGAGACGTCGCGCAATGCGAGCGCGAAGAATTCTGACGACACCGACGTGTGTGCTGCCCCGGGATGATAGGAAGGCTTGCTTTCATCCCCTCCGAACCAATGAATAGCAGATTTTATGCCATGACAATAACGCCCTGTTGCAGGGAATTCGGACCCGTCGCCTGTAAGAAAGATGACAGGGCCGGCGCATCCGTGCCTGCGTGGTGTCATGTTTCCCGACACCGAAGCGTATCATTTTTGTATACGATTAGACAGCCATGAAGCGCATTGGCATCATCAACTGCTTCGAGGTTTCAAAGAAGTGCACCGCATCCGGCTGCTTCAAGGCCTTCCATGCCCGAACCGGTGCCTTCGAACGGTATGCCGGAGTAGACGCCGAAATCATCAGTTTTGTTCATTGTAACGGGTGCGCCCCCGATGCCCTTGAAGCGGTGATGGAGAAGGCCAGACGCATGAAGGAGAAGGGCGTGGATGTGATACACCTCTCCACGTGCACCCGTTCGCGTTGCCCGATGTACGAATCCTTCATGGAGGCGCTCGGCTATGAAATCGAGGTTGAGGGTTATACCCATGCCAAGAAGAAACCCTAGCGTGGCCCATGGACATCCTGCCGGCAACCGGACGCGGAAGATCCGTGTCCCGCGCGGGAAGACCTTTTAGACGGACAATCGGATGGATGAACCGGGCAGGCTGATCCCCATATTGCGCGAGGGCGTGAACGTCATCCGGATGGT
>Ga0209536_100005374_pt1 | contig 19934 bp, 20 predicted proteins | sample DeeMarSeWOR28_12_FD_187461 | JGI IMG/M metagenome (GOLD analysis project Ga0209536, IMG submission 187461) | Marine sediment microbial communities from White Oak River estuary, North Carolina - WOR-2-8_12 (SPAdes) (version 2) | ecosystem: Environmental > Aquatic > Marine > Intertidal zone >...
CGCGTGAGAGTTCCTCGGCAGTTTTGGGAGCCATCTTCCAGCCAGGCCAATTGTCCATGAACCAGTGATGTACCAGCCAGATGTTAATCAGCCAAATGGTGGGAATCATGGGAAACTGCTGGGGGTGTGAGAATCCTTTTTGGGTGCCTAAAAAATTGTGAGATGTCATATAGTAGAAAATATACAGCAGAATGGCGGCAACGATCGTAATCACCGTCCGGATAAGCACATTGACCGGCATACTGAACCTTCTGGGCCAATTGTTGCAGTAAAAGGTGATAAATAAGGCCGGAACCAGGAAGAAAACCGCCATTTCGCCAACATGCAGCCAGCGCCAATCCGGTGCAAATGCCCTGCGGGTTCCTCGAATGGCCGGTCCCCAGGTCAGTTCCTGAACAAAATACAGAAAGAAATGCATGGCAAAAGCGATGGCAATGATCCCGAAAAAAGCCACCAAACGCCGCAGCCAGTTACGCTTGATCAGATTAAATGGATAACGCCCCCAGATGGTTTCAACCATCCAGACCGTGACCGTGCAACACATAATCCAGGAAACATGGAAATTGCCGGAGACGGTATTGGCGAATTTTTCCCAATACGGCGGTGCAATCGAAGTAAAATACTGCCAGGGATAGTACAAAATGCCCATATGCGAATGCATGGTCATAAAGTAGATAACCGTGCTGAGGAAAAAGGTCATGATTAAAATGCTGACCCCTTTGCCCGGCTGCTTCAAATCCTGCCAGGGGGCTTCCTCACAAGCGACTATCCAGGCCGGACTCAGCCAGGAGGCAAGTGCCGCAAACATCAAGCAAGCTAGGGCTGCATATTCGATCGCAAAAAATTCTGTCACCCCCGGCAGCTTGGTCAGTTGCCTGGGATTAAAATAGGCCAGCCCGAAATTTCCCAGAAGCCCTTCGAAAAAGCCCTTGATCAGGATGTACAGAACACCATAAGAGACGGCTGTGAGAACAATTCCTTTGATCACCGGATGGGTTTTTTCCAGCCAGGATCGCTTGAAGGGCCAATAGTTAAAGATATAGACCATCCAGATCAGCACGATCAGCCACCAGCGGGTATACATATAGCCCACGTAAGGGGTATACATGCGCATCCAACCGCGCGGATCTTGGAAAATCCACCAGGTTGCATAAAATAAAATCAGCGTAAACAGTAGATTGACAATGGCCGGAATCGGCTGCGGCCAGCGGGTCACAAGGTTACGCTCTTCCAAATAATTTGTGCCAAATTTTTCCATTGTGGCCTCCCTTATAATTTTCGAAGATTCATCATTGATAATTTTTCCGGTGGAAAATTTTAGCTGCAGAAATTTCCGAAAAAATTATCCCCGGACTCAACCAATTTGCGGATGTGCTTCATAGGCGTTGCTCCTTTCAGCAGGCTGAAATTCTTGATTTCTCTTGCCTGTTCGTAAATTTGGGTTCAATCTATAAAACATGGTTTTAAGCCTCCCCGAAACACCAATCGCTCAGGAAGAGGCATCATTGGTATTGCCGTTTGAGAAATGCTGGGCTTTCATCACTTCGTACACGGCTCGCAATAGATCATCGCTGTCAATTGTCTCCGGATCTATTCCCAAGCGCTTGGCTTCAAGGCGCAGTAAAGTTGGAGAAAAGTCGGAAGAAATGCAATCGCAGTTCGTTGAGTGGTCCATCTGCGCACAATCAGACCTCACATCATTTCCATCAATGCGCCTGAACAACGCCTTTATTCCCCGGCGCAATGTCTCCGTAAAAAATTGCTTCCTTGAAATTAAGCCTTCCAACTTGAAAGTATTCCTTATTGAGGGGAGGAGTATCGAATCACTCTAATCATTATTTTCAGCATATTTCATGCCAGAAACTTATAAATTGAATTTCAACATGAATTCATATAGTTATATAGCTAAAGATTTTAAAAACCTTTATCGCGATGTAAAATTAGAAAAATTTCGAATTGCTTTTTCTTTCTTTTTTTATTTTCTGGCCAACAAAAATGCCAAGCTCCTTCAACCGGGTATGCATGATCCAGCCGCCGTTGATGACGGCAATTTCAGCTTCCTGATCAGGACAAAGTTCGGTCAGTAATTTATCGGTCATTTCATCGCCTGACTATTCGGTTTCTTATCGGCCGGAATGTTTGCCATATTTTTGCGGGTCGACACACCTAAAATTCCACTAACCGCCCACCATCCGATGAAAGCCGTCAACACCAATAGGGATAAGCAGAATGCCCCTAGATTGATAAAAAATAAATAGGAGGATACCAGCGCCCCCCAGAAACCTTTATTCGTCCCAGTGTTTCTCCTAAGTTTCATTTCATGGCTCCTATTTTCAAGGCGAAGCCAAATCTATGTGGTCAGCTTCGAGAGATCATTAAGAACCAGACGGATCAATAATAGTGAATTGTGGACGGTAGAAGCGGTAAATTGCGTCTTTTAGCGCAGTCCTCTTCCCCCACCCGATCCGCGACCTGCCCCCACACCGCCGCTTTGATTAAAACCACCGCCTCCGGATCGACCGCCGACCTTATATCCGGATGTCTCCTGAAGGCTGCCATCTTGGTATTTCTGTAATGCTATGCGCACGGTTCCTGGACCGCAATGATATGCCTTAATTCCGGCGGCTTTCAGAACATTGATTGCGTTGGGTCCGATATTTCCGGTAATTACCGCCTGAACGCCGGCCTTTGCAATCATTTGAGCCGCCTGCAGACCGGCTCCGCCGCTTAGCGCAGCGGCCCCATTGTCAAAAAATTCAAAATTTTCTTCTTTATCATCAACTAAAACAAAATACTGGCAACGACCAAAACGGAGGTCAACCTGGGCATCAGGATCCGGTCCTGTTGATGAAATCGCGATTTTCATGTTTGGTCCTCCTTAGGAATTGGAAAGGCATTAGTTTTTCGCGAATTGAATGGATTCCGTAGATATCTTTTGTTAGCGTTCACAGGTTCAACGTTCTCCGTTCCGGATTATCTAAACCGGAACCCTGAAACCGTGAACAGTTGCCGCCTTTTTAGCTTCCCGAAAAGCCGTTAATTTCGCCGGAGATATCCTCTTTGAATGAAGGCCTGGAAGATGTCCGGAAAAAGATGCACGCACACTCGAGAAGCTTCTATGGTACCATCTCGAACTTCCTTTTTTTAGTGTAACGAATTATGCAATAAAAGCATTTGTGGTTTATGCATTGGTGTTGAAGTTGAGATGGCAACCAATCTTCAGGGCTGTTTCCGCTGAATATACTTCAGCTTAGTCTCTTCTACAATTTCCTTCCGAGGAACAAGGAGGCCTCTCGCACCGCTCATCTCGGCCACAACACGTTCGGCCCGGAGTCCGATGCGTGGCAGGAGTTAAAAAAAGTGGCGTGGAAAGCACCCGCTCCATCTTTAAACTCCCGCACGTTTTGCAGGCGATCGACTCTTCTTGGCCCATCCCGATAAAATATTCGGATATTGCCATACATTCTTTGCACTGATATTCAAAAATAGGCATGTCAAACCTCCCCCAGAACTTCCTGCCTGTCATGCCATGGTAACAATTCAGTGGCTTCCCAATCCGGTATATAACATGTCAAATTCGTGAAATTGCATGCATCTTTACATTCCGGGCAGACTGCAGGGGACTTCGTAGCAACCACAATAAATCCACATTCAGCACACCTCCAATATGTCAGGTTGCATCTCGGACAAATATCATCAGGAAATTTTTCAGAAGATGTATAGCCGCATTCGGTACATGTCCAATTTTTTTGATTGACGTCCATGGTTCTCTCTCCTTTACTTTATTAGCGGTTGTCCGTCGAAGGCGACGGGTCCACATCCAGAGAACTGGATTCCCAATGTTCGATTGCCATGACAGTCTGATACGAAAGTAGCGCATAATCATGGGAAAGAATTTGCCGCAAGCCTTCTTCACGAGGTGCTTCTGTATTCAAGCGAATATGCATTTGATCCGGCAAATCGTTTATGGGCTCGAAGTGTGCACGGAGTTGCGTGAAATGGTGTAACCGTGCGTCAGAAATTGTGGTGGATGTATCGCGAATGGAAAGGCGCTTTTTTAGCGTTTCATTGGATGCGGTGCATTCCACAAAAACAATATTTACGTCCATATCTCTTGTTAAACGTAAGGCTTCATCCCGTTGATGACGCCGGCTGAACGTAGCGTCCAAAATGATGGAACACCCCTTCTTAATCTCATCCTGGGCCAGCATCAGGAGTTTTCCGTAAACAAGAGCGGTAGATTCTTTTGAATAAATGCCTTCTTCGAAAGGCAGGTCCTGCGCGCCGTCAAGCGGTAAATCGAATAATTTTTTGCGAACTACATCTGTTTGCAATATGCCTAAACTGAGCACCTTTGATATCATTTTAGCCGTAGCCGTTTTACCGGCAGCCGGTAAACCGCAAACCACCCAGACTGTCGGACGCGTGAACTGAACAGCATAACGGTAGGCGAGATTCAAATAGCGACGAGTCTCCCTGAGGAGTTTTTTCTGCCTACTGGTCGCCATATTGCCCTCCTGGAGGTAAAAACAATTTACCTTGGCCCTGACATAAGCGCGATAGCTCTTGTAAAAATCATGCAAAACAAGCATTTCCTCATCTTTAGTGTAGTCGAGGAAAGAATTGATAAGATGCCGAGCAACTTGGGGATAGCCTTCGAAGTCAAGATCCATGGTTAAGAACGCCAGATCAGACGTAATATCTGCGTATCGGAATCGGTCATTAAATTCGATGCAGTCAATAATCTGAATATCATCGCAAAAATAAATGTGCCCCGTCCGAAGGTCCCCGTGACAGTCTCGAATTTTTTTTCGCTCAACCCGGCGATCAAATAAAGCCTTGCGTCGAATCAAAAAAGAACGAGTGGCGGCCCGTATAATTTGAAACATATGTTCGTCGAGCAGATTTCCCGCAAATGCTTCTGTTTGACTAAAATTTTCTTCTGTATTTGTCCAAATCGTCGACCAGGTTCCAATCTCATTTATGGTGTCACCGGCAGCCGATTGTTGGTAGAACTTGGCGAGCACCCGCGCCAACGCATCGACGGAATCCCTGTCCAGATTTCGCCTGCGCAGCAGCTGGCGCATTGAAAATATCTCCGGGAGCTGCCGCATCTTCACGGCATATTCAACCACCTTGCCCGGACCTGACAGATAGTAGCGGTCCTTTTTCCGTGTTATTAGCACGACATCCAGATAGATGTCCTCGGAGAGGCGCTGATTTAGAGCTACTTCCTGTTGACAATAGTGTCTTCGCTTCTCGAGAGTCGTGAAATCGAGAAATTCAAGGTAAACGGCCTTTTTGATTTTATAGGCATATTCACCTGTTAAAAATACTTTGGAAATATGTGTGTCGCGCTGTTCAATGGTCGATACATGGTGAGGATAAAAATCCGGCCTCGCCATGGCTTGAAATATCTCTGCTTGATGGTTTGTATCCTTACTGATTAAAGCCATTTTTCGACATACCAATCGTCGATCGCAAAATCCGAAATCCAGTTAACATCTCAACATAGGACTTTGCCGTGTACTTTAGACAAGGAACAGTTGTGAAATCCACAGATTCATCCTTAGGAGGTGTCGTTATTTCGGACTAGCAGCAGAGGGCAGTCGGCTTTCTGCATAAGCCCAACTGCAATACTACTGCAAATCACCGGTAACGAGCCATTCAAGCCGCGCGTAGCCATTGCAATAAGGTCACAATTTGAATTTTTTGCAGCATTCAAAATCGATTCCACCACTGATCCATAAACTATCTTAAACTCGGCCTCAATTCCCTTTTTTTGAAATTCTTCCTTAAGGAGCGTCAGGTAAGCGTTTACCCGTTTTTTTTGTTTCTTGCGCATCTTTCGGTATGCCTTTTCATCTATTACTTCATCATATCCGAGCATTATGGGGGGGGCTTCGACTCGCAGGAAAGTCACCCGTGATTGGTGCTGCCGAGCTAATTTCTCAATGGGATCTAAAATAACCTCTGCACGTCTCGATCCGTCCAGTGGTATCAAAATATTTTTATACATGTTCCCCTCCTCCTGGCAATAAAGTCCAGGTCACCCTTCAATCGATTGTAGATTTTAGATTAATTCTATAAAAATTTTCTCTCTGATTTTTAGACAGCATAAAATATGCCAACATAAAGACAGATTGGTTATTTGACTTAATATCAAGTGGTTGAATCTATAGACGCCTGACTTTTGTATTGGCCAAAAATCCAAAAATAGAAGATATTCAAAAGCTATTTTCGAAAAATTTCGAAACCAATAAATGCTCTGTAGCTGTTGGGATTTGTATAAATTTAAGAAATGAAAAATATTGAATGATCGTTAATGAAGCTTGTGTAGTCTAGAGTTACAAAAGGTGTAACCATCGACTACAATTATATAAGATATTGTTTTTTCATAAAAATTTTGTCTTTTGCGATACATATCAATCCAAAGTGTAACGAATTTAAACGCTGTCCGCATCTTCTTTTTATCCACGTTCAAAGTCCTTAATTAAACCTTTATAACCATCTATTTTTTCTATATTTTTTTATTATTCGTACCAGGTATTTTCTTCTGCCCTGGTATATTAATTGCTTTTTAGGTGGTTGCAAGAGTCATTCAAATACAAAACCAAGGAGGATAATAAGATGGCTATGAGTACAAGCAAAAATAGAGTTGTTGGATTCCAGGTTATCGAAAATGAATGTATCTGGATGAAGGCCGGTGTCGTCAATTTCAGATTGTGTGACAATGCGTATGACTGCAATAGTTGCCCGTTTGACAGGGGTATGAGAAAAGCATTGAGTTCCCAGGGAAGGAAAAATGCTACGAAAGTTAGCTGGAGGCAAAACTTAAAGGACCACCGAGGAGATGAGCCGCTGCCCTGCCGCCATGCGTTAACCGGCCGAACTGTGCGAACGAAAATCTGTCCGTACAACTATGAATGCTATCATTGCCCTTATGATCAATGGCTGGATGACTATGATCAGTTGGAATACCAACTGGCTCTGAGCCATAAGTCTGCGTCAGGATATAGGCTCGCGGATGGATATTACTACCATCCAGGTCATACGTGGGCCCGTTTTGAACACGGGGGGCGAATTCGAGTAGGATTTGATGATTTTCTAGCAAGGCTCTTTGGTTCCCTGGACAAACTTGAGCTACCTGCTCTCGGGGCGTCCTTAAAGCAAGATCAGGTCGGGTGGAAATTCGGTAGAGATGGCAAGGAGGGACACGCTCCCTCGCCGGCCTCTGGGACGGTGTTGACAGTGAACTACCGCACTCAAGAACACCCGGATATCGCCCATAAAGATCCCTACAACGAAGGATGGTTATTCATCCTTGAACCGGATATGCCAAAAAAAAACCTAAAACGTCTCTATTTCGGATCAGATAGTGTCGAGTGGATGGAGAGAGAAAGTAAAAAACTACTATCTCTGATTGGATCGGAATACGAGCGACTTTCCGCAACCGGTGGTGAACCCATTGATGACGTGTACGGCAGCATTCCGGATCTCGGATGGGATTTGCTGGTAGGAATGTTTTTGGGTAAGTAGAATAAAACTAATTGATTTCAGCGGACTGCAGCCACTTTAAAAAAATGATCACAATAGTTACAAAAAAACATCGGTGTTGCATCTAAATCTTCCAATGTGCTGGAAAAGTGCATCAGACAACGTCTATCTTCGCAGTGAAAGAGATTAAAGAGATGACCAATTTCATGAAGCGTGATTTTTACGGTTCTCTCATACAGCAAAGATGACTGCTTCGATCGCTCTGACTGTCGATGTAAACGGAATAGAGACACAATGGCGTATTTGCCGTTCTGCTGGGCCTCGCCATATACATGGGTGACAATCGGAACAAAGAGATCTTGATTGCAAATGGCGACAACCTTTTTATGCCTTTCGAGACCCAGGGAGGACATGGCCTGCAGCACTTTACCGGCATCATATTGCTGCCGCCCTTCATCAAATGCGGCAGCCGGCGGCGCGAGCATCGAGAGTATTTCCGTGGGTAGGCTCAGATGTATGTCAATATTGGACGCAACAATTTCTAAAACCAAATTGGGCACAGTACCGACCGGAATGATGCCGATTGTTTTCTCACCCCTTATCATAGGCCCAAAAAGCTTCAAATAGTTTCTGCATTAATTTCGTTTCAAATCAAACCGTTTAATCTTTTTGTGGAGCGTCACCCGGTTGATGTCCAGAACACGTGCGGCCCTGGTCACATTCCAGTCGGACTCCTCTAGAATATAACGAATATATTCCCGTTCGTTTTCTTGCAGGGTTCGCCTTCTGGAGGGCGCGTTCCCGGTCGTGTTTAGAAAAGAGAAATTGTCGGCTGTCAGTGTGCGATATTTAGAAAGCACCACCGCACGTTCCACGGCATTTTGCAGTTCGCGAATGTTTCCTAACCAATCATAATGAGTTAACAGTTTCATGGCATCACGGTCGATGTGATCCACGTGTTTGTTGGTTTCCTGCCTGTATTTCTCAATAAAATGCGCAGCCAACAGAGGGATGTCTTCTTTTCGTTTGCGTAAAGGGGGCAGGTGGATGATAATGACATTAATTCGGTAGAAAAAATCTTCCCGAAATGTATTGTTTTTGATCATGTCGTCCAGATTTTTGCATGTGGCTGAGATAAGACGAAAATCCACATCAATGCTCTGGCTGCTCCCGACGCGGTTGATTTTTTTTTCATCCAGCACGCGCAACAGATCTACCTGCATTTTAGCGCTTATTTCTCCGATTTCATCCAGAAATAGGGTTCCCCCTGAAACCACTTCTAAAAAACCCTTACGGGCCTGAACGGCACCGGTAAAGGCGCCTTTCTGATGTCCGAACAATTCACTTTCGAGCAGGGCATCCGGAAGGATTCCGCAATTAATGGCAACAAAGGGGTTAGAGTGCCTTTTACTTTTGGCATGAATAGCTTTGGCAACTAATTCTTTGCCGGTTCCCGTTTCACCGGTGATTAAAACCGAGGCATCGCTAGCGGCAACTTCGGGGATCAGTTCAAAAATTTTCTTCATGGCCGGTGATTGACCGATGATGTTGTCAAAGCGTGTTATCCGGTCAAGATGGCCTTTCAAATAAGTATACTCACACGCAAGCTTTTTTTGTTGCACCAGCTTTTCCATAACGAGGGTTAGCTGTTGAGGTTTGAACGGCTTTAGCAAATAATCGGCAGCACCGAATTTCATGGCCTCCACCGCCGTTTCAATGGTACCGAAGGCAGTGATAATCACCACGAAGGTATCCGGATACTCTGCTTTGACTTTTTCAAGCAACTCCAGACCACTCATTCCAGGCATCTTGATGTCAATAAACAGGACATCGAATGCAATTCTTTGCAGTTTTTCTAGCGCGTCAATGCCGGATGCAGCGGTTTCAACTAAATGCCCCGATTTTTGAAACCAATGAGAAAAGGATTCCCGAATGATCACCTCATCGTCCACAATCATGATATTCATTTTATCATTCATTGCATTCCTCACCTGCTTGTGGATGCGGTTGATAAAAAGGAAAGTCCAAAATGAAAACTGTGCCCTGACCGACTTTGCTGTCCAATTCGATATTCCCAGCGTGGCTTTTAACCACACCATAGGCAATAGACAACCCGAGTCCGGTTCCCTGTCCATTTTTTTTGGCCGAAAAAAAGGGATCGAAAATACTTTTCAGGTTTTCGGCTGCAATTCCGCATCCCGTATCCTGAATTTCAATATGTGCGGTTTTGGCCTCACGACCCTTTGCAGCGGATATCGTCAGTTGTCCACCTTCAGGCATGGCTTCGATGGCATTGAAAACAACATTTAAAAAACATTGTTGGAGTTGATTCCGGTCACCTCTCACCACAAGGGGCTCTGCAGAGATTCGGCTAACAAGCTCGATGTTGCTTAGCAACATTTTGTGCTTGGTTAACGCAATCACTGATGTGATTACGTCACTCAACTCAACTTCTTTATATTCATTGGTTGTTTCCCTCGCAAACGACAAAAGACCAGAAATAATGCTGCCGCAACGCTCCAGTTCAGAGGACATCAATGACGCGTAATATTTCATATTTTCAATATCTGTTGGGTTCAATTTTTCTTTGAACAGTGAATCCAGTATAAGCTGATTAAATGTCAGCAGTCCCTGAATTGGGTTGTTGATTTCATGCACACAGCTTGCCGCTAGCTTTCCGAGTGAAATCATGCGATCTTCCTGAACAAGCTTGTTTAACCCATCCTTCAATTCTCGGTCCCGTTTTTCCCATCGTGAAAGAAATGCTGCCGTAATATCCTGCCAGATTTCGATAACTTTCACAACTTGGCCTTGCTGGTTGGTGATTGGATAAGAGACCACATTGCGATAGGAGGGGCCGGCTTGCGAGTCGGTAGACTCATGGATCACATGTGCCGACTCACCGGTTCTAAGGGTTTCGAGCATCGGGCATTCATATTCCGGATGGGCGCTCGAACAATGGGCGTCATAACCGTAGATAATTTTATAGCAATAGGAACCGATTACTTCTTCTTTAGTTTTGCCGGTGATATCCAAAAATGCATCATTGACGTGTTCGATGGTAAAGTTTGTATTTAAAATAATGATGGGTTCGTTTTTAAGCTGCATCAGATAATCTGATATCATTTGCTCAAGCACGATTTGCTGTTCAGCGTATTTCAGTTTTTTCTGGCTCAGGTCAAAATAAGATATCAATAATTGGCCGAAGTTGTGTTCTAAAATCCCAACGCGCGCGGGCCGCTTACGGATGAGTTCGCTCAACACCTCTTTGTTGTTGGTCAGCTCCACGATTCCGTCGAGATCTTTGAGACTAAAAAAATCTTCGAAATTGGCCGTAGTACAAATCCCCAACTCCTTCGCGAATAACAGTCCTTCAGCATTTGAATTAATATCGCACACACCGACAACGTTAACGCTTAAATCAGAAAACGAACTTTTCCGAAGATGTTCTAATAATAATTTGCACGTTCGGCCGCCTCCGACAATCGCCAAGTTGACGGTTAAGTCGGAAGAAAACGATGGCTCCGGTTGACTTGCAGTGTTCATCATTGGATTTTCGCTAGGTATTATGGATGTTAAAGCATATTTTACTTGAGCGGGTTTGTTTTTTCAACCCCGTTGGGGCTAAGGAGAGAAGTTATGGTCCCTTTTTTGACCATCAGGCTTGGTTTCCACAACACCTGCATGGAATTATAACCAGGCTCATGACTCTCTATTCTCAGCATGGTACGCATATCCAACTTTTCACAAAATTTTTGATTTCATAACGCTTGTCGGAAGATTTTAAGGCAGTGTTTTTATTCGAGAGATAGATGTCTCAGATAAAACTTATGCGTCTCGTACTCAGTTTCGACGAGCTTGTTCTCGGCTATCAGTTTATCAACTACAGACCAATCGGCTCCGGCTTTTGTCAATAAATCGCTTACGGCACTTTCGCGCATGGGATGGACCGAAGTAATGCTTAACAAATCATTTTCTGCATTTCCCGTATAAGCGAACGCGTTTCCCTCGTAACCGATTAAGTATTCCACTTGATCGATTTTTTTCCTCAATATCTGAAAAGCCATATTGATATCTTTTGGAGCAGGCATATGCACCCAATTTTCAGCGGGTGGCCTTGTGGGAATCGCTAAATACGCTTTTTTTAAATTGAGCTTCGATAACACCTGCGCCATTTCTTGGAGCATGTCAGAGTCGGTATTCATGCCTCGCACGAGCATTGTTTCGGTTACAAGATCTCCATTAAACATTTTGGAGAAATTTAGCATCCCCGTCAAGATCGATCCCAAATCTAAACCTGTGTGAGGTCTATTCATTTTGCGCCAGCTGGTTTTCCAAATAGAATCAAGTTTCAGCGAAATCCAATCGGCCTTCAATAGATCTTCCTTCACATCTTCACGAAAAGCTAGAGAACCGCTGGTAATCACAGCTACCTTGATTCCCAGGGTTTTTAGGCGATCGATTTCGAGACCAAGATTTATATCCAGGGTAGGCTCCCCGTCCGGGACGAAGGTCAAATAGTCAATTGCCTCGCCCTTCATCCGGGCTTTCTTAATCTGTTTTTTGACCTCCTTAAAAATATCATCAGGTTCATAGAACGGACAACGCTCAACCTGCATCCGACTTGTTTTTCCGACCTGGCAATAAACACAGGAGTATGTGCAAACTTTGGGCGGAATATTGTTGATACCCAAACTTCGTCCTAGCCGTCTGGAAGGTACCGGTCCAAAAGCGATCATTGGGTTAAATATCCTTTTTACAAATTTGCTTCTTTGACAGCTGTCAAAATCCCCGCCAGCATGGCTTTCCGTGTTGAAAGTGGATCTGGAATTTCACTAATGTCCGAGTCAAGAAATCCTAACTTGGTTGATGGCAGAATATCCTCTAAGATCGGTTCATTTTCAACTTTGCGGTTGAGCATATTTAATTCTTTGCTTGATAAACTTCCCAAACCCTCATCATTCCATTGATCAAAATAGAGACCAAAATGTTGCATTAGGTAGTCATGGCTCTGATTTTTGGCCCAATCGTATCCAATCTTGTAGCCCTCGGATTCCGAAATTGCCTGGTCATAATGGACAGCCTCAACTTCTTTTCCGAACCCCCACTTAACTAGCAAATCGTCCAGCTTCCCCTCGCATACGTGAGTGCCTTCTTTCTTTAAAATGTAATGTGCTATTTCAGAGGCAATTGTATGCATGATTTGATGATCAGGTTGCATTAGGATCTTGGTATTCAGATACACCAGAGTTGTGATCGGAGCACTAAACTCGTATCGCAGTACCAACGCCTCAGATACGTCGTCATCGGTTAAAATCTGGAAACTCATATCATTTAAAACAACTTCTTTTACCTCGTCCGACAAACGCTCAATCACCCTCCTCAAGTAAGGATGAAAGCGTAAATCACATAGTTTGAATCTATTAATTCGTTTGGTCATGATGTCCCCCTTTAAGAAAGTACATCGATATTTTTCACCTATTCAGTAATACGTTTCGAATTGCCAATAAATATTCCATTGTTCTCATCGATGTATTCGTTTAATGCTTTATAACCCAAAATACTTTTCGGCGAGAAGGGAAACAGGGTTATTTTATGATGGCTAAATTCATTTCTGACTTCATCCGGAACCTCTTTTGATTGCGATTTGTTGATGAGAACGGAATCAATCTGGATTCCAATATCATTTAATTTCTTTTTTATGCGGAAAGCTTCCGAAAAAGATAACTTATCATTATTCATGACCAGGTTTATTTGGGTTGCATCGGACTTGAAACGATCAGGCAGATGTCCATACTCCTGGATCAAGATCTGCAATTTTGCCTTGACTTTGTCTTGCTGGATCTCTTTGCGCCCGATCTTAATTTCAGAGATAATCTCTTTTTTTGCGTAAATCTTCTCTCTGAGCTTCAACAGCTCTTCCAACCAGATCAGGGTGATAAACGGCAATGAAAAGAATCTTAATGTGAGGGCAGTGGGCGCCATGTCAAAAATAATAATATCTTTATCATCAAATGTGCGAATGATATTCTCAAAAGCCAAAAGCAAGGCATATTCTTCCAATCCCGGTGAAAACTGCAACACATTAAAATAATTTTGCAAATTGAAAGCACTTTCATAACTGTAGGTTTGTTTAATCGTTTTTTCAGTTTCTTTCAGATATTTTTCTATCCAATATTCAGTATCGACTTCTTTAACTGCTAAGTGATTGTCAACCTTTTTGGGTTTTTCTGAAAAATCCTGCTGAAAAATATCTCTCTGGTTATGGGCCGGGTCCAGTGAAACCAGCAAGGTATCGCGGGAATTGCGTGAGAGATGTACCGCGGTTATGGCCGACATCGTTGATTTTCCGACGCCGCCTTTACCGATAAAAAATTGAAGTTCAGGTTTCATTTTGTTAAAATATTTTTTTAGTCAATATCCAAGACCGAGAATAGATCTCCCAGCGGATCATGGGCGGTTGAGACTTTCTCGAGCATGATTTCAAATTCTTTCTCCATTTCCGGTAAAAGCTCCATCGTGATATGAATCGGCGGTGACGGTATTCCAATGAAGGTGCCTAATACTAGTATGGCAAAAATATTGTCCAGTTCTTCAACTTCATACTCGATGGTCTCTACAGCCTTGCTGCGCATGACCTCATCCGTTACTTTTAAAACCGATACGATTTTGCCTTTTAGGGTGTTTAAGATAGAGATCATTCGTCTTTTATTTTAGGAGGTTCTGTATTTTGAAACTTTCGTGATAAATATTCTTTTTGACTCATCGTTATATGGTTTAGATTCACTTTACCCTAAATATGCACCTGTCGAGCGCAAGACGTTTTTCTGAAGGATAAAAATAATAAATAGCATAGAGCCCCATCAAAAATGCACCGCTGGTATAAAAATGAGAAAGCTCTAAAACATATGCGGATAAAGCCAGATAAGGTGTGACCATCGTAATACGGATCAAATACCTCTCGAACTTGATTAAATCTACTTCCGATACGTTTACTTTGTCGCGGTTCTTGTGTGCAAAAATAGTGCGGCAAAATATAGGCAGCGCAATGGCCAATACCGTACATGAGATAAAAATAAATGGTGCTACGATCTCCACATTTTCAACTTTCTCAATCCGAAAGAGATCACATGCTTTAGCGCCATACACTAAAATAAAGCCCATGATGGATGGTATTAAAAAAACAAAATAGGTTTTTTTGAGTTCAGCAATCATTTTTTATTATCCTAAATTGCATTGTGTTTTTACCAAGCCAAACACTTCTACGACGTACTTAAGCAATCTTTCAAAGCGCTCCACACAAGCCGCTTTTCCCTGCTTACTCAGTTGAGGTAGCTTCAGTAACGGAGACTGGGCGGGAGTAAGGCGTGTCGGAAAAGGTCGGATATCATCACGTCGTTTGGGGCTCAAATTTTCCAACACGCCGATTAGCCATTCGATCCGTCTAATTTTACCCCTAGGTTGTTGCAGCGGCCGGTTCCGGCGGCGCTTCATGGGTCACAAAGAATTTGATAAAGCCTTCGACTGCAATCCAGACGGCAATCACCAGGATACAAAAATTGATTACCTGCAGTAACATATTGTGTGCTTTACCGTAAGACACCTGGTTCAATACCAGTGCCCAGATGGTCATAACCGACATGAACGCGGCCGGCAAACCGGCGACTATCCATTTCAAGCCCCCCCGGGCTTTGAGGTAAAGTGTGATGATAATCAATGCCAAGGCCGCCAAGGTCTGGTTCACGGCACCGAAAAGCGGCCAAAGTTTCAGCGCGCCGTTACCGCTGACACCAGTGGCAAAGGCCAGGAGAAGAGCGCTGCCTACCGCTATGATGGTCCCGACATGTCGATTGCTCAGGGCTTCAAGCTTGATGCCGCTCCCCAACTCCCCGACTACGTAACGTTGGATCCGGGTGGCCGTATCGAGGGTGGTTCCAGCAAACGAAGCCACAAACACGCCCATAATGGCCAGACAAAATACTTTGGGGATCCCGAGAACCATGATCATATTGGCGGACCCGTCCACAAAGGCACGCACAGTGTTTCCCAAGCCGCCTGCCGCCGCCCAAGATTTGTAGTGAGTGGTCCAAGCTGCAATACCGGTGAGGGTTTCGCCGGATTTCGTCACATAACCGAGCCCCACACCAGCAGCGCAAGCGATGATGACCAGGGTGGCTAGAGTGCCTTCCATGAGCATGGAACCGTATCCGACGAAAAGTGAGTCTTGTTCGCTGCGCACCTGTTTGGCTGTGGTTCCGGAAGAGACCAGGGAATGAAAACCTGAAATGGCTCCGCAGGCAATGGTGATGAACAGAAATGGCCACATAGGCGGTGTTTCCGCCGGTTTCAACTGCACCGCCGGCGCAACGATTTCCATACCTCTACCGAAGCTGGCGAAGATTACGCCCAGCACCAGAAGGGCCATCGCTACCAGAAGTTGATGGGAGTTGATGAAATCGCGAGGTTGCAGCAGGGTCGTCACCGGCAAGATCGAGGCGATGTACGCATAGGCGAGCAAAATGATGGTCCATACGCCCGTGTCGGGGATCCCGGCAATGGAGGGCATCTTGAACTTCAGATAAGGTCCTAAAAAAACAAACAGGTACATCATTAGCACCGCATAGATGCTCCAAGCGGTGACATTAGCACCTTTTTTGTAAATCATATAGCCCAGAGCGATGGCGATGGGCACCTCGATCCAAACCGCGAGAACCGACTCCGGGTACATGGAGAAGATGATGGCGATAACCAATCCAAATATGGCGATGACAATCCAGAGCTCGAGAAATACGATCAGGAAAAAGAGGTACTTGGTCCGCGGGTTCACGTATCTCGACGTAAACTCGGATATCGATTTGCCCTGATTACGCATAGAAATGATCAGGGCACCGAAATCGTGCACGGCCCCCATGACAATGCTGCCGACAAAAACCCAGGCCAGGGCTGGCACCCACCCCCAGATAATGGCGATGGCCGGACCGACGATGGGACCTGTGCCGGCAATGGAAGTGAAATGGTGGCCAAAAATAACTTCTTTTTTGGTGGGCACATAGTCTCGGCCGTCTTCGAGCTCAACTGACGGCGTCTTGGCAATACCGGACAGAGCAAAGATTTTGCTTCCAATATATTTGCCGTAAAGCTGGTACATGATAATGTACCCGGCAAAGGCCAATACCATAATTGCTAAAGCACCCATAATTCAATTCCTCCTTTCTAAATTTTACGTTTTCTCATTGGTTACAATGCCTATATGAAATCCCGAAATTGACAAATGATTTATCTACATATTCACGATTTCGTAAAATTTAGATTAAGCCGCTCCGAGATCCCGACGCGCGGCCATATCCACCAGAATTCTTTCTCTGGTTCTATCGATACCGAGCTCTTGGCGCTTTTTGTCGATATGGGCAATCATCTTATGGGCATGTTTGATGGGATCCACTTCCAAGTCCCACATACCGCCATAGAGCTTTTCGAATTCTTCGAATATATATTTCTGAAACACAGGTGCGCCGCTTACCGGAAGGGTTACACCAAAAACCGTGTAAACACCCGAGGCCACAAAATAATGGCCGATGCTGATGGCTTTCTCACTCATCCACTCCGGTGCACTGCCGGCAGCCGGCAGCTCACTGATGTCAGTGCCCAGGCCACCGGCTTTAACCACCTCTGTGGCCGCCAGCAGAATCCGACTGTTGTCCACACATGATCCCAGGTGCAGCACGGGCGGGATACCAACCGTTTCACAAACCTCAGCCAGACCGGGACCGCAATACACACGGGCGGATTCCGGTGTCAGAAGACCTTCCATGGCGCAGGCAATCGCGTTACATCCAGTCGTCAGAACAATAACATCGTTCTTGATCAGTTCTTTCACAATTTGGATATGACTTTCGTTGTGTCGAGTCCTGACGTTGTTGCATCCGACGACACCGCCGATGCCCCGGATTCGGCCATTGATAATGTTGTCGTTTAATGTGTAATAGGAACCGCGAAACATCCCTCCAAGATGGTATTCGATGGATTCCACCCCAAATCCGGCCACGATGGGAGATTTCTGTTTGGGAATCATGACCTCGGATTTTCGGTTTTCAAAATTGTCAATAGCCAGTTTGACGATCCTTTCGGCATCTTCCAGAGCATGATGCTCATCAAATTCGATATGGATCACATTATCCTGCTCCATCTTGGCGATGGGATGGGTTGTGATTAATTTGGTGTGAAAGCATTTAGCCACGTTGGCCAGGTTCTGGAATATGCATTGGATGTCCACCACCATGGCATCACAGGCACCGGTGATGATGGCAAGCTCCTGCTGGAGAAATGTTCCGCACAGGGGCACACCATGACGCTGTAAAATTTCATTGGCGGTGCAACAAATGCCGGAAAGTTGGACACCTTTGGCTCCTTTAGATTTGGCATATTCTTCCATTTTCCTGGTCTGAGCGACTGCGACGATCATCTCGGATAGCACCGGCTCGTGGCCATGGATCACAATGTTGACCATATCCTCTTTCATGACACCCAGGTTGGCTTCTGAAGCCAACGGGTAAGGGGTACCAAAAAGGATGTCTTGAAGTTCGGTAGCCAGCATGGAACCACCCCAGCCATCGGCGATGGCTGCGCGTGTGCCCTGTTTCATCAGGTTTTTATAATCCTGGTCCACGCCAATATGGGTTCTGTGCATGATTTCAACAATTTCTCTGTCAATATTTCGCGGCAGGACTCCCTGTTTTTTCCAGAGTTCATAGCGCGGCTCTGGTGCTCGTTTGGCAAAAAGAAGTTCACCCTCGGCCTTGCCCCATTCATTGAGGGCCTTCTCTCCCACTTCTACGGCAACTTCATCCATATCCCGATCCAACTGTTTCCCATCGACCTGCACTGTGGTGTCGACCCCCAACCATTGAGCGACCTCCAAGAGCTTTCGGGTATCCTTGATTTTGTATGCATCGGTTTCTTTTCTGGCCGCTGACATAAAAACTTCGGCTACCGAACGCCCGTGATCCGAGTGGGCAGCGGCACCGCCGGCAATCATTCTAATGAAATTACGAGCCGCGATCGTATTTGGCGTTGCGCCGCAAATGCCTTTGCGCGTATCTTCCCCTTCGATCCCTCCTTTGGGAAGCGGTAACCGGCAAGGACCCATGCCGCAGTTTTTACAACAGATCCCCTGCGTTCCGATATTACAAGGTTTCAGTGTTACGGCGCGATCGAAGGCGGTCTCAACCCCTAAATCATGGGCGCGCTGAATCATTTGTTGGCTGGCCGGATCGATGGTCGCTGCTTCAGGATCAGCCAATTTCTTGGCCTTGGTTTCTTTGATTTCCTTTTCTTCCGCCATGTTGTCCTCCTGCAAGTATAAAGGTTATAAGAAAGTATTACCTTCCGTGAGCCGTGGATCTTGTATCGACTGAAATTCATCTGCCCGGAAATAAAGCATGATGTATGCCACCGGGCGGTGGTCTAAATTTTTTAAACAATTACATTGAGTTATTAAGTTTCGAGATGAGAGATGGTTTTTGGAAGAAGAAAAATTTCGAGAAATTTCGAAATCCCAATTCGAAAAATTTCGAAATTAAAAGTGACGGTAAAGAAAAGCAATCGGAAAAGAATCGTTGATACGAATAAACCTGTGAACTTAATTTAACGTGGATGTATTTATTTTACGGTAACAACAGGACATGGCGCATTCAAAACGACATGCTGCGCGGTGGAGCCAAGCAACAATTTTCCAACTTTCGATCGTTTTCGGGCACCTATAATGATTTCATCAATTTTTCTGAGTTCTGCTGTCCGAACTAATTCTTCACCGGGGGAACGCGAACTCACTAAAAGGTGTGTCTCATAGCGGGTATGCTCTCCAATAAACTGATGTCGTATTTCCCTTTCAAGTTCTTCTTCAGCTGCTTGGATGACACTATGATCCAGCGGATGATCGCGTGTTATCGCCTTGACCACCTCAATTTTCGCGCCAAATGCTTTTTCTAACAATTTCCAAATCCCAGCCCGGACGATCCGGAACCATTATCTTTGTTGACATATTACCATTGCGCAGGGGAATACTATCGGAAAATCCAAGCGGATTATGTTGTTGTGTCGACACCGGTCGCAGCCGCTGTTGGCCAGGAGCCTGGCGCTGTCTTCGTCTGCCAGCGGATGATGTGCAGCGGATAGTTCCATCCCGTTTTTCTGATCAGATTCGGGAAAGTGAAACATTTATATATAATTTCTGGTTTATTCAGGTTAATAAGGTTTCAAGAAGATAATTATCCTACAATTCCGTAGCATTGGATTTTTGATGGCAAGAACCATTCTAGGAAATTCAGCTTAGCCATATGTCAGACATATTACAGGTTTTCAAGGTAGGTGATATTTTCACCATTTGGTTGGCTATCTCAGTAATCATCAGGGTGAAACGTCACCTGTTTCGCTCTGGG
>Ga0209536_100005375_pt1 | contig 19929 bp, 18 predicted proteins | sample DeeMarSeWOR28_12_FD_187461 | JGI IMG/M metagenome (GOLD analysis project Ga0209536, IMG submission 187461) | Marine sediment microbial communities from White Oak River estuary, North Carolina - WOR-2-8_12 (SPAdes) (version 2) | ecosystem: Environmental > Aquatic > Marine > Intertidal zone >...
AGTTCGGCGGGGTTGATCATTCGTCCGGTCCGCTTCCTTGGAGCCGGCGAGCTTACCGCAAAAACGGCCGCGCCAGCACGTTCGGAGCGGTTACAATTTGCCGATGGACCTGATTGCCATTGCCGTGCCGTTTTTCCTGCTGGCGTTGCTCGTCGAGCTGGCGGTGGATCGCCGCCGCGGCACCGGGCTGTATCGCGCCAACGACGCGATCAACAGCCTGAGCGCCGGCACGCTGAGCACGACGATCGGCTATTTCACCAAGCTCCTGCCGCTCATCGCGTGGGGGTTCGTGCTCGAGAACTTCGCGCTTATCGACATGCCCCTCGGCTGGTTCGACGCCTCGCCACGCGGCATCGCGCTGTGGGTGACCGCCGCGCTGGCCTGGGACTTCTGCTACTACTGGTTTCACCGCTTCAGCCACGAGATCTCGGTGCTCTGGGCGGCGCATGCCGTGCATCACCAGAGTGAGGACTACAACCTGTCGACGGCGTTGCGGCAGACGAGCACCGGATTCATCTTCGGCTGGATTTTCTACCTGCCGCTGTTCCTGATCGGCTTCCCGCTCGAGGTCCTCGTGACGGTCAACGCGGTCAACCTGATCTACCAGTTCTGGGTGCACACGCAGGTGATCCGCCGCATGGGCGTGCTGGATCGCATCCTGGTCACGCCGTCGAATCACCGCGTACACCATGCCCAGAACGAGCGTTACATCGACAAGAACTACGGCGGCATGCTGATCCTGTGGGATCGCCTGTTCGGCACCTTCGAGGACGAGCGCGACGACGACCCTGTGATCTTCGGGGTGCGCAAGCCGCTGGCCAACTGGAATCCGTTCTGGGCCAACCTGCAGGTCTACGACTACCTGCTGTTCGATGCGCGGCACACGCGCCGCTGGCGCGACAAGCTGGGCATCTGGTTCCGGCGCACGGGCTGGCGGCCGCCGGACGTGGCAAAGCGGTTTCCAAAGCACGCGGTGGACCTTGCGGCGTTCGAGAAGTTCGACCCCGTGATACCCGTCGCCGTGAAGCGTTACGTGCTGGCGCAATTCGGTATCGCGATCGCCGCGACGCTCGCTATAGGTGCCCTGTACGCGGTCTCGGGGGCAATGGCGGCGCTGTTACCGTGCGCCTTGTTGTGGGCGCTCCTGTTTGCGCTCGGCGTTCTCAACGAAGGTCGGCCGTCGGCGGCACGGCAGGAGGTGGCGCGACTGCTGGTTATCGTGCCCGCGGGGATACTCGGTATCGCGGCTGCGGGCCAGCTGCCGGTATCGTCGTCGTGGCTACTGGCCGGGGCCGCGATCTACGTATTCACGTCGCTGGCGGGCCTGTATCGTGCCATGGAAAGTGAGAAGAAAAACTATATAAAACAAGAAATAATGATTGAAAAGTGAAGTGAGTACTGAGGTGTGGGCGTGACAGAATTCAGGCGCAGTAACCTGCAATCGGGAGCCCCGTGGGAGGCCCGGGTGGCTTACTCGCGTGCGGTGCGGGTCGGGCGGTTCATCGCGGTTTCTGGTTCCGCGGCGGTCGACGAGAACGGGGACCTGGTCGGCGAGGGCGATATGTATGCGCAGGCCAGGCAGTGCATCGAGGTGATAGCGGCTGCGCTCGAGAGGGCGGGCGGGCGTCTTTCCGACGTCGTCCGCACGCGAATGTTCGTGACCGATATCGAGCGCTGGGAAGATGTGGGCCGTGCCCACCAGGAGGCATTCGGCGACGTTATGCCCGCAACCTCGATGGTCGAGGTATCACGCCTGATTGACCCCCGGATGCTCGTCGAAATCGAGGCTGACGCGATCATCGGCGACGACTAGGGCCCGTTTACGGGCTCCGATCCGCCACGCGCTTCCACGTCTCTGTACGTCCGAGCATCGGAACGCCGATGTAGCCACGGACTTTCAGCGTGTTCCTGTCCACCCAGGTGATGATGCAGCGATAGGTCTTGCCACTATTGGGGTCGTAGATCGTGCCTCCCTCCCAGCGCCCGTCACCGTCGTAGGAAAAGCCCGCAAACAGTTCGAGGCCGGTGAGAGGACGTTCCCTCAGCGAGGGATCCGGGTTCTTCTCGTCCCGATCGGGCCGGTCGTCGTTTTCATTGGGCGAGCCCTTGATAACCCCGCTGAGACCGTCGCCGTCGAGCGTAACCTCGATCCAGCCGTCGCCGTCGCCGCTCAGCCAGGTGCCTTCGATCGGGGGCAGGTCCGCCGCACTTGCCGTTGATAGCATCATGGTGAGCAAAGTCGCGCAAACAATCCTGCCAATCGCTGGATTCATACAGGGTCCCCGGTATCATGCCTGACTTTGCAATACTAACCGAGCACCCGGGGGCTATGTGTTAAGGCGAAATTTTCTTCGTTCCATCGTCGGTCTTTTCCTGGCGCCACTCGCCGGCCTGCGCTCCGGCAGGGCGGAGACCCGCGAGCCACTGAGATTCGATCACGGGGTCGCGAGTGGGGACCCGCTTGGCGACGGTTTCATCCTCTGGACGCGCGTGAGCGGCGCAGGTGGCGGTTCGCTGCCGGTGCGCTGGCTGGTTGCGAGCGACCCGGACATGAAAAGCGTCGTCAGGCACGGCGTCAGCTGGACCGATGACTGGTCGGATTACACGGTCAAGGTAGACGTGCGCGGCCTGCCGTCGGGATCCACGTTCCATTACCGTTTCGAGGTTGACGGCGCCGTCTCTCCGGTCGGTCGCACCCGCACGCTGCCCGAAAGCGGCGTAGATAGCGCCAGATTTGCCGTCGTCAGCTGCTCGAACCATCCCGCCGGCTACTTCAATGTTTATCGGGATATCGCGTTACAGGACGATCTCGACGCCGTTATTCATCTCGGCGATTACATCTACGAATACGGCATGGGTGAGTACGCGACCGAGCATGCCGAGCGGCTCGGCCGCGTTACCGAGCCTGCCGGCGAGGTGAAGACCCTCGCCGACTATCGGCGCCGCCACGCGCAGTATAAGTCCGACCCCGATTCCGTCGCGATGCACGGTCGGCATCCCCTGATCGCGGTGTGGGACGACCACGAGATCGCGAACGACGCATGGAGAGACGGTGCGCAGAATCACCAGGGCGACGAGGGGCGCTGGGAAAAGCGCCGCGATGCGGCCTTGCGCGCCTGGTTCGAATGGATGCCCGTGCGCGGTGTCCCTGACGGCGCCGACACCCGTATTTTCCGGCGGTTTCGCTATGGCGACCTGATGTCGCTGATCATGCTCGACACGCGCCTCTACGGCCGCGACAGGCAGCCCGATGCCGGGGATTCGGTTACGCCGGAAACGGTGGGAGCCGCCCTGGAAGACCCGGAGCGGCGCATGCTGGGGCATCGCCAGGAAGGCTGGCTGCGGCGCACGCTCGCGGCCGATACCGATACCACCTGGCAGGTTATCGGCCAGCAGGTCATGCTGGCACCGGTTCGCGCGCCGGAGCTCGGCCCCTTGCTGGACCTGGAGCGGCCGTCGATGCTGCCCCGCGAGCAACTGGACCACTACGTCGCCCTGAGCCAGGGCAATCCGCCGATGGTGCTCGATACCTGGAACGGCTATCCGCATGCGCGCGAAGCCCTGCTCAGGGACCTGCAGGAATACGCCCGCAACCCTGTCGTGCTGAGCGGCGACCTGCACACGTCGATGGCCAATGACGTCTATCCGTACGGTGGGGAGCAGCCCGTCACCGTCGAGATCATGCCTCCCGCGGTATCGTCGCCGGGTTTCGACGAATACCTGCCGCTGCGCGAGCCGGGCGCGCTCAGCGAGGCGACCCGGGCTGTCAATCCCGCCGTACGCTACATGGACACGCGGCGGCGCGGCTGGGTGCATCTCGCGGTGACGAGCGAGCAATGCGTCGCCGAGTGGCACCTGGTCGACACCGTGCATTCTCGCGACTTCACGTCCGCGGTCGACGCCCGCTTTGCTGTGTCGGCAGGCGAAATCGGCACCGGCCTGCGTGATGTCCGGGGAGGATGAGGCGGCGCGTTCGACTTTCCGCCGCGGAGGCGCGCCGCGTTGCCTTTGCAGCGCAGGGCCTGCACCGGGACCGACCCGCTTGTGTGCCCGACGCGCGCCACTTCCGGCGTGCGCTGCAGGCGCTGCAGGTGCTGCAGCTCGACTTCGTGAATGTCCTGGTGCCTGCTCACTACCTCGTTATGTGGTCCCGGCTGGGTGCCTACGACCGGCAGCGCTTCGACCGCTTCGTCTACGGCAAGGGCGACTTCACCGAGCAGTGGGCACACGAGGCGTCGATCGTCCCCAGTGATGCCTGGCCGCTGCTGGCACACCGCCGGGCATCCTACGAACCCTCCAGACACAACCCGCTGCACAAGCTTCGCGATCGCAGCCGCTACCTCGACGGCGTACTGGAGCAGGTGCGCAGCGACGGTGCGCTGACGTCGGCGGATCTCCCGCCGTTGCCCGGGCCGAAGCGTAAGCCGGGCGACTGGCATCGGTCGATACCGCGGTGGGCACTCGAGTATCACTTCGCGAGGGGCAGTCTTGCCGTGTCGCACCGGCTGCCCAACTTTCAACGGGTTTACGACCTCCCGGAGCGGATTATCCCGACGCATCAGCTGGCCGGGTCCTGCGACAAGGCGTCGGCGGATCGCGAAATGCTGCGGCGCGCGGCCGAGGCACTCGGCGTCGCCACAATGCGGGACCTGGCCGATTACTTTCGCATGTCGCCGGGGGAGGTCGCCCCACGCGTCGAAGAGCTGGTCGAGGAAGGCGCGCTGTCCGTTGTCGACGTGGAGAACTGGCCAGAGCCGGCCTACCTGTCGACCGCGGCGCGATTGCCCCGGGCCATCGAAGGGGCGTCGCTGCTCTCGCCGTTCGATCCGATCGTCTGGTACCGGCCACGGGCCGAGCGGCTGTTCGATTTTCATTACCGCATCGAGATTTACGTGCCCGCCGAGAAACGCAAATGGGGTTACTACGTGCTGCCTTTCCGGCTTGGCGATCGCATTGTTGCCCGGGTCGACCTAAAGGCGGATCGCAAGGCGGGGCGGCTGCTGGTGCTCGCAGCGTATGAGGAACAGGGTGTCCGCTACGGGGACTGCGCGGATGCGCTCGCGGCCGAGCTACGCTCATTGAGCGAGTGGCTCTGTCTTGACAGTATCCGGGTAACCCGCAACAGTGCGTTCGCTCGCGCCTTGGCGACCGCCGTAAAGAACTGAGTCCAGGAGCCAGTCATGTCTGAAAACAGCGTCATTGATCTGCTGATCGAGCCCAGGACACGCGATCTTGGTGAGTTCACCGTGCGCCGCGCGCTGCCGGACAAGCGCCGCCAGCGGGTCGGGCCGTTCATCTTCTTCGATCACATGGGGCCGGCAGAATTCAAGCCGGGAACGGGAGTCAACGTCCGCGCCCATCCGCACATCGGCCTCGCGACGATCACCTACCTGTTCGAAGGAGAAATGCTGCATCGGGACAGCCTCGGCTACGTGCAGGCGATTCGGCCCGGCGCCGTCAACTGGATGACGGCGGGAAGCGGCATCGTGCACTCGGAGAAGGTAACAGACGAAGTGCTCGAGAGCGGCCAGCGGCTCCACGGCCTCCAGACCTGGGTTGCGTTGCCGACCGGGGCGGAGGAAACCGACCCGACGTTCGAGCATTATCCGGCCGAAGACATTCCCAGCGTCAGGGTCGGCGAAGCAGACGTGCGCGTGGTACTGGGCTCTGCGTTCGGGGTTTCGTCACCGGTTTCGACACAGAGTCGGACGCTGTACGTCGAAGTCCTTATGGGCCCCGGGCAGTCGGTCGACATTCCCGAGGCTGAGGAGCTGGCAGTCTACGTCGTGGAAGGCACTGTTGCCGTCAACAACGAGTTCGTCGATGCCGGGGTGCTCGCCATTCTGCACGGTGGTGCGCGCGGTACCGTGACCGCGGAGTCGGCGGCCAGGATCATGTTCGCTGGCGGTGATGCGCTCGACGGCGAACGCTACATCTGGTGGAACTTCGTCAGCAGTTCGCGCGAGCGCATCGAACGGGCAAGGAAGGACTGGCGCGAGCAGCGTTTCGACCCCGTGCCCGGCGAGACGGATTTCATCCCGCTGCCCGAGCGCTGATCCTTCGCGCGGCCTACTCCTTGCCCCGCTGCCCGTGGTGGCGGCCGCCGTGCCTCTCGCGTATAGCCGCGCGCTCTTCCGGGCTCAGCGAATCCCACATCGCACGCCGTTCTTCGCGATGCGCACGCATGGCCTCACGTTTCGCCTGCTTTTCTTCATCCGACATGGCATTCCACCGTGCCCGGTACTCTTCACGGCGTGCCATGCGTTCCGCGTGCATGGCGGCGCGCTCTTCATCGCTCATCGCGTCGCGTTCGGCACGCCATTGTTCGCGCTTCGCCAGGCGTTCCTGCTCGGATAAGCTGTCCATGTAAGCGCGTTTTTCCTCCGCGCTCATGTTGTGAAACTCGGTCAATGACTGCGCCTGTATCGCTAACGGTAGTGTCAGCGCGCCAACAGCGAGCATCGCGACGAGGATCCGCTTCGAAGTTGCCTGCCTCATGGGAGGTTCTCCTTGGATTGAGAAGATTCGGTGTACTTTTTTTCAACGCGTCACGGGGTCATTGGTTGACCCGTTGCCCGGCCCCGGTCGCGGTTCGCCCTGCCAGGTTTGTCCTGGGCACCGGATTGTGTGTATTTTGCGTGAGTTCGATGCGAAGGAAGCGGTTATCGATGTCGAGGATTGTCGGCACACTGGCATTGTTATCCCTGGCGCTGGCGGGCTGCGCGGGTTCGTCGGCGCCCCGGCTGACGCCGGTCGGTGACGCGATCCCCGGCGGTGTGAGCCTTGCGGGCCGCTGGCAGCTGCGTGCAGGGGGCGATGACTCGGAACGGCGTATCCGTGAAGCGGAACAGAGGACCGGTAGCGGGCTGGAGGACGCGGTGGCTCCCCCGAGACGCGATTACAGTCGCGGCCGCCGCGGTGCCGATGGTCCGTCGGTCTACGTGTTTCTGCGGACTGGCAATAAGCTCAGAGTCACCCAGACGCCATACGGGCTGTTCATCAGTTTCGATCGCTCCGTCGTCGAGGAGTACCGGTTCCGCGAACATCGCCTCGTCAACGTGGGGCCGATCGAGGCGGATCGCGTGTCCGGCTGGGTGGACGGTCGGTACCTCATCCAGACGCTGGACAGCGAGGGTGCGTTGCTCGAAGAGAGCTACGCGCTCGAGGAGGGTGGCAAGGTCATGGTCAGGACCTTATCGATCGTTCATGACGACGAGGAAGTCCTGTCGTTACGGCAGCTGTACGATCGCCTGGAGTGATCTCAGGTCGTCAGCGCCGTATAGGTCTGCATTTCCGCACGCATTCTCAGCTTGCCCTTACGATGCTGCTCGATGACCACGGGCAGGAAGCCGAGTTCCTCGACGCACCACAGGGTCGTGATACGCGACGAATTCTCAGCCTGGTGCTGGATGCCCACCGCGGTGAACTTGCCAGCGGGCGTGCTGATCCTGCGGATGCCGACGTTGCGAACGAGGAGGGTTTTGAACTCATCGATATCGAACAGGACATAGCGCTCGTTCGGCTCCCCGTTCAGCAGGTCGTGCATAAGCTGGTACTGGATGGCTACGCGGTCGTGGACGACATCGTCGAACGCGATTGCAACGTCTTCGTCATTGACCGTGCCCGACAATTCACTGGCCGACCAGTCGAATGTTACCTCGGCGCGGGTCTCATCACTCGACAGCGAATCTTCGGATCGATACCAGCTGGCCCTTACACCGTCGGCCTTTGCCGTGAACCGAGACTGTTCGCTGATCTTTCCGTCTTTCAGTACGCCTGCCAGTCCCTGCGGCTCGATGACGTGGTTGGCCTCGTAGCCGTCTGCCACGGGGCGCAATTCCGTTGTCAGCCGACCGCTCAATACGCTGATCTTGACCTTGTATTCCGCTGAGTAGGGTGTCAGCGCCGTTTCGGCCACGGCGGGCGCTGCCGTTATCAATGCCAGGCACGCGAGGGCGAGATGCAGTAGTCGTCGTCCGATCGGTATGATTTTCAAGTGCCGCTTCCCTTGTCGCTGTCCAATGCTTGCTCGCATTGTTCCATAAGGGACATGACTCTACGCTGAACGTTCAACCGGTGGGGCTCGATTTCATCGAGTTTCACGTCCCGAGATACCAGGTACGGTTCGCCTACGGCAACGACCACGCGGGCAAACGGCTTCGGGATCATGAAGTCGTCCCAGCGTTTGAGGTACCAGGCGCGGTCGGCCGCGCAGGCGATAGGTACGATCGGAACACCGGCGATTCGAGCCATGAGTACCGTGCCGGATTTGAATTCGTACTTGGGGCCTCTCGGACCATCAGCGGTCGTGACGATGGAGTAGCCGTCCCTTAGCATTCGCTGCTGATCGCGAAGCGCCAGTGCGCCGCTCTGGTTGGCGGAGCCCCGTATGACTTCCGCGCCCCATGAGCGGGCGATCCGCTCCGGGACTTCGCCGTCGACTGAGCCGGAAATGAGAAAACACAACTTGTAGCCGCGGCGCAGCCAGCTGCGCATGTACGCTGAACAGATCACGTGATGCTGATGCCAGTAGGAGGGCGCAGATACGGTATTGCCATCGAGAAGTGCGGCCGCGTGCTCTGCGCCGATTATGGGCTGGTACCGGTAACTCTTGAGCAATGCCCAGTTGATCAGCCGCAGCAACGGCAATCCGAGAAAGTAATAGAGGCGCCTCGAGAACGTCATACGACGCATCGACGCGCTGCTGCGGCGCGACTCGACGGAATCGAAATCGACTGGTTTCTGATCGCTCAATGGAGTTTTCCGATGGAATGCATGGGCAGTTTGCAGTATCGGTCAAGCGCCGGTCAATGTAGAATGCGCGTGCTTTCCGACAGGCCGGAGGCCTCCCCCCGCCCAATGAATCATGCCCCTACAGCCGTTCGCAGACCGCCGGGACCGTCAGGGCAGGTCCACCTTGGTATCGACCCGGAAACGCTCGGCACCTTGCTGAAGGTTCGCGACGAATACGGCGATATCGTGAGCATGACTCGGCGCAATGGGCGCCTCGCATTCTTCATCAACGACCCGGCCGAAGTCCGGCGCATCCTGGTTCGCAGGCACGGCCGCTATGTCAAGGGACCGGGGTTCGAGCGCGTAAAGATGCTGCTGGGTAACGGACTGATCGTCAGCGACGGCGACGTATGGCGACGCTCGCGAACGATGATCCAGCCTGCGTTCAGCCGGCAGAACGTGCATCGCCTTATCAAGGTAATGGTCCAGTGCTGCGACAACAGGGCCGTGAAATGGGCGGCAGCGGCGCAGAAAGGGGAGGCGGTCAATATCACCGCGGAAACCAGCGACTTTGCGCTCGAACTCATACTCGTCAGCATCTTTGGAGACGATTACGAGTCAAAGCTGCTGTCAGAGGGCGAGAACCCGTTTGCGTTTCTCGCCAGTGACTCGACACGTGACCTGAGTGTCGTCATGAAAGCGCGTAACCTCAGGCGATTGCTGCTGGAGATCATCGAGTCCCGGCGCGATGCCGGAAACTTGGAAACCTTCGACTTCCTGTCCATGTACATGCATGCCACCGATAAGCAGGGTGTGGCGTTTTCCGACGATGAGTTGCTCGACGAACTGATAACCCTGATCGTTGCGGGATTCGAAACGTCCGCCAATACGCTTAACTGGGTGTGGTACCTGCTCGCGGGACATTCGGATGTCGAGGAAAAAGTAATCGCGGAAAGCCGCAAGCTGATTCCAGGCGTGTCGGCGGTGAGTGCGGAGACGCTCGCTGACATGGTGTATACGCAACAGGTACTCGAGGAGACCCTGCGGCTTTACCCGCCCGTATGGCTGTTTACACGACGCTCCCGCGAGGACGATGAACTCGACGATTTTGATGTGCCTGAAGATACCGACATTTACCTGTCGCCATTCATCCTGCATCGAACGGCGGAATTCTGGCCCGAACCGGAACGCTTCGATCCCGATCGATTCGCCGACGACACGTCTGCGAAGAAGGAGCGGCCATACTTCCCATTTTCCCTCGGTCCACGGCGCTGCCTCGGCGAGTATTTCTCGTTCCTCGAGATGAAAGTGCACCTCGGTCTTTTGCTGCCGAGATTTCGTATGATGCGTGTGGACAACGAGGATCCGGGACTCGAACTTGCCGTGAATCTGCGTTCGGCGTCCGACATCAGTCTGCAACCGGTAGTTAGGACCGCATGAAACTCTACGCAACACTGACGGAACTGCTCGACGAAGCGCGGGGCAAAGACCGCGAAATACGTTTCATCGATGGAGAGAATGACGAGACCGTCATCCGATTCTCTGAATTATGGGACCGCGCGCTGGCACTGCTCGGGGCACTGCAGGCCCGCGGCATGGGGCCGGGAGACGAGCTCGTCGTCTTCAGCAGGTCGAACCTGAGTTTCGTGGTTGCATACTGGGCCGCGATGCTTGGTGGAATCGTGCCGGTCCCGGTGGCGGTGGGCATCAGCGACGAGCACCGCTTCAAGCTATTCAGGATCCTGAGTCAGCTGCGGCGGGGCACGCTGTTTACGGAGATGGACCTGTTGCAGCGGCTGCTCGATTTCTCGAAGTCACAGGGAGTCGACGATATCACCGCGATTCTCGAGTCGCGGACGGTGTTGATGAACGATGTGACGCCGGGTGAAAGCGGTGTCGTTCACAATGCGTCTCCCGACGACCTCGCATTCATACAGTATTCGTCCGGTTCGACCAGTGACCCGAAAGGCGTTTGCCTGACGCATGCCAACCTGTGCGTCAACATCCGTGCGATCGTGGAGGATACTCACTGGACGGAAGACGACCGCAGCCTGAGCTGGATGCCGCTTACTCACGACATGGGTCTTATCGGCTATCACCTGAGCGTGCTGGCCGCGGGCATGAGCCATGCCGTCATGGATACCAACGTGTTCGTCCGGCGACCGTTGCTGTGGATGCTCAAGGCATCGGAGCTGCAGTCGACTCAGCTTTGCTCGCCGAATTTCGGTTACAAACACTTCCTGAAACTGTTCGAGCGCAAGGGCCTGCCGGACGGTACCGACCTCTCCCAAGTGAAGCTGATCCTCAATGGTGCGGAACCGATCTCGTACGAGCTCTGCGAGGAATTCCTCGACGCGCTCGAACCCCACGGGCTGGCACGCACCACCATGTTTCCCGTTTACGGTCTCGCGGAGGCAACCGTCGGTGTGACCATGGGGATGCCCGGCGACCTGTATTCGCGTGTCCTAATGCACCGCCACAGCCTGCGTATCGGCGAACCGTACGAGGTTGCTCAGCCTGGCGATGCCGATGCAGTGAGTTTCGTCAGGGTAGGCAAGCCCATTCGTGATTGCGAGATGCGCCTGACCGATGATGCGGACCAGGTGCTCGAGCCAGGCCGGGTCGGCAATATCCAGCTGCGCGGCGCGAGCGTAACGGAGCGAATCTACGGCGACGAAGAAGCGACCGCAGCCCTGTTCACGGCAGACGGCTGGCTGCGCACCGGCGATTGCGGCGTGATCGTCGATGGCGAGCTCGTCATCACCGGACGCCAGAAAGACATCATCATCGTCAATGGCCAGAACTATTACCCGCACGACATCGAGGAGATCGTCGCCCAGATCGACGGTCTCGACCTCGGCAAGGTCGTGGTCGCAGGCGCGACGCCATCGCGCGGCCAGACCGAGGAGCTGCTGGTGTTCGTCCTCTACCGCCAGGACCCCGAGTCTTTTATCCCTCTCACCGAGCAGATAAGGAGCGTCATCGGCGAGCATGCGGGGCTCGAGGTCGATCACGTGCTCCCCGTGCCGAAAATCCCGAAGACCACGAGCGGCAAGGTGCAGAGAGTTCATCTGCTCAACGCGTATCTCGACGGCGAATATGACGACGTGATTGCGCGGCTCACGCCGCAAGGGCAGGCGGCCGAAGGTTTCGACGACGATCCGCTGGTCGCGGAACTCGAAGCGATCTGCCGCGAGTTTTCGAAGGATCGCAAGATCGGTCCGGACGACAATCTGTTCGAGGTCGGTGTAAGCTCACTCACACTGACGGATATCGTCCTCGCTATTGATGAAAAATACCCGGGCAAGCTCGATATCAGCGATTTGTTCGATTACCCGACCCTGCGCGACATCGCCGAATTCATGAGGCGCTGAGAAGCCGCCCGCACACGGATCCAGACTATGACCTATTCACGTATCGCCGGTACCGGTAGCTATCTGCCCGAGAAGGTCGTGACGAATCACGACCTCGAGAAGATGATGGATACGACGGACGAGTGGATACAGGAGCGCACCGGTATCAAGCGGCGGCACCTGGCCGCCGACGGTGAGGCGACATCCGATCTCGCGCTTGCCGCCGCCGGGCAAGCGCTCGATATGGCCGGGCTTACGGCGGAAGATATCGACCTGATCATTATTGCGACGACGACCCCGGACAAGGTCTTCCCGGGAACGGCCTGCATCGTGCAGCGGCGCCTCGGCATCGGCGGCTGCGGAGCATTCGATATCCAGGCGGCGTGCAGTGGCTTCGTCTACGGCCTGGATCTCGCGGACCGCTACATCCGAACCGGCGCCGGCAAGAACGTGCTCGTCATCGGCGCGGAGACGCTGTCGCGCCTGACGAACTGGGAAGATCGCACGACGGCAGTCCTGTTCGGTGACGGCGCGGGCGCCGTGATCCTGCAGGAGGCCGACGAGCCCGGCATCATCTCGACGCACATTCATGCGGATGGCCAGTACGAGGACCTGTTGCAGGTGCCGCAGGGTGTCTCGAACGGCTATGACGTTACCCGCGCGGGCGAAGCTTTCATCCAGATGAACGGCAACGCGGTATTCCGCCGCGCCGTCGCGACGCTGGACTCGATCGCAAGGGAAACGCTCGATAAGAACAACATCGACAAGCATGACCTCGACTGGTTCGTTCCGCACCAGGCGAACATGCGGATCATTACCGCGGCCGCGAAGAAGCTCGAAATGCCCATGGAACGCGTAATCGTGACCGTGGACGAGCATGCGAACACGTCGGCGGCCTCGATTCCGCTGGCACTCGACGTCGCCGTTCGTGACGGTCGCATCAAGCGCGGCGAACTGCTGTTGTTCGAGGCGTTCGGCGCCGGGTTTACCTGGGGTTCCGCGCTGCTGCGATTCTGACCGTAGGGGCGCGCGGATGCTGACACGCTGCTTCGCGAGTATCGCCGCACTGCTTATCGTAGCGGGCGCTGCGCGCGCAGAGCCGCCAGTGCCCGACGACCTGCGCCGGGCGGTTGGGGACAACATCGATCACGCGGTGGCGCTCTACCGCGAGTTTCTCGCCCTGCCGAATGACGCCCTCAAACCGGACGATATCGAGGTTCTCGTGACATGGATGGAGGCAGCGTTTGCCGAGCGTGGCTTCCGGACGCAACGGATACCGACCGCCGGCAACCCGGCGCTGTTCGCCGAACGCCGCCGGGATTCGGCCAGCCGCACCGTGCTCGTTTATCTGCAGGCCGATGGCCAGCCCGTCGATCCATCGGCCTGGGCGCAGGCGAACCCTTTCATTCCCGTTCTTAAGCAAAGAGACGAACAGGGCAACTGGCAGCAGCTGCCCTGGCAGTCCATGGACGAGGGATTCGATCCCGACTGGCGGGTGTTTGCGCGCTCGGCCTCGGACTCCAAGGGGCCGATGGCGCAGTTTCTTTTAGCGGTCGAACTGCTCGACGAGCTCGACGCGGCGCCGCCGTACAACCTCAAGGTGATCGTCGATACCGAGGAAGAGCTCGGGTCGCCGAATCTCGCACCGGCAATCCGGGAGCACCGCGAGCTGCTCGCATCCGACCTGCTGCTTATCTTCGACGGCCCGCCGCATGCGTCGAATCGCCCGACCGTGACCTTCGGCGCGCGCGGCATCATGACCGCGACGCTCGTTGCCTACGGGCCGCTGGTTGCGCAGCACAGCGGGCATTACGGCAACTTCGTGCCGAACCCGGCATTCGATCTCGCGCGTATCCTCGCGCTGCTCAAAGACCGGGACGGCATTGTCCAGGTCCCCGGCTTCTACGATGGTGTGACCCTGTCGGAGGAGGACAAGGCAATTCTGTCGCGGGTGCCGGACGACGAGGAAAAGATCCTCGCCGACATGGGTCTCTCTCGCGCCGACTCTGTTGCACCGACCCTGCAGGAAGCGATCCAGTATCCGTCCCTGAACGTCCGCGGCGTCTCGGCCGCCTGGGTCGGCGAGCAGGCACGAACCATCATTCCGCCGACGGCGACGGCGGAACTCGACATACGTCTCGTGAAGGAATCCGACCCGGAGCGGCTCATCGGCTTGCTGCGCGAGTACATTGAAGCAATGGGTTATACGGTTCTGGATCATGCGCCGACCGACGAGGATCGCCGCCAGCATCATCGTATCGTCAGCCTGGACTACGAGGTCAGTTACGGCGCTTTTCGCTCCGACATGGATTCCCCGGCCGGGCGAATGGCGAGGGCAGGGCTGCAGTCTCTGTACGGGGAGGAGCCGATACTCATCCGGACCATGGGAGGATCGATACCGATAGCGCCGATCATCGACGCCCTGGGCATTCCTGCCGCCATCGTGCCGACCGTCAATATCGACAACAACCAGCACAGCCCGAACGAGAATCTCAGGCTCGGCAATTTCTTCGAGGGCATCGTCATGCTGATGGCGGTGCTCGGTGAGGCGCCGCGGTAACGGCCTTATCGTTGCGAGTTGCAGTAATTCGACATAACGCCGGAATTAAGTATTTCCGGGCAAAATTTGTGTGACCCGGTTCACACTTCGGGCTCAAAGCGGCCTCTATACTGACTTTCAAGAACTGTCGCTATTTACAGACAGTACTCGACGGAAGACCGAAATGGACTGGGATCTCAAAGACGAGCCGTTATCAGAATCGAATGTCTCTCTGCGTCTCGCGGAGATTCAGAAGCGTTGCTCAGACCTGTTGACCGAGCCTGAGGGCCTGGACGGCCTGACGCTCGAGGGTGACGAGACCGCGCCGGGCGACCACAACGGCTTCAATCCGTACAACCACGGTTAGAGGCGCCGCCCGCGCCCGCGGCTGTTTCGTGCAGGGCACGGAGTAGTCGTAATCGCCAGATCCACACCACGATTACCAGGATCGCAGCTATCGGCAGCGCGTTCAGCGTTTGCTGCAGCACGATAAAGTCATACAAACCGTGCAGGCCCGCGGCGAGCAGGAAGCCGCCTAACACACCCCGAGCCAGCGACTCACCCCTGAGGTGAGCGCAGCCGATGGTGTAGCCCCAGATAGACGCAAACAGCATGTGGACCACCGGTCCGGCAAATCCGCGTGCAGCGGCCTCTGCAGGCGTGAGGTAGTCGAGATACATGACGTTCTCGACAGCCGCGTAGCCGAGGGCCACGAAGGACGCATAGATGATGCCGTCTATAGGTTCGTCCATCTCGGGGAGCCGCAGGACGAGGATCAGGAACGGCAGCATCTTGGCGAGTTCCTCGACCGGGCCGATTGCGAGCATCGAATACGCGAACAGCCCCAGCGTATTGCCGTCCGCCAGGGCCAGGGCGTCGTAGCGGAGCGATGCCCAGCCGAGCGCGATGTAGAGGCCCCGGGATATGGCGGCCGATAACAGCCCGAGGCCGAACGCGAGCAACAGGTGACCGATCGGTTCGGGCAGGTGCCGGTCCTTGTGGTAATGGTAGAAACCCCAAAAGAGGATCGGCAACAGCACCGGCAATAGCAGGAGCGCTTGAGACATGGGGCCATTATCCGGCGCGCCGACCAGCGCTTCCCTCACGCTGTTCACAGATTCGCCAGGGTATGCCGGCGAAAAAGTGTGCTGCTATCATAGAGGCCGCCGATCCGGCAGCTACCCGAGGACCAACCGATGGCCATCGAATTCACTTTGAACGGCGAACCCCAGTCGCACGATGTCGATCCGCAGATGCCATTGCTCTGGGTCATACGTGACATCGCCGGCCTGACCGGCACGAAGTACGGTTGTGGCAAGGCACTTTGCGGTTCCTGCACGGTGCACGTGGACGGGAACCCGGTGCGATCCTGTGCGTTTCCGGTGTCCGCTGCTGCCGGGATGTCGGTCACGACGATCGAAGGCCTGTCTCCGGGCGGAGACCACCCGGTGCAGAAGGCGTGGCGCGAACTCAATGTGCCACAGTGCGGGTACTGCCAGTCCGGGCAGATAATGACCGCGGTCGCATTGCTGGAGCGCAATCCCAAGCCTACGGACGAGGAAATCGCCACGGCGATGAGCGGCAACATCTGCCGCTGCGGTACCTACACCCGCATTCGCAAAGCCATTCACCGCGCCGCAGGAGGTGAGTCATGAACGGCCTGGAGAAACTGAGCCGCCGTGAATTCCTGCACAAGACCGGTATAGCGAGTGGCGGTCTCGTTTTCGCAATGACGGTCGGAACTTCTCGCGGCGCAATGGGCGCCGTTGCGAGTAGCGTCGCGCCGAACGTCTACGTGAACATCCGCGATGATGACATCGTCGAGATCTATTGCCACCGCTCCGAGATGGGGCAGGGTATCCGGACCTCGTTGCCGCAGGTGATTGCGGACGAACTCGAAGCGGACTGGGACCGTATCGAATTGCTGCAGGCGCTCGGCGATCCGAAGTACGGGGACCAGAATACCGACGGTTCGACCAGCATCCGCAAGCACTTCGACCTGCTCAGGACGGCCGGCGCAACTGCGCGCGAAATGTTGATCGCGGCCGCGGCGATGGAGTGGGGCGTGCCGGCCGCGGAACTCGTGGCACGCGACCACGCGGTCCATCACAAGGCGAGTGGTCGATCTGCGGCTTATGGTGATCTCGTCGCGTCGGCAGCGGAACTGGAGGTGCCCGCGGACGTCACGTTCAAGGACCCGGCCGACTACCGCTACATCGGCAAGTCGATGGACCTGGTCGATGGCGTCGCGATGACGACGGGTACGGGAATGTACGGGACCGACACGGTGCTGCCCGGAATGCTGTACGCCTCTATCGAGCGCTGTCCGGTCTTTGGCGGCACGGTGAAGTCGATGGATGACGCGAAGGCGCTGAAGGTTGCCGGCGTGAAACAGGTCATCAAGATGCCCGAGGTGACTTCGCCGCCCGGCTACAACCCGCTCGGCGGTGTTGCCGTGCTCGCGAGCAACACCTGGTCGGCCGAGCAGGGGCGCAAAGCGCTCGCGGTCGAGTGGGATACGGGCCTGAATGCCGAATACGATTCGGCAGGTTACAGGGAGCAGCTCGTCGAGACCTCGCACAAGGTCGGCACGACGGTTATGAACCGTGGTGACGTGAACGCCGCGTTCGAGACGGCGGGCAGGGTGATCGAGGCGGATTACTACGCGCCGCACCTGTCGCATGCGCCGATGGAGCCGCCGGCGGCCACGGCGATGATGCACGAAGACGGCAGCGTCGAGATCTGGGCAGCCAGCCAGGACCCGCAGTCGGTGCAGGGCACGGTCGCCAACCTGCTCGGGATCGACAAGTCTCAGGTCAAAGTGAACGTGACCCTCCTCGGCGGCGCCTTCGGCCGCAAGTCAAAAGCGGATTTCTCGGCCGAGGCAGCGTGGCTCGCAAAGACGACCGGCAAGCCGGTGAAAGTATCGTGGTCGCGAGAGGACGATATCCGCCACGGCTACTATCACTCGGTCAGCGCGCAATATCTGAAGGGTGCGCTCGACGATGAGGGCACCACGACGGCATGGCTGCATCGCAGCGTGTTCCCGTCCATCGGCTCTACGTTCAGCGCAGAAGCCACGGGGCCCGGTATTTTCGAGCTCGGTCTCGGCATGATCGACAATCCTTTCGCGGTTCCGAACATGCGCCTCGAATCGGGCGATGCGAAAGCGCACGTGCGCATCGGCTGGTTGCGTTCCGTCTGCAACATCTACCACGCCTTCGCGGTCTGCAGCTTCGCCGACGAGCTCGCGCACGCGGCGGGGGCGGATCCGCGAGACTACCTGTTACGCCTCGCGGGACCGTCGAGGAAGGTGAATCCGGCAGACGACGGTGCCGAGTATTCCAACTACGGGCAGTCGCTGGACGTGCATCCGATCGATACCGCGCGCTACAAGGCGGTGGTCGAGAAAGTGTCCGCGATGGCTGGCTGGGGCAGGGAGCTGCCGGACGGCCATGGGCTCGGCATCTCCGTCCATCGCTCGTTCCTGAGCACGGTCGGTGCGGTGGCCGAAGTACGGGTCGATGACGAAGGCAAGGTGCACGTCGAGGAGCTCTGGATAGCTATCGATGCCGGGCTGGTCGTGAATCCCGACAGGGTCGTCGCGCAGATGGAGGGTGCCGGCATCTTCGGCATGAGCCTCGCGCTGCACGGTGAGATCACGGCAAAGGACGGCGTGATCGAGCAGGGTAACTACGACACCTACCCGGTCATTCGCATGCACGAAGTGCCGAAAGCGATCAACGTTCACATCATGGATGTCGACGCCCCGCCGGGCGGAGTTGGCGAGCCCGGTGTGCCGCCGGTCGCGCCCGCTATCGTCAATGCGTACTTCGCGGCGACGGGCAAGCGTGTGCGTGAGTTGCCGTTGAAAAAGGCCGGAGTTGTCTAGCCGTTTTTGGCGACCAGTTCGGAGACACGCGCGCCCAGCCAGCGCATCGATTCCTCTGTGCGTTCGGTCCACGGATGGCCATAGCTCAGCCTGAGGAAATTCGTGTAACAGCTACAGGGCGAGAAGATATGCCCGGGCGTGATGCTGATACCGGCCTCGATGGCTTCGTCGAACAGGGCCTCGGCATCCACGTTGCCGGGCAGTTCGAGCCACAGTACCGCGCCTCCAACCGGCTTGGACGTCCGCGTGTCCGGCGGGAAGTGCTCGGCGACCAGTGCGGCCATGCGTTCCGCGTTCTGTTTTAGCACCGGCCGCAGCGCCTTGAGGTGCCGGGTGTAGTCTCCCGTGGCGAGGAAGTCTGCAAGCGTGAGCTGCTGCAGCAGGCCCGACGTGCACGAAAACGCTCTCTTCAGGCGGGTGATCCTGTCGATATAGGTATCCGTGACGATCCAGCCGATGCGGTAGCCGGGTGCAGCTGTTTTCGAAAACGAGCCGCAGGTGATGATGCGCGAACTGTCGCCCAGGAACTGGGCGGGTATCGGCCGGGCGCCGTCGAAGCGAAGGTCGCCGTAGACATCGTCCTCGATGAGGATGGTGTCGTAGCGTTCGAGTAGCTCTACCAGCCGCCGGCGCTCATGTTCCGGCATGGTTACGCCCAGCGGGTTCGAGAGAGTGGTCGAGAACATGCACGCTTTCACGTCGTGAGTCTGTAGAGTGCGCTCGAGTTCGGAAATCGTGACGCCTTCCTCGGGGCAGGTTTCGATCTCGATTGCCAGCATGCCGAGGCTGTCGATGAGTTCCAGCAGCCCATGGTAAGTCGGGGTCTCGACCGCAATGACGTCACCTTCCGATGCAACCGCCTTCAGCGCGAGCAACAGGGCTTCCTGGCCTCCATTGGTGATGCCGATGTGCTCGGGGTCAACCTGCACGCCGGTCGTGTCCAGGTAGTGATAGGCGATCTGGCGCCGGAGCGCCGGTTCTCCGAGTGTCGGGGCATAACCGATGCTGCGGTCCTCGGCACGCGCCATGACCCGTTTCATGGCGCGGTGCAGCGCCTTGGCCGCGGGCTTTGCCATCGTCGGATTGGCGATGCCAAGGGGGACCAGTTGCGGGTCGTTGATGCCGTTGTAGACGCGCTCCATCAGCGTGCGGCATACGAGGGGCCCGGGATCGCCCTCGAAGGACGGCGTGGGCCGGACGATCGCGTTCGCGGGAACGTGGCGGACGTAAAAGCCGGACTGCGGTCTGGATTGCACGCGCCGCTGACGTTCCAGCTCGATATAGGCCTGCCGGACGGTCGGGATGCTGACGCCCGCCGCCTGGCTCATCTTGCGCAGGGACGGCAGGCGATCGCCCGGTCGCAGAGTCCCCGACTCGATATTTTCGTTAATCAGGTCAATGACCTGGCGATA
>Ga0209536_100005376_pt1 | contig 19928 bp, 15 predicted proteins | sample DeeMarSeWOR28_12_FD_187461 | JGI IMG/M metagenome (GOLD analysis project Ga0209536, IMG submission 187461) | Marine sediment microbial communities from White Oak River estuary, North Carolina - WOR-2-8_12 (SPAdes) (version 2) | ecosystem: Environmental > Aquatic > Marine > Intertidal zone >...
GCCAGCTCTTCGTAGCAGGGGGGGGTAAACAACACAGGTCGCACCAACCCGACTTTCCAGCCCTTCACCTCCCGATAATAATCCACCACATCCTTGACCACCCCGGCCGCAGATCCCATGATCATAATGACCATATCCGCATCTTCGGTGCGGTAACACTCCACCACCTTGTGGTTGGTGTCCAAAATCGTGTTCATGGTGTCCATCGCTGCAACGAAGCACCTTTTGAAAAACCGGTAGGCAAGATCCTGTGCCACCTGCCCTTCCATGGTGAGATCTGTGTCAGTGAAAGTACCGGCCAGGGTCCTCTGTTCGAAGTCGGGCTGATAGAGTCGGTTGGCAGGTCCGACAAAGTACTTTAGAAAAGCGTCAGAGAGTAATTTGATGTTTTCCAGAGCGTGGCTTTTGATAAAACCATCGCCAATGATCATACTGGGAAGCATAACCTGTCTGATCTCTGATACTTTGAAGGCCGCCGCCGTGAGATCGTGCAGTTCTTGATTGTCGCTGCACACCAATTGAGCCCAGCCCGCATTTCGCACCCCGTAGAAATCGGTGTGGCCGCAGTGAATGCTCAATGATCCCTTGTTAACCTCCCGCGCCATAACTGTCATGACAACCGGCAGACGCTTGCCTGCCACCGAGAAAAGATTTTTCGTCTTGAGAACCAGCCCCTGGGACGACGTATTGTCCGCATAACGACCCCCCTGTGAGGCCATGGCCTCCACCGCCGCAATGGCTGAAAGCTCATCGCTGGGCTGGAAATACATCAGCCCCTGGCCAAAGAGATTCTTCTTTCCGTCGGCAGCAGCTTTGGCAAAGTCCTCTGCGATGGCAGTGGAAGGCGTTATGGGATAGCCGCAGAGCCCGTCTACGACTCGCTCCAAGACGGAGAGCGCCGCATGGTTACCGTCCAACAGAACTTCTTGACGGCTGCGCATTCCCTTCAACTCTTCTAGCGGAATGGAGGAGACGTCAAAGTCAAACATCTTCCTAACATCGAATCTGTCCCACTCGGCCTGCCAGTTAAATTGCGGTTTTCTTACTTTCTCTTGTTTGATCCTGTAAAAAGGCAGCTCTTTCTCCAACTCATGAATATCTATTCTGTCCATTCTCTGCTCCATGGTACGATTCTCCTAACGCGTTAGAATTTGAAGTCTTCAGCAGCCCCTTGATGTGGCCTGTAAACACCAACCATAGGGAGCGAGGCCCAGGACACCGTGTAATATCAAGTCATTACACTTATCCTACATCTGGCTTCGCCGTCACCACTCTGCCCTGCCATCAGATCAATAGGTCCAGACAAAGTAGAAAACGTAAACCGCAGGGCTGAGGGCGTAAGGCAAAAATAGCAGTGCATAAGAAAAGCTATCTGTTTCCTTGAGCCTTGAGCTTATGCCTCAACTGATGACCATGAGTGCCAGTGAAGCGAAATGACCTCATATTCCCTTGGACCCTATGCATTGCACCGTGCACCTCAATGCTCCAGGGTCTACTTCTCCACCTGCGCAGATCAAGATTGCTGCGCTCTTGCTCGATGCTTAAGCAGGATAAAAAGGATTAGCCCTCTCAGATGGGGGGGGGTAGCAGAGGGATCTGTATCTTCAGAAAACACCCTTGGTAAGGGAGGCACAGATTTTAGTCTATGAGCTACCGATTGTCAATATGGTCTAAACAGTTATGGAGAGACTCCAGGCAGCATCATCTGGAAATTCCGGATGACACGAGCTTAAGTTTCCAATTCACAAATGAGGAATTTGCTTCGTCCCGTTCCAGGACTCGGTCCCATCCCCGCGGAGCAGATTCCCAGTTTCCGCAAGGTCGAGGAAATCAAGGGATTGGGCGGAACCGTATTATACATAGCGCATTGATTTATGCACCTATCTTTCGATACCGTCTCCATCCGTGGGGGTGGGCTTTATGCCCACCGGCCCTGGCAGATGTCCAGGTTTCGACCGTGGATAAACCCCGCCCCTACGCAAAAGAGGAGGAGGATGCTGCAGCAATTCTTGCGCCTTGTATAACGCAGGCCGCGCAAGAATTCCGCAGATTGATCCGCCTGAGGCGGAGAAAAGGGTTACTTATGGATGGAAACTAGCTAGGGAAGGGTTCGAAGGAATCGAGTCACCGTGTCGTGGAAGGGTTGGGCGCATTCAAGATAAATGAGATGACCACTGCTGTTGAATTGCTTTAGCTCGGCTCCAGTAATGCGGTTCGCCAGGATGCGGCCGTTTTCCGGCGGTACCAGCAGATCGCAATCGGCTGTGAGGATCAGGGTCTTAACCTGAATCCTGCCGATACGATCAGAGGTGTCAAAACCGCGGATCGCCCCGAGCTGTCGCTGCAAGGCGTAATGTGGTTGGAAGGGAGCCCTCAGTTGCCGTTCTTTGTAGCGCATCAATGAATCCGGAGCACCTTGCAGAAATTCAGGAGTGACCAAAAGGGCAAGGTTCTTGTCAATGACCTCTTGGGGTGAAAGACCCCTGTTATCGGCAAATCGCTGGATCGCTTCCGGGGTGGGTGGAATGCGCTTGCTGCCGCCGCAATGTGTACATCCCAGCACCAAACCTGACACTCGGTCTGGGTGGTTCAGCACCAGTTCCTGGGCAATCATCCCTCCCATGGACAGCCCTAGGACGCAGGCTTGTTCCTCCTTGGCCGCATCTAGGACAGCCGCGGCATGATCAGCCATTTCTTTTATGGTGTAAGGCCTGTCCGGCATGCTGGAACGACCTGCACCCATATTGTCGAAGACCAGCACTCTGAAGTGAGGAGACCATGCGACAACACTTTCTTCCCACGACCACGTACCCCCGCTGACACCGCTGATTAACAGCAGTGGCTTTCCTCGTCCGTGACTTTCCCAGTAGATCTCAACATCTCCCACAGCGGTCATTGGCATGGATCAACTCCAAACCTCGCATAGTGCAGGGCCAGAAATGTAGTCAACGGCTAAGGGTGAACAGTCGCAGAACCATCTCTTAATCCGTTTACTGTTCACCGTTTACTGCTTACCAAAGCGCTATGCGTTTTTTCACCATGGCTCACGGGAAAACTGAAGTCATGACGTCTCGCAGGGCGTAATCCGTTCCGCCAACTGCTCTTTCTTCTCTGCGGTAAGGGCAAGTTCCAACTTCCAGTCGCGCTTGGCGTGCTCGTCATTCTTTTTGATAAGAAGCCAGTCTTTCGCCGGACCTTTGCCTCCCGGTTTCAGTCTGCTAAGGGTGAAACCACCCCGTAGGAGTCTCCCGTGCAGGAAGCAAGAAATCTTTTTTTCAGTTGCCTCGAGCAGTTCGAATTCACCTTCGTCCCAGATAACCACTGTTCCAGCCCCATAGTTGCCTTCCGGAATGACACCTTCAAAATCAATGTAATCCAGAGGATGGTCCTCCACCTGCACGGCAAGTCTCTTTTCCGCCGGATTCATTGAGGGTCCCTTGGGTATGGCCCACGATTTGAGACCGCCTTCCAATTCCAGCCTAAAATCGAAATGCAGCCGGAAAGCGTGGTGTTCATGCACGACGAATCTGTAACGCACGAGATCTGTACCTCTTCCATCTCTAGATTTCAGATCCCAAGATTGAAGATCGCTACTCCTCACACCATGTGCTATCTTTCCAGATCAAAAACATCTGGTCAAATTATTTATGCAGCGTTAGAGTCCGTTTATTGAATTCCACCGATCTATCGCCGATTTTGTCACGGGCCACGGTTCGGTAATCATAAATTTTATTTAAGAGCCGGCGAGATTCCACCCGGGCAAGATAATTGCATGCTTAAAAACGTCCGGGGGCAAGGCTGTAAGGAAAAATCCTACCTGAAGACTAATTTAAGTCACGTTACGGTTCAGTATATATATTTCCTGACCTTGACAGGAGGGTAATTCAATGGATAATTTTAGGATTGCCAATTCTTTGGGAAGGTTGGCTTGTCACACCTGCTCTTGATTTATCTGACTTAACAAGCCCTGAAGGTTCTCATGTTGAATGTCAGCAAAGGTTTACTCTCACTGTGGTTTCTGAGCATCTTCGTTCTCTGTATGGCCTGTGCACCCGTTAAGCCGGCCAGAGTTGCAGCAGTGGCTCTTACCGCAGAGGACGTGGCTAAAGCGGCAGCGAAGCAATCCGATCCGACTATTGTTCGTTACGGCAGCCCAGCCTACCTCATGCTCATTGACGGCCTCATCGAGGCCTATCCTGAAAAAAGAGGTCTGCTGACCGCCGGCTGCCGGGCCTATCTTTCCTACGCTTCATCTTTCGTCGAGGAAACTGATCTTGACCAGGCAACAGCCCTCTATGTCAAAGCTAAAAACTATGGCTTCAGGGCTCTTTCGGAGAAGTGGGATTTTCGCAAGGCGGTTGCAGGAAACCTGGAAGAGTTCATTGTCTTCCTACAACAATACAGAAAGAAGGACGTACCGGCTCTTTTCTGGACGGCCAGTTCCTGGGTTAACTGGATTAACCTTAATTTGGACAACCTGGAGGCGCTGGCTGAAATGCCCATGCTCGAGGCCGCCATGCAGAGGATTTTGGAATTGGACAGCGAATTCTATTATGGGAGTCCTCATCTCCTTATGGGCGCCTATTTGGCCGCAAAGCCCGCTATGATTGGCGGCAATATGAACGAAGCCAAAGAACATTTTGACCGGGCTTTGGCCATCGGAGAGGGCAAGGTTCTCATGGCGAAGGTATTGTTTGCTGAGCATTACGCCCGCCGCGTGAGAGACCGCACCCTTTTTGAAGAGACTCTTCAACAAGTACTGGCAGCGCCGGTGGATGAGGTGCCGGAACTCACTCTTTCAAACGTTCTGGCCCAAGAGAAAGCCAGAAGAATGCTGGAGCAGGCAGATGAATACTTTAGCGAACTTCCGTAGACAAAGATCGCACCAATCCCTTGGGCTGTCCAGCTGCCTCCTATGCGCTCTGTTGCTGTCTCTACTTTTTCTGATGTCCCAGTGGCCGCGTCTAGGCCATGCTGCCGAGCCGGAGTATGAGATAAAGCTGGCGACACTCGCGCCGGAAAACAGTTCCCTGGTCAAGATTTTCAAGGAGATCGACGGCGAACTCCGCAGGGAGACTGAGGGCCGTGTCGGATTCAAGATATTTTCAGGTTTTGCGCTCGGGGACGAACGAGACGTCTTCAGAAAGCTACGTATAGGTCTCATTCATGCCGCAACCTTATCGGCGAACTTTCTGAACGACCTCAATCCCAACATGCGCGTGCTTCAGGTTCCTTTCCTATTCAACAACTATCAGGAGGTGGACCACGTCCTTGAAAGGGTCGAGCCAGATTTCAGCAAGGTTTTTTCCAATGAGGGATATCACGTCCTCGGCTGGTCTGAGGTCGGTTTCATCTATATCATGGCAACGGTCCCGGTTGCCAGGATCGATGACCTGAAGGGTAAGAAGGTCTGGTCTACCGCCAATTCACCCATGGCGAACGCTGTCTTCATGAGGGCGGAGGTATCGCCGGTAACCATCAGTACGCCGGACGTTTTGGTGGCATTGCAGACCAATCTCGTGGAAGTGGTCTACAACTCACCTTATTACGCTCTGGTGACCCAGTGGCACACCCGGATCAAATTCATTATCGACCTCCCGCTCGCTTACATCGGTGGCGCCTTGATTATGAGCAACAAGGCCTTTTCGAAGATTCCGTCTCAATACCGGCAGGCGGTGGAACAAGTCTGCGCCAAGCATCTCCGTCGCCTCATTGAAAAAACCAGAAAAGACAATGAAGACGCGCTGAAACTAATCTACGCTCGCGGTGTCACGCAGATCACCGTAGAGCCGGCCGAGATCGAACGCTTCAAGCAACTTCTGGATCAAGCCATGGAAGACATTGCACCGGAATCTCTCTCGAGAGACTATCTCGGTAAGGTCACGGCAATGCTAGAGGCTTATCGAGCCGGCCAAGAGGAAAAGCAGTGATGCCCACTTTCTCTGATGCGTTGAGAGGGTCGAGCCATTTTCTGGGTCACGTGGAGAAATGGGTCATTGCGTTCCTCGTAAGCTTGCTTGTTGTCTTTTCCCTCCTGCAGATTCTCCTCCGGAATTTTTTTTCCACCGGAGTGATCTGGGGCGACGAGTTGCTGAGACACGGCGTCCTTTGGATCAGCTTCCTAGGTGCAGCTAGGGCCACCGTCGAAAACAAACACATCCGGATTGACATTCTGCCCCGACTCATGTCAGTTCGGGGCAGGTTCCTTGTAGAGCTTGTCTGCTCCTTGTTCTCCTGTCTTGTTTGCCTGACCCTTTTTTGGGCCTCCTGGAACTTTGTCCAGGATGAACGTCTGGCGGGGGATATTGCCTTCGCTTCCATTCCGTACTGGGTCTTAGAGCTGGTTTTTCCCTTTAGCTTCACTCTGATGGCTCTCAGGTTCGGCTTCAATTGCATCGACGGACTGCACAGGGGACCTGAGGGGATTGAGACATGAAGGCTCTGCTGTCTCTGCTGCTTGCCCTGTTGGCGCTCTCCGGCGCCCCTCTCTTTATCGTCATCTCTGCAGCTGCTTTACTCTGCTTCTATCTTTTGGGCGTCGACCTCTCCATCGTCATCATCGAGATGTATCGCTTGGCGGCCAATCCTCTGCTCATCGCCCTCCTGTTCTTCGCTTTCGCCGGATACGTGTTGGCGGAAAGTAACGCCGGTAAACGGCTGGTGGGACTTTCCACAGCCATTCTCGGCTGTCTGCCTGGAGGTCTCGCGGTGGTTTCCTTGCTCTCCTGCGCCTTTTTCACTGCACTTACGGGCGCCTCCGGCATCACCATTGTCGCTTTAGGGGGACTGTTGCTCCCCGCCTTGCAGAGTGAAAAGTATCCAGACAACTTTTCACTTGGGCTCCTCACCAGCTCTGGCAGCCTTGGGCTGCTTTTTCCCCCCAGTTTGCCCATGATCATCTACGGGGTCGTGGTGGGCGCCAGTATTCCTCAACTCTTTCTGGCCGGACTACTACCCGGGATATTTATGGTTCTCCTACTCTCCATCTACAGCATGTACAAAGGCGTCCGCGGTGAATGCCGGATCATCGCTTTCACTTTTCGAGAACTTTTCATGGCTTCGCAGGGGGCTGTCTGGGAAATCCTACTTCCTGTAGTGGTGTTTGGCGGGATCTACAGTGGGATTCTGGCGCTGAGCGAAGCCGCCGCGATCACAGTCTTTTATGTTCTCGTGGTAGCCTTGCTTATAAACCGGGACGTAAAGCTCCGGCAAATGCCCGCCGTCGTGTTGAAGACGGTGATGATGGTTGGTGGGATTATTATCATTCTAGGGGCCGCTCTGGCCTTCAATAGCTTTCTGGTGGATCAGCAGATCCCTGGCAGGATCTTGGACTGGATCCAGACTCACGTGGAGAGCAAATTCGTCTTTTTGCTTATCTTGAATGTTTTTCTACTCATGGTGGGATGTGTTCTGGACATATATTCCGCCCTCGTCATTGTGGCGCCACTCATCGTACCCATAGCCCAAGGTTACGACATCAACCTTCTCCACCTTGGGGTCATCTTCCTCACCAACCTCCAAATTGGCTATTCCACCCCACCCATCGGCATGAATCTTTTCATCGCCAGCCTCAGATTTGAAGAGTCCATCCTCCATCTTGGTGTGGCCTCCTTGCCATTTCTCGGCATCCTCCTCGTGGCCCTGGCAATCATAACCTTTGTCCCCGAATTGAGCCTCTTTCTGGTTAGATAAGTCTCCTTATCTTGCTTGCCTCTCCCCCTTGACTGGCATTTTCGTGGTTGTTGACTTTTTCCACCCGAGGGTCAGAATCATTTTCTACATGTGAGTAGATATCCTCGGCGTGGGCTTAATGGGCATCTGGTGGGGCATCCTGTCCATTACCTGGCTGGCAGCTGCCATTACGGTCATCTATGCACGTTGGAAGTTGAACCGGTTATCAACGCATCGCCTGTCAATGTCTAGCGCAGATATCAGTACGAGGCAGCCTGAGAATACTTGCTAGCAACGCCTTGTTGCTGAAGTCGGCGGACTCGCTCCACTATGGGAGGATGGCTGTAATAGAAGGCGGCATAGAGAGGATGCGGGTGGAGATTGGCCAGGTTTTCCTTGGACAGCTTTACCAGCGCTGCCGCCAAGTCCAAAGGACGCCCGGTCAGCTCGCAGGCAAACTGGTCAGCTTGTCGCTCGTGCTTGCGGGAGAAGAAGCTCAAAGCTGGAGTTAACGGGAACATTACCAGGGATCCAAGAAATCCCAGAACGGTAAATCGCACATAAAATGAGCCCTCCTCCAGGCCAACCAAGCCCGGCAATCCCTCCCAGGCAAGTAAGTTGTAAGCCAGAAATATTGCTCCCAGTGCCGCTATTTCGGTGAGGATGATCCGTTTCATAACATGTTTCTTCTTCCAATGCCCGACTTCGTGGGCGAGAATCGCCAGAATTTCTTGGTGGCTCATGCTCTCTAGGAGAGTGTCGAAAAGCACGATCCGCTTAACCCTGCCAATTCCAGAAAAGTACGCATTTGAGTGCCGGCTTCGTCTGGAAGCGTCCACCTGAAAGACACTGCTCACCTCGAGTCCTGCCTCTTCCACCAGAGTTCGGATCTCAACCTCGAGACCCTCTGACTGAACCGGCTGAAACTTGAAGAAGAGCGGCTCGATCACATAGGGCGAGATGTACATGAGAAAAATGCTGAAAAGTAGGAAAAGAGCCCACACCCAAAGCCACCACCAACCTGAGCTGATGTCGATGAGAAAGAGTGCCGCCGCTACCAGTATCGCCAGCAGGATTGAGGATATGACGGTGGATTTCACCAGGTCGCTCAACCAGAGTCGACCACTCATGGTATTGAAGCCATAGCGGTTCTCGATGCCAAAGTTCTTGTACAAGCTGAAGGGAATCCCAAGGATTATCTCCGCGTATGCCAACCCCAGCGCAAAAAGCACACCCCTTGTCACAAAGGACCCCGAAAAAGAACTGACCCAGTGGTCATATATGTCGATGACACCCCCGAAGAGGAAAAGAATTACAAGGATACTATTTAGAATCGATACAATGATACCCAACCTACTCGTTTCAACAGAGTAGGCCATGGTTTGCCGCAAGGTCTGCAAATCGACAGCGCTGCCGAACTCGGAAGGAATCTTGTGGCCTTGGTCTTTGAGGTGCATTATGTTCAGACACTTCAGCAATAAAGAGATACCGAGAAACGTCAGGTAGATAATGAGGACCACTGTTTTCATAGGACCAACAGTAAAGAAGCCGGGCATAGCCTCCGGCACATAGGGCCTACGGCGGGGGAGGAGGATCCGGCTTTGATCTGCCCCAGGGGGCGGCTTAAACCGCCTGGCGCCGTTGGCTCACTTGCTTAGCGTTATGAGTTCACGCTCGCTTCGCTTCCGCCTTCTTTTTTACTACGGCGAGGCAAGCCGTTCAGGCCCGCAAGCGGGTTGCCAGTTTGGCTTCGCCGTCACTACGCTTCGCTGTCATTAGGTCGGCAATCGCATAGCGCATAGCGTCCTAGGTTTATTGCTCACCAGCAAATAACCTCCGAAAACTATTTACTCGTGTGCTAAAGACATAATGACTATGAGCGAAGCGTAGTGACCTATCAGTGCCTTACCCCTCGAACCTCGTCGGTAGGCAAAGCCATTGAACTCCGACCTGACTCGCCAAACCATAGGCTATCCAGCCGGAGACCAAAAGAACCAGATTCCCTGGATTCTAGTGAATGATGCGATTATGCGATAAAGTCAATCTAGAGTATTTGGCTACAAGAACAGGCAGGTTCTCCTGCATAAGCAGTCCCTAGTGCCTACTGCCTAGTGCCTGCTCAGGGCATGAGTGCTGTTGAGTTATGCGGACTTACTCGACGCTTTTACCTCTTTTTTCCTGGCTTCTTCGTAAAGCTCATAGAGCTCAGGGAAATGTTTTTTCACATGCCGTATCGCTTTCTCGCTGTTGAACCCCTCTTTCCTGGCCAAGGTTTTCACCAACTGATCCCAAGCCTCCAGCAGTTTATCATTCTTTGACATGCATCCTCCTCGGAGTCAGGGGAGTCCCAGGACCGCGGGCAACATTCCCAACCGCCTCCACTGTTCACCCCAACCTATCCACTCTTGTTGCCACCATCAGTATCATTGGGAGCGGCGCTTTTGCCTGTAGCCGTGCGCAAACCATGGAGTTTATCATCAACTCCCATCAATAGTTTTTTCATAACCCCTTCCGAGATGATTCCTGCCAGATAAGCATCTTTGATGCCGTCTTTTTCTGCGTGAAGCAACCGTTCCTCCGCACGGCTCAATTCCTCGGCAACCGCATCTTGATGATCAGCCACCACCTTATCCAAATCCGCATGGAGCTGGTTCAAACGATCATGCAAACGAGGTGCCAAGACTTCATAGTTGTGTTGCGACAAAATCCCACGACCAACCATCTGCTCCAGTTCCGACCGAGCTCGGCCCAAGCCGCAAATTTCACCTTTCCTCGTTTCATACTCTTCTTGGGGAGCAAGCCTAATAAGACCCAGCTTATGGAGCAGTGTCTTTATACTCAGCCCCTGGACCAACAGAGTAAAGATCACAACCGCAAAAATCATAGCCATCAGTGGCTGGCGCAAGGGCAGATCCTCAGGTAAACTGAGGGCGAGCACCATGCAGATGGCGCCGCGAATACCGCCCCAGAGGAGTACTCCCTGCCAGCTTTTGGGCAAAGGTTCGTCAATCCTGCCAATCAGTGGCGCGCTGAGAAGCACGGCGGCAGCCCGACCGCAGGTCATACCGGCCACCGCCACCATTACCGCAATCCACAGTGGGCCGAAGTCAACGATTTTCACTTCGATGCCAATCATAAGGAACAATACTGAGTTCACCACAAAGGCGGCGTACTCCCAGAAATCGCTCACCGAGATCCGGGTCGTGGGCGACATGGCCAGCCTAGTGCTGTAGTTGCCGGTCATTAGGCCAGCGCCTATCACTGCAATTACCCCGGAAACATGTAAGTGCTCGGCGAGCAGGTAAGCGCTGAAGGCGAGGACTGTGGTCAAGGTAATTTCTATGAGGTGATCGTCCACCAGACTCATCACTTTGGCCACGGCCAGGCCCAAAAGCACGCCAATGCCACCTCCCCCAACCACACTCACCACAAACAGCCTTATGGCAGAGAGAATATTGATATCGCCCCCCTGAACCACCCCCAGAAGGACCCCGAAGAGAACCACTGCCACCCCGTCGTTGAAGATGCTTTCACCCTCGACAATGAGGGAGAGCCGCCGCGTTACTCCGAGTTCTTTGAAAAGGGCCAACACTGAAATGGGATCGGTGGCGGCAACAATGGCGCCAAAAAGCAGGCCGTGGCCCCATGAGTAATCCGAGATGCCATTCCACAGCCGCAAGCCAATGTAGGTGACTGCGGCTGTAACCGTTGTGGCCACCAGGAGCCCCGGCAAGGCCAGTATGGCTATAGGCTTGGCATTTCGCTGAAGATCCAGAAGGTCAATGTTGAACGCGGCTTCAAAAAGAAGTATCGGCAGGAAGATATGAAAGACCAACTCCGGGGTGAGGAGCATCTGCGGGAGAAGATCCAGCGCCCCCATGGCTATGCCCACTACCACCAAGGCAATCGTGTAGGGCAGCCGGATGTATTTGGTGAACATGGCGACGGCTGCTGCAATTATTAGCAGCCATAGTGCTTGCGCTTCGATGCCCAGTTCCATGCACGTGTATCTTTCAGGATTCCTGGTGGGCAATGCCCACGCTTCCAACTCATCTTTGCCTTGTCATCGATCAATGTCCTGAACTGAGCGATTATGCTGGACTGCTCGGGTGCAGGCAACGGCATCCGCGTCACTCCGTGTGACAGCGAATAATATCCTGGGTGAGCCGCCTTCTGAGGTTCTTGGTCCTCTGCCTGCTCCTCAGAATGACAGCGAACGGAGAACCGCTCAAGTCAGGAATCTGAAAAAATCACCTGTTCGACAGCTGTTGAACTGAACCAGCGAACCTTCGTCACCCTGGGCACTGCAGCAACTGAGCAGCAGCTCACCGGGCAGTTGTCAGCGGAGGGGGACTCTCTTTTTTGGTCACCCGCCCAGAGACCCAGCCGACGATGATGCCCAGAAAAAACGCCCCTAGCAGAACAATAGCCCGTGACGCATGCGCACTCCAAAAAAGAAAGCTTACCTTTACAACCTCAGAGTTCTGAACGACGAATGTCGCAAAAAGCAATCCGATTACCAGGAAAACAATTCGCTTGGGACTCATCTCCACCTTCCTTGTGTAGAGAAACTAAAGTGGGACAAGGATCAACACAGATCCACACTCATCAGTGTCCCAATTGAAATGGACGCTAATGGTTGCCCCGTCGCAGTTCATGCACAGCCTTTTCATAGAGTGCCAGGTATTGGCGAGCCGAAGATTGCCAGCTAAAATCCTCGGCCATGCCGTTCCTCATTAGGTGTTGCCAGGTCTCGGCTTCATAAAAGAGGTCAAGAGCCCTCTTGACGGCTTGCCAGAATGCTGACGGATCGTATTTAGTGAACCGAAAGCCAACACCCTCACCCAGCTTTGGGTTGAAAGGGCTTATGCTATCGTAGAGGCCTCCGGTGGCCCGCACCACAGGCACGGTGCCGTAGCGCAAACTATACATTTGATTCAAACCACAAGGCTCGTATCTCGACGGCATCAGAAAAATATCTGCCCCGGCTTCGATCTTGTGGGCCCACCGTTCATTGAATTCCAGCCGCACCGCAAGTTTCTCCGGATAACGTCTCGCCAGTTCGGTCAGGACCGTGTGGTACCTTTCTTCGCCAAGACCCAGAACAACCAGCCCCAAATCTTCGGCCACCATTTTTTCCATTACTGCCGCCAGCAAGTCCAAACCTTTCTGATCGGCCAGCCTGGAGATAAAACCGAGCAGGGGCCGGTTCATCAGTCTCTCCGGAAGCTTAGCCTCACGGAGCAGATCGAGCTTGCAGATGCGCTTGCCGTCGAGATTTCCCCTAGAGTAGTTGGCGGCAATGAACGAATCGTTCTCAGGGTTCCACCTCTCGTAATCCACTCCATTTAGGATGCCGTGCAGTTTGTGACGATGTGTCACGAGAACCCTTTCCAGCCCGTGCCCGTATTCTTCGGTCTGAATCTCCTCGCTGTAACGAGGACTGACTGTAGTAACCACATCAGCACAGACAATAGCCGCCTTCATAAAGTTCATTGCGCCCCAAAATTCCATGCCATCAAAACCGAAAAAATGGTCGGGCAATCCGGTTATTGGGAAGAGTTCCGCACTGAACTGTCCCTGGAATGCGATGTTGTGAATGGTAAACACGCTGGCCGCATCGGCCCAATAATCGTCTTTTCCATGTAGAAGCTTCAAGTAGGCCGGGATCAGGGCAGATTGCCAGTCATGGCAGTGAACCACGTCTGGCCGGATTTGTGCCGCCGGACAAAGAGCCACGGCTGCCCTGCTGAAAAAGGTGAAGCGGTGGAAATTGTCGAAGTAGTCACCTTTCGGGGTTCCATAAAGATAGGTCCGGTCAAAAAATTCATCCCGGCGGACGAGGTAGATGTCTACGGCATCGTCGAGGACACTGCGGTAGACATCGGCGCCCATCACCTGCGAGCCTAACGGTACCGGTAGGTCTTCCACAAACGGATCTTCCGACTTCAGCTCCTCAAGGAACCGGTTGTAGAAAGGCATAACTAGGGAAACCTTGCAACCGAGATCGCTCAACGCAAGGGGGAGTGCCCCGCCCACGTCGGCAAGGCCACCCGTTTTGGCGTAGGGGGTCACTTCCGAAAAAACCATAAGAACCTGTAGTGGGGACATTTCTATCCTCATACCGGCTGATCCAAGTTTTTCGAGGCAAAACTAACCTGCCTATATTAGGGGATTCGGGGTGAGTGTTGCAACAATATTGTTTGATTCAACATGCTCAGCGCTTTGCGCCGGGTTCCAAGGAATCCTTGACATTCCTCGAAACCTTGCTTTATGATTCCGACTGGTCCGCCCGGGACATTGCCGGATTGTCGCTACGCCGAAAGTGGTTCGGAAAACTGGTCCACTATTGCGAGAGTGGCGGAATTGGCAGACGCACTGGACTTAGGATCCAGCGGGGAAACCCTTGGGAGTTCGAGTCTCCCCTCTCGCACCATTCATCATTTTCAGCTTTCAGCTCGAGGCAAGTCGACAAGATAAGGAAGTGTGGTAGCCATCCCAGCAGATATAAGGAGGACATTCAAATGAGAAATGCAGCTTCAGTGGCAGCGGTGATACTTGTGTGCTTGCTGTTCGGTTGTGCTGCTTCAATTCCAATGCCACAGACACCGGAGTATAGAACTACTGAGGGCAGAGCATGTGCCGCAGAATGCCAGCGTAATTACGAGAGCTGTGTACAGGCCTGGAAATACACAGGCTCTTTCTCTTCGGCGTCCCCAGAAAGAGTCAATGAATGTCGCCAGTTGCTGGGTGATTGTTACCAGTTCTGTTTCGATGATGAGAAAACGGAGTCGCCGTAGCATCATCAAACATAAAGAAAATCCAATCGGACACTTGCAGGTTCTTTTCCGACCAGCCGTTTGTGCAATAAGGTACGGATTTGTTAGGGTGGTGGCCTCCCACTTTCCGCCCCATGGGATGTCTTTAGCGGTTTCACTGCTTCTGATGTAATGAGGGCGCTCCTATTTCAACCCCCCTTGCTACCCTACCTGGGTGGATGCGAACCACAGCATCCCTCAAGCCGCTTGGTGCCAGACCGACGAGTGCTTCCCATAGTCGCTGGCAGTTTGAGTTTTAGTCCCCCCGCTATGCCCAAAAATTCCGGTATTTCTATATCTGAGTTCTGCTCGACAATGGTCAAGTTCTTAAATATGTGATAAGCAAACGACCTTTCTGATTGGCACAATTATTGTATGTTCAGAAGTTATCGTGGGGGCGTAGCTCAGCAGCGGGAGAGCGCAACGTTTCTTGTAACGTTGAGGTCGTGGGTTCAACTCCCACCGCCTCCACCAATCAAGTAAATCACGCGATGAGACTCACCTGTTCTCGGTGTCAAAAAGAGATTGCCCAGAAGCAGCCAGTGACCGTGGTTAGGGGCGAAAGCCTATCCATCTTTTGTGACACAACCTGCATGAACAAATGGCTTTTCTTTGATGCCCTAGATAGTTGGGCAGATGATTCAGAAGAGATATTCGATCCAAAAGCCTTCATATCCCGTGAGCCAGCGGAGTCCGCACCCTGAGTTTCCCTTGACGTTGCGCTCCCCCATCCAAGCAAATTCCGGAAGACCCTAAAAAATGACATCATCCCTACATTTCGATGATCCCTGTCCGCCTCACGCGAACCGCAGGTATCTTCAATTGTTCGTTATGCAGCAGTCCCCCACTTGGCCGTGGGTGTTACTGTATTCGCGAAAAAATGGGGAAACTCCTGGTGACCCTTGACCCACAGGATTGTTTCAAGTTACACTCCTCTGCCTCGAAATGAAGCCTTTTTCCGTTTCGAATATGCAAAAACCAAAACCGCGAGAGATATTTGGAGTAAACGAGATGGCGCCCACACTGGAAGTCCGAAGTGAGTTACGCAAAGTTGTCGAAACGGGTTCCCGGGCCGAAAGCAACCTATGCTGGACCTGCGGTACTTGTGACAGCGAATGCCCTGTCAACATTGCCACCAACCGGCTTTGTCCCCGGAAAATTGTGAGGATGGCAAATTTTGGATTGTTGGATGAATTACTCGGCATGCCGGAAATTTGGTACTGTCTTACCTGTCAACGTTGCCTCGAGGTCTGTCCGAACGGAGTGAAGCCTGCGGAAGTGATCAGATTCATACGAGAAGAAGCCTTGCGACGTCAAGTCGTCAAATGGGACACGCTGCAAAGCTACAGGGAGCTTTTCGGCCGTTTCCAGCGGGTCCGTTGGCACGCCGCTGTTCACTGCATCAACGGTGAATTGGACGCCGTTTCCGAACAACAGTGGCAGGCGTGGCTGGGTACTCCGGTTGAGCTGCCCGGGGCCAAAATAACCCCCAAGGTTTTTGCCGACCGGAAGGTGTATTTCCGCCATGCGACCGATACCAATATTACGTTGTGCCTGACGTGTAGCGAATGCACTAATTGCTGTCCGGTATTTTATGAGCGGTCGGTTTTTGACCCCCAGGCCACGGTCCGTATGGTAAACTTGGGGCTTACCGAAGAGCTTTTGGTTTCTCCATCCATCTGGCTTTGTATCGGTTGCGGTCGCTGCAGCAGAGCCTGCACCCAGACGGTCAGAGGAAGCGAAATCATCGCCCGTCTGCGCCGCATGGCCATCGACGGCGGATATGTGAGCCCGCAGCTGCCCTTCAGACTGAAAAAGGCCGAAAAACTAATTTATCCGAGATTGCTGGATGAAATCGATGCATGCTTCGGATTCTCCAGTGGGGCGATGCCAATATCTGATATCGCCTGAGGGGTACAAAGCCATCCCTTCAGGTGTTTCTATCCAGCAGATAACTTCTGGCCCGCATATTGCGGCAACCGGCGTCGCAAGATCGGGGAGGCGAGCGTGCCCCTGGATAACCGCAGGGGGTTGGACCCCAGGCGGGCTTAAATACTACTTTCAGGGCCGTCACCGGAGGATGCAACGAACTTTCAAACAACTTTGTTACAAAGATAAGTGTGGGGTCGCCTGGCTCTGCTTTTTATTATTCAAATCCTTCATACCGCTCACCTGATGGCGCAAATTGACAGCGTTTGGCCTCTCTCGCTAAACTGCAACTGTCTCGACATTAACCACAAGTAGCATTTTATTTCCCATCCTGTGACCAAGAATACCAAGGCTTTCCTTCTTGAGTTTGGTCAGACTACTAGCTAACTTACTATGTACACACAATAAATAAATGACCTTCCTACCTGGCACAATTATTGATTAAGCTAAAATCGAAATGCATCCTCGATCAACAGAAGAAATCACCCAATGAGATTGACCTGATCGGAGTGTGAAGGAGAAGGAATGCTATCGCCAGCGAGAAACGGAACGGTTACGAGAATTGAACTGGAAAACTTGAGAGCGCAACTAATCTGCACAGTGAAGTCCCTCGAATTCGTCAAGAAAATCTGCCAAGGTACCTCGGCGGGAAATTCTGACCCGATCCATAGGTTGGAGGTCTGTGGAGTCATCTTGCAGAATAAGATTGATGATCTCAACACCATGGTGAAAAAGCTGAATAAGAAGGCTGGAGGGTGCCTTCCCAAGTCTGGAAAGGCGGCATAATCTCCTCTTCATTCGGCTGAATAAACTGCAGATTAACATCTGACTGATGGAAAGTCCACGACACTGCACACCAATATTCTTCTGCGAACCGTGCAAAAAGAAGGTCCTTCCGTAATTTGCTTGGATGGGAGAGGAAAGCGCGGGTCTGGCCAGGGCAAGCTGCTCCACAAAGGAGCATATTCGCGCCATTGATGGCAGTGTTCCGCTGGAGGAAGCATCAAATCTTACGGCGGGGTTAATTGGTGATCCGCTCAAAAGGGTAGAGAACCGCGAACCACATGCAGTGTTTGCCGTTAGAACAGATTCTGTTGGTCATGTTTCTCCGATAATATTGCCCCATCATAAAATTCCCCCCTTGTCAAAGGTGGGGGTCAAAATCCTCCCGTATTTAAAGCACGCCTGCAAGAGCATTCCAGTCTCGTGAGAAACATTTCTGCCCTCATGGGAGTTTGCTTGACAGATCCTAACCACTTTGGTAGAAACCACCCTCAGTGTTTTGAAGCAGTGAAAGAATGATCTGTCTAAATAATTCGTCCGCGAATGAATATGGAGGCGGACTATGGGAAGAGACAGGCGGCAACAGCCGAGGGTCCCTGTTGACTGGGCTGCTTTTGTTCAACACTCTGATGGGGGCATAGTGGCACAAATGGAAAATATCAGTGCCAATGGAGCCTTTGTCCGCTGTGAGAAAGTACTGAGACCCAAAGAACGATTAAAGCTCCATATAGTAGCTCCCAATCACAGCACACTTTCTGCGAATGCCGAAGTGGTTTGGTTGCATGTTCACTGTTTTCAAGACGATATTCCTCCCTGTGGTATTGGGATTAGGTTCACCAGAGTTTCGCGTATTGACCGGCAGTTCCTGCGCAATGTCCTGGCAAAAGATTAACAAACAACAACCAGGCAACGAGGGTGACAGTAGTTTAATAAGCTCACCGAGTACCTGAACTAGCTCATCTAAGATACTAATGAGAGCATAATATTGTTTGCATTAAAGAACGGCTGCTATGTTCATGGAGGATCATGAAATCTTTTCTAAGGTGACTGGCGGGAGGGCTGTGCTCACTTCCGCAGCTGTGAGTGGGGGGGAGCCCCTGGCCCGCCGGAGCGAAGCGGAGGCGGGAACAGGGAGGGTCCGCCTTCCCCCACGCGCAGCTGCGCTAGAAGTGACCAGGCCGGGAGCCTCGGAGCCACAGAAAAGACTTCATGATCCGTACCTGACAAAAATGTAATCTATAATGTTCTCCTTAGTAAGATCGCAGCAGACAAACATCCTGGCACATAATTTGCTGCCCCCACCTCGCAAGCGACAACCTCTCGTTTACAACAGCATTACCATTGTTCGAGAAATAGCAGTCTTTTTGCGCCGCTAAACCCATCAAAGCCCTAATGGGGCTTTGTGGTCGTGATTGCGAAAGTATATTTTTGAATACATCAACAGTGAACAAAGAGCGTATATACGCCAGAATTGAAGGCAACTGGCCCGTCGTCATCTTAACGACTCGCGGCGCCCTGGCAGCGGAGACGAGAAATATTAGCCCTCGTGGGGCTTTTGTGGTTTGCGACAAACCACTTCCTCCTAAAGAAGAGTTGAGGCTCTTCATCATGTTTCCCAATCGCCGGTACCTCGATATTCTTGCCGAGGTAACTTGGTCCTATCCCTACGGCTCCATGGAAGATAAGACGCCCTGCGGGATGGGCCTTCGGTTTAGCAGAATTTCCGCTGCTGACCGCGAATTCATCTCATCTCTGGCCTCAGGTTATCTGCGAACAGCCTCCGAGCAAGGAAGCTTCATGAAATAACCTGGTCCTCAGAGACCACAGTGCGTCTGCGTCGGCTTTCGTGTGCTTGTTGGGTAGAGACGCCTTTCACGCCGCCTTCCCCAATCGTCCCTCCGGTGGCACGCCCATCTCCACGGTCTCGCGACACCAATTCTTGAAATATGCAGTTTAGCCTCCTTTGCCGCTATCCAGAGTGGCGATTCATCACTTGACATGATTGCCAAATTTATTTAGTTGTTGCAGGTGACGAGTGTGATCTTTTGCCAACCTAACTGTTCTGTTTCGCATATTTTATGAATTGGCGTTTTCAGACCGTGAAGATAGGGGTGAAGGGTTTAAGAAACATGAATCACTGCAAGACAAAGACAAGAGAAATAGTGGTCCAGAAAACCTTGTTGCTGGGTTTAATGGTGGCGCTGGCAGCTTTCGCTGCTTCCTGTGGCATTTACCTTCACCCGCTGGGTAGCAAGAATCTCTCCGAGGACAGTATGGAGCAAATAGTGGATGGTCTTACTACCAAGGAGGAAGTTCGAAGTCTACTCGGCGTACCTATGCAGGCCATGATATTCGATGAGATGAGCCTGGCAGAGTTCTTGAATCGAACCTTTCCGCAAAGATCAACAGGATACATGTTTCCAGAAGGTCAGTACGAAGTGTGGACCTACACGAGGCTTGCAAAAACTCTTCTTCTAGGACGCAATGTTGAAGAGCGTTCTATCATCATTATCAATGGCAGTGAAATCTGCATAGCGAAGTTCTACGAGAGAAACGGCGAACTTATTGAATGAAGCATCCACGCCCGGAGGACCTGGCTTTGAGCTGCCCCCAGAGGGGGCTTCTGTAGTCTTTCCCCTTGGCATGAGTCAGCTGGAGTCATCACATTTCGGATTGGGGATCTCGGATTTCGGATTGAGATTAATAAAGCTCAAATAAAGGACTTAT
>Ga0209536_100005377_pt1 | contig 19926 bp, 14 predicted proteins | sample DeeMarSeWOR28_12_FD_187461 | JGI IMG/M metagenome (GOLD analysis project Ga0209536, IMG submission 187461) | Marine sediment microbial communities from White Oak River estuary, North Carolina - WOR-2-8_12 (SPAdes) (version 2) | ecosystem: Environmental > Aquatic > Marine > Intertidal zone >...
ATTTAGCCAAATGGGGTCGGACGGCATCCCTGTGTACGGTACAGCACGCACTGTGAAGGTTCCGGCGCCTTCTGCAGCGTCGATATATACACGAACAACATAGCCAATTACGGCAGAATCGAGTGCGGCATACAAGGCCCGACCATCTCCCATCAGATCCATGGAGCATGCCCGATCAGCCTCTAGGGTAGCAAAGAGCCAATAACTGGGTGGATAGTAGTAGACATAGTAAGATGGTTCTGGTTCCCTTATCCAAAACCAATGGAAACCACCACCAGGCGAAATAAAGAAACGTCGACCTATTGGTGGATTTCCCTGCCAGTCATAGTCAGTTGTTCCGACTGCCATACCGGGGGAGAGAATTCTTGAAGACGGGATCTGATTGTTTTGCGTTTCATGATATGGATCAGGAGTGACTTGAGTTGCGGTCACAAATGACGTGACAATGAATAGAGATATACTCACAACGAAAAGTTTCATATACACCTCCCCGTACATAAGAGGAGAAAAAACTACGTTCTCCTATGGATATTATAGGATGGTGTGGGGAGTTGTCAAGGGACGATTTGAGACGGGGGGAGAGAGAGAGAGATGGGGAGAATGGGGGACAAGGAGACAAAGTAATATCGAATTGCGGAAACGCGCAAGGTTATCAGAACATCAGTGGATCAGGAGGCAGAGTCCCAGGGCATCAGGATATCAGGCTGCAAATCTGCCAATAGTTACCTGGTATGCTGGGTTTCTGATATCCTGCCTGCTGGTATTCAGATTATCTGATATGCTTTGTCAAATGATGCGCAGGACCATGGAATAGAAGATAGGTTAGTATCTGCCGTTGACATGGAACTAACTGTTCATATAATGTGAAAAACGGAGGTGTTATGAACGCGGTCGTGCTTGCTGTTGTTGCCATCGTTGTTTTCCTGCTCGGCTACAGATTCTACGGCGGCATCCTTGCCAGATTGTTCAAGGTCGATCCTACTAGCAAAACACCAGCTCATACCCAATATGATGGACGGGATTATATACCGGCAAAGCACTGGCTGATTCTCTTCGGTCACCACTTTGCTTCGATCGCGGGTGCCGGGCCGATTCTGGGTCCGGTTATTGCGGTTGTCGTCTGGGGATGGGGTCCGGCCGTGCTCTGGATATTCCTGGGTTCGATTTTCATTGGCGGCGTTCATGATTTCTCGAGTTTGATGATCTCGGTACGGGAAAAAGGAAAGTCGATCGCCACGGTCGCTGAACAAGCGCTCAGTCGCAATGCGCGGGTTTTCTTCTCAGTATTTTTGTGGCTGACCTTGGTTCTGGTTATCGCCGTATTTGCGGCATCGGCGGCCAAGACACTGAGTACTACACCCCAGGTTGCAGTGCCGACATTTGGTCTTATTATTGTCGCGTTCGTCGTCGGCATACTGACTTATAGATTCAATATCAATCTGATAGTATCGACCGTGATCGGTATCGTATTACTCTTTGGTTTGATCGTTCTTGGATACTACGTGCCAATTACCGCGTCCTTTCATTTCTGGCTTTTTTGCTTATTAGGATACGCATATATCGCCTCGGTGTTGCCAGTTAACATCCTGCTGCAGCCGAGGGATTATGTTGCCAGTTTTGTATTGTTTTTCGGGCTGCTGTTCGGCTATATAGGATTATTCATCACCCGTCCTCAGATTAATGCTCCCTTTTATATCAAGTGGCAGAGCACCCAGGGTGATCTCTGGCCCATGATGTTCGTGATCATTGCTTGCGGTGCCATATCTGGCTTTCATTCTCTGGTAGCAAGCGGCACAACCGCAAAGCAGCTGGCAAACGAAAAAGACGCACGCAGAATAGGTTATGGTGCAATGCTCGCCGAGGGTCTGCTGGCAGTTATGGCAGTGCTTGCCGTCTCTGCCGGCCTCCATTGGAAAGGTGGGCCCTCTAGCCTTGTCTATCCGGAATTAATGCGCGGCGGTAACTGGATCGCCACCTTTGGTACTGGTTACGGTGAAATAGTGAAGCCACTATTTGGCGCCCTCGGTATGCTGATCGGCATTACCATGCTCAAGACCTTTATCATGACCACGCTCGATTCGGCGACGAGGATCACGCGGTACATTGGCGAAGAGCTGTTTGGCGAGACACTTGGAATTGGTGTTTTCAAGAATTGCTACTTCAACACGTTCGTTGTGATCGCTTTTGCCTTATGGCTTTCTCTTGGCTCATGGCAGGCGATCTGGCCGGTATTTGGTGCGGCAAATCAGCTGGTCGCGGCGCTCGCGCTTTTTGTGATCACGGCTTGGCTGCTGAGTCGTAGCAAACGGATCAGATACGTCATATATCCTGCACTCTTCATGCTTGCGACGACCGTTGCGGCGCTCGTATACCAGCTCATCGGGTTTGTCGCTCAGGGCAAGATCGGTTTGAGCATTATTGCTATCGTGTTGTTGGTGCTCGCCGTTTTCATGCTGTTCGAAGTATTGAGGATCGTGAGAAAAAGCGGAATGACAAAGGTTACATAAACCAGTAGTCCCGTGGTTGTTTAGCCGGAGTTATCTTGACAGTACCGATTTTTTGTATAGAATGATAAATTGAGCCAGGGTAGCTCAGTTGGTAGAGCACCGGACTGAAAATCCGGGTGTCCGCAGTTCGATTCTGCGCCCTGGCATTTTTTGCTGGACAAATCTCCGCGAGATTCTGTTGATTTGTACTTCCTGCCGGACCAAACCACGATTTTCTTGACATATTAGCATAATTTAGTAAAATATGCTATATGAAGCGGAAGAGGTATTTACGTACGGGTTATACTACGGTGTCATTTATTTCAGTCTTTTGTGTCCTGTTTCCTAACCTTTGAGCGCTATGATATCACCTGAAGAGCGAAAAGTGCTGAGCAGCTTTGCCGAGCGCATACCCCAAGCTGATCCCGGGGCACATAACAACTTGGCAATAGTCTATTACAACAAAGGCCTGTATAAAGAGGCTATCGAAGAGCTGGAAAAAGCGCTCCAGCTCAATCCAAACTTCGTGCTTGCACGGAACAACCTGGAAATAATACTCAGAAAAACCGGCAAATTGGAAGAGAAGGTCGAACAGCTATCAAGGAGCATCGAACAGGACCCGCATGACGAGAAACAGATACTTGAGCTCGCTAACACCTATGTGAAATTGAATAGACACTCTCATGCGATCGTTTATTACAAAAAAGTTCTTGATGCCAATCCGAATTCGTTTGATGCACATTTTGGACTGGGTACAACGCTCAAACATCTTGGCAAATATGATGATGCGCTCGAAGAAATGAACGAAGCGCTGGCGGTAAAATCGAACCATCAAGTCTATCGTGCCTTGGGCGAGATATACTTGCGCAAGGGTGTGGTCGATATGGCAATAAGAAATCTCCAGGAAGCTCTGGAATTTGATGAAGGGTCGGCAGAGACTTACTTTTTGCTGGGTTTTGCCTTGGGCGAAAAGGGTAGGGTTCAGGCGAGCATCGCGGCGGTGAAGAAAGCAATTGCATTGAACCCCTCCTTGGCCCAGGGTGAGCCGGAAATACCGCTTGATAGTGGAGTGCATAGCGATCACTGGGAGTTCCTCAAGGAGCAACTGGGGATCTCGAGCACGTCAGGTGATTCCTACCAGATTCACTATAATATGGGCATGTCTTATCGCAATAAGGGACTGTTTGATGAGGCAGAGAGGGAATTCAAGGAGTGTTTGAAATTGAAGGAAGGTGATTCTGCATTGTACTACGCTATTGCAGAAGCCGATATTTTCCTGAACAAATTCGAAGACGCGATCCTTAATTTGCAGCGGGCGCTGCAACGCGATTTTGATGCGGTGAAGTGTGCAAATGCACTTGGTGTTGCGTATATTTTGCTCGGTCAATTCAGCAGCGCATTGGAATGGTTTGAAAAAGTGCTCGTGCAGGATGAGGATGACGCGAGCACGCTCAACAATATTGCTGTCGCACAATACAATCTGGGTGATGTGAAGCAGGCTTTGACGAACTTCCAGAAGTCAATTGATAGTGGCAGTGTCGATGCGCAATTCAATCTGGCAATGCATCACATGAAAAACCGTGACTACAAAGAGGCACTTGATCTGCTCGATAGCGAAAACGTAGATGCGACCTTCGGCCGGGGAATCGTACATATGGAACAGGGCAATGATGAAGAGGCTTTGAGTGCTTTTAGGAGAGTTTTGGAAATGATCCCTCATCATGCGGGTGCATATTACAACATGGGATTCATCTCAACGAGAATGGGTAGGTACGAGGAGAGCCTCGCCTATATCCGGAAGGGTATGGAAATCGAACCGAATTATGATAATGAGAAGTACCACCTTTCTTTGGACCCGGCGCTGTCTGAATTCGGACCATACTACGTCCCCAAATTGCACACTTCCGCGACAAAGATCGTGGATGAGGTCTTCAGGCCCCAAGCCGTGAGTAGTGAAGAGCTTCTTGCTGAGGCGGAAGACCTGTTGAGCAAGAATGATATTGATGGTGCATTGGCGAAAGTGGAGGACGTACTTAATTTGGATCTTGAGGATAGCCGGGCTGTTGTGCTGAAAGCGGAGATCTTGTACCATCATGAGCAAGCTGATGCAGCGATGGCTCTGCTGGATAGTTATCAGCAGGAACATCCTGATGTGCTTGCAGTTCTTGATCCATGGGCTCGCATGCTGAAAGAAAGCGGCAAGCTGAGGGAAGCCAGGGATGTATATATGAGGCTTTCTCAGTATGAACCGGATAATCTTGCGTGGCTGAATGAAGCTGCCGAGCTCTCATATTTGCTCGGCGACGAGGATGATGCGTTAAGTTACTACCGCCAGGTCAATGAACACGATAAGGAAAATGTCGAGGCGAACCTAAGATTGCTCAGGATTTGTGTCAACAGGAAACAACTTGATGAGGCAGCCCAGTATCTTGAATTCTTGGGCGAGCAGCATCAAGATATCTATGAATATAACACACTGGCCGGCATATATTGGTCAGAGCGAAAGAACTGCGAAAAGGCCTTGGAGAGTTTTGATAAGGCTATTGCCATTGATTCTTCGCAACCTTTGCCATACTATCATCGAGGGTTGCTCAATCTTCAGCGTGGCGCATTTGAGGAAGCCTGTGAGAACTGGAAGAAGGCATTGCTTCTCAGTCCTCCGGAGGAGCTGGCGAACAAGTTGAGGCATTGCCTTAATCTTACAATCGAGCTTACCGAGATTTTGGAGAAAGAGATTTAGCAGCGAGGAGAAAAAATGTCAGATGAGTTAAGGGTCGACTCTGGAGCGTTGATTTTTGCGACACTTGCTGATGTGTATATATCATCAGGGATGATCGATGAGGCGATCTCGATATTGAAGGACGGGTTGACGCGCAATCCAAATTATCACCTCGCCCGTATTATTTTGGGCAGGGCATACTACCTGAAGAGCGAACCAGAGGAAGCGATAAAGACCATTGAATCGGTATATGATGAGATCAAGAACAGCGAAATTGCCAACCTTTATCTCGGTCACAGCTATCGGGACCTGGCTCAGAAAGAGAAAGCGCGAACCTACTACGAAACGGCATTGAAGATAAACCCGGAAAATATGGAAGCATTGAAGGAGCTCGAGAAGCTGATCCCGGATTTTGCGCCGCCACCTAAGGTTGAGCGCGTACAGCCTGCAGAACCTGCAAAGAAAGTTGTTGACGACGTCGCAATACCTCTCCCCGAGGATGTGACCGTGGAACCAATGGCTCCGTCAGAGGAAAAGGAAGCGGCAGCGATCGAAAAAGAGGGAGAAGTCATAAGCGCGGAGCAAGAGCCATCACTCGAGCAAGGTGAACCGGTCGTGCAAAGTGTGCGGCCACCGGTCGAAGAGGAGAGAGCAGAGGAGATCGTGTCAATTGAATCGGTCATACAGGAAATCCCGGAGAAAGAAATAAAGACCGAAGCCGTGCCCCTGGAGGCGCTCGATAAGCCAATGAAGCGCTTATTGGACCTGGATACGGTGAAAGGTGTTTTTATCTCTACTAAGGATGGATTACTGATAAAGAATTACGGGAATGGCGCGCAGGATATTGAAGCCATATGTGCATCGGTCGCCGCGATATGTATGGACGTCGACGAGTCTTTTCGTTTGCTGAAGCGCGGCGGGTTGACGCGCTGTATCGTCGAAAAACCTGATGAGACATTGTGTGTTATGGCAGTGGGCGATTCCTTGCTCACGGTCGTCACTCAGGTAGAAGCCAAACCCGGTCTTGTCTTTGTGTATGCGCGCAAGATAATCGAAGAGATCGAGGAGATATTAGGATGAAGATAAGCGATTTCACAAAGATCCAAAAGGTACTGGGCGCTGGACTGGCAAGTGAAGACGGTTTCATTATAGAAGGGCAGGCAAGATTTGAATATGATATGGAGAAGCTCAGTGCTATATCGGCCCGGGTTGCAGGTCGTATCAAGAACAGCCTTAATGTCAAGAAGGCCTCGGCAATAATATATACACAAGACAATGTGCTCTTCCTACGGGATAGCAGCGAAGGTATTGTATTCGTCATATGCCAGAAAGATGCAAATGTCGGCCTGGTGAAAATAAGGCTTGATAGATTGCCCTAAACCTGCTAGGGGGCAATAAAATGCGTATCTTTATTCATCGCCGAATACATATGCTAGCATCTGTAATCATTACCATTCTTCTCATTCTCAGCTGTGCGGCAAAGAACAGCCGCAATGATGTCACGTGGGACGAACTTGCGCGTAAGGATATGGTTCTTAGCCAGATACAGGCGCGTGGCATAACGGACAAACGGGTGCTCGATGCCATGAGCACGGTGGAACGCCATAAGTTCGTTCCTGGGAATCTGGAAAAATTAGCCTATGGTGACCACCCTTTGCCGATCGGCGCTGATCAGACTATCTCACAGCCCTATATTGTTGCTCTAATGACCGAAAGGTTGGAACTGAAAGATACAGATCGCGTATTCGAGGTCGGTACCGGTTCTGGCTATCAGGCAGCCATCCTATCTCTTCTTGTTAAAGAAGTCTATACGGTAGAGATCATTCAGTCTCTTGCCGATTCAGCGGCGCGCCGCCTTGAGAGCTTAGGGTTCCATAACGTTCATGTACGTTATGGCGATGGTTTTCTGGGATGGCCCGAAGCTGCGCCGTTCGATGCGATCATCATAACGTGCGCACCACCAAAGCTTCCAGAACCTCTGGTTGAACAACTCGCCGAAGGAGGCAGGCTCATCGTTCCGCTGGGCGAGGATTTTCAGATGCTTACCCTGTACACTAAGGTAAGGGGTAAGCTGCAGAAAGAAGAAATAATTCCTGTCGTGTTCGTTCCCATGAAGGGCATAATTGAACAAAAGTGAATTTTTTTCAAAAATACTAAATCCTAAATTCCAAATTCTAAACAAATTCTAATTTCAAAATTCAAAACCTTATGTGTGATTATGTTATTGTGTTATTATGTAACTCGCAAGCGCATCTTTGATTTTTCCCTGATGGTCTGATTCTCTGATGCGTTTTCTTGCTTCAGAGGACTACATTTCTTCTATGAAGTACGTTGAAATGTCACCCTGGATAAACCTTGGGTGGTCCATGATCTTGCGGTGAAAAGGTATTGTGGTGGCGATGCCCTCGATGACGATCTCTTCAAGGGCACGTTTCATCCGGGCAATAGCTTCCTCTCGCGAGTTGCCGTGGCAAATCAACTTTCCGATCAGGGAGTCATACTGACTCGGTATTGTGTGGCCCGCAAAAATGTGAGTATCGAACCTCACTCCTATGCCTTGAGGCATGTGGAAGAATTTTATCTTGCCCGGCATCGGAACGAAGTTGCGCTGTGGGTCTTCGGCGTTGATGCGGCACTCAATCGCATGACCGCGTAGTTCAACGTCCTGCTGGTTGAAGGCCATTTTCTCGCCCAGCGCGATCTTTATCTGCTCTTTCACGATATCGATGCCGGTGACCATCTCGGTTACGGGATGTTCAACTTGAATGCGCGTATTCATTTCCATGAAGTAAAGATTCTTGTTTTTGTCCATCAGGAATTCGATCGTGCCCGCTGACTGATAGCCAATGCTTTGGGCGGCATGGATTGCGGAATCGAGCAATTTCTTTCTTAATGAGTCATCAACCGCGCATGATGGAGATTCCTCGATCAATTTCTGGTGACGGCGCTGGATCGAACATTCTCGTTCACCAAGCGCGACTATGTTGCCGTGTTGGTCGCCGAGGATCTGAACTTCGATATGCCGCGGTTTTTGAATGTACTTTTCCAGGTAAATTCGGTTGTCACCAAACGCTGCCTTTGATTCGGCCTGGGCTAGGCGAAAACCAGCATCGAGTTCTTCCTCGTCGCGCGCAATACGCATGCCTTTCCCGCCGCCACCTGCTGCCGCTTTGAGGATCACAGGATACCCGATGTCCTTACACAATCTGCGGGCATCTTTGATATGTTCGATGCTGCCCTTGCTCCCCGGAATTCCAGAAAGACCTGCGGCATTCATGGTTTCCTTTGCGCGTATCTTGTCACCCATTGCTCTTATGTGGTCGGGCTTGGGCCCGATGAATATGATGCCGCATGACTCACAGATCTCAGCAAATTCAGGATTCTCGGCGAGAAAACCGTAACCCGGGTGTATTGCTTTGGCACCGGTTATCTCGGCAGCGCTGATTATCCTGGTAATGTTCAGGTAACTCTCTTTGCTGGGTGGTGGTCCGATACAGACCGATTCACTGGCGAGACGTGCATGGAGTGATTCGCTGTCGACCTCTGAGTAGACGGCTACGGTTTTAAGATTCAACTCGGTTGCTGCACGTATGATGCGCAGGGCGATCTCGCCACGGTTGGCAATGAGGATTTTTTCAAATTTCATGGCCGTGTTCTATGAGAAGGTAAGGATCTGATCTGCTACTTGTTCTGGTTTTTCTTTTCGAATTGGCCCCAGCCACGCTCTGCAGTCTGCTCGATACCGACCAGCCGGAGTTTGAACTCATCTGGGTTCGTGACCGCCTGGATGGCATCATCATACGAGATCAAGCCGTCCTTGTACAGCTTGAAGATCGCCTGGTCAAATGTCTGCATCCCATACTGCCCGAAGCCGTCTTCGATCACCGACTGAACGAGCAGTGTTTTTACAGGATCCATGAGGTAGTCTCTTACCGTGGGCGTAGCGACCAGGACCTCAACGGCAGGGATACGCCCCTTGCCGTCGGCGCGCGGTAACAGCCTAAGTGACACGACGCCAATCAGTGTGGCGGCAAGCAGAACGCGTATGTGCTGATGTTGGTGCGGCGGGTAAAAGGAGATGATACGGTTGATGGTCTCTGTGGCGTTAAGCGTGTGCAGCGTGGATAGAACAAGATGCCCAGTATCTGCGGCTTTCAACGCAACGTCCATTGTTTCCCGGTCCCGTATTTCGCCGATCAGGATGACGTCAGGATCCTGGCGCATGATATGTTTCAGGGCAACTGAGAATGATACCGTGTCCATCAAAACTTCACGCTGGCACACAATGCATAGGTTATCCCGGAACAAATATTCAATAGGATCCTCGATCGTGATTATATGTCGGGCCGTGTTCTCATTGATATGTTCGATCATTGCCGCCAGGGTTGTTGACTTGCCGCTACCTGTGGTTCCAGTACATAGTATCATGCCGCGCGGTTTGAGAGAAAGATCTTTCAGGATGCTCGGCAGATTCAATTCCTCGATCCTGCGCACGGACATTGGTATTGCACGCATAGCAATCGCAATGCTGCCCCTCTGCAGGAAAACATTGACCCGGAACCGGCCGACACCCCGTACTCCAATGGCGAAGTCCATTTCCTTCATGCGTTCGAACATTTGCTGCTGAGAAGGCGTCATGATCTGGTAAGCCATTGCCTTAAGACTCTCGGGCGTGAGTGATTCACCTTTTTCCTCAGCCAGTTTTCCGTCGATCCTGAAAACAGGCGGGGAACCTGCCTTAAGGTGAAGGTCTGAAGCGTTTACCTTTATCATCTTTTCAAGTAGTGTTTTTAGTTCCATATCACCTTCTCTTCCATTCCTTACAATGGTTCAACCAAAATCAATTCTTGATTGTACTCGACCGGGTCCTCATTCTTGACCAGGATTTGCGTGACCCTGCCAGCGACATCAGATTCAATTTCATTCATGAGTTTCATCGCTTCGACAATGCAGACTACCTGGCCTGGTTTAATGGCATCGCCGACCTCGACATAAGGCGGTGCATCAGGTGAGGGTGAGCGATAGAATGTGCCAACGATCGGTGATTTTATTGCGGCAACTTTCGTTTTCGGTTCTTCTTTTTCTTCTGTTACTATTTCTCCTGGCTCAATAGATGTTGGCCGGGCGGCCTTCACGACGGGTGCCTGACCACCTGTTTTGTTGATCCTCACTTTTCTGCCCCAGAAATCAGTGATCTCGATCTCCGCGACAACGCTATTCTCTAGAATGTGCACAAGTTTTTCGATATCCTTCATCTTCATTTCAATAATCCTGAGAGCCAATCCTGGAAGGATTTAAAATCCTCTTCCTTCGGTCTTTTTTGCTCTTCCTTCTTTTTAATTTCCTCTTTCCCTGCGTTCGTTTCGGGCTTTTCTGGTTCGACGATTTCGTGAACTTCTGGTTCTTTCGCCGCTTCGGTTGGGGCGGGTTCAATGGCTTCAGTTCCTTCACCGGGGAGAGATGTAACCGCAGCTTGCAGCGGTTCCTCACCAGACACCGGTTCCGAGATGGGTTCCATTTCTTCAGCGGCTGTAGTTTCTTCCATGGATAAACGCTGTTCGTCAACCGGCTTGGAAGCTTCCTGCATTGGAGTCACTTCTTCGGCTCTGGCGGCCGTTTCGCTTTCGGTCGCCAGAGGGACGGCTTCCCTCTTTTGGGGTTCCTCGCTGATAAAATCAGCAAATGATGTTGGTTCGGATTCAACCACGGCCTCTTCTCTCATCGGCTCTATCGGTCCAGTCGGAATTTCTTCAGACACTGGTTCTTTTTTCTCTTCGGGTGACGGTTCTGGAGAAACCTGTCCTACGGCCGAAATTTCTTCGCCTGCTGTATTTTCGAGAGGCAGGGTGGTCTCCACCTGAGGTTCTGCAGCTTTTTTCTCTGCTGCTTGCTCAAGTTCTTCAACCAGGAAATCTTCAAGACTCTGGATTTCACTTTCTACGGATACATCTTGTGCTGCTGGTGTGCTGTCACCGAATCTTTCAATGTCGATTTTTTCTGGCTCCTTGTGCGCCAGATCGCCTTCTTTGAATACCGGTTCCACCTTCATGTCCTCGATCTTCTCGGTTTCGAGTTTCATCTTTTGCGCGCTGATGATCTTCGTCAGCTCGGCGATCTTTTGATTCAGCACCAGATCGCTCGGGTCAGTAAATAGGAGGTGCTGGTAGATCTTTAATGCCTCCTCAAGGGAACCTTGTTTTTCGTATTCCTCAGCCATTGCGACGGTGTATAGAGGTTCTTTGCGCTGCAGAGCCTCGAGCATTGTGAGTTTCTCTTTCGCGCTATTATCCAGGGGGTCAATAGAAATAATGCTCTTATATGCGTTTATCTGACCTCTCTCATCCTTGAGTATTTCGCACGTCTTGGCCAGCATCTGCAGGGCGACAATGTTCTGCGGGTCAAGGGCAATAGTCTTCTCGAAGGCGTCCCGGGCTTGAATGTGCGATCTCTTGTCGTAATAACACTTTCCGAGGATCAGGTAGGCGACCGGGTATTCAGGATGATATTCGAGACCTTTGTTGATCACATCCAGGGCTTCGTCGAGCATATTATTCTTGCGGTAGAGATCGGCAAGTTGCACAAAAATCCTCGATTTCGGATCTTTGTTGTATTTCTCGCTCAGCCTTTGAATTTCAGAAAAATCAAGTTCATTCATATCATCCCTCAGTATAAATTATCTTATACATATTATTTTATTTGTCAAGAACGAATTAGATTGAAAGAATTCATGATGACCTCAATCCTGGTCATGTGGTCGGTCTTGCGCTCTCCTGGATTAAAGACAATGCCATCGATCACATAGAGCGTATCACCATCGGTGAGAAAATAGGAAATGAACGGTCCGCCGGCAATGAGTGAGTCATTTTGCCAGACACCTCTCATCCTGATGCCGCGAAGGCCGGCAAATTCGATCGGCTCGACCGTGGTGAGTTCCTTGAGAAGATAGTCGCCGGTGTAGTAATCTTTTGTTAGTGAGTCGCGCTTGGCGAGTGCATATTGGTCATTCGGGGGCGATTTCCGCGGTTCCTTATAATAGAAAATACTGCGGTCCGGGAAGTGGGTGTGAACGAATATGAAATTATTGTCTTTATGCGTTGAATCGATCATCCATGCGGTGTTGATGTCGATTGTCATACCGTATTTCTTCAAGCGGTCTTTCATTCTGCTGCTGATGCCGGCATCGTAGTAATGCTTTTTGATCCTCTGGTAATGATTCTCTTCCAGCGTTTGGCCGATGAGCTGACCGTATTTTTCAATACCCCTGGCAAGGTGATCTCTGTTAATCGCCGCGAGTAGTACAATGGTCTGCCCGCTGGCCCATAGATCCTTGAGCTTGAAAACAGTGAATGTGTCGTTAACCGTTGCGTCGCGTGCTTCTTGGCTCAGCATTGTGTTGATAAACTCATCCTGGAGTGTGCCGTACATGAATATTGCATGGTGCTTCTTGTATGCTTCGAGTGCTGTATCGCTGGCAAAAATAAAAGTGAAAACGCCCTCTGCTTGAGGTACGTAATTGTATATCTGTATATTCTCATCGATCAAACCCTCATCTCTGGTCGATGCGACCACAACAACATCACTGCTTTTGCCGGTACTCCTTACCAGCTTGATGCATACCAGAGTTGTTACAAGTGCAAGCATTACCAAGAAACTCTTCCTCATTTATACCTCCTCTAGCCGATCCGCAGTAATTCGGCTCTATTTGCCAAATCTGCTAAATTCACCATCACGGGGTGATTTTCGGGCCTTTCCAGGTTGGGGTCATACTTTATCAGCTCGAAGGCATCGTCCCGTGCCCGGTATAGTAATTCTTGATCATATTCCAGATCTCCGATCTTGATGTCGGGCAGGCCGTGTTGCCTCTTGCCCAGGATCTCTCCAGGTCCGCGCAGTCTGATATCTTTTTGTGCGAGGGCGAACCCGTCGTTATTCTGCTCAAAGAATCTTATGCGTTCAAACGTATCTGGTTTAACATAGCGATTAAGTACGAGGAAACAATAAGATCGCTCAGCACCTCGCCCTATGCGGCCCCTGAGCTGATGTAGTTGAGCCAGGCCAAAGCGCTCTGGATGTTCGATCAGCATTAGCGTTGCATTTGGGATATCAACACCCACTTCGACGACCGTGGTTGCAACCAGAATACTGATACGGCCATTCCGGTATTCATGCATGATCTGAATACGGTCCCGTGTTGTCAGGCGGCCGTGTATTACACCTACCGAGACGTTCGTGAAGGCGGCCGTGATTTCCTGCACGACTTCCTGGACCGATCGGAGTTCCATCTTTTCAGATTTTTCGATCACCGGGCAAATGACGAACGCCTGACGGCCGGCCTCAAGGATTTCCCGCATGAAACTAAAAGTCCTGTTCTTGTCCTTGGCGTTGACCATCTTGGTGACGACCTCGCCTCTTTTTGGGGGTTTTTCAGTGATCACCGAAATATCGAGGTCACCGTAGAGGGTCAGGGCAAGTGTTCTCGGAATGGGCGTTGCGGAAAGAACGAGGAAATCAGGGTTTGTACCCTTGTTGACGAGCGCCGCACGTTGCATTACTCCGAATCGATGCTGCTCATCAACGACTACTAATCCAAGTTTGTGAAAAGTAATGTCTTCTTCAATGAGCGCATGGGTACCAAGTATCAACTGCGCCTCACCGGAGCTGATCTTTTCGTTCACCGCATCCCTTTCTTCACCTTTTATGCTGCCGGTCAATAGATAGGGTTTGACCCCCACCCCGGATAGCATTTCTTGGAGTACGAGATAATGCTGCTCGGCCAGGATCTCGGTTGGTGCCATGAGCACCGACTGGTAGCCATTTTCGATGGCAGTGAGTATCGCGTACAGGGCGACAACGGTTTTCCCCGACCCGACATCGCCTTGCAGGAGGCGGTTCATAGGCTGGGAACGTTTCATATCACCAACTATGTCCTGTACTGCGTCTTGCTGGCCCCGGGTGAGTGCAAAAGGCAAACCATTGAGGAGTTTCTTGGCGAGATTGCCATGGTCGATGAACGAGATGCCGTTCTTGTTCGCCAGCTTTAACTTGCGCTGGGCTAGGGTCAGTTCAAAGAAGAAGAATTCATCATAAACAAGCCGCCTCCGTGCGGCCATGGCTTCTTCGATAGTCAGGGGAAAATGTAGATTGCGCAGGGCGGTGTTCAATGCCATGAATTGATTACGTTCGATGATACCCTCTGGTAATGTCTCAGATATATCATCCAGACATTCATCGAGTGCGATGCGTGCCGCTCTTCGGATGTCCCAGATACTGAGCCCTTCGGTCAAAGGATAGACCGGTATCACGGTACCTTGCTTCCTTTGTTCGGTTTCTTCTTCGCCGATGAGTTCGTAGATCGGGTTGACAATTTGATGACCGCGATAGAAAGTAACCTTCCCGGATACCAATAGCCAGTCACCGATCTTGAATTTCCCCTTGAGGTCTGGTCGGTTGAACCACTTCAATGTCATTGAGCCGGATTTGTCGCGCAAGACTACGGTCAAGAGGCTCGTGCGGCTCCTCGTTCGTCGCGCTTCGACGAGTTCCACGTGACCCATGATTGTAACTTCGTCGTTTATTCTTGTGTCGCATATTCTCAAAATTGTTGAATAATCAACGTACCTGCGGGGAACAAGATAGATGAGATCCTTGATGGTTTCTACTCCGACCCTTCTGAAATAAAGTGCACGCTTGGGTCCTATACCTTTTATATATTGAACAGGGCTGTCGAGCTTAAGAAATGTCTTCTTAACCACTACGATTTTGAGATTTGTTGCATTTCTTTAAGGAATGCTTCTGCATGCAGGGCTTTAGGTAAAGCCTCCTCTTTGGTCACAATCCTTTGTTTCACAAGTCTTGCCAAATGAGCGTCGAAAGAGATCATGCCTTGCTGTTGTGAAGTCTGCAATATAGATGGTATCTGGTGGGTCTTTGCTTCACGGATCAGGTTCCTTAAGGAAGGCGTGGCGATCAAGATTTCGTAGGCTGCAACCCTGCCTGTACCGTTGGCTCGCTTGAGCAGGTTCTGTGACACCACACACAAGAGATTCAACGATAGTTGCATACGGATCTGTGATTGCTGGTGCGGGGGGAAGACATCAATTACACGGTCGATCGTCGAAACAGCATCTGAGGTATGAAGTGTTGTTATGACGACGTGGCCGGTCTCGGCGGCAGTTATGGCGAGCGCTATCGTCTCCAGGTCACGCATTTCACCTACCAGAATGACATCGGGATCCTGCCGGAGCACGAATTTCAGGGCGTTGGCAAAAGAATGTGTATCGCGGCCCACTTCGCGTTGAGTGACCAGTGCCATTTTGTTGCTGTGAATGAATTCTATCGGATCTTCAACGGTCACTATGTGACATTTGTCATTCTCGTTGCGATGATTCACCAGGGCTGCCTGTGTGGTGGATTTTCCGCAGCCAGAAGGACCGGTGACCACGATCAACCCCCGGGGGCGGAGCGTAACGTTTCTTAGTACTTGCGGAAATCCTAATTCATCAAGGGTTGGAACATGGGCGGGTATAGAACGTAGCACCATGCCCGGGGCACCTTTCTGACGAAAAATATTAATGCGGAACCGCGGTCCTTCGGGGTGTTGGTATGAAAGATCAATCTCCTTGTGCTTCTGGAATTCAGCTAGCTGGTTTGGATTGAGCACTTGGGATGTTGCGGCTTCGATTTCCGCCTCTGTGATGGGCGGTGCATCGGTCGTAATCAGGTCACCGTTGATACGCATGGTAGGTGCCGTGCCGACTTTCATGAGAAGGTCTGAGGCACCTTTTTCGAGCTGCTTCTTCATTAGATCGTTGATGCTTGGCATACTAGATACGGTTGTTGAATTCTTCCGGGTGGGTCGAGTGAGCAATGGCTTCTTCGTGGTGAATGACACCCTGGCGATAGAGGTTCTTCAGGTACTGATCCATGGTTATCATTCCCATACGCGCACCGGTCTGGATCGCAGTGAATATCTGATGCGTCTTGGACTCGCGTATTGCACTGCGGATGGCCGATGTACAGATCATGATCTCAAAAGCTGGGACCCGTCCCGCATTGTCTTTTCTCCGTAATAGGGTTTCGGTCACAACTGCTTGCAGCGTCATTGAGAGCTGGAGCCGTATTTGCTGTTGATGCGAAGGCGGAAAAACATCGATAATCCGGTCCACGGTTTGAACCGCATCGATAGTATGCAATGTGGAGAAAACAAGATGACCGGTTTCGGCCGCGGTGATTGTCTGGGAAATTGTGTCCAGATCGCGCATTTCACCAACGAGGATGATATCCGGGTTCTGCCGGATGACTCTGCGCAGGGCTTCGCTGTATGAATTTGTGTCGATGCCTACCTCGCGCTGTTCAATAATGGAATTATGGTCACGATGCAGGAACTCGATGGGGTCTTCGACGGTTATGATGTGTTTCCTTGAAATTTGATTAATATGTTCAACAATTGCTGCCAGGGTCGTTGATTTACCGCTACCAGTGGGGCCAGTAACGAGCACGAGTCCACGCGGCATCTGGGCGATCTTCTTGAAGACAGAAGGCAGGCCCAATTCATCAATGGTCTTGATCTTGAGCGGTATGGTCCGCATGACCGCAGCAATGTGGTTCATCTGCTGGAAGACATTCACCCGGAATCGCGCTACGCCCGGTATCTCGTACGCCATATCGAATTCCAGTTGCTTCTCGAAATTCTGGCGTTGTTCAGGAGCCATTATGCCATAGATCAACCTTTCCAGATCTGTGTTCTCCAGTTTTGGATTGTCGGTTTTGACGAGGTCGCCGGCCAACCTGTACAACGGTGGTTCGCCGTAACGCAAATGCAGGTCAGAACCCTCTTGCAGGATCAGCTGTTCCAATAAGGCGTCGAGCTCGATTTTAGATTCGGTCATGCTTGCCGAGGGAATAGTTGATTCATGATAGGGTATGGGTAGCTGTCTGTTTGTGCTCTCATTCCGGAGCTGCCTCGGTGCGCGATTTCAGTGTTTTTCTCATAGAGTTATTCACAGATAATAGCCAATTTATCATTATTTGTCAAGGAAAATATCCTGATGGCGAGATCAAACACCTGTCATGTCATGTTCTTCGGACAATATACTGGACAGGAGAGGCGATCTGCGGATCGCTAATATGCCATCTTGGTTCTTGATACTGAAAGGCATACACCGATAGCCATGAAACACGCTAGCAGTGCAGAGCCTCCGTAGCTGACGAATGGTAACGGCACGCCGGTTACTGGTAGAAGACCTACGGTGACGCCAATATTGACGAATGTCTGATAGCCAATCCAGGTCATGATACCGCTAACCACTATGCTCGAGAACCTGTTCCTTGTTTCTTTTGCGAGCAGGAGCAGCCGGTAGAGCAGGTAGACGTATATCACGGTAACGATGACGATCCCGAGCAGGCCGAATTCTTCACCAAGACATGAGAAGATGAAGTCGGTGTGGCGTTCTGGGAGAAATTCCAGTTTCTTTTGTGTTCCGGAGAGGAATCCCTTGCCAAAGAACCGTCCCGAGCCGATCGCGATCTTGGATTGAATTACCTGCCATGACATACCTTGGGGATCAAGCCATGGCGAGAAGAAGGCAGTGATCCTCTTCTGTTGATAGACCTTCAGTGAATTCCAGATCAACGGTGTAATGAGTCCCATCAATGAATTGCTGACCATACCGTAAACGAGATCGCTCAATTGCTTTCTGAAATAGAGCGCGATCAGCAGAATCGTCATGTATACGGCCCAGGCATATATTGAAAAACTGGCCGCGGCTGATACGATCGGCGAGAACAGGATGAGTATCTTGAAGCCCGAGGCACCAGCCCAGTAACTCATGATGACCAGGATCGGCAGGAATATCTGCGCAGCACCTAGATCGGGCTCAACGAACACCAGAAATCCCGGGACCGCGACAATGGCAATAGGTATCAGCATGTCCGAGAAGTTCGTGAGCTTTTTCTTTGTCGCAAGATAGTTGGCCAGCATGAGTATTGTGGCGAATTTCGCGAACTCGGATGGTTGCAGCGAAAAATCACCAAACCGGATCCAGCGTCTGGGGTATACGTCACTCTTCAGGAGGATAATAAAGATCAAAAACAGGGCTGCGACATAAATGACCGGGCTCAGGTTGAACCAGATACGCGGTGAGATCCTTGAAAAGAGCAGGGCGACGAGAATTGAGAAGACCAGCCAGATGATTTGCCTTGTCATGAGGCCGGCGTTTGCGGTTGAGTAGATCATCATTACCCCAAGCAGGGCGAGGATCGCTGCAGCACCGATTATTGTGAAGTCGATCTTTTTGAACATGGCGGCCTACTGAGAAGCAGCGAGGGGATGTTGCTTGTGACTCCCTAAATATGATCTCATTATCTTCCCGGCGATCGGCGCGGCAACACTGCCACCGTGGCCAGCGTTTTCAACAATGATGCATACGAGTATTGCCGGATCACTTGCCGGTGCAAAACCGACAAAAAGCGAATGGTCCTCACCATGCGGGTTCTGACTGGTGCCGGTCTTGCCACAAACCTCAAAATTGGGAACACGCGCCAAGCTGCCGGTGCCGCGGGCGACAACTCCAGCAAGCGCGATTCTTACAGTCTCTATTGCTTCCGGAGATAAACCGCTTGTGTAGAAAGTAGTATCATTTTTCTCTATGATATGCGGCATCGGTATCTTCCCGGCGTTGGCAAATACGGTGAAGGCACACGCAAGCTGTATCGGTGAAACCAGAATATCACCCTGGCCAATACTCAGATTGAAGATATGTCCCCGGGTCCAGCTGCGGCCGTACCGTTTTTCATACCAAATACGGTCGGGCATGATGCCTGTCTTCTCATTCGGCAGATCGATACCGGTTTTTTTACCAAAACCGATCCTGCTGGCCCGGTCGAATATCGTGTCTATCCCCACCAGGCTGCCTAATTGGTAGAAGTAAATGTCACACGAGTTCACTATTGCGCCGGTAAGGTTCAGACTACCATGTGTTTTCCAGCACCTGAACGTCCTTCGGCCCAGACGGTACTCGCCCGAGCATGCTTCAAAACGCTTGCCGTTCTCTATGATCTTTGAGTCAAGGGCAGCAAGTGCGATGAAGGGTTTGAAGGTCGAGCCCGGCGGATAGCAACTCATTGTCGCCCGGTTGTATATTGGCGCGTTGGGGTCTTTGTGCAGAATATCCCATTCTGTCTTCTGCAATCCGTGTGTGAATAGATTCGGGTCAAACCCGGGTTTTGAGTAGAGAACGATAATCGCTCCACTTCCGGGGTCGAGGCAAACGCAAGCTGCCTTCTCGTAATCTTCAAGATAGACGGCGACCGATTCGATCAGGGCGGCATCAAGGGTTGTCCGCAGATCATAGCCGGCAGTCGGCAGGGTGCTTCTCTTTTCCGTGATCTTGCCGACCTCCTTGCCTCGGGCGTCGACTTCTATGTATTCCACACCCGGAGTACCGCGTAATATGTTCTCATAGTACTGCTCAATGCCCATTTTCCCAATGTAATCACCGATGAAATAGCTACCGTCTCGTTCGAGTTCTTTGGCAGTGATCTCACCGACATAACCGATCTGGTGAAAGAGTAAGTCACCGTATGGGTAGTTTCTCAATGGCTCGACACCAACCTCAACACCGTTCAAGACATCGAGTTTCTCTTCTATGAGTGAAAGCTGCTCGTAGGAGATGTCATGTGCGATCTTGACAGGGTTATACGGATTCTTTTCTATCTGACTTT
>Ga0209536_100005378_pt1 | contig 19925 bp, 15 predicted proteins | sample DeeMarSeWOR28_12_FD_187461 | JGI IMG/M metagenome (GOLD analysis project Ga0209536, IMG submission 187461) | Marine sediment microbial communities from White Oak River estuary, North Carolina - WOR-2-8_12 (SPAdes) (version 2) | ecosystem: Environmental > Aquatic > Marine > Intertidal zone >...
CGACCAGCCGCATTGCAAGGCAAGAGAAGACGAGAGCTCGCGCATCTAGCAACCCAGCCTGGTCGCGATTAGCAGCGGGACGCAGCCACATCGCCCATTCGATCAGCCCATCCACTGGTCAAGGCGGAACAGCTGTCTCGTTACGCTACAACTCGGATGTACCGATACGGGACAGGCACCCCCGCGGCTACTACCAGCTGGAGCATTGCAACACATTGTCCAACAACACTTTACGTACCGCTGGCACAAGTTCGATGCGTCGGCACGCATCTGGCCCTTGCTCCCCGGCGGCCGACCCACGGAATAGCCGAGGCGACGCCCAACCCTTGCAGAGTCAGGAGAACAGGAAGCGTGAGACACTCGATTTCCAACTGGTTGGCAGTGGCCGTCACGGCGACAGTCGCGTCGGCGTGCTCGGAAGGATCAACCTCACCCGAACTGGCGGGACCCGACCTCGCCCTCACGGTCGACAACGCGAACACGGCTGGTGCCTACTGTACCGACCTCCTCGCTGGACAGACCACCGACGCCGGTGACGTCTGCGTCTCGGTCGACGGATCGAGTCTGAACGTCACGTACTCCACGACCGACGGATGGGAGCTGACCGAGGCGCACTTGTTCGTTGGCGAATCCCAAGAGGACATGCCGCAGACGCGGAAGGGCAATCCGAAGATCGGCAACTTCCCCTACAATTCGGGAGACATCACCGGCGCCACGACCCATACGTTCTCAGTGGACCTCACGCAGTTGGGTTTCGACGCGTCCCTGACGGCGTGCGAGGTGCGCGACCTCTTCCTCGCAGCACACGGGGCCGTGCGGAAGGACAAAGGCGACGGCACGTACCAGACCGAGACCGGTTGGGGGAACGGCACGCCGCTCGTCGATCGCGGGAGCTGGGCCACCGGCTTCTACGTCAGCATTGGGTGCACAGGTGACGATCCGAAGGAGGGTGACACCGAGACGGCCTTCGCGTTCGGCGGTGCAGCTCTTGCGACCTGCTTCATCGGCGCCGACTTCGACGGCGACGGAACAGACGACGGGTTCAACCGCTGGGGCTGGTCCAACGGCGCGTTGGGCGAAGGCGACTACAGCTTCGACGTCTACGCCGGCGCCGGCAAGTGCGACCTGGCCAAGGGCACGCTCGTCGGGACGTTCTCGCTGTCCTACGCCTCGGGCACGGCGACAGCCACCTTCGACGTCGTGGCCCCGTACTACCTCACCGAGACCCACTTGTACGTTGGCGCTGAGCCGCTGGCGCGGGACGTGAACGGCGACTACACCGTCGCGCCCGGCCAGTATCCGACGATTCACGGCGATCTCGACAACGTCTCGACGGACACGTACACGATCACGGGGCTGAGCGGGAGCGTCTACGTGGTGGCGCACGCCACCGTTGGCGGGTTCTAACTCGCCACGGAGGACGTACTGGCGGCGCCTGGACGCCGCGAAACGCCGGGTTCCGTCGGGAACCCGGCGTTTCTGCTTTCACGGTCACGAAGCGGTGACACCGTGGCCGCCAGGGCACGCTTGCGCCATCGCGCGGGCACTGTCGAGGTCCAGATCGGCGTGATGACGGCGACGGGCCGCCCCACCGCTATCCCAAATCCCGCTTGACGGACTTGACGAGGAGAATCCGCTGCAACCCCTCCGGCAGGGTCTCGTACACGGAGTGATCGACGCTTGCCGCGATGAGGTAGAGGCCAAAGCCACCCTCCGGCATCTGCGACAGATCGGGCAGCGCAATGCGTGAGGGCCGGTAGGGGGTGCCCGCGTAGAGGAACTCGATCGACATGCCGGCAGCGCTCGAGCTCGCGACCACGGCGACGGCGTCGTCACCGCCTCCGGACACGGAGTGCTTGACGATGTTCGTGAAGACCTCCTGAGCGGCGATCATCACCTGCACGCGATCCAGATGGTCCTTCGACCGGCCGGCGGCCGCACAGCAGTCGTCGACGGTCGCTCGCAGTCGATCGAGGGAATCGAGCGAGCGCGGCAACGTGATCTCGACGCTGTCGGCGCGCTCGATGCGGAGGACAGCCAGGGTGATGTCATCCTCGAACTGCACGCCTCCATGAAAGCCCTCCAACTGCGCGCGCAACCGTTGCACCAGATCGCTCGGATCACGGTGTGCGTGCTCGGTGATGAACGACCGTAGCCGATCGACCCCAAACATCTCGCCGGATGGAGCGCGTGCTTCGATGATGCCATCGGTGAAGAGCAGGATCGTATCCTGCGGCTCGACCGACACGGTGTCCTGCGTGTATTCGTGGTGCTCGAGGAACCCCAGCGGCATGTCGGTGCCGGAGAGCTCGGTCAGCCGTCCGCGGCCCGGCGAGTAGACGATGATCCGCGGATGCCCGCAGTCCACGAACGTCAGCTCGCGCGCCGACAAGTCCAGGCGAGCGTAACAGGCAGAGACGAAGCTCTCCGTGGCGATGAGATCCCGGGTCACCGCACGACCGACCTGGCTCACGATCGCTGCCGGGGACACCGCCACTCGGCCGCGCGCTCCGGCCAAGCTCGCGAGGGCGCGGACAAAGGCCGTCCGGGTGGCCGCGCCCAGCAGTGCCGCGGCGATCCCCTTCCCCATCACGTCGCCAATGACCACGTCGAGCGTCCGGCTGCCCAGCGCCAAGAAGTCGAGGAAGTCCCCATCCAGTCGCTGTGAGGGAATGGTCAGCGTGGCCAAAGAGACGCCGACGCCCATCGGCGGCGGGCTCCCCGTCAGCAGGGACTGCTGGATCCTGGCTCCGAGCTGCACCTCCTGCTGCCTCGATCGCTCCAAGGCATCTTCGGCACGTCGCCGATCGGTGATGTCGAGACCGTACCCGAGGAGCTGGATCACCTCCCCGGCGTCGTCCAGCACCGGGCTCACCAGGCGGGCGAAGTGCCGCACCTCGCCCGCGGCATCCGGGAGCGTCTCCTCAAAGGCCGCCGGTTCCTTCGAGTCGCGCACCTGCGCCAGGCGCCGTATGCGCTCGTCGGCGAGCGCCGGGTCGCGGCCGCGATGCGCCAAGTACTCGGCGTCGTCGTGTCCGACGATCCACTCGCGCACCTCCGGGTCGGCAATGGCGCTCGGGGTCACGTACAGATACCTGAGATCGCGATCGAAGACGGCGAGCTGCGCCGGCATGGCTTCGAGCACCTGCTCGTAGAAGTGCCGGAGCCGCTCGCGCTCCTGCTCTGCCTCCCGCTGGCCCGTGAGGTCGCGCAGGAATCCCACGAACCGGCGTCCCTTCCCACCGGTGTCCTCCAGCTCGACGATCGAGAGCTCGGCGGGGAACTCCTCGCCGTTTGCCCGCATCGCGGGAAGCTCCAGCCGCTGGTTGAGCACCCGGGGTCTCCCCCCGGTCAGGAGTCGCTGCATTCCCTTTGCATGCGCCTCGCGGAGCCGCTGCGGCACCATGAGGTCGCCCATGTTCCTGCCGATGGCGTCGGCGCGGGCCAACCCCATGGTCTCCTCCGCCGCCCGGTTGAACTCGACGATCATGCCGTGCTCGTCGATGACGACCACGCAATCCAGCGAACTGTCGAGGATCGTCGCGCGCCCGCGTTCGGCGGCAAGGAGAGCTTCGTACCGTTCCTTGAGGAGGCGCCCGGCACGGCGGAGCTCGAGCTCCGCGGTGACTCGGCGCGCCAAGGCCTCCAGCACGCGCTGCTGCTCAGGCGTGAGCGTTCGGGCGGTTCGATCGATGACGCAGAGCGTGCCGATCGGGTACCCCTCGGGCGTGCGGATCGGAGCACCGGCGTAAAAGCGGATCCACGGTTCGCCGGTGACGAGGGGATTGTCACTGAACCGTTCGTCCACCCTCGCGTCCTCGACGACCATCGTCCCGGTCTCGAGGATGGCATGGGCGCAGAACGACACCTCGCGGCTCGTTTCCCGAGCGTCGAGCCCCACGCGGGCCTTGAACCACTGGCGCCCCTCGTCGACCAGCGAGATCAGCGCGATCGGTGTCCCGCAGACGACCGAGGCGACCGCGACCAGATCATCGAACGCCTCTTCGGGAGGCGTGTCGAGGATCTCGTACGCCCGCAATGCCGCAAGGCGGTCGGCTTCGTCCGGGGGCAGTGGAGCGCCCGTCATGCGCGACGTATGCCGCTTCCGCACGCAGCACGGGTCATCGATTGCACCCAGTCAGGATGTGCAGGATTCACGCGGGGCCGCCTTCGCTGCTGGTGGTGCCGTGGGTGCGGAGTGGCCGACTAGTTGGACAGCGCCCTGAGCGCTTCGGCCTGATCGTTGTAGACGTCGACGATCTTGTGCATCCGCACGATCTCGATGACGTACCGGACCGAGGCCGAGAGGTTGCACAACGCGAGCCCGCTCCCCTGTGTGGTCACCTGACGCAGCGCCGACATGAGGGCGCCCAGCCCGGCACTGTCCATGAAGTCGACCTCGGTCAGATCCAGGAGGAGCGTCCCCTCCGGGATGGGAAGCTCCTTGAGCTGTTGCTTGAAAGCCCGGACGTTCCCGGCGTCCAGCTTGGGCGCATGAACCACGGCGACCGTCACCACAGAGTCATTGCGTCTGATCTCGAGCATGGGGTCTGCCACCACTGCCGTCCTTGTTCCGTGCGCTCGGGAATCTAGGAGTCGGGCAACTGGCCGTCCAGCAACGTGGCCCGACCGTTGCCTCTCGGGGTCTCGGGACGGGCATTCGGCCGAGCATTTCCGCTCGAATGTCCTGATGCGGTACACCCGCTGTCCGCATCCGAACAACGGATCGGGATGTGACTCGAAGGAGGCCATACGTTGCAGGTCACGTGGATCAACACGGCCGCCGCTCCGGTCGGCGGTTGCGAGCGCTACATCCAGGACAGCGTCGAGCTGCTGTCGCACCGCGGCATCCGCTCCACCCTGCTGTATGACCCGAACAGCCCGTTCGATCCGGCGTATGCGTCGGTCTTCGACGCCGCCTTGCCACTCGCCTCCGTCGCGGAGCAGCTCGCGTCGCTCGGGCCTGATCTGGTGTACGTCCATCGCTATCACGATCGGGACGGGCTGGTGACCCTGGCTGGCGGCCCGGTACCGGTCGTCCGGTTCTTCCACGACCATCAGTTGTTCTGCCTCCGAGAGCACAAATACACCGGCATCGGCCATCAGACCTGCGAACGGCGAACAGGGCTCCATTGCTACACGTGCCCCGGTTTCGTCCAGCGCACCGCCGACCGCGGGTTTCGTGTCGCCTCCCTCCGATCCCTGCATGTCGATCAGGCGCTGAATCGCGCGCTGACCGCCTGGGTCGTGGGCTCCCAGTACATGGCCGGACATGTCGCGGCACACGGGTTTCCCCGCGACCGCATCCATGTGCTCCCGCTATTCACTCACACGCCCGACGCCGCGCCGTCGCCGCGCGAGGCCAATCTGGCGGTGTTCGCGGGTCAGCTGATCCGTGGCAAGGGCGTGGATGTGCTGCTCGAGGCAGTCTCCCGCATGCGACAGCGGATCCGCCTGGTCATCGCAGGCGACGGTGCGCAGGCGTCGGCGTTTCGCGATCTCGCCCGTCGCGTGGGTGTGGATTCGCAGGTCGAGTTCGCCGGACGCGTGGACGGAGACGCGTTGGCGGCGCTCTACCGGCGGGCAGCCTGTGTGGTCTTGCCCAGTCGGTCACCGGAGACATTCGGCCTCGCCGGCCTGGAGGCGCTCGCTCACGGCACCCCGGTCGTCGCCGCGGACGTCGGTGGTATCAGAGAGTGGTTGGTGCCCGAGGTGACCGGGCTGCTGTTTCCCTCAGGCGACGCCGCGGCTCTGGCCGCGCAGCTGGACACGATGATTGCCGAGCCCGTCCGGGCTGCCCGGATGGGGGCTGCGGGACGCGAACGTGCCGCAGGCAGGTTTCACCCGGAGGCCCATGGGGACGCGCTGGTCGAGCTGTTCGGCAGCCTGGTGTCGCACTCATGACGACCATTCAACGCTACACGGCGGAAGGCGGCTCGGCGGTCGAGGCCGAGGCCCGGCGGATCACTGCGGCGATTGCAGACGTCGCGCAGGCGACGGTTCCGGCGCGGGCGCTCCGGGCGCTCGTCCTGCTGGGGGGATACGGGCGGGGTGAGGGAGGTGTCGAGGTCCGCGGAGGCCGAGAGTGCCTGCACAACAATCTCGACCTTCTCTTGATCCTGAACGCCGCACGCGGGTCTGACCACGCCGCGATCGCGACGGCATTCGAGCGGGCGTTGGATCCCATCCGAGCTGACGCCGGCGTCGGTATCGACGTCGGCCTCATCACGGCGCGGCAGCTTCGCCGTGCCCCCTGCCTCGTGATGTGGTACGACATGCATCACGGACACCGCACGCTAGCCGGCGATGCCGCGTTCGTTCCGGCCCTGACGCGTTTCCGGGCCGATCGGATCGTGCGGAGCGACCTGCGGAATTTGCTGGTCAACAGGGCCACGCTGCTCACTCTCAACGACTTCCTCCTCGATGCCCGCCCCGGCGATCCGGCCATCCGGCGCGCCGTCATCCGTCACGCCATGAAGGCAATCATCGGGTACGGCGACGCGCTCCTGGCCGCGAACCGTGCGTATCACTGGAGCTATCGGGAAAAACAGCGCCGAATCACCACCCTCGACGCCCCGTCCGATTTCAAGCGACTCCACGCCCTGGCCAGCGAGTTCCGCTTCGTCCCGACGTACGACCGGTGGCTATCGGCTGACCTCGCCGCCTGGATGGAGGAACTGCGCGTGATCGTCGAGCCGATCCATCGGAAGTTCGAGGCGTGGCGGCTGCGCCGTCCGCTACCGGACTGGTCCGCGTATTGGCCGGCGGCCGTCAGGCACTCCGCGATCGCAGACGTTCGTGCGCGGGCTGCCGCTCGGCGAGCATGGGACATCGTTCGGCACCGGTCGGGCGATTTCCGGCCGCACCTGTCGCGCGCGGAGCGCGCGCTCTGGCACTGGATCGGCCTCCGGGAACTGCTGCCGCTGGTCGCCCCCACCGTGCTGTACGACCTGCAGGACGGCGGGGCGCGGTCGCGGGCGACGGCGATTCTCGCCGCCGACACCGAGGACATCCGGGCGCTGCGGCGCGGGTACCTCGCGTGCTGGGGACGGGTCGGCGACCCGAACTTCGCCGCCGCACTCGATCGATTTGCCATCACCCTTCATACGCGGAAGGCCGCATGATCTGCCTCACCGGCGACATCCATCACGCCACACTCCGCACCGGCAACCAGCGGCATTGCGACCACTCGGAGGTTCAGGTGGCTCGGCAGTACCTCGATCTGCTCGAGGATGCCGGTGTCAAGGTCACGTTCTTCATCTCCGGACGTACGTTCGACGAGGAGTGGGACGACCTGGCGCCGATCGTGCAGCATCCGCTGGTCGAGGTCGGCGGTCACAACTACTCGTGCTTCACGCCCGCGCTGTGGCACCGATTCTGGAACAAGGCGATCGGCAGCTACAACGGACCGCGCTGGTACCAGCGCCTAGACGCCGAGCGCACGATCCGTGCGATCCGTCGCCGGACCGACCGGTCCATCCAGGTCTGGCGCAACCACATGTACATGCACGGGCCCTATACCGAGCCGGTGCTGGCCGACTGCGGCATCCGCCTCTGCTCCGACGGTGTGCAGGCGTCGTGCTGCGGCCCGATCTGGCACCCCGGTGGGCTCTACAACTTCCCGCTGAACGTCATCCCGGACCACGAGCACCTCTACCACGCCGAGCGTACGCCGGAGTGGGTGGATGCGTGGGTGCGGCGGTACGACTGGTCCGATGACTTCGGGTCGGCGTCGTACCACGTCGACGAGTGGACCGACATCGTCCTCGAGGGGCTGCAGGAAAACGAGGCGGCGGGCAGGATCTCCAACATGCTGATCCATCCCATCACGCTGTATCTCTGCGATCGGTTCCGATCGTTCGAGCGGATCCTCGACTACCTGGCGTCGCGCGAGACCGTCCACATGACGGACGCGCTCGCAGCGGCCGGTCGGCCGGCGGAGGTCGTATGACGACCCAACCCGCGGTGACCGTCGTCATGCGGTCCAAGAACGCCGCAGCAACCATCGGCCAAGCCCTGAGCGGTCTCTTTGCACAGGTGGACGTCGAGTTCGACCTGGTGGCCGTGGACTCCGGCTCTACCGACGGCACGCTCGACATCGTGCGGAGCTTTCCGTGCCGCGTGCTCGAGATCCCTGCCACGGCATACGTGCCGGGCCCCGTCCTCAACATGGCCATCGAGACGTCGCAGGCACCGATCGTCGTCTTTCAGAACTCCGACGTGCTGCCAACCTCGCGTCACGCCCTTCGGCACCTGGTCGCCGCCTTCGACGACCCGAGCGTGCAGGCGGCATTTGCGCGCCAGATCCCTCGGCCCGAGGCACACGGGTGGGTCCGGCGCGACTACGCGACGGCCTTCCCGGCCGAGGGAGCTGCCCCGGACTGGCTGCCGTACTCGCTGCCGTTCGCCGCGATGCGGCGGTCGGCGTGGGAACAGCAGCCGTTCTACGACGCCGCGTGGGGCTCGGAGGACACCGACTGGGGTACGCGGGCGCGCGAGCGGGGTTGGGTCGTGCAGTACGTGCCGGCGTCCGTCGTGATTCACTCGCACAACTACACGCTCCGACAGCTCTACGGGCGCCGCTTCATCGAAGGGGAAGCCGATGCATTCATCTATCGCCGGCCGCTCTCGGTCGGCACCAGCCTCTCGCACTGGGCGCAGGCGACGGCCCGAGACCTGTGGTGGCACCTGGGGGCGATGGACCTGGCCGGGTGCGTTGCGGCACCCGTTCGGCGTCTCGTCTATCACTGGGCCTACCGACGCGGTCACGTCCACGGCGCGGGCCGCATTCGCGGCGACGACACCGACGTGAGGCTCGGCCAGCAGACCGTGCTCTCCCGTTACGGCTGACCGTAGCCGGCTCCTACTGAACCTGGTGTAACAAACGACGGGGGACCGATCCCTGAGGATCGGTCCCCCGTTTCGTCGTGCCGTGTCTCGGATTAGCCGGCCACGGTCCGTCGCGTCGCGTAGAGCACGCCGTAGTTGCGGCCCATGGTGGGCTCGACCCGCACATCGTGCGTCGCGCTCAGACGCTCGGTGAGCAGATCCAACGTGCCCGGCACCAGGTTGTCATGGTACTCGAGTGCCAGTCGGTCGATGCGTGCCAGGAGCTCCGCGTCTGCCGTCTCGAACGCCGCGTGCTCAGCCCCTTCGACGTCCATCTTCAAGAACGCGATGCGGTCGGTCTTAGCCAACTCGAAGATGCCCGCCAGCGGGACGGCGGGGATCCGCGCACCGTCCTCGGCCGATCCGGCCTCGAACCGATGGTCGATCGACCGGTCGGTGCAGGCGCGGAGCGTTCCGTGCTGGTACGACCCGCTCAGCGCCACGCGGTGCACCGAGACGTTGGCGACACCCGCGGCGGCAACGTTCGCGACGAGGCACGGGTGATTCTCGTCCGACGGCTCGATCGCCACCACGCGGCACGCGAGATGGCGGCGCGCCATCCAGATCGAGAACAACCCGACGTGTGCCCCGACATCCACGATGACGTCGCCCGGGCGCGCCTCGTAGAACCCCTCGGGGAGATAGCACTGGTCGACCCACAGCTCGACCAGGGTGCCGGCCAGCCCGTCGCGGTCAGGATGCACGATCGTCGTGCCGTTCCATTCCTGTGCCTCCGTGCATCGGGTGCCGCGTCGCAGCGACTGGATGAGTGCGAGCCCGTTGCGGAATCGACTCATCATGAACACATAGTTTCGTAGGTGCTGGACCTTCATGATGCAACTCCATTCACGTGGCCACTCGATGGCGTCGGGAAGGGTGGGGTAGCGAGCGACGGCACCAGCAGTCGCCGCAGGTAGTGCCCGATGACAGACAGACGCTGCCGCAGGGTGAGCCCCGCGGCGAAGTACCCCTCCGCCGCGAAGACCTCGTCGTCAGTGGCGTCGGGGCCGAAGCGGACGTCCGCCTCGGTCAACAGCCCGAGGCGACCGCGCTCGTAGACGGCGCGCCACGCGTCGGGAAGCGCGTCGACGGCGTCTGCCGGGCGCGGCTGCACGCCGACGACCTGCATCTCGCCGCGGAGGACGTGCCACAATCCGGGCAGAACCCGCAGCAGGACATCCCGGTATGGACGTTCCATCCCACTGCGCGCTTCGGGCGTTCCGTACGCCGGATCGAAACTCCACAGCGTGACGGTCTCCCGGTCACCCGGCGTCAACGGTAGGCGCAGGACCTCACGACGAAAGACCACCGACCCGCGTCGGAACAGCCTGAGCGCGAGCGCCGTCACGGCAATGACGGGCAGTGCACACAGCAGTGCCAACCCGGCCAGGAGTCGAACGGTGAGCGCAGCCAGGAGGCTCCCAACGCGCAGCAGCGCCACGCGCGACAGCAGGAGCTCGTCGTCGAGGACGAGTCCGATGTCCCTCGGGACATCGAGGATCCGGTCGCGCTCAGCTAGGCTCGAGGCGAGGGTGATCCCCTCGCCGACGAAGACACCGGGCCCGACGACGCTGTCACGGATCGTGGCACCGCCCGAGATGATCGAGCCCGTGCCGACGACGACGTTGGGACCGACAACGCAGCCGGCTTCGATCCGCACGTCTTCCCCGATGAACACCGGTCCGTCGATACGCGCCGCACGATCGATCGACGCATTGCGACCTACACGAACGCCGTTGCCCCGCTCCGTTCCCGTGGAGAGGAGGCCGGTAAAGCTGCCGTCGAGCACCGCCGCGTTGGCGGCGAGGCAGGCTTCGGCCGAGCGAACGCTGAGACTGGAGTGGGCCGCAATCTCACGAGCGTGAGGCACCTCCCGCGCCAGGGCGCTCAGAGCAGCCGTCGACGCGTCTGTAGGACACGCCGCCGCAAGTGCCGGATCTAGGACGGACCACAGCGCCTGGGGCGCACCGGCAGGTGCTCCGCTGACGATCGTCGCTTCGCCGGACTCGATGGCCGTGTCCAGCGCCGCCGGATCTGGGAGCACAGTCGCGTCGGCCAGAATCACCCGCTTGACGCCCGCGAACGCCATGCGCCGCAACGCGGCAGCCGGGCGCCGGCTGTCCCGAAGCAGGTGATACTGGATGGAGCACCCCCACCGCTCGCCGGTTCCCAGCAACGCCTCGACGAGGTGAGGCTGCTCGGCCGTCACGACGTGATACCGCGTGACGCCAAGTCCCACCAGCGTCTCGAGCACGTGCTGCAGCATCGGCCGGTCACCGACCGTGGCCAGCGGTGCAGGCGCGCCGCGCGCATCGTCGAGCGGCGCACCGGCGCCCGTCGCCAGCAGCACTGCCTCCATTCCTGGTTTCTTCGTCATGTCCGGAGACCCTTCCGGCGTCGCACACGCTGGTGTCCGACGCGCGCAATGAATTCAGCGTTGCCCAGGACGTATCGGCGCCACATGCGCCCGGGTTCCTGCCATAACCGGAACACCCACTCGATCCCGAGCTCGCGCATCCATGCCGGGGCGCGTGGGATCCGCCCTGAGAAGAAGTCGAAGAGGCCGCCGACACCCATGATGACTCCGGCGTCGAGCTCGGCGGCGACGTCCGAGAGGAAGACTTCCTGCCGCGGCGCACCCATCGCGACCAGCACGATGTCCGGCGCCGCGGCACGGATCGCCTCGAGCACCGCACCCTGCTGGGCATCGTCGAAATACCCGTGCTGGGTACCGCAGATGACGACACCGGGATGGTGTCGCTGCACCCACGCCGCCACCGCCGCAGCGACGCCAGGCGCGGCGCCGAGCAGGAATACCCGGGCGCGGAGCGGCGCGAGTGCCGCGCAGAGTCGGGGGAACAGGTCGGTCCCGTTCACGTTTTCGCGCACCGGTGTGCCGAGCATCATCCCAGCCAAGCGCACGCCGATACCGTCGCCGAGCAGCAACTCGACATCGTCGAGTGCGGCGCGGTACGATCGGTCCCGCATGGCGACGTTGGCGTAGTGTGCATTGAGGAACCCCACCCGCAGGGGCGTCGCCGCGGGGGTGCGGACGCGCGCAACGATCCGATCGATCGCGTCCCGCGTAGTGACATTCACGACGTCGAGGCCCAATACCGAGACGACCGAAGGCGCGTCCTGCCGTGCCGGCCGGAAGACGCTCGTGACGAGCGCACGCGCCAGTACGCCGAGATCCGCCCGCGCCGTTGCCTGGGCGACGTATTCGCGCTCCACCAGCGCTTCTCGATCGAACAGCATGTTTGCCCGTTGGCGTAGCGCCGCCAGGCTCACGATGCCCGGCACCACGTCGAGCCGGGCGCGTGCCACGGCATCGCGGAAGTCCACCGCGCCCGGGCTCAGTGGCCGCGGTCCGACCAGGTGCATCTCCCCTCGCAGCACATTCAGGAGACTCGGCGCACGGTCGAGGTGCGAACGTGCGGCGATGCGCTGCACGCGGGGGGATGCGAACGCAACGCGCCGTTCCCGGAATTCCCTGCCCCATCGGCCGAGCCGCACGTACGGCACGAGCCGCGCACGGCCACGGTCGATCAGCCACGCAATCAGCAGTGGCACGAGGACCACCACGGCAGCGGCGGCAGCACCGCCGACGGCCAACGCGCGGCGCCCGAGATGCCATCGGACACGGGGCGTCGTGATGACGACACCACACCCGGCCATTCGGGTCGGAGCACCGCCCACCGTGCCTGCCGACAGGATCGTAACCGACATCAGTACGCCCCCCGACCGAACAGAACCGCGGGGATGGTGCGGAGCAGGAGCCTGACGTCGAACCGGAGCGTATGCCGCTCGATGTACTCCACGTCGAGCTTCACTTGCTCGGGGAACGGAATGTCCCCGCGACCGCTTACCTGCCACAGGCAGGTGAGCCCGGGTGTCACGTCGAGGCGGCGGCGGTCCGCCGGCGTGTACTGCTCGACCTCCCGCGGCACCGGGGGGCGGGGACCGACCAACGTCATCTGGCCCCGCAGCACGCACCAGAGCTGCGGCAGCTCGTCGATGCTGAGCCGGCGAATCCACCGTCCTACGGGGGTGATCCGCGGGTCGGATTTCATCTTGAAGGTGACGACGCCGGACCCGTGGTCGTTCTGCGCCAGGAGCTCGTCCTTCCGCTGCTCGGCGTCCAGCACCATCGAGCGGAACTTCGGGAACGCGAAGGAGCGCCCCCACCGGCCGATGCGTGTCTGCCAGAACAGGACCGGCCCGCCGTCGTAGGCCTTGATGAGCGCCGCCGTCACCACGAGCAACGGTGCGAGCAGAAGGCCCAAGGCCATGACGCCGACGATGTCGACGGTCCGCTTCGCAACTGCCCCAACCTGGGACCGCATGGGCCACCACACCCGCCACCACCGAGCGCGCGCACGCGCCCACGTCCGCCGCGCGCCGCCGCTGAGGGCTCCCGCCGCACCGTTGGGCATCACGATCGCTCCTCGGCCGTCAGCGCCAAGACGGCGGCTGTGCGTGCGGCCGTCACATCCCAACTGAAGTCGGCACTTCGCTCGAGTCCCTTGTCCCGCAACGCGGCCGCCACTGTCGGCTCCGTCACCACCGCCGTCATCCCGTCGGCCAGCGACACGGGACACTCCGGATTCACGTAGTGCACGGCATCACCGCCCACCTCGGGCAGCGAGCTCCGATCCGAGCACACCACGGGGGTACCGCACGCCATTGCCTCGATGACCGGGATGCCGAACCCCTCGTACAGCGAGGGGAAGACGACCGCATCCGCGCCCCGGTAGAGGGCGGGCAGCAGGGCGCTGTCGACGAACCCGGTCGTGACGACCGCGTCGCGATACCGTGATCGTGCGATCTCCCGATGGACGTGGTCGGCGCGGTTCCAGTCGGGCCCCGCCAGCACGAGCCGATGTGGAAGCCCCGTCTCGAGCTTGAAGCGCTCGAACGCGCGGAGGAGGCGGACGTGGTTCTTGCCGGGATGCTCGATCCGGGAGACGTAGAGTAGATACGGGCCGATCACGCCGAGTCCGCGTGCCAGTTCGCGACGGGCTTCGTCGCGCGGGCCTGGGCGGTACAGGTTCAGATCGACCCCGTTCGGGATCACGACCACCCGGGCCGGATCGACCTGGGCATGCTCCACGATGTCGCGTTTGCTGCTCTGGCTGACCGTGATGACCCGCGTCAGCTTGCGAACGAGGCCGGGCAGCACGCGTTCGATGTAGAACGAGCGCGCGATGTCGTACTTGCCGGCCACGTGCAGCGAGGACCAGTCGTGGACCGTGCCCACCGACGGCGTGTCCACCCGCCCCGGCAACCGCCGATTGCCCGCCGGCAGGAAGAGCACATCGTAGGAGTGCGCGCGGGCCACGCGCGGGAGCGCATACTGATGCCAGAGGATGTTGGCCGCCGGATGCTCGAACGCACGGGCCAACCGCGGCCCGCGGAGCTCATCCAACCCGAGCGCGCCGATCTCAGCGACCGACCCGATAACCTCGAGCGATCCAGACTCCGACATCCCGGCGAGCCGTCGGACTACTTCACGGGCGTAGGTTCCGATACCGGATCGCCCACGGTCCGTGCCGCCCAGCGACACGCCGAGCCGATGGGGCAGTGACGGGACGGGGGCGCCTGGGGTGCGGGTCCGGCGCATGGCGACGGCGGTCATGCCGCCCTCCGCGGAGCGGCGCGCCGTTGCGCCGCGACGTCTGCGTAGAGCCGGAGCAGGCGATCGGTCACTGCGTCCCAGCTGTACGCCTGCCGGGCCAATGCCAGAGCTCGATCGCGCATGGCCGCGGCTGCCACCTCATCGCACGCCAGGTGCTGCAGCGCCTGCACGGCCGCGCGGGTGTCCTGGGACTGGACAAGATGCGCCGTCACACCGTCCTCGACGAAACCCGGGATGCCACCGACGTTGGCGGCGACCACGGGCGTGCCGGCAGCCCATGCCTCGAGCACCACGATGCCGAACGGCTCGTGCACCGACGGCAGGAGAAAGACGTCTGCCGCGTGATACGCGTCCACCAGCTCGTGACTGTCCGGCGTGACCCCGGGCAGGAGAGTGACGTGGGCCGTGAGTCCGTGATCCGCGACCGACCGTCGAACCTGGTGGGCGTACGCTTCGTCGGTCACGGGTCCGATCAGTGCCAGATGCGCGTCGAGTCCCCCGGCCCGCAGACCCTGCAGAGCGTCGATGGCCGCGAGTTGGTTCTTCTGCGGATCCACCCGGCCCACCGTGAGCACCAGGCGCGCCGACGCTGGAATCGCGTGCCGCCGCCGGAACGCCGCCCCGTCACCGGCGGCGAAGCGTTCGATGTCGACGCCGTTCGGCAGATACTCGACCCGCTGGTTCGGGAGCGCCTGCTCGGCGAGGTCACGCTCACGTTTGCCAACGCAGAGCACGGCGTCGGCGTCGAAAAGCACGCGGCGCGATCCGACCCACCACCCCAGCACCTTGCCCCACTCGACCGCCCTGCGGCTGGGCCGGGTCCACCGCGCCGCAGGAGCGTGCGCCACGTCGAACACCCCGCCGTGCAGCGACACGACATATGGGATCCGCCGCCGCCGGGCAACGTACCGTCCGATACCGCCCACGCGCTTGCCGGTGTGGAGGTGGATGAGGTCCAGCTGCGGTGCGCGCTGCAGTTCCCTCAGGAGGGTGAAGGAGAACATGTTCCCCCCCGCGCGATCGAACTCGTCGCGCGCGTGCGCGGAGAGTCCGGCATACGGATAGAAGTACGGTACGCGCTGCACGGGAACGCCGGCCATGGTCTCCTGCGCCTCGTCAGCAAGCGCATCGGGGCACAGCACGAACGCATCGTGCCCGCGCGCACGCATCCGTTTCGTGGTCTCCAGGACGACGGTTTCCGTGCCGCCCCACGCGGACCGCACGAACCGGCGCGGCACCTGCGCGATCTTCATGCCGCCACCCGTGCCGCCGTCCGAGCGAGCCACTGCTCGAGCCGGTCGACGTAGCCCGTGAGCGTGAAGTGCCGCTCTACGTCTGCCCGCGCCTCGGCGGCCAATCGGCGGCGGTACGCCGGCAGCACGCGCAGGCGGTTGAGCGCGCCACTCAGGCCCTCTGCATCGCCGAACGGAAAGGTGAGACAGTTCTCGCCGTCCCGGAGGAACTCCGCATGGCCTCCGTCGGTCGTGCTCACCACCGCTGTGCCGCTCGCCATGGCTTCGAGATGCGTGAGTCCAAACGCCTCCCGGCCCGAGGCGAACACGAGCACGTCGGACTCGCGGTAAAGTGCGGCCAACGACGCCTGATCGAGTCGACCCAGGAACTGGGTGTCCGGGCACATTTCCGCGGCCTGCGCTTCGAGCGCAGCGCGATCGGGGCCGTCGCCCGCGACGGTCAACGACACCCCGTCTCCTCCGAATCGCTCCCGCACGCGACCCACCGCCTCGATCACCGTGTGCACTCCCTTCTGTTTCAGCAGTTGACCGGCGTACAGCACGCGAAACGGGGTGCTTACGCGGTTCAGATCTGTTTTCTGCGGGAACCGTTCGATCGGAATCCCCTGGTACTCCACGACCGGATCGGCGAGTGGCACGTTGGCCTGTCGCAGCCGGGTGGACAGGTAGGAGGAAATGCAAGCCGTGTTCTCGAGCCTGAGGCCGGAAAGTGTCGCGTTTCGATACACTGTGCGGTCAAGCAGGAACCCGGCGATCGCTCGCGGACACCAGGCGAACTCGCGCTGTGCGTATCCGACCAGATGGTCGTCGTTGATGGTGTGGCAGAGCGGGATCCCAGATGCCTCGACCGCCCGCAGCGGGCCGATCGTCAGGCGCAGCTGGCTCCACACGAACACGACGTCGGGTCGCACGCGCGCAATCGTCGCAGCGGTCCGGTGGCGGTTACGACGCGTGACGAGCGCGCGGTGCGTGCGTCCCCAGGTTGCGGCCACCGCGAACGGCGCCAGTAACTCGAGATCCGGATAGACCGCGACCCGGCCCTTCCAGGTCTCATCGAAGCCGGTGCCGTCGGGTGCCGGTGTCGTGAGCACGTGGACGTCGTGCCCACGGTCGGCCAGCGCTGATGCGACCTGCCCGCACAGGATCTCGTACCCGCCGAGGACCCCCGGCGGAAACAGGTTCGAGACGAAGAGCACGCGCATTCGACTACTCCATGTCCTGGAAGTTCGAGGTCACGCGATTGAGGATGCCCCCGGCCAGCACGGCGTTGCCGGTGGCCAGGCGGGACCTGGCAATCCGCAGTGCCCGGCCTGAGGTTCGTTCGGCTCGAGCGACGAGCACCACCGCGTCGGCGGCGTCCGCCGCCGATACCGCATCGGCGTAGGGGAGGACCGGCGGGCCATCCAGCAGCACGAGGTCGTAGTGCTCCGCCACCTGGCCAACGAGTGCGGCGACCGTACGCCAGACCGGACGCCCACTGGAATCGCGCGCGTCGTCGAGGCGCAGGTAATCCACACCGGAGACACCTGACGGTACGACCGTCACGGGGAGCAACTCCCCGCGCGGCGCTGCACCGTTGACACTGAGCAGTGTCGAGAGGTCCGCCCGTCGTGTGTTCACCGCCTTCCCATCGATTCGGTGAGACCCGACGTCGGCCACGAGGACCCGGTGCCCTTGATCCGCCAGGGCGGCAGCCATGCGGGCAGACACCCACGTGGTCCCTGCCCCGTGGGTCACGCCCGCGAGGAGGACACGACCGCGCCCCCCGACTGCCCGAAGCACGCGCTGTCCGGCAAGCCGCTCCTGTTCCTCGAGTGGTGCGCTCAGCGTGCCGGCGGATTCGCGCAAGCTTCCGAGCACGGGCCCGTCCAGGCGTAGCGCCATCTCGGGCGCCGACCGCGGGGCGGTGGCGACGACCTCGCGAAATGCCATCGCCACGAGGGCCAGCATGAACGCCATGACGGCAACTCCCAGCGCGACGACCTTTCTATTGGAGCGAATGGGCAGCACCGGGGTCCGCGCCGGCGAGACGATGCGAAAGTCGGCGTCCGCCATCCAATCCGCCCCGTCCCCAACTCTCCCCACCGCGACCGTCTCGAGCCGGGCGAGCGTCTCCGCGCGAAGCTCAGCGAACTGTGCCACCCGCTCCTGCGCTTCCGCCAGCTCGAACTCCAGATCGATCGCGCGCAACATCACCGACTGGAGGAGCGGTGCCGTCGGTGCTTGGCTCATGTCCCCGGGCAGCACCGTCTGCTGCAACCGCTCCAACTCCGCACGCCACTCCGCCACCTCGGGCGTGTCGATCGTAAGTGCCTTGAGCCGCTCATACTCGGCCCTGATCTCTTCGTATTCCCGCTGCGTCGCGCCGCCGATCTCGAGCAGCGACCGGACCCGCTCGAGCTCGACTTCCTTTTGGGTGAGCAGCGCGAGGTTGGCACGCTGCTCCTGGCTGTCGTGGATGGCCTTGCGCAGGTGCTCGATGCGGGTGCTCACGTCGCCGAGTCCGGCCACGTCCGGTGCGCGTTCGAGCTCCGCCGACACCCGACGACGCAGATCGTCCGCGATGCGCCCGAGGTTACTCACCTGTGTCTGGACGCGGTCGCGCGATGCCTCGGCCGTCCGCGCCAGGCGCGACACCAACGCGGCCTCTTCCTGGTACTTGAGTCGGACCTGGGCCTGCAGAAAGACGTCCCGCATCGCGTTCGCGACGGTCGCTGCCTGCTCACCGTCGTCCCACGACGCGCCGATGACCAGCAGGTTGTCGTCCCCGCTCTCGGCAACGACTGTGATCGAGGCCCCGAGCTGCTCGATCGTGGCAGGCAGCTCGAGCCGTTCGCGCACCTCCGACAGGTTGGAGCGGACCTTCACGAGATTTGCCTGGGTCCGAAGTGACAGCGAGTCGAGTGACGCGCTGGAATCACCCGCCCAGACGTCGGCGCGCGGACGGTACAGCATCACCGTTTCGGCGCTGTACACCCGCTCCCCTGCCGCGAGCCCGGCGATTGCCCCCAGCGCCAGCGCACCGGCAGCAGCCCCCAGCGCCCAGCGCCACCGCCGGCGCAGCGCGCGTACGAGGGTGAGGGGATCGAACGGCAACTGCTCGTCCACGCGCTCGTGGCCGTGCAGATCCGAGGTTGGCGTCATCATCCTACAAGTCCGTTGAAAGAGGGTCGAGCGCGCCGTCGCAAGCCGACTGCGCGCAGCAATTGAGCGATCACGGATCGCTCGGCGGCGTCGAGCCCGAACACCAGGAATCCGACAGCGAACCCGCTGCCGCCAAGTGCCGTGACAGCGACCAGGGCACCCAGGGTATCCACGGGTAGCGCGGTGCCGGCCAAGACCAGCACGGCCACGTGCACCGCGACCGGCGCTACCACCGGGCGTATCACGCGGCGCACGTAGGTCCCGAGGGACACGCGCACGACCCGGCATGCCATGATCGGGAGGACCACGCCGTCGGCGATGAGGCTGCTCGCAAGTGTTCCGAGTGCCACGCCGACCATGCCGAACGGCCGCACCAGGGCGACACTGACCGCCACATTGATCACCGTGGCGGCGGCGGCGACCCACGCCGCGCGACGGTGGTGACCGGTCATCGCCAACACCCCACCGGCTGACGCCCCGAGCGCCGAGCAGGCCGTCGACGCGGTCAGCACCGCCAGAACCGGACCCGCTCCGGCAAACTCGGCACCAACCCATATCGTGAGCGCCGGCGTCCCGACCGCGGCCGCCGTCACGGCGACGACTGCGGCCAGGCCGAGTGCGTACTTGCCGCTCTTGAGGAAGAGCTCCTGCAGCCGCGCGCGATCCGAGGCACCGTGGAGCTCGGCCGTGAGTGCCGAGACGACGTTCAGCCCCTGCATCACGAGGAGGTGCGCATACTCTGCCACCTTGAGCCCGACGGCGTACACGCCGACGGCGGGGAGCGACACGAAGAGTTTGACGATCACCGGATCGGTCCGGAGCCGGATCAGGCTGGCCACGTTGACCACGAGCTGCGAGAGGCCAAAGCGCGTGGTCCGCCATGCGTCGCCGAGCCGGACGCTCCTGAGGGGAAGCCCGAAACCCGGCACCGTTCGCACGGCGAGCCATGCATACGCGGCGTGCTCGAGCACGCCAACAACGAGATTGACCACTCCCATTCC
>Ga0209536_100005379_pt1 | contig 19923 bp, 16 predicted proteins | sample DeeMarSeWOR28_12_FD_187461 | JGI IMG/M metagenome (GOLD analysis project Ga0209536, IMG submission 187461) | Marine sediment microbial communities from White Oak River estuary, North Carolina - WOR-2-8_12 (SPAdes) (version 2) | ecosystem: Environmental > Aquatic > Marine > Intertidal zone >...
TCGTAAGCGTTGTTGTTCGGGTCAAGCACGGTGATAACGACTTCGACGCCAGTAACCTCAGACGGCTTAGCCTTCTGCATGTAAACGTACTCCATCCACTCACCCATGCTCTCGTCAGAAACAGCTGGAACACCATTCGGGAACCTTGCAGCCTGCTCATTCTGATTCGTACCCGCAGCAATATCGATGACCGAACCTTCTACCAGAACGCTACTTCCATGTATCGAAACCTTCGGCGACGCTGTAACCGTAGTCGAGCTTGGACCCTTGCCGATACAGTAGACTTGCATGTCGTATTGGTTGAGGTAAACTGCGTAGCCGTCTGCGATGAAAAAGACGTTTCTTCCCCAGTGGGCGCCCGCCCAAGAATCTATTGTCCATATTTCTGTGCCGTCAGTAGCGTTTATACAACGTACTAGTGCACCCCTGTAGAGCGGCATGTTCGGAGAGTGCTCATTGGTCAGCACGTAGATCTTTCCGTCAGAAATACCACATATATTGAGAGGATATCGACCCCAAGGTGTTTGAGCACCGCTGTTAGTGCTGTTGCCTTCGCCACCGTCACCATATGTCCATAGAAGATCTCCAGTCAGACTATCGTAGCAACGGAGTACGCCATCAAAGTAAGCATGGTAAAGCTTGCCGTAAGCACAAGAACCTACAAGGCTGTCACCCAGTTCAAAGGTATAGTAGTCAAAGGGACCGTGATCGCCAACTGGACCCCATAACCATGTGCCATCGTCGAGGTTGTAGCCGCTCCACTGCCTAGTCTCCTTATCATGCATAATGAAGACGCGACTCTCATCGTCCACTGGCCCCATCATTCGAGTGACGTTGTTTGGCGGCGCCGAATAGCTCTTGATCCACTTCAGGGTACCTACTGATCCTTTCTCTAGACTTATCGCCCACATCCAGTAAGGATCCAAAGGCATCCCCACTATCCCCTGTCTACCGCTCATTTTGTAACCTAAACTACCACTGCCAAGTATCATGTCACCGACGATGATATGCTGTATCTGCGATCCTGGAATGTTTAGCGCTGATGATATTGTCACGTTCCATGAATATGAGTCGCGTTCACTAGAGTTATATACTCGGCCTACGGGTCTGTATCCGCTTGAGGACAATGCCCCAGCCGCCCCATTTGTAAGCACTTGGGTAAAGTTCCACAAAGCCAACCAGCCGTTCTCCACATCAAGCACGTAGATCAACATCTCTCCATTAGGACCATATACTGTGTCGCCCGAGGGAACGTCAGTTATGTTGAATAGCCAGTTTCCATCAAACGGGTCATAAGCAATCCATGTATTTTCGCCTCTAGGAGAAGCCCACAAGTAGCCGTTAGGTACTATGCCATGCTGATTTGGTGAATCGAAATATTCTAGTTGTCCGAACGTTGGGTCGACAGCGTAATTCTGACGCCATATCTCTTCACCAGTCCGCAGGTCCACACAGATGTATCCGCCGCCTGTCCCCGAATTGCCTCGTGGCAGAGCGTAGTAGACCATTCCATTAATGATTAGAACATTATTGAATCTAGCTTCATATGAAAGCCCCGTATAATATCCCATTCCCTCGACGCCGGTGTTGCTTCCTCCTACTACCCCTCCGAACTGAATCGGTTTCGTCCACATTATGTGTGCGCTATTAGGCGCAACACCATCGGGTTGAATACCACGAGTGTACTGCCGAAGTCCAGTAGACCCCAACCAGTTAGATGCGACCATGAACCAATTCGTATTCTGTCCCTCTATCGGACGCGTCCAATATTCGGTTGGAAGCGGCGTATCTGGAATGGTTTCGATAGGTTCTTCCTGCACTGTAAGTGTCGTCCTTGCTCTGCTGGCTAAATAAATGTCGTTCTGGTAATCTCCACTCCAAGTATATGTTTGCTCAGGAAACTCGAAAGTGAGTTTGTATTCGCCAGTTTCATCAGGCGTAAACGCATAATACGCTGATGACGTAGTATCCCACACTGTTTCCCACGTGATTGTTTCATTTTTGCCGTCAGGGTCTGTAATGGTAAGTTTGTAGTCATGGAATCTAATGTCATTCTGAATATTTGTTCCATAAGGCATTTGGTCAACCCACATCACTATAAGCGCTATTTGATTGACACCAACAGGGTTGGGTGAAACACTGATGTAAGCCCATGTCGGTATTTCCCATGGAGGATCATGCGCATTAGCAGCGGGCACAGCAACAAGCGAAACAACAAATGCAAGCATCAGAAACACAGAAAATGCAACAGCCACTGCTTTATTCTTCAACATTAACCTTTCTCATTCTCCCTTAGTTTTATTGCGCAAACTGCGCAATTATATTATTTTGCGACCCAAAATATAGATTTTGCCATACTCATTGGAAGTTCATGTTAATTTTGACATATAACTAACGCCAATTTCATCCTATTCGCAAACATAGAATTTTATTTTATCTCTTGGCGAAATATTTGGCTGCAAGCCAATCTGAAACTCTTTTGCATTAAAATTTTATCCCCAAATTCGAACTACTTCTAACTCACGCCAACTCAAACCTTCTCCCTCTCTCCTACTCTCTAACTAACTCTCTCTAAACATACACAAAAAAACAAACAAATAAAAAAACACACGCACGCAGACAGAGAACAGATTTCCTCTATTTGCCTCCAATTGGATTGGAATAAGCCTATTTTATATGTCAGAGAAATACATAGAATAAGAATTGCAAAAAACACCTTGATTTTTGAATCTCCAAAATCGCAAGGTTATAGGCAAGCTGGCCATAATTTAGGTCACAAAAAGAATATTGCGCATGCCGGTGCAAACCCATGAATCTCCGTGACTGGTTCAAGCATCACCCCCGATGGTCTATAACCTTTATATTCGCTATTTTGACCCTCACAGTTAGCAACATCTATGTTAGGGCAACAAACAATTTTCTGATGAGGCAGGGACTGCATGACATTGACAATGCCACGGTAAGTTTTGCCATCCGTTTTGTGGTCAGTGCTCTTACTCTTATTCTACTTTACTACTTTCTGTACCAGCAACCCAGAAGTATTAGGGAATATCAGCAGGAACTCCTGGCTGTTAGAGGTTACTCATGGACAACCACGATCGGGTTCGGGCTCGTTTCATTTATGATTTTTGCAATTATATCGGCATCTACCCTCATGATTCTAGGAATATTCACCAACGATCCTCTTGTATTCCTGAAGCAGCCTTCTGATACTCAGGCAGGCGGGTTATGGCTCTTATTTGCCGTAAATCCAGGATTATTTGAGGAGATGGGATTTCGAGGTCTGCTGTTCACCAATCTACGGAGAATCCACTCCGAGAAAACCGTGATCACTTTGACTGCGGTACTCTTTGGCTTATTTCATTTTACCGGGCTGGCCAACGGGCAACCAATATCAGGGGTAATACTTACCGCCATTATGGCCACCAGCTTCGGATTATCATGGGGATACATAACAGCAAAAACCAAGAGTGTGATACCCTCGATGATTATCCACTACTTGGTTAATGCCTTCTCAGAGGTGCTACAGGCCAATACTCCGAGGGATGAGCTCGTACTCTTGTATGTGGTAACGATGACGATCCTTTATCCAATCTTTTCTATTCTGGCAGTTCGATTTATGACAAGTAGGCTCTCTGGCACACGCCAAAAACTGAGTGAGGGAATCTGAAGGTCACTTAAAAGAGAGAGAAAAAGATTAAAATTTAATCCAACCAACGGATAGACGTTTGGTAACAGTTAGGTTGGATAAATTAAAATTTTATCTTTCTCTCTTGTTTTTAGCCGTGTTTTTGTTTAAATTGGCAGAGCTCCGAATAGCAAGCAGAACGCAATGACGTATCCGAGTATGGCTCCCGAGCAAAGAAATGGCAAGCCTGCTTGTGGTTTCCCCCTAACTGCGTAAGTCATAAGTGCTATGAAGCCGAGGAGTGTGCCAGCCAACACTGATAACGCTATGATGAGACCGTTGCCAGCTATGTTGTGGAAGGCTGCTACCGCCAAAATCCCTGGAAATACAATGTCTCCGACTCCTAGGAAATAGGCTTCTCGTTCTGTCCCATCCTTCAGTTTTTGTTTTAGGCTTTTTGTTTCTTTGAGTAGAGAGTAGTCTCTGCTTTTTGGGATGACGAACATGACGGGCAGCTTTAAGTCCATTACGTTATCTGCGAGATCTATCATGTGTTTGCTTTTGTAGACTGAGAACGCATCGTACGCGGCCATGACAATGAGCAACACAATCACCAATAAAATATCTAACGAGATGCCTATCAAGGCGATGGCGCCGACACCTGTTAGGAGAGCAATTGCGTTTGTAATGTACCATTCAGGTTTCTTTATAAGCGCAACAAGCAGAACGGCTGAGGCGGCTACTGACAGAGTAAGGTTTACCCAGACATCAGCAATAAAGATAGCCAGTATAGGATAAAGTACGTATATGCTCAGCACTGTTGTTGAGCTGAGAAAGATTATCCGCACCGCTTGCTTCTTTTGAAATTTTATAATCAGCAATATAACAACCGTAAAAACCACTAAAACGGAAAAGAAATAGACTATATTCCAAGGATCGCTTGGATTCTCAAATGCAACCGCTCCTGCCGCTTCAAATGGACCTGCCACTAAGAAAGCCAACAGATCGACTAAAACAAACAAGCCACCCATTACTAAAATCGGCAGAATGCTAACTTTTTTTTCCTTGCTCATCTTTCCAGAAAAATGGAAACAACCTATTTATCAATATCTCTATTTTGGGTTCAGTAAAGTGAAGCTAATAAGCAACTGAAGCGTGTGCTCCAATTCTCTCAGCAAGTCGTCATATTTGCGGGCGTAATGCACGGACAAATAGAATCCAAATAGCGCTGAAAAAATGCCAAGTGCGAAATAGAGATTCCTCCAAAATAGAAAGCTCGCTATTGCCTACCACAATCTTTCCACTTGGCAGCATAGCAATCATGAAATCTTGTAATAACAATACTTATGAAGCCTATGGCCAATCAAAAAATGGAGAACACCCGGTAAGGTTGAGATATGGTGTCCATGATACCCGTTGTTGAAGCTAATGAGCTAACGAAAACTTTCGACTCCCACATAGCTGTCGATCATCTTAATTTTAAAGTTGAAGAAGGCGAAGTCTTCGGTCTCCTTGGTCCCAACGGGGCAGGCAAGACAACGACCATTCGCATGTTAGCCTGTCTCATCTCGCCTTCAGAAGGCTCAGCCAAGGTTTCAGGACACAAGATCGATGAAAATCCGATTGCCGTGAGACAGACCGTGGGAATCCTAACGGAAAACCCTAGTCTATACGAGAGGCTGACAGCTCAAGAAAACATGGATTTTTTCGCAGAAGCCTACAACCTCTCAGAACCTCAGGAAAAGGCCATCAGAATTAGGGAGTTGCTTGAGTTTTTTGACCTTTGGGAGCGGAGAAACGACAAGGTAGCAACGTTCTCAAAAGGCATGAAACAAAAACTCGCCATTGCAAGAGCCCTTGTGCATAAACCGCCAATCTTATTCCTAGACGAGCCAACCGCGGGATTAGACCCAGAATCCGCGAAGGAGGTCAGAGACCTGATGGAAACGCTCAGTCAACGCGAGAAACACACAATCCTGCTTTGTACGCATCATCTTGAGGATGCCGAAAGGTTGTGCAAGAGAGTGATGATAATCAACAAAGGCAAAAGTGTTGTCGTGGGAACTCCTGATGAACTTCGGGACCGAATAGCTGGCAAACCTAAGATTCAGATCAACTTGAAAAAACTTGATCAAAAGATTGCAGAAGCCGCGAAAAGAGTAAGTCACGTGGAGCAAGTCGATGTTGACAAATCTGCTTCCAAACTCACAATAGTTCTAGACGATATCAGTTCAGGGACACCGGAAGTAGTTAAGAGCATAGTTGATGCTGGCGGACTGATTCTATCTGTTTACACTATTCGTCCATCTCTTGAGGAAGCCTACTTGAAAATGGTTAAGGAGAAGCGATAATGAGAATCGAAAAGGCAATGCTGGTTTTCAAGAAGGATTGGCGTGAAATCCGTAGGAATTGGCAAGTCATTTTACCTATCCTATTGGTGCCGCTAATAATTTCCGTGTTTCTGCCAGTCATCTTAGGTTTGATTCCAAGCTTTGCAGTAGGCCAAGGGAGCAGTCTAACTGGATTCGAGACCCTGATTGAGAATTTACCGAGCCATGTTCAGGAGCAACTTGCAGGCATGACTGAGAATCAGGTGATGATTTATGTTATGGCTGTTTACTTCTTTGCTCCATTCTTTCTGATCATTCCTTTGATGGCGTCCAGCGTGATTTCTTCAGATAGTTTCGCTGGGGAAAAGGAAAGAAAAACGATAGAGGCGCTCCTTGCCACGCCAATATCGGACGGAGAACTTTTCTTCGGAAAGATGTTGGTTTCATTTATCCCGTCTATGATTGTTACCATAGTATCTTTCGCGGTCTACACTGCAGTTTTTGATATTACTGCTTATGGTCTCTTCAACGGAATGTTATTGCTTCCAACTATTGATTGGATTCTACTGATTTTCGGTCTGGCTCCAACCGTTGCTCTTGCAAGCATTGGTTTAACTGTTATGATTTCTGCAAAAGTGAAGGGTTTCAGGGAAGCTCAGCAGATAAGTGTAATCCTGCTTATTCCTGTCTTGGCACTTGTTTTTGGGCAAGTCACGGGCGCGATAATCTTTGGACCACTAGTTATTTTGGCTCTTATTGGCCTGTTTGGATTTATTGATTTTGCAGTGTTCAGAGCAGCTGTGAAGCTGTTCAAAAGAGAGGAAATACTTACGAAGCTTGCTTGATTTCCGCTCGTCTTTGCCGTTTCCATATATAGCAATCTATCCATGACTCCGCGGATATTCAAACATGTCCAGCCTAAGCATGAGGAATGAAGACCTGAAAAATTAATATTTGAACTGTCCTAAAACAATTTGTGAAGGAGACAGGGCTTATTCAATTTACAATCCGCGAGATGCGACCAGACGAAAATGCCTCTGTGGAAAAGCTTTTTGCAAGAAGCCTGGGGATAGTTGACAGGATAGTTTTTAAGCTCTCATTTGAAGAGGCACAAAAGAGTGCTCGAAAACAAGAGGGTGGCACATTGGTCGCGGAATGTAACAGTGAAATCGTGGGCACTGTTTCCATGCGAATCCAGCGGATAAAAGGCGAGTTCGTAGGCTTTGTTGATGCATTAGCGGCGGATAGAGGACATCGGGGGAAAGGTATCGGAACTGCTTTAGTTGAAAATGCCATGTCGTGGCTTGAGAAACGTGACTGCACGTCGATCTATGCAACCGCTGACAGATATAATTCTCCTTCTTGGAACACTTTCATTCACAAAGGCTTCTCTGCGTATGAGATACCAAGTCAACTCAGGGATTGCGGTCTAAGCTTTCTACGTTTGTGGCTGGTGGAATTCCATTTTCTCGGCTTTGGGACCTTCTTTCTGAAGAAGAGCCAAGGGAGCGAGAAACCAGCTGAGACGAGGGAAGCTTTGCATATGGCGGCTGCCATCTTAGGCGTCTCTGCAGCATGGTGGATGCAACCCTTGATTAGAGGAGCGCCATTAATGCTTTTTCCACTTCTTTTTGCGGTTGTTGCCGTCAGCATTCTGGGTCATGAGCTTTCACAGAAGCTGGTATGCCGGAAATTTGGGCTTGAAGCCACTTTCAAGGCTTGGGGCTCTGGAATACTGTTTAACATGCTGTTTGGAATTGTCGGCAGCTTCTTTCCCGCTTTCGGTTCAACATATATAAAGAAAATCGACTGGAATTATAGGACTGAAGATAAAACCAGAATCATGTTTGCAATCGGTCCGCTAGTAAGCCTGTTTTTCGCCTTGATTTTCTGGGTTCTTTCTACCATTGCAAGTGAAGGAATATTGATTTCATCAGCAAGAGCTGGCTACATTCTGAATCTGATGATCGCTATCTTCAACCTTTTGCCAGTGCAAGCCGCTGGAGGATTCGTTTGGGATGGAAAGAAGATACTGAATTGGAACAGAAGTGTGTGGCTGTTACTATGTGCGATTACAGCCACATTGATAACAATAGACGTTATAATCTAACTAACTTCGTTCTACAAATAGGCACCATTCATTTTCAAGTTCTTCTTCAAGTCATATGAACTACCGTTTCCATCACACACTCATGGAATACCAATTTCCAGCATAGCCACCAAACAACAACCCTCTATTTTCTTTCAGAAACCCACGACAGCAAAATCACAGAAAGTAAACAGGAAAAAAGGCGACATGAAAATGTTCAGCCTCCCATAATCCAAACAAAAGATCTAACAAAATACTACGGTAAACACCTGGGCATAGAAAAAGTAAACCTGCAAATTCACTCCCAAGAAATCTTCGGGTTCCTAGATCCAAACGGAGCGGGAAAAACAACAATAGCCTCAGTAGTAGTCATGTTTATAATGTTCTTCATAGGAGACTTCTCAACACTAATGAACCCAAACCTAGCTGAAACAATTCAGTATACTTCAACATGGACATGCTACAACACAGGACAAGTCTTCGGCGCAGGCAACTATAGCAATCTCCCACAAAACATCTTTGCACTAGCAGCCATAAACGTAGCTTTGGCAATACTTAGCCTTACCATATTTCGAAGAAAAAACATACCAACCTAAAATTTTCACGAAAACAAGAAAAACGCTTTTCCATTCGCCATTAATAGCACGCAAGAAAAGGGTTTACTGGAGCTCTGGCTCCACATTAGAGGAGAATTGCATTTTTGCTTTATAGCCAATTTCTTGACTTAACGATGGTTTTTCCAGCAAACTTCAGCATTAATGCACCCTCGTAGGGACACATTTCCACACATCGTGCACATAGCATACATCTTGATTCAGTTACATCTCCCCCTTTCTTTTCATAAACATCTGTAGCCTGCGTCGGACAAACACGTTTGCATATTCCACATTTAGTGCATTTTTCCTCGTCCTTGTGCAAGCGTGTCAGCGCAATCTGTTTGAAAGGAGTAAAGGTGCTGAACAATCCAGACAACGCACCTAATGGACAGATTCTGCACCAGAAACGCCTGTAAGCCAAAGACAAGATCGACACACCAACCAGAATAATCAAGTTAATCGATGTAAGGTAAAAGCCCGATATCCAAAATGGCCCATAAACTATTTGGGAAATATATGACCAATTTAAAGCACCAATTCCAGTTTCAAACAATATGCATAGGGGTCGCATAGGGCAAACCAGACAAAAAGGCTCGTTAATCATACTCACGATCCCTGCCTCAGTTCCTTCAGGACCGCCAGGTATTGTTCCGGGAATAAGCTGGGTGCCAAAGATAGCATATGAACCGAAAATTACACTGAGTATAATCATAACGGCGATAATTATATAGCGGAATTGCCCAAGCGCCGTGTTTGTCCTCTCAGAAAAATTCAAGTGTCGCTTCCTAAAGACTTTTCGAACGCGAGTAAGCAAGTCCATGTACAAACCGAAGGGGCAGAGCCAGCCGCACCAAAATCTTCCAAGAAGAAGGGACATAGCGATCAACATGCCGAATACTATGATCAGCATTTCTAACCCAGTATTTGCGTAAAAGACTTGATACCCTCTAGGGTAATTCCAAAAAGGGAAGATGTACGCCTGAATCTGCCAAATCGCGCAAGTAACTGTTCGACCATTCGGATAGTAGCATGCTAAGATAGGAACCGATAATCCATCTGGAAACTGGTTTCCAAATAATTCTGCACCAACTAGACGGTCACGTGGTGATGGCCCCAAGGGTAGCCATAACCGTTGGTTGAAAGGACCAACGATAAGCCCCATGAAAACTGCAAAAAGGGCAGCAACTTGGATAAAGAGTCGGAGGGCACTTATTTTTCTGGTCTTGTCCTTGGAAAGCTTTAGGATAAGAAGTACTCCAGTCAGCGCTATCGCAAAATAGGCTGTAACTACTAGGGGAGGGGAGTTTTCCCAGACCATACTATTTCAACCGCTCCTTATTTGCCACACATTCGGGGTTTTGGCTAACGCCATTTTGGTTGTCATGCCTTTTTTTAGTTTTAAATCTGATTATTATTCCTAAGATAGCTATGAAACCCGCGAAAACCGCAGTCGTTATGGAAACTGAATGCTGCTCGTAAAAAGGCAAACCTTCATCGCTTCCGACGAGACCGGAAAAGTTGTAGTTTACTATGGAAACATTTCCTGTTGCACCCTTTATTGTCACTGTTCCGTCAGGGGTAATTCGCCATCCATCGCCTTCTCCAAGCCAAACACCGTTGACGATGACACTCCATTCTGGATGCAGACCCCATCTTCCTTCTCCAGCGGCAATACCCATTTGAAAAGTTTGCTCGCCTGTCCCCTCGGCAACATACCTTAATCTTGCAGACCTTAATGTGACATTTCTTGAAAAAAAAGAGTTGATTGTGATATTCGAGTTTCTTGCTGAAACTTCAAAATTGCTAATGGTCTGAGAACCATTGAGTTTTAGGTTGGTGAAACTCCACGTTCCATTTGCCAATGAGGCGCTTGTGTAAGTTCCACCCACGCCAAAACTGATATTAGCCTCTTGTGATGAAATTTCAAAGGTCGAATTCTGCATGAAGACTGTTTCAATTTGGGCTTTCGCGTTGTAAAGAAGCAAAAGAGTTACAACCGCGAGAATTGCAGTAGTCAATATCTGCTTATTTTTGCTTGCCACCCAAGTACCCTACCACGCTAATTCTACGAAGATGCAAATTAGTTATAATTCTTTTGTGATTTTCTCCCTTTCTCCAAGCGATTTCAGATGCACGGTTTGCTGGGGCTCTGGACCCCAAAGTAAAAGGAAAATTGAGAGAATGACAACTTTGATAATACGGCATATCATCGTTAGTTACCCAGAGCCCTCTCAGCCGCTCATCCATACGCCAATGTAACTTTAACCCCGAAAAAAAGAGGGGGAAATTTGTATGGTCCTTGCTGATTGCTTATTTTCTTCTAAGCAACAGGAAGGCGACAATGGCGATAGCAACGAGCATCAGCACCGTTGAGACGGTGAAGTAGGTGCCAACAGGCTCTTGCGGAACAGGAGTAGGCACAGGAGTAGCAGCAGGTGCTTCTTCCACGTATACAGCGGTTTCTGCATGAGATGGCCAATAAGATTCGGAGCCTTCAAATGTAGCAATCACAGTGTATTTGCCAGGAACTTCAGGAACAAAGTCACAGCTGAAGAAGCCGCTTGCATCACTAACAGCTCTACCGACTTCGTAAGAGTTGTTGTTCGGGTCAAGCACGCTGATAACGACTTCAACACCAGTAACGTCCGACGGTTTAGGTTTCTGCATGTAAACGTACTCCATCCACTCTCCCATGATAGCGTCAGAAACAGCGGGAACACCATTCGGGAACCTTGCTGCTTGCTCATGCTGCCCAGTACCAGCGGCTTTATCAATCACCGAGCCCTGAACCAGCACAGTTCTGCCATGCATCGTTACGTCGTTTTGGATGGAAACCGTGGTTGCGCTTGGACCCTTGCCAAGGCAGTACACCCTCATGTCGTAAGCGTTGAGGTAAACTAAGTATCCGTCAGCTACAGGCCAGCCCCAATCAGTAAAACGCCCTACGCCACCCCAGCTTAGCATAGTCCATATTTCTTCGCCACTTGTAGCGTTGAGGCAACGTACTCTCGAACCCTTATAAGGTGGAGCGTTAGGCGAGTGCTCGTTGCTGTACACGTAGATTTTTCCGTCGGCGATTATACCTGGGAATATTGGGTAAAGACCCCAAGGTGTTTCAAAGCCGCTGTAAGTGTTGTTGTATTTCCATGCTAGGTCTCCGGTTTTTGAATCATAGCAGAATATTTCTCCGCCATAGCCTCCCGAGTATAGCTTACCGTAAGCGACAAAGCCTATCTGGCTAACGCCTCCGCTTCCGACAGTTGGGTAATAGTTGAAGGAGCGTGTGTCGCCAACTGGTCCCCACAACTTGTCTCCGCTGTCCAAGTCGAAGCCTAACCACTGTCTAGTCTCTTTATCGCTCATGAACCACACGCGACTCTCAGGATCAATCGGACCAAACTGTCGAGTTACGTTGCCTGGTGGCGCTTGATAGTCTTTTATCCAGCCTAAGCTACCTCGTGAGTTTGGCTTCAAACTTAATGTCCAATATGTGCCATATGAAACACCAGTGCCTGTTCCGATACCGCCGATGTATCCCTGTCCAAATGCAGATCTTGTGTTGGCGCTACCAAGTATTACGTCATCGTATACAGCGTAACGGATCATCGCGTTTGAAGGCAAAGTTGGTATCGTCACATTCCACGAATACGAGTCGCGTTCAGTTGAGTTGAAAGTTCTGCCTACGGGTCTGTAGCCGCTGCTCTGAATGGCTCCAATCGGTCCATTCGTGATAACGTTTGTGACGTTCCATAAAGCCAGCCAGTTATTCTCCACATCAAGCACGTATATGATTGCCTCTCCGTTAGGACCAGTTTCTCTAGTGCCTGAGGGAACATCAGTTATGGTGAATAACCAGTTTCCGTCAATTGCGTCATAGGCGATCCAATCATTTGTAAATCTAGGGGTGGCCCACAAATAGCCGTTAGGGAGTACGCCGTGTTGGTTTGGTGAATCGAACCATTGGAGTGTAGCGAAGGATGGGTACGTGTCATAGTTCTGCTTCCATATCTCTTCTCCAGTTCGCAAGTCAACGCAAACATAGCCTCCTCCAGAACCGTCATTGCCTCGTGGCAGATCGTGGTAGAGCCTTCCGTGAATAATGATCGTGCTGGAGAACCTTGGCTCGTATGAAAGCCCCGTATAGTAGGTTGCTGCGTCGACGCCGGTGTTGCTTCCTCCGACGACTCCACCGTCATTAATCGGGTTTGCCCACATGATGTGCGGGCTGTTGGGTGCTACACCGTCTGGTTGGCAACGTATTGAACCAAAAGAGTATGCTGCACCGTATTTTAGTGGGTCAAGGAAGTTTGATGCGATGCTTTTCCATGCCGTGTTCTGTCCTTCTATGGGTCGCATCCAGTACTCTGTAGGAAGCGGGGTGTCTGGAATGTAGGCTACTTCTTCCTCCTGCACGGTAAGCGTTGTTTCTGCGCTGCTTGGCAGATATTTGTCGCCGTCGTAAGAACCACCGAAATCATACGTCTGCCCCGGAAATTCGAACTTCAAATGATATGTACCCACTTTATCAGGCGTGTATGAAGTATATGCTGATGATGTCGTGTCAACAACTACTGGCCAATTCACTACTTCCGTACCGTTATCAGGATCTGTGATAGTAAGCTTGTAGTTACGGAATCTAACGTCGTTGGTTATATGAGTTCCTTGTATGACTTTGTCCATCCACACAATGATAGCTACGGTTTGGCCTCTGCCTACGGGGTTGGGTCTTGCATTGATGAAGGCGTAAGTTGGAATCTCCCATGGCGGGTCATGCGCGTTAGCAGCAGGCAAAGCAACAAACGAAATAGCAACAGCAAACATCAGAAACACAGAAAATGCAATAGCCAATGCTTTATTTTTAAACATTGACGCTTCTCATTCTCCTCTAGTTTTATTGCGCAAACTGCGCAACTAAGCTATTCAGCTAGCAAAAAATAAAGATTTTGCTATGCTCAGTGAAGTTCAATTTTAATCCTGATACACAATTAAGGTGGTTATCTTCATTTTTGCACAATCTTCTCAGTCCTAAAATTTTCCTTAAACAATATAGCGCTTACTAGAGAAAACAACATTCTTAAAGTGCAGGCAATAAAAATAATCTGGTAAGAGAAGAATTCGTTTCCAGTTTGGCGTGTTGAGTCAATTATGAAGCCCATGAAATACTGGAAGAATCCCCCGCTAATAAAGTTGAAGATGTTAAGGCTCGCTATAGCTGAACCAGAGATTTCCAGAGGAAACAAAGTTGCAGGAATCGTTAGAAAAATACAGGTAATACCATAAGAAACACCCAAAAAGAAGAGCTTCTCAACTACCAGTTCACTTGTCCGTTAAAGAAATGTCTTGTTCAGCGATTCCAAGTAGTCCGATAGTCAGGAAACGGCAATTTTGCATCTGTTGTTAAAATTAGCCCCATCTGAGACAGAGTCTTCTCATTGCCTTTAGTTAATAGATGCGTCGTGTGCATTTCAGAACCCCTCAGCTTCTTCAACGCATTCAAGCACTTACACGCGTTTTTCTCCGAAACCGCGCTAGACGCGAGAGCGTTAAGTATCTCCTTTGGGTCAAGTGAAGTACTGTTTAAACCCATTACACTTTTCAAATCTTTGATACTTCGGATTACGCTTGGGGAAATGACGTCAACTTCATCAGGTATACAAGCCACTTTCTTCACTGCATTAAGAATTGCTGCTGACTCAGCGTAAAGTGATGGTGAATTCTTGCCCGTAACTATAAGAGTTTCACCTGAATCCAGAAGCACTTCAATCGCTGCTCCACAAAAAACACCTTTATACCCTTTTCCCTCAGCCCATTTATTTCTAGCTACTTCAGCTGCTTTTCTCGCAGCTATGACAACAGGGCACTCTTCAGGCTTGACCCCTACCTTAGCAATAATCTTATCCATTCGAGCAAGCGTAACATGAAGAGTATATCCTTCCACGAACTCTCGGCGATACCTGAAATAGCGCCTCATGATTTCCTGTCTACTCGCCTCGCATACCACGTCGTCGTCAACTATACCATCTTTGACCATGTTGACACCCATGTCTGTCGGCGATCTAATATTCCCCATCGGATCATCCTCATCCACCATCCTCTCGATAATCTTCTTCGTAATGGCAAAATTCTCAACATCTCGATTGTAATTCACCGCCTCAACCCCGTACGCCTTTTTATGGAATGGATCTAAAACGTTAAAATCCCCCAAATCAGCTGTAGCTGCTTCATAAGCAACATTCACGGGATGATCAAGACCTAAATTCCAAACCGGAAACGTCTCAAACTTTGAAAAACCAGACATTATCCCACGTCTCCTATCATTGTACAGTTGAGCCATACAGAACGAAAACTTACCGCTACCTGGCCCAGGGGCGGTAACCACAACAATCTTTCTATCGCAATCTACGTAATCCTGCCTTCCATATCCCCTTTCACTCAGAAGCATCTCAAGATCTTTAGGGTATTCATGCAACTCATAATGCAAAAAAACACGAATATTCATGTTATGAAGTTTTTGCCTGAATCTTCTAGCCGTCAATTCATTACCAAACCTATTTATCACAACCGCTGAAACAGACAGCCCTCGCTCATGAAGATCGTTTATGTCTTTGATTATCTGATCATCATATGTCAGTCCAAAGTCATGTCTAATTTTTCTTCCCTCAATATCCTTAGCGCTTATACAGTGAATAATCTCCGCTTCGTCGCCCAACCGCTTAAGCATCCGCACCTTCGTGTCAAGCTCAAAACCAGGAAGAACACGCGAAGCATGATTATCATAACGCAGTTTCCCACCAAACTCCAAATACAATTTGTCAAAGGCAGAAACCCGTTTCAAAATCCTATCCACCTGCGCATCTAGGTACTTTTCCGTGTCAAACCCTATCTCTCTAATCATTCAACCAACTTCTAACAATCATCGTCTCAAGGCACCCAGGTACACGCTAAACATCAAGACCACATCTGTCCTCAGCAGGTACTTTGAAGCCTTACCCTGTCTCGTTCCAAACAGCATTTCAACAGACCCCTCAAGCGATTTATATCGTTATCAGCAATTTTTGTTTAAAGGTTTTTCCAGTTTCAAAATCAAATCACAGCAGGATCCAATTTTAGACTCTTATCTAAATCAATTTTTCAGTGGAAAAAGAGTATTCTACCTTTTGGAAACCTGTTTTCCAATTGATATTGTGCTGTGCTATTCAATACAACAGGCAAATGATTTGATGGTTATGGAAAAGGGACAGGGCAGTCTTCCAAATATCAAAAAATCACCGAGACAAGAAACTATTTAGGTAAATCTTCTAGAGCTAGAAAATGCTGATTTTAGGCGTTACGATGGAAATACAAAGTCAAAATCGCATTTCAAAGTTAAAAGCGCCCATTTGAAAAGCCATTAAAAGGTATAAAATAGAAATGCGCGCTATTTTATGGTGTACCCTTTTATATTAGCAAAATTTTTTGGGGATAGTTTTAAGTGAAGTTTTTCTGAATAGACTATTGTGGTTTAAATTGGATCTGTCGACTCTACTTGGTTTGGATCTATCTGTATTAGTTGGCTTTGTTCCCTACATCTTAATTTTTGGTGGAATAGTAGCCGTTTCGAAGTTGCTTAGCTTTTTAATAAAAGGGTCCGCAGGCAAGGTTCTAAAAGGACTTGGGTATCTCGGGATTTTCGTAGGAGCCTTACTGTTGGCTACTGGAGCAGTGGTTCTGTTTGAACAGACTTCAAACATCGAAGTCTGGGGTTTACTGCTTGTCACAGGTTTAGGGTTAATACTTAAACCTTTAAGTAAAGTTCCTTTTAGCGCTTTATTAGGGTTGATTGTGGGCTTGGTTTGTGTTGGGCTTTTATACTTGTATTTTCCTTTGCCACCGACTGTGTTTGGTATTTCATCTCTTTGGATTTACTTGGCGATTTTTTTCGTTCCAGCTTTGATTGTTTTTCTAATTTTCAAGTTTGTGGAGGATTTAATGAAGCTTTTCGGGACGATTGTAGGTTCTTGGCCGGTGATGACAGTCCTAGGCTTTCTGTGCATAGCTCAGGGAATTTTGCTGCTACTTAACCACAGCCTTATCTCATTGTTTGGCTAATTGTGCATCTTTAGCGTGCAGAACCGCTTTGAAGCGGTTTAATAGCTAAAGTCGCATATGGAAAAAAGGGGATAATACGGGAAATCTCTCCACTGAGGCAAGGGTTCAAATCCCAGCGACCCCGCCAGAACACATTCAGAAAAGATTAATGCGTAGACCTATTATTAGTTGAACATGATTGCCGAATTGGTTTTTGGCATAACTCTTGTTTTTGAATTACTTCTGGGTACCGCACTAATTGTGTCACTTCTATACCCAAAGCATAGGGTATGGCCTCCTCCAAAGAAGGGGACATGGCAATACTGGTACATTCATTTTTCTACAGAAAGCTCGATGCTTTGCTCTTTTGCTTTAGGTTTTTTTGATTGGGATACTTTCTTTCTGAAATGTTGGTTACGTTTCGTTTTTGCACCGTTCCTCATAGCTGTAGGCGCAATAATTTTTCTCTGGGCACTACAAACCCTGACTATCAATGCATCATTAGACTCGAAGGGAAAATTTGTCACCGATGGACCCTATAAATACTCAAGAAATCCGCAGTATTTGGGAACTTTCTTGTTCTCTTCAGGAACTTTGTTTCTCTTCAATTCTGTTTACCAGTTTGTAGCTGGCGCAATAGGTATCATATGGTTCTTGCTTGCTGCTTTCGCTGAAGAAGCTTGGCTAAAAGACCAATTCAAAGAAGAATACGATGCATATCGGAAAAAAGTGCCAAGATTCATTTAACCGATAATCTCAGAATAGAAAACGGGAAAGTTGGGTGGGAGACATCGCCACATTCGATGGCTGCGAGATTATACCGTGAATGTTTTTATTATATGTGATAGGTGAGATATGTAAGTAGTTAGGAGAGAGGAAAGATCAAATTTTAATCCCAACCCAACACACCTTCTCCTACTCTCTCGTCGCGCGTGCGAGCTAGAAAAGTTTTTATCTCAGTTAAACCTGACGTTTTATTGGTGAACCAATGTTCATTACTGATCCGTTTCTAATGGTTCTTGGAATCGTTGCACCACCTTCTCCTCTACCTTATATTATCCTTTTTCTGGTAGTTTTAATCGTTGTTTTAATGTTGTTCATCAAGTTTCCTTCTTTGAAAAAATATCGGATGAAAAGGAATATTCTGATTTATCTTCTTGTGGCAATAGTACTTGTTTTTTTGATATTTCAGGCTTATGAGGCGTCCAGAGGACGGACCATTTTTGAATATTACATCACTGACAACAGTTACCCGAATTTTTATCCTGGGAGAACTAACCAGTTTAATCTGACCTGCAATTATATAGAGCGTAGACCAGCCAGCTTCTACATGGTAATAGACAGCGTCAACGCCTCTTTCCCAGACCAGCCGCAGGGAACTTTCATCCCTGTTAACAACACTGAAATTAAGGTTCTCTTCACAGTCTCAGAAAATACGCCTTTCATGTATAAAGACACGAAAACAATATTCTTTAACATCAATGAAAACGTCACAGGCTTCTCTTTACGTGCTTGTCCAGAAACAGTGAGTGAGTCTTTGTTTCCTGCCGGAAACACTTACGGCGTGGATTACGTTTGGAATGGGCTGGAAAATTGCTATAAAATATCTCTGCAGTATTGGGTCCAATCATAAACGCGGAATTACTCACGAAGAAAGGTAAATTTAACAAATCTGAAAAACGTGAATCTTAAAATAACAGTTGATGCAAAATACATGCGCTGTTTCATAAATCTGGTTTAAGGTGAAATGTATTGTCAAGAAGAGAAACGGCTATTAGAAAAGCCGTAGATAAGACGCAGGTTTCAAAGATTCTTAGAAAAGTTCATGATCATGAAGGTTTTTGGTTTTGCAAGGCTTCAGGAGACTATAGAGGAAAAAACGCCACAAGCCTAAAAGATTTAGCAAAAATGTTAAAGGTCATAGATGTTCAATCAGTAGATTTCCATTTCAGTCGAGGAGACTTTAGGAGATGGATACAATTCATTATTGGCGATATTGACCTTTCGACAAGAATCAACAGAATACCTCAAGATACAAGGGGAGAGAAACTCAGGAGTGATCTCATCAGAACTATTGATGAAAGACTTAGCGAACTAAAAAAAGGTTAAGCCAGTTAGTGACGTCATCGGTTATCTAAAAGTGAGTAAGGTTCCTCAGTGTGTTGCAGTTGCTTAATGGCTTCGTCGACTGCTCATTAAGATTAAAATCATGTGTCTTCGGGTTTTTCCATAGGTTTTGGAAGTATTTGTTTTGTGTGTGGTTTTATGTATATTATATTATAATAGCCCTCATGGAAATTTTCCTCTTATCAAAAAGAAAAAACTGAAAACCAAGCAGTGTTTCGAGAAGACTGGTTATCAAATAGGAAACGCGCGCTAAAAGTCGCATTATGTTTACGTATGAGCTTGTCTATTTCTTACTCGGTATGTCAGAATATACATAAAACAAACTGTTTTTTGGGTTTGCGGGTGATATCTCCACTGTGGCGAGGGTGCAAATCTGTATTTGAATAGATTAAGACCGGTGGGGAAATCCCAGCTGGGCTTTTCGGCTACGCAGTACACATTCAAGAATTCTTGCTGAAGCGTTATTATCCATGGCTTCGCCAAGTCTCACGAGTGCATCGTTCTAGCTAATGGGACTAATCTAACTTGATTTAACTGTATCTTCCAAAGGACTTCAAGATTAGCATCAAACAAAATCTGCTTTTGATAATGAATGACTTGGGATTATGGTTTTTGTGTCTTGGACATATCCCAGTTTCCTGATTTTGTCCAAAACAAATGTCGAAGCTGTTTCTTGAAAGGAAGTAAAAATTTGTTTGGCGTAGAGTTCGAATTCCAACACAGTCAAGATGTCATATTCTCCAGTTATCATATGCACTTCCACAACTTCATTATTTTTGAGGAGTTCTTCCGCAACTTTCTTTTCTTTGCCAGGATTAACATCAACAAAGACGAACGCCCGATGTTTACCTCTCATTACTTTAGCACCCATCTCGGCACACCTTCAAGACGAATCTATAGATACTGAAGTAAATTCATTCTATTAAAATTTGGTCTAAAATTTTATGATTAAATTTTAATCCCCCAAACCCAAACCCAAGGTGACTACCCAAATGCGTAACAACATAAGGGACACCCAACTCTGAAGCTCTCCCCAACTCATCCTTCAACAAAGCAGCCGACTTAACATAAACATCATCCTTAGGC
>Ga0209536_100005380_pt1 | contig 19920 bp, 14 predicted proteins | sample DeeMarSeWOR28_12_FD_187461 | JGI IMG/M metagenome (GOLD analysis project Ga0209536, IMG submission 187461) | Marine sediment microbial communities from White Oak River estuary, North Carolina - WOR-2-8_12 (SPAdes) (version 2) | ecosystem: Environmental > Aquatic > Marine > Intertidal zone >...
AGATCGTGGATAGCGACCGGATTGCAATGCTGGACGCACCCCTGGGTGATGTGTCCAAGGTGTTAAGTCAGTGGGGCGTGGGTGTCCGTGACCTGCTGGGCAAAGGCAAGACAGACAAGGAATGAGATAATGACTCAACAAGCAGATGGTGCAGAGCAAAAACCACCTGGATGGCGCTTTCGCTTGGGGCTCATCATATTCGTCATAGGCTTTTCCAGCCCCCTCCTTATCCCTCTGGTTTCGGCCAGCGACCTTTCAACGAAGTGGAAAGCCGTCCTTTCAGGCGCTCTTGCTGTTGGCATTCCCGAGGTTTTCAGCATCGTGGCGATTGCAATCATGGGTAAGTCCGGGTTTAACTATATGAAAGCGCGCATTTTCGGCTTTTTGAAGAAGCACGGTCCACCGGATGTGGTCAGTCGAACGCGCTATCGCATTGGGCTGGTTATGTTTGCTTTACCCATTCTCTTCGGGTGGTTGGGGCCTTACGTATCGCACCACATTCCAGGCTACGAGGCGAACCGTTTTATTGCCAGCGCTGTCGGCGATTTGCTGTTTGTATCCAGCCTGTTCGTGCTGGGCGGTGATTTCTGGGACAAAGTGAGAGCTCTGTTTATTTATGAGGCAAAGGCACATTTCCCAGTCCCAGTGGGAAAGTCGAGTTAGAGTTTGTCATCTTGGGGTTTTAGAAGTGTTAACCAATATTTCGACAATATGAAATCCGATGCAGGCAACTAACCAACAAAGAGAGAGGAAAGGGGGCAAGTCTCCGTTTGACGCTTAATAGCCGGTGATTCTAATGTATCAATACCGTTTCTGGAGAGAAACCGCTGTGTTTTTTCTCCGGGGGAGCATATTTGGGTTCGTCAGGCACTCGACATCTCTTAAGATTAGGCACCAGCACACATCGTATTCTCAATTCACGAATCATCGGCTAAAATTAAGAAAACACCAAGAAGCGTCAAACGGAGACCCCTTTACCCCTTTACAACGCTACAGCAGAGGGGCAGGCCCAGAATCGACGTACCGAAATTGTAATTGGCCGAACCAAGTAGGGAAGATTCAGGATTGCAGATTTATCACCGACTCTTGCACATAGACTATATGCTGTAAAATTGACAATATACGAGCGAAGGATCCCTGGTGGGGAACTCCCTCTGAATTCCCCACCGGCCTTTTTGTTTAACCTCATAACGAGGAGGAATGTATCATGAAAAGAAGAGGCGCGATTTTGGTTCTGTGTTTACTTATCTCCATCCCCATCCTTTTCGGTGGTTGTGCCAACATGACACCGGCTCAGACGGGCGCTGTTGGTGGGGCGGCGGTGGGAGCCATTGGTGGACAGTTAATTGGCGGAACCACGAGCTCTACCTTGATCGGTGCGGGAGTGGGCGCTCTTGGAGGAGCCCTTGTCAATGATGCCTTGCACAAGGACAAGAAAAATTAGACTTTTTGTGAAACGGTTTACCGTAACTTAGTAAGGGAGGTCTAAAATGAAATGTTTCCCCGGAGAAAAAGTGACGCTCCATGAGCGGATAGAGAGAATTGAGAAGCAAAACCGACGTTTGAAAAGTTACGTGATTTTGTTGGTTTTATCTCTTCTGGCCCTCGCTGTGATGGGCGCCAAGGCGGGGCTGAATGACGGGCATTTCCGTCAAATCATTGCGGAGGGAATAACCATTGTCGATGGTGCAGGCCAAGAGCTTGTACTTATTGGTACCGGAAAAGAGGGGACTGGAATCAGGATCCTCAACAAGGCGGGGAAAAGAGCAGTGGGTATCGGAATTACCGCTGATGAAGGAGGAAGCGGTGTTCTGGTCGCTGATAAAGAAGGAAGACCACGAATCGGTTTGGGGATGGATGAGGGTCTGCCCAGCATCGCGATGGTCGATGAAAACGGGAAGAAAATTATGGCCATGGGGGGAGACGAGAAAGGGTACGGCCTTGTTGTCATGGATGAAAATGAAGTTGAACGGGTTGGACTGGGTTTCAATGAAGGGAATACTGGAGTCGTGATTTATGATGACAGCGGGAAATACGTGAGGGGCATGATCCGGCAAAAGAACGGGGTTCACTACTCTTCCTATGTGGACGAAAATGGAAAAGAGGTCATTGAGAGATGAAGCTACCCGCTGTCCCGCCAAAGCGAGACGGGATATCTAAGCAGAATTTCCCCGAAGCCAACCCGTCTTTGCCCTAGCGGGATTGGTTGAGGTTCGTCACGTTATGGCCAGAGATGGAAAGAGCCCTAAAGTGGCCGAAAGCCTCGCGTCCCATTCGCGGCGTTAGGGAAAAAAAATGAAGAAGTGCCTGGGTGGATTTTTGATTTTATTTGGCATTGAAAACCTGGTCCTTAAGGCCAGGTCAGTCCGCCACCGGCGGATCGGCTCTGCCAGTAGCCAATTTGCTGGAATGCTGGAATCGTGGAGTATGGGAATAATGGGGTTGGCTGAATCGGGTCATTCTTTTCAATAAGTGCTGTGAGTCCACGACTTGAAATCAAAATAGTTCTACCCTGATCAAGAGGGCAGGCTCCGTGAAGGCAAGAACGCTCATCAAAAAGATCGAAATGACATCATCGCGATTAGTCGTCCCTGTTTTCTCTCTGTGGATCGCATTTATGTGCATTTTGCCCGGATGCGGTACAACTGCTGCTCACCACAGCGAGCCAATGGCTCTAGCCATCCTCCAGAAGTGGAGCGGTGACTATCCGGTATCCCAACTCAATCGGCTACCCATGGATCAGCGTGTCTCACGAGTTGGATACCTTGGCGACGCGGCCACATTTACCGGTGTTTGGCAGGCGTTCAAGCCGGGAGAGAAGGTGCCTGAGGTAAATTTCAACAGGAATCTGGTGGTGTTCTCCCGAAACATGGACTTTTACAACCGCACCTCAATAGCAAAGGTCATACTCAAAGACAGCGTCGCTGAGATCATTGCTATCGAGACCATGTCCGCCATGCCGATTGAGGACAAGGTGGCCATGGCCCTGGCAGAGGTCTCCCGGGCTGGGATAAAATTCATTCAGGCGGACACGGAACCAATTCCAGTGGTGAGAGGGGCAGCTGCCGCCGAGCCTCTGCAGTCCTCCTATGTCGTCGAGCGACAGGAGGTGCGGTTGGTCGACGGTCGTTCCGAGGTGCAAGCTGCGCCAGGATCTGCAACAACAATCAAGACCTGGGTCTTGGGCAAACCGGTCTACGGCGACTTAGATGGTGACGCAGATGAGGATGCGGCGGTGCTGCTTGTGCACGCGCCCGGCGGCAGCGGAACCTTCTATTATGTCGCGACAGCGCTCAACGTCAACGGTGCCTACCGTGGCCAGAATGCGGTACTAGTTGGCGACCGGGTGGCCCCGCAAAGTGTGGAAATCCGAAACGGAGTCGTCATTGCTCGCTATGCCGACCGCCGCTTTGAAGAACCGATGACTACTCCGCCATCCGTCAACAAATCAAAGTATCTGGCTATCAGAGGGGACGAACTTGAGGAAATACAGATCGATGGATACGGAGAACAGGTTCTTGAAGGGTGGGTCACCATCGGTCACGAGGTGCGGTCGTTTTTGCCGTGTTCGGGGGAGGCGGATCTTTGGCTCCTGGGAAATTCACCGGCTTTGACTGAGATCATAGCGGCGCACCGCCAGGCACTGCCCGACCGGAAGCGGTACGCTCCCCTGTTCATGGTGCTTGCCGGCAAATTTCGTGCGCGGCCCACCGACGGCTTTGGGGCTGAATACGACGGGGCGTTTTTCGCGACCCAACTTCTGCGGGTTTGGCCTAGAGGGAACTGCAAGAGCGGATACATTGTCGTGGATGCGCCATATCCGGGAGAGCTGATCACTTCACCCATCAGAGTCTGGGGACGCGCCAGGGGCACCTGGTTTTTCGAGGGGGATTTCCCGATCGTCCTAAAGGATGCAAATGGAGAGATTGTCGCGGAAGGCTTTGTCACTGCCAAAGACGAATGGATGACCGAGAAATTCGTTCCCTTTGAAGGAACTCTTGCGTTCGAGAAGCCGAAAACCGTTGACCGAGGAACGCTCACTTTCAAGAAAGACAACCCCACCGACCTCCCGGAGCATGACGACGCCCTGGAGATCCCTGTCTTGTTCAAATGAGGAGGTCATAGATTTACCCCCTCGCAGGTAGAGGGGCCGGGTAAGAACTTGGTGTGGTTACGTTCGAGGATCAAATCCAGGCTAGCCCCACAGATGTCGTTTTGACCCCTCACAACCTGGGGGGACGGCTTCTCAACCGCGATCTTAATGCGGGACCTATTGGGGCAACCGTCCTTGAGGATGTGACCCCATGATCGGCCCCTCGGCTTTTCGATGTATACCCAAGTGCATTTTCGGATAGAAACATACCGCCCTGAAGTGCGGCTATGTTTGTCCGGCCCGGCGGAGAACAAGTTCTATCCTGCCGGCATTTATCGATTTTATCGTGAGCATTCGGCGATCTCTATCCCTTCCCTATCCATGGCACAACTGTTGCTGAGCCACAAAATAAGTTGGAGGTGCGACGGTGGTGAGCATGGACTGCTTTCTCTCTGGTTCTAAACCTGTGAATTCAAGGACTGACGCCCCGAAGGTCCTTGTTGCCGAGGACGAAAAGGTGCTGCTACTGATGATGGCCAGGTTGCTCCAGTTTTCGGGCTACAAGGTCTATACTTGTAGTGACGGCCTTCAAGCCCTGGAGCTGGTTGGGAAAGAATCCTTCGACCTGGTAGTTACCGACATGATGATGCCGGGCGCTACCGGCATGGAGGTGCTTCGGGCGACCCGGAGGCGCCAGCCGCGTGCAAAAGTCATCATAATTACCGGCACCCCCTCATCGGAAACGCTTTTGGAGGCCAAGCGCGAAGGCGCCTACGCTTACCTCCGCAAACCTTTCCAACTAAAACACTTCTTGTCTGTCCTGAAAGATGCCATCGAACACAGCAGGCTGCGCTACGGGCAGAAATCCCAGAGAGACGCACAAGTGGAATTTCAGAATGCTGATCGCGGAATTTAGAGGTATTCATCCCACAGCGACATTTAGGCTGATAGCGTTATCGCACTCATTCTTCCAACCTAGTTTTCAACCACAACGTCCACGACATTCTCTCTGGCAACAATGAACTCCTCGCCTTCTGCCTTTACCAAGACATGCATCAACCCCAACACTTGATATTCGCCATTTTCCAGAGTTGTGGTATCCCAGGAAACCGCGAAGCTTTGTTGTTGGTCAGAGGATTCACCGATCTTGATCCATGTCTCAGTCCCTTTTTTCCTGCAATACCAAGGATTTGTGGCTATGACCGGATAGCCAGAAAATCCTAACTCCCGCAGTTCCGTTTTCAACAAATCCTCGTCATAAGATTCTCTCAGTAACACTCTTCCCGAAAAGGCTCTTAAGGTTTCTGACGGCACAATAAAGTGCGGACCCCAATTGAGCGACATGGCAGCCTCCTTTCAATTCTGATTTTTGCGACCGCCGGGGGCAATGCCCTTCTTTTCTTCCGGACCCCTCTTTGGGGCGTGTGAGGACAAGCTCTATCTGTGGGTTGCATGGCTGGTCCAGCCGAAGTCTTTTCCTCTTATTAGTCAGAGAAAAACCCCTGCAGCCGCTGGTGAGAATTATGCTTAACCGAAAATGGCTTAAGTGCCATTCTAAAAAAATGTAGGATAAATTGCAATAAGTTTTTTATTTTGCAAAAATTACTGCATCAGTAGCGATAAAACTTCGTTCTTGTCAATGATGCTTTCGTCTAGTATGGGCAAGGCTGAGACTTGTGTGACGGGCAGTTTGCACAGATAACGCAAGGGATGTGTCCGGATTTTCAGGATGCAATATGTTTACCTAAGACTGGTAATTTCAATTAGCCTAACGTTGCATACCTGCGTCGAGGAAAAACGCGCAAGAGCGCGTCCACCTGGGGCGGACTGCGCACAGGCCCGGACGGGTCGAGACGTACTTGACCGTACGTGAAGTCCTGTTCCTGGCACAGCCGCAGATGGCTTGCTATCGTGCGAGCGCAGCGGTTTTTGCCGTTGTAAGTATGCAACGTTAGGGTCACTTATAAGCTGGAACCCGACAAACTAGATGGGAGCGCCTTCTACACACTGCAATAATGGTTCGGAATAAGTTACAGAGATGTATTTTTACAGTATTTCCTGGATCCGTCTGCCCCCAGATTGTGCAGATTCGTGAGTTTGACAGGGGGTTTCATGTTAGGATGTTTCTTTCCTCTCCACAAGGTAGTCACAAGATGTTGCGATAGGGCATTGGTCACACTTCGGCCCGATGGGTCTGCAGATCTTCTGACCGTGTTTCACCATGAGTTCGTTGTAGACCATAATGTATTTCTGCGGCACCACCTTCCAGAGTTCCTTCTCGCTCTCTATCGGGGTTTTGGTCTGAATCAGACCGATCCGATTGGATATTCTATGAACGTGCGTGTCAACGGGTAATGCCGGTTTTCCGAAACCATAAACCATGACACATGCAGCCGTCTTTCTGCCCACACCCGGGAGTTGAGTGAGATCGGCGAGGTTGTCAGGCGTTTTGCCTGCGTATTTCTCCATAACGATGGTGCTGATTTCCTTGATGCGAGAGGCTTTAGTGTAATAATAGTTTGCAGGTCTTATGAGCTTAGCGATCTCTTCCACCGAGGCTGAGGCCAGCATCTCTGGGGAAGGATAACGGGCAAAAAGGGCCCTGGCCGCCTCGTCGGTCTTTTCGTCCCGTGTTCTTTGGGAGAGCACTGTGCCTATGAGTATCTGGAAGGGAGGCTGCTTCGTGTGCCAGTTCCAGGGGCGAGAGCCGTAGGTTGCGGCGAGGATTTCTAAAAGCTTTACTGTTTTATTATCAGTCATTTTCAATCTAGGAACAACGTGGCACCTGGCGCCCTTTTGTCATTGAGCTCCGCTGCCACTCATGGTCATTGGGTCATGATGTCGTTGGGTTGCCAGATCACCGAAACATAGGTTTGCTGTGACAGGTGATGACTCAATTCGGCGACATAATGACCTGATGACAGCGTAGCATAGTGACGGCAAAGCCAAATGACCGGAGGATAGCGAAGCGTCATGACATCATGGAGCCCTGAGCCATATTCTTCCTCATTCCCTCCAGTATGAGTTTAGGGCTTAACGCTATGAGCTATGCCAACAAAATTTTCGAAAAGAATCTCAAATTGTTTTCCCATAAGGTCCTCAAGTTTTTCGGCATCGGCAAGCAGGACGGCAGGGTTCACCGCTGGTGGCTGCGACAACCATTCCCGGTCCCCCTCGAGCCAGGTCGCGGCATCCAGCTTGGAGCCGGCGTGATTGTCGAACTGAAGTCCGACGATATGTGGGCGCCCTATTAAAGAAATGGCCTCCACCTCGCATTCCGAGGAAGCGACCAAGATCTCCACGTTACTGGGCACCGGGGGGAGTGCCGCCTGGGCATGCCATTTGAACAGGGGCAAGGTGGCAGGGAGGCCGCGAAAGAGGTGGTGTCGTCGGCCTGCTCTAGTCAGGTGACCTTCGATGAATCCCACACTGCGGCGGGCATTGGGTCCCACCTTCATCCCCAAAACATCGGCGAGAAGCTGGTGCCCTAAGCAGAATCCGAGATAGGACTTGTCACTCTCGACGACAAGTTGGATGGCTGTTTTCTCGTCCCGCAAGAAGGGGTAGTCGTTTTCCTGGTCCACATTGGGGCTGCCGCCCAAGACAATCAGGCCGTGGTACGGGGTCAAATCGGGAATGGGCCGGCGCCAGACTTCCACCGGTTCAAGGCTCACTCCCAGCTTTTTGGCCGAGCGGAGTAAGTGCACGCCCGGCCCTTCCCAGGCCATGTGCTGGAGTAACAGAAAGCGTCTTCCCATTTCGAAGCTCCAAAGGCAGGCGCAAAACACCCTTATGTCATTACGCTCCGCTGCCACTCATAGTCGTTGCGTCATTATGTCTTTAGGGTACTGAATCACCGAAACACAGCTTTGCTGTGACAGGTGATGACTCAATGAACCGACCTGGTGACCTGATGACAGCATAGCGAAACTGGGGACCCGCCCCGAAAGGGTGAGGACTGAGCGGCGCGAAGCGAGCGCGAAAAAATGACGGCAAAGCCAAATGACCCGAAGATGCGGAGCACAATGACCTCAAGGTTCCTTGTGCCCTGAGCTTATTGGAGCAGGTGCTCGACATAAGCAGCTCGCACCCGCCTGCAGCAGCTGTCGACTTCCTCCATAAAGTGAGTTCCGTTACTTTCGACTCCAAGTATTCTCTTGCCTAGCGCATCAAGTTCGGCAGGATCCTTGGGCAAGGCATGGATCTGGCGATCCTCAAGAATCTGGAGGTAGTGTTCCACTCGCCGAAGGAACAGGTAATCTTCCCGCAACTGACGGGTCACTGGCTGCGGTAAGATTCCTGTCTGCTGCAGCCCTTTCAGCGCCACCAAAGTATTGCCCTCGATCAACTCTGGCAAATCTGGACCATGCAACAGCTGCAAACCCTGAACCAGAAATTCAACGTCCCGGAGCCCGCCGACTCCGCTCTTGACGTCGGTGCCGCTGGTGAGAGGGATTTTTCGAATGGCTGCCGTCCGCATGCTCTCGATGGACCGAACGATTTCCTCCCGACTGCGTGGCTGCCTGACGATTGGCCGAACCTGCTCAAGAAACTTTTTCCCCAGCTCCAGGTTGCCGGCAACCGGTCTTATCTTCAAGGCTGCTTGAATTTCCCAAAGAGACGCCGCATTGCGGTAATAATCCACGAGCCCCGATATCGAGTAAGTGAGTTCACCTGCCCGGCCATAGGGTCGAAGCCTAAGGTCAACCCGATAAACGTATCCTTCCTCGGTGTGCATGGAGAGATCCAGGCTCACTCTTTCCATTATCCAGGAGAATATGTATTTGGGCACAGGAGCCTCGAGGCTAAGGCTTTGAGCCAAACTCTCGGAAACATCGAAGACGCCCAGCAGGTCAATGTCCGAGCTGTAGTTGAGTTCACCACCCCCAAGCTTGCCGTATGCCAGGATGCAGAAGTGATTTTCCAGTTCGCCCAGGTCGGTCTGGACCTTTTTCCCCGCCTCCGACCTTGACCACACCTCTGTTAAGGTTGCTTGGATGAGGGCGTCGCCCAGAGTTGAAAGCTCCAAGGTAATTTCTTCGGTGGGCACCCGGAGATACATATCCCGTGTGCCGATGCGCAGAACCTCGCGTCGCCGGAAGCGGCGGAGTTGATTCAGCCAGCCACCATGGCTACGACTCCCGTTGGCAGCAGTCCGGAGTTCTTTCTCAAGCTCCTCTCGCTTTCTGGTTTGGTGCAAGTTTTCCGGGATAGTCACCCAGTCCAAAAAGCCCGGATTCCTGATCAGGGTGTCTGCCAGAAACTGGCTTCCGGAGAGAACCCTGAGAAGAATTTCCAGCCGCATGGGTTGAGCCAATAGCAGATTATAGTGGAATTCAGGACTCGGCAAGCCGCGAATAAATCGTTCCCAGTTGTTTAGGGCCATATCCGGGTCAGGTGTCCGGGAAAGAACGTCCGTCGCCAGTAAGGCCAGTTTGGCGAATGTGTGGCGGCGCGATCCGCTTCCGGCCAGTTCTCTTAGATTAGCGCAGGCTCGACGAAGATCTTTAAATCCAGAGGCAGAGAGAACCTGTTGGCTGAAATCGTCAGGTATCTCGTCAGACAGCACCAGGTCGGCCACCGTGCCCACGACCGGGCCTGGCAGTGCAGCGCGGCCGAAGTGTTTGTCGACAAAGGCACGCACCGCAGCCGTATGAGTTTCGTAGTCGATGCTAAGTTGCTGAGCCGGATCCAGAGCGTCTCCCCTCTGGTATCCCATGCGTCTGGCGAGGTGGGCAAATTCCAACGAGTCAGTGGAGGGAAGAAAGAGATCCCGTGCTGAACCCCTGAGCATGCGCATGGCGTTAATTAGGCGCCTAAGAAAATCGTAAGCGACAATGAGGCGGCCGGTTTCTTCCGGATTCAATACTCCGGCTTCCGCCAGGGCGGCCAAGGCCAGATGGATTTGAGGGGTTCTCAGCTGGGGTACCGTGTTGCCGTACATCACCTGCAGAATCTGAACGTCGTACTCCAGGTCCACCAGTCCCCCAGGACTGAATTTGGCGTTTAACCTGGTCCCGGCGGTCTTTTCCTGAAACTGCTTTTGTCTCAGATCCCGAAGTTCATCGAGCCTGATGTTGCTGGAACCATAGGTCATTTCGTCGCGGATTCTCTCCAGTCGAGCTCCAAGTAAGGGATCCCCGCCGATGGCACGCAAGCGCACCAGCGCCAGACGCTCGTATGAATGTGCCGGTCCACCCGTGCCATAGTAGCTGCAAAAAGCTTCCAGGCTGCAGGCCAGAGGGCCTGCGCTGCCGTGGGGACGAAGCCTGAGGTCAACATGAAAGATTCCCTCTCTCTTGGCCTGGATGAGTTGGGCTGTATCTTTTACCAGGCGGTCGAAAAATTCTGAATTTGCCACCGGTTCTGGGCCATCAGTTTTGCCGCTGTCACTGTAGACGAGAAGGAATTCTATATCCGAGGCGTAGCCCAGAGCTGCCCCTCCGAGTTTGCCCAATCCTAAAATGGCGTACTGAGCGTCTAGTCCGGCGGCAGTCTTGGGGCGGCCGAATTTTGTCGCCAGGTGGCTATAGGCAATTTCGGCAGCTGTGTTCACCACATGCTCAGCCAGGGAGGTCAACCGACCTGCCAGCTGGTGAAAATCCACCTCGGGATCGAGGATGTGGTCCAGGTCTATGAGATAGATCTCACGGTCCTTGAACTCGTTCAGCCTACCACGCTTCTCCTCCAGGGTGGCGGCGCCTTTGAGGGCTTGTTTGAGTCTTTGCGGGAGCGTTTCAGCAGGTTCACTAAACCGCCGCCCCTCGACATGGGGTTTAAGCACGGGCAGGAGCGTTTCATATTGGAGACGAATGAAATCCTCCCACAAGTAGTTGCTCGTCCCCAGCAGCCTTGCCAGATCCTGGAAGGAGTTGGGGTTTGAAAGCAGATCCAGCCATTGCCCGCTTTCGGGGAGCCGGAGGATGTCCTTGAGGAGAAACTCAAAGCGGCGCAGAGCAGCATAAGGATCCGGTGCTTTACCCAGAAAGTAAGTAAATTGCTTGGTGAGGAGCACCGAGAGTTTAATCCGGCTCAGAGCATCGGGGTCGTCGATCTTAATGCCCCGTGAGTCCACAAGATCAATTTGATCTTCAACGCGTCCGCGGATAGTCCGGATGCGCACGTGCTCGATGGAGACGGCGTGCAGGGATAAGGCGTTAGTCAAAGAATAGAGGAAGGCCGGAGTGTCTTGGGAGACAATTTTCAGGCGAGTCAGGGAACCACTTTCGTTGTCGACATCTATCTGGATAGGATAAAGTGCTGGAGGCGAGTCCGTCTGCAAATGGGCCAGACGTTCAACCACCATCTCAGTGACCAGGTGCTTGGCCCTGTCGCTGTCACCTTGTTCCAGGAGAGTAATGATTTCAGTCAGTCTTTTTCTGAACTCCCTTTCCCAGACTGCAAAAGAGAAGGAACTCTGCGATACGCCCGAGAAGTGATCGACAATTCGCCGCCTTTTCAGTGGGTCTTCAGTGAGTCTTTTCTGCGGTAATCGACTCCTTCGTAACTGTCGCTTTGGCTTATCGGTGGACCGTGCATAGGTGAAAACATCACCGGATAGTATGTTGAAAGCCATCCCTGCCAGAACGCCGGTTATGATAGAGAAGAGACCGGGATAATCAAAGGCGAGCACGGTACAGTCGACCCTCTCGTCCCCGTTCGATTCAAGCAGTATCTCCGCGGGATTCTGAGGGGATAGTGCCGAGAGACCGTATAGGTGTCTGAAAATTTGCTCGTGGTCGAAGCTCTCAAAGTAATGGTCATCGAGCCGTGTCAGATGTTCATGCAAGAGGGCTTCGTCTATACCTGGACATCCCGCTTTGCAGGCTTCAATGCTGGGTCTCATGGAGACGTTTTTCCTCGAATGTGCCCATAAGGCTGCGGGGTGAATGATGATAGTGAGGTTCCCCCCGTCACCCTGACCCTCTCCCCCCAAGGGCGGAGGGAACGTCTGCAACGAAGAATCGAAGACCGAAAGAAACGAGTCCGTCCGGGGGTATTTCAAGGGTCATTGTACAGCGTGGCTGGTGAGGTTACAAATGTTGTTTGACGAGGAAGCAGGATTGATAATAATTGTCGTCGCTCCTACAGCAACGATTTGCTGGAATGCAATGCTCGAAAGGGGCTCCCTCAAGAAAGCCCCTTTGGAGCAGCAAGAATGTGGAAGTCAAAACCGCCCTATATGTCGTAATAGAGGGCGAATTCCCAGGGGTGAGGCCGCAAGTCCATGGCCTCGACCTCGTTCACCATTTTGTAGGAAATCCAGGTTTCAATCACATCCGAAGTAAAGACATCCCCTCTCAAAAGATAGTCGTGATCCGCTTCGAGAGCGTTGAGAGATTCCCTGAGGGATCCGGGAGTATGGGGAACCTTGGCCAGCTCTTCCGGCGGCAGATCGTAAATATCTTTATCCAGCGGCTCGCCTGGGTGGGTCTTGTTCTGGATGCCGTCCAGCACTGCCATCAACATGGCGGAAAAGGCTAGATATGGATTGCAGCTGGGATCAGGACAGCGAAATTCGATACGCTTGGCCTTCACGGAGGGTGAGTACATGGGGATGCGCACTGCCGCGCTGCGGTTCCGGCTGGAGTAGGCCAGATTCACCGGGGCTTCGAAGCCAGGCACCAGCCGCTTGTAGCTGTTGGTGGTGGGGCTGGTAAAAGCCAGCAGGGACGGAGTGTGCTTTAGGAGACCACCGATGGCATAAAGTGCGGTTTCCGAAAGGCCGGCATAGCCATCGCCGGCAAAAAGATTCTGGTCGCCTTTCCACAAGGACACATGCACGTGCATGCCGGTACCGTTGTCATTGAATAGAGGCTTCGGCATGAAGGTGACCGTCTTGTTGTATTTCTTGGCGGTATTCTTGATGACATATTTGTACTTCAGCAGGTTGTCCGCCATCTCAACTAGGGGCGCATAACGCATATCGATTTCGGCCTGGCCGGCCGTGGCCACTTCGTGGTGCTGCGCTTCTATCTGGATGCCGATCTTCTCCAGAGTCAACATCATTTCACTGCGAATGTCTTGCAGGCTGTCCGTGGGGGGAACCGGGAAGTAGCCTTCCTTGTACCGGGGCTTGTAGCCCAGGTTTGGGCTTTCGACTCGGCCCGTGTTCCAGCGCCCTTCCGCTGAATCTATATGGTAATAGCCTTCATGTTGGTTTTGGTCGAAGCGAATGTCATCGAAGATGAAAAATTCAGCCTCGGGGCCAAAGTAGGCGGTATCGGCGATACCGCTGCCCTTCAAATAATTTACGGCTTTGCGAGCGATATTGCGGGGGTCGCGGGTATAATCCTCGCCAGTAATCGGGTCGCAAATGTTGCAGATCATTACCAGCGTCTTGGCTGCGAAGAAGGGATCTATGAAAGCGGTTTCAGGCACTGGCTTTACCAGCATGTCGGACTCGTTTATGGCCTGCCAGCCTCGGATGCTGGAGCCATCGAAACCAAGACCTCCCTCAAACATGTCTTCGTCCACTTCTCGCGGTGGCACCGAGAAGTGCTGCCAGAGCCCGGGAAAGTCCATGAACCTGAGATCAACGACCTCGACCTTTTCCTTCTCCATCAATTCCAGCACGTCTTTGGGTGTGTTTGGTGAACTCATCGGTTTTGCTCCTCCTTATTCAGGGTTAACTTCCTTTTTGGTTTCTCGATCTCTCCATGTCCTAGGGGATATGAGCACATTGAGATGAGATGTTTCCTGTGGGGAAAACTTCAGAAGCCAGCACAGTCATGGGTCACCTATCCGCAAGAGGTGTGCCAACAGCTGGTTCTGTCTATAGATCTGAATTATCAATAAGTTACGGCGAATACCCTGATTCAATCCTTGAAAAAAAGTACAATTTTGTCGTAGATTTCCCTGATTAAATTACAAAATTGTATTTTTTGCGAGAAGAGTTAACGATTTGCTTATTTACTGAAAAATTTGTGGGCGGGGATGAGAAGTCCCCGCCCACCATTAATCTTCACGTTATCATTCCTCAGCTACGATCCCGCAGACGGGCTAGCTGCTGGGGCACGGCTTGTTGCAGACCAGGCCTCTTTCTTCATGCCGCCGACTCCTACACCTGCCACTGAGGTTGCGGAGACGATCTGGAAGTCGGGATAGGCCCGGGCGCCGTGCTCGCCGTAATCCAGACCTTCTGCTTCTTCCTCGGGGCTCACCCTGATGCCGACAATGAGGTCGATCACCTTGAACATGATAAATCCCGTGGTAAAAGCCCAGATGAAGGCAGCCCCAATGCCGAGAAGCTGCACCCCTATGATTGTCGCCGAGGTCCCACCGATGTTGAAGATCCCGGCCGCCAGGGTCCCCCAGGCGCCGCAGACCCCATGCACTGAAATGGCTCCCACCGGGTCGTCCACCTTGATCCGGTCGAAAAAGATTACTGCCAGTACAACGAGGACACCGGCAATTGCGCCGATGATCACCGAACTCAGAGGGGTTACCGTGGCACAGGGAGCGGTGATGGCCACCAAACCGGCCAGAGCGCCGTTCAAGCTCATGCTTATCTCAGGCTTCTTGAACTTGACCCAGGAAGTGATCATGGCGAGGATGGCGCCTGCAGCCGCCGCAATGTTGGTGTTGACGAAGATCAGGGCGATGTCCTTGGAGGCAGCTGTGGTGGAACCCGGGTTGAATCCGAACCAACCGAGCCAGAGAATAAATACCCCCAAGGCGGCCAGGGGAAGGTTATGGCCCGGGATAGCTCTGACCTTGCCGTCTTTTGTGTATTTGCCGATCCGAGGACCTAAGACGATGGCGCCCGCCAGGGCGACCCAGCCGCCGATGGAGTGAACCACCGTTGAACCGGCGAAGTCGATAAATCCCAAGCTTTCCAGCCAACCGGTTCCATGGAAGAGGCCGCCCCAGGCCCAGCTGCCGAATATGGGATAGATCAGGGCGGAGAGCAAAGCGCTGTACATCAAGTAAGCGATGAATTTGGTACGCTCGGCCATGGCCCCGGAGACAATGGTGGCTGCGGTGGCAGCGAATACCACCTGGAACATCCAGAAGGCCAGAACCCAGGGATCACCGTCGGGAGTAAAGTCACTGAGAAAGAAACCGGAGGTTCCAAACCAGCCGGTTGAGGTGGCACCGAACATCAGGCCGAAACCGATGGCCCAATAGAAAATGGACCCCATGGAAAAATCCATCAGGTTCTTCATGATAATGTTGACAGCGTTCTTGGCGCGGGTGAATCCGGTCTCCACCATAGCAAATCCGGCCTGCATGAAAAAGACCAGGGCTGCTGCCACCAGGGTCCAGACGTAATCGGCGTTGGTCTGCACGGCTTTGATAGCCTCGGCGTTGCTGGCAATGGTGGGGGCATCTTCTGCGGCCCAGGCTATGAGCGGAAACATGAAAAGGATCCCTGTCAGTAATAGAATTCTTCGCAACATCTTCTTCATTTCAATTCCTCCTTGATTTTGCTCTCTTGTAACATTGATCGCTTAGGAATTTCCTTTTTGGCAACCACAGAGGCCTGCCCTACCAGGAAAGGTAGAGCGAACGTCTCTGCCCGCTTAACTTGAAGGATTGATGAGAACGCAGAACGGGAATGAAAGCGTCAAATGGCCTTCATTCCTTCCTCCCCCGTCCTAATGCGATACGCATTATCAATGGAGCGGACGAAGATTTTGCCGTCTCCAATCTGGCCGGTCTTGGCATGATTCAGAATGACCTCGATTGCCTTGTCCGCCATGCTGTCTTGAACCACGACCTCGACTTTGACCTTGGGAACAAAATCAACCGCATATTCCGCCCCGCGGTAGATTTCTGAATGGCCTTTCTGGCGACCGAATCCTTTGACCTCACTCACGGTCATACCGCTGATGCCAAGCTCGGAGAGGCCATCCTTGACCTCCTCAAGCTTGAAGGGTTTGATGATTGTTTCGATCTTCTTCATTGCCGGACCTCCTTTTGAATGTGTTGCGGGTCCATGTGTCAAAAGGTGTGCCAAAAGGGGAGTGGGGCGGAATATTTGTATTAAGTAACTAGAATAATAAGATTAAATTGGTATAAATATAAGCGGAATAAAAAGATGGAATTGAGAATAAAATACAATTATGTCTTATAATTAATTATAAATTACAATACTGTATTTTATTGTCGGATGGGTAAATTATGCGGAATACGGGATATACAACCGGCGGTCAGCTGTCGGCTTTCAGGCGGCGTTACTGTTCAACACTTGGCTTATGGTCTCTTTGATGGCGACGACCTGTTCGGAATCGGCCACTTTTTGACCGTCAAAATCACGGACGTAAAAGACATCGACGACCTGATCCACCTTCGTGGCAATCTTGGCGACCCAGACATCCAGGTTGCACCTGAACAGGGCATCGGTGATCTTGTAGAGAAGCCCAGGAAGGTCGTAGGTGTAGACCTCTATGATGGTGAAGAAATCAGAACCACAGTTGTCAACGACAATTTTGTCGGGTCGTGAGGCTGTGCTCTTGCCGCTGGACTGGTAAGCCCTCAGCTTCTCATCCAGAACAAGTTCGAGGTTCAGCTCCCCGTTGAGAGCCGAGTATAGGTCCTTTCTGACCCTGGCCCAGGCCTCAGCTTCAAAAAGGGTATCCGGTGGCGCCTTGACCTTGAAAATGTCAAGAGCGATGCGATTGCGCCAGGTGTGGATCTGAGCGTCCAGGATGTCCAGGTTGTTAAGGGTGAAGACCCCGGATATCTTGGAGAAGAGACCCGGGCGATCCTTGGCGCAAACGGCCACAGTCCGATAGTCGGTTCCGGGCAGTGTCTGGGCTTCGAGAACAAAGTCCGCCTGCCCGAGCCTCAGGTGGAGATCAATGTGGCGGAGGATATCTTTCGCGGGGGTATAGAGGAGATAACGGGGCGACATCTGGTCGAAGAGCAATTCCAATTCCTCTCTCCGCATGGAGACAGGTTCCTGGAAAACAACCCTTTTTTTCTTCTCTGCGATTTCCATGGCCGTCGGGGTTGCCAGCTCACCCCTTTCCAGAATGTGAAAGACCTTGAAAAAAAGCTCGTTCAGGAGTGCAGCGATCCAGTCATTCCAGGCTTTGGGCCCCGTGGCCTTGGAGTCAGCTACGGTCAGGAGATAGAGCATCTTGAGTTCCTCGATGCTCCGGAATTTTCGGGCACACTGAACCACCACCTTTTCATCGTGCAGATCCCTTTGGGTAGCGGTCTTAGTCAACAAGAGGTGTTCCCGCACCAGAAACGAGATGGTTTCAACGTCTCCATCGGCGAAGCTCATGCGCTCAAATACCCGGCAGACAATTTCGGCACCGTGCTGGGAATGATCCCCACCCTCCCGACCTTTCCCCACATCATGCAAAAGTACAGCCCAATGGAGTAGCTCTGGGCGGGCAAGCTCCCTGAAGAGCTTCCCGTAGAATGAATCCTGGGATGTGAGTTCCGGCTTACCGAAATCCTTCAGTATCTGAAGTGCATGCAAGAGGTGCTTGTCCACTGGATAGACGTGGTACTCATCGTACTGAATGAGATTGATCACGCCCTCCATTTCTGGGATGAGGGCCAGAAGGATTCCTGTGTTTAGCATCTCATCGAGGACGTCAACCGTTTGGGTTTGTGCCAGAACGATTCGTTGCAGGGATTGGACCGCGCTGGCGGATCGACAGAACGCTTCATCTACCAGGTAGAGGAACTCCTGCACCAACCGCCTAGCCTCAACACTGAGGGGGAGTCCGAGGTTGGCACTCTGTTCGAATATTTTGAGCAAGAGGTGGGGATTCTCCAAGATGGACTCCGGAGACTCAAAATTCAAGGAGACCTGGCCGGCTGTAATTCCGCCTACGTTGAACCGCCCCCTGGCTTTTCTCAGACGGTGCTGGTGTTTTCTGGTGACAACCTTGTTGAGAAACATCAGGTGTTGCTGTTTCAAAAATTCCATGTGACGGTGCAATTGGCCGAGGAACCGCTCGACACCCTGCCGACCGTTCTGATCTTTGAAGCGCAAGGCTTCGGCAACCCTGATTTGATACTCGAAATAGAGCTGGTCGCACTTCCTGCCGCTGATATGGTGGAGCCAGTTTCTCACCGTCCAGACAAATGAGAGCGCTTCGGACAAGGTTTGAAATTCGTTATGAGAGAGGTGGCCAAGATACTCCAGGTCCCGCGGTTCCTCGATCTGGTATTTGGCCCAACCCAGCCAGAGCATGGCATGATAGTCGCGCAAGCCACCTTGGCCCTCCTTTATGTTGGGCTCGAGCAGGTGGGCGGAATCACCGAACCGAGCATGACGGCCCTCGTTTCTTTCATACAGCCACTGGATGAAATCGTTTGCTTTTCGGCGCAGCACCTTGGCGCGCATCCCTTCCATGAGTTCGGAATAAAGTGTGGAGATGCCACAGAGAAACCGGGCATCCACCAACGAGGTCATGACCTCGTAGTCCTGGGACGCCAGGTTCAGACATTCTTTCAGGGAACGGGTAGCATAGCTCACCTCGAGGCCGACATCCCACAGCGGATAGAAGATCTCCTGGACGAGAGCCGAGGCCTGTTCGGGAATCTTCTTCTTGAAAAGCAGAAGCACGTCAATGTCCGAGTGCAGACACTGCTCTTTTCTACCGTAACCCCCGAGAGCGATTATACCGTAGGGATTTTTCTCCATCCCCATTCGGGGGCCGGCCGAACTCCGGGCGAAGCCTTCTCTGAAGTAATCGTCCAGGAGGTCGGCATGAGGAGACAAAAAATCTGGCTCATCGCCTCTGACAAAACGAGCAAGTAACTCCTGTTTCCTCTCCTGCAACTGGTGGACTGGAGATTCCATGTCGGTCACTTTGAAAACTTACCTTATGTTCCCCACATTCGAGGTCCGCACGTTGGATTGACCTTGCGCCCGGCGAAACCAGGGGAAGGGGTCGGGAAAAGCGCGGAAGCCAGATGTCCAATGACTAAATGGCTGCTTTGCCCCTTTCCCCTGTCCTGATCCGGATTGCTTCCCCCACAGAACTGACAAAGATCTTGCCATCGCCTATCTGGCCGGTTTTTGCTTTCTGTTCAATAACCTCCACAGCTTTGGAGAGGAGTTCTGCAGGGACGACCACTTCTATTTTGATCTTGGGGACGAAATCCACCCGGTATTCTGCGCCACGATAGATCTCGGTATGGCCTTTCTGACGGCCGAATCCCTTGACCTCGGTAACCGTCATCCCCTTGACATCTATCTCCATGAGACCCTCTTTGACCTCATCCAACTTGAACGGTTTGATGATTGCTTCAATCTTGTTCATTTTCTTCTCCTCCAACCTGGGGTGATTTGTCCATCTGTGAGATTCTATTGGAGTCGTGAGGCAAGCGCAATTATACATTATAGCCTGTCTCACTATGCTGGGTGATATCCAACCCCCTGACCTCTTCTTCATCGGAGACCTTCAGCCCCATGATCGCGTCGAGAACCTTCAGAACGGCGAACGTCATCACAAAGGCAAAGACACCGGTGGCGACGATTGAAAGGAACTGAATCCAGAGCTGCCCTGGGTTGCCGAAGAAGAGACCGTTGGCTCCGTTTGAATTCACTGCCGTGCTGGCAAACAAACCGGTGGCAAGGGCGCCCCAGGTACCTCCCAGTCCGTGGATCCCCACCACATCGAGGGAGTCATCATAACCGAATCTTGACTTGGCCAGTACACCCATGTAGCAGATCACCCCTGCCAGCCCGCCGATGATCAAAGCTGAGACCGGGCTCACAAAGCCGGCTGCGGGAGTAATGGCCACAAGCCCAGCCACCGCACCACTGGCTGCACCCAGTGTGGTGGGTCGGTCATGCAGAATCCATTCCGCCAACATCCAGGTCAGGGAACCGGTGGCTGCAGCCACGTGGG
>Ga0209536_100005381_pt1 | contig 19917 bp, 18 predicted proteins | sample DeeMarSeWOR28_12_FD_187461 | JGI IMG/M metagenome (GOLD analysis project Ga0209536, IMG submission 187461) | Marine sediment microbial communities from White Oak River estuary, North Carolina - WOR-2-8_12 (SPAdes) (version 2) | ecosystem: Environmental > Aquatic > Marine > Intertidal zone >...
TGTCCAGTTAGTGAAGGATGCACTGATCCGACTATCCTACAAACCGTTGTTGAGAATGTGCGGGCGGCAGGCATTTTATCCGTCCACTCGGCCGGAAATAGTGGACCAAACTGCGAGACGATCAACACTCCGGCTGCTATCTATGATGCCTCTTTTTCGGTCGGAGCGACTACCAGCCAGGATGTAATTTGGTTAGGGAGCAGTCGTGGGCCGATTAGTATTGATGGCAGTAACCGGCCGAAACCTGATGTGACCGCCCCGGGGCAGACGGTTTATTCGAGCATCCCTGGAGAGAATTATACGTATTTTACAGGCACAAGCATGGCTGGACCCCATGTCGCCGGGCTGGCAGCCTTGTTAATTTCTGCCCAACCATCCCTGGCTGGAGATGTAGATTCAATAGAAATGACTATATCGCAATCTGCAATTCCAAAGACAATTGATCAAACTTGCGGGGGTGTCCCGGGCAGCGAGGTCCCCAATAATACCTATGGTTACGGCCGTATCGATGCTTTCAGTGCACTTAAGCTGGTTTTGGAATTAGAACCGAAGATCTTCTATCCGTTCGTGTCGGCCAGCGCAGGAGGGCCCTAATTAGTCGATGCGTAAATCGTGAAGCGTGAATCCGCTTAAGGGATACCATCACCTTTTACGCATTACAGATCGGTATTTATCGATGAATTGCGTTGTTTTTGCGGGGGGTAGGCCAGGACCAGATAACCCGCTATATCAATACACGCAAGGGAAGCCTAAAGCTTTGCTTCGTATCGGTGATAAAACCCTGTTGGATTACGTCGTTTACGCCTTGCAAGAAGCTCAAAGTATAGAAGAAATCTTGGTTGTGGGCATCGACCAAGGACACGAACTAGAGTTGAGGGATCCATTACATTGGATATCGGATCAGGGAAGTTTGTATGCCAATGGAATGGCGGCCGTGGATTGGATAGAAAAAAATTGGCCGAATTCAGGCCACACCTTATTTAGCACGGCTGATATTCCGGCCCTTAATGGATCAGTTGTCGATAGGTTTGTGACCTCCTGTAGGCCATTTGATCGATCACTCTATTACTGCTTCGTAACCCAAGAATCGCTAGAAGCAAGGTATCCCGGATCAAGGAGAACGTATGTGCGTTTAGGCGACTGGAGAGTGGCCGGAGGAGATATGATCGTATCCAGACCAGAGTTAGCTAAAGAGCGGCGCGATCTCATGGATGCGCTGATTAGCGGGCGCAAGCACCCTTGGAAGATCGCCCAAATCGTCGGCTTAGGAACCCTGGTGAAGTTATTACTGAATCGTCTTGACCTCTCCGAGGTCGAACAAACGGCTTCACGTGTTATTGGTCAGCCAGTAAAGGTCATGGTGTCGCCAGATGCCGAATTAGCAATGGATGTGGATAAACCACATCAATTTGAGATATTGCGCGACAGTTTAACTTCCAGGTCCGGTTGACCCCATTAGAATGACCAAATACTCTGTGCTATACTATGCCAGACTCGCCTGCTGGGAGGAGAGTTAACCGAATGTTGTCATGACCTGAAATCATCCCCAACATTGACTCTGTTTTTCTAAAGAAACATCGCCAAGAACACTGATGTAGGGCAATGGGATTCAGATGACGAAGCGCCTTTACTACGATAACGCCTATTGTGTAGCTTTTCAAGCAAAGGTTATCGACCGTTTTGTGCTTGACAACCATCAAGCGGTGATTCTCGATCAGACCTGTTTTTACCCTTCTTCAGGAGGGCAACCACATGATACTGGCCGTATCAACGGCGCTCAGGTCGTCGACGTTTACGTTCGAGAGTCTGATAATGCGGTGGTCCATATTATAGATGGTAACGTCATTTCGGACTTTTCCGAGGGGGAGATAGATTGGAAACGTCGCTTTGATCATATGCAACAACATACGGGCCAGCACATTTTATCCCAGGCATTTGTTCGAATTGCCAAAGCACCGACCTTGAGCTTCCATCTTGGTGCCGACATTGCGACCATCGATTTACCGAAAGATGGTCTGACTCCCAAGCTTGTCGAAGAAGCAGAAATACTGGCCAATGAAATCGTCTGGGACGATCGACTGATACATAGTCGGTATGTCGGCCAAGAAGATATCGAAGAGATTTCCCTTAGAAAAGCACCAGATTTGAATGGCGATCAGTATCGGCTGATTGAGATTGAGGATTTTGATTTATGTGCCTGTGGTGGTACACATGTATCGCGAACAGGCGAAGTTGGGATCATCAAAATCGTCAAGTCAGAAGGGAGGGGAGATGAGCTTCGGATCGAATTTCACTGCGGCCGGCGGGCCCTTAATGACTATAGAGAAAAAAACAAGGTCTTGAATAATTTATCAGCCGAATTTACGACCAGCTTCAAGGAATTGGAGAGCTCTGTTGCGCGCCTGCGCGCCGAAGCGAAGGCTTCCAGAAATTCGTTAAAAAGAAAAACTAAACAACTCATTGCCTTCGAGGTAGAGGAAATGCTGCGCAGTGCACGAGCGGACGAGGATGCGCTTACGGTCATAACGAAGATCTTTCTCGATCGAGATCTCGAGGAAATACGTATGATGGCCAACCAAATCGTTCGTAACCCGAACTGCGTCGCCTTATTTGGTCTGACAGGAAAGAGAGACCAACTGGTCTTTGCTTCGTCGGAGGGAATTAGGATAGGTATGGATCAGGTTCTGGCCCAAGTCTTACAAAAACTTGAAGACGGATCAGGTGGAGGTTCGGCAAAGTTTGCCCAGGGTAGCGGCTTGGCAGCCAATACTCAACTGTTGCGGCAAGCACTCGAAGAGGCTCAAGAAATTGTGATCAAATCTGAGGGTTTGACTATTTAACACGTTATGGAAGAAATCGCAGACGGCATCTTTGTCGAAACCGAGTATGAGGGCGTCAACGTGGCGGCGATCATCACTGGTGAGGGCGCTATCTGTATTGACGCGCCGTCCTACCCCCGGGATGCCAGAGATTGGGTGGTTCAAATTGAACACCTTCACCCTAGTAAAATCCGGTATGTCATCTTGACAGATGGAAACGGAGATCGGCTTCTCAACACCCGTTGGCTAAATGCCCCGATTGTGGCACACCAGGAAGTGGCCGAAATGCTTCAAGGTTACGACAAACGCTACCCGTTTCCAATGATCGACAGCCTGGGTAAGCGAAATCCTCAACAAGCGAAAGATTTTGCCAACGGTCCAGTTGATGGGGTGTCGATCAGTTTTACAAAAGATATGTCAATGCTTTCTTCCAAGAATGGAATCACATTACATCACAAACCAGGGCCTACCAGGGGTAGTATTTGGGTTGAAGTGCCTGATGACCGCATTCTTTTTACCGGTGACAGTATCGTAAATGACACTCAACCTTATTTGGAGGCGCTGGAATGGCAGGATTGGATGGATAGTCTGGAAAGATTGATCGCTCGCCAAGGGCAATTAGATTTGATTATTCCCGGCCGGGGTGAAGTTACCGATTTTAGCGCAGTGACGCCCATGATAGACTATTTAGACCAGATGAAAGCTTTGGTCCTTAACCATCTCAATGAAGGCCAGGCTCGCGATGACCTGATTCATTTGACATATCAGTTTTTGGCCGATTTTCCTCCCGAGACTTCTCCCAAGGAATGGAGTCGCTGCCAGGTCCTGAAAGGCTTGGAGAGAATCTATGACCAGATAACCACCAGCAAAATTCCAAATAATGAGAAGATGAATCACAATACTTAAAAGAAATGGGAAGGATGGCGCCAGGTCTTTGGGGTAATGGAAAATGACGACAAATGCGCATACTGCTGCTGATGCATTGATAAAGGTACCGTTTTTCTCCAATTTACGTCGTAGCGAGATTAGCGCGCTCGCCGAACGTTTGATTATCCGGCGTTTTGGACCAGACCAGATCATATTTCATCATGGAGATCCGGCTGGATTGTTGTACATCATTACCAACGGTAAAGTCAAGATATCCCATTCTTCGGCCGATGGGCAAGAAGCCGTCTTGGCCATATTGGGTACCGGCGATTTCTTCGGAGAACTGGCGCTCCTGGATGATTCGCCGCGATCTGCCACGGCTGAATCGATTGAGATAACTGAAACCCTGACCTTACACCGGGATGATTTTTTGAATTTCCTAGACAGCAATCCCGATTTTGCCCGGCATGTCTTGAATATATTGGCTCGTCGAATTCGCCATCTCAACAAACAAATAAGTGATATCTTTTTCCTCGACTTACCGGCGCGTCTGGCGCGGATACTCCTTTTACTCGCCGATCAGCACGGCCGGCAAGGGGAGCAAGGAATCACGATTGCCCTCTCGCTCACCCAAACTGACCTAGCTGAGATGACCGGTGCGACCCGGGTAAGCATCAATAAAGCATTAGGCCGGTTTCGTCGGGCCAACTGGGTTCAGGTCAGGGGTCGACAATTAACGATTCTCGATCGGGATGCTTTGCAGAATCTAATTGAAATCTCAGGTGGATAAAAGGAGTATGAATGACGATGGTTGCACGTGAAACGTATACGGTCGAAGTCGCCGGACTCACCCGCCATTTTCCCCTATTTGAAGTCGCTCCGGGCGTTCGAATCGCCATTTTTAACATGCTTGGCGATACCTATGTGATCAAGGCGGCTGCTACTGCTCTGGCCGAACGGTTAAAAGATGTTCCTGCTGATGTTCTGGTAACGGCCGAAGCCAAGAGCATTCCCTTGATCTATGAAATGAGTGCTCTCATGGGTTTGCCCTATGTTGTCCTTCGAAAAACATATAAGTCGTATATGGGTGAGGCGTTATCTGCCGAAACGGTATCCATCACCACAGGCAAAACTCAACAATTATTTCTTGACGAAAAAGATCAGGGGCTCATTACGGGAAAGGATGTCATCTTGGTCGACGATGTAATTAGCACTGGTAGCACCCTGAATGGCATGAAACAATTGATAAAAGCATCGGACGGAAATATTAGTCGCATTGCCACAGTTTTTACCGAGGGGAATGCCCATTGGGATGGCGTCATTTCTCTTGGCAATTTGCCAATCTTCAGTGAATGAAAGCCGCCACGCTTTCGATATACGGTCACCTTTTTTCTTCAATTGCCGAGGATATGGGTGTCACCTTAGAACGTTCTGCTTATAGCCCCAATATCAAGGAGCGCTTGGACTTTAGCTGTGCCATATTTCTTGGCGACAGCCAAATGTTGGCTCAAGCGGCCCATATTCCAGTCCATCTTGGCGCAATGCCAGACTCTGTCAAAGCTGCCATCCGCCGATGTGCACCCTTTGAGCCTGGTGATGTGGTGATTGTTAACGATCCCTATTTGGGCGGAACTCATCTTCCGGACATCACGATCATTTCGCCCGCCTTTGTCAAAGAGCAACGATCAGAGCCAGCCTTTTTTGTGGCTAGCCGCGCACACCATTCTGACATCGGTGGACTTTCACCTGGCTCCATGCCTTTGTCAACAGAAATTTATCAAGAAGGATTGATTATCCCACCAGTGAAATTGTTTAATGCCGGGCAACGGAACGACGCCCTATGGGAGCTTATCCTCAACAACGTCCGGACACCCCAGGAAAGGGCAGGCGATTTAGCCGCTCAATTAGCGGCTAATGATATTGGATTGGGCCGTCTTTACAATCTGATCTCCAGAAACGGCTTAAGGGAATGTCTTACTCAGGCTCAAGATTTGATTGAGTACGCAACTAAGATGACCCGGGCAGCCATCGATCAAATTCCGGACGGTCGATATACTTTCAAAGATTACCTCGACGACGATGGTCGATCGACAAAAATGATCCCCCTTCAAGTTACCATCACCATCAATGGCGAGAAGATGATGGTCGACTTCACTGGATCGGCACAAGCAGTACCTGGTAACTTAAACGCTGTGCCATCAATCGTGGAATCGGCCGTCGTCTACTGTCTCCGATGTGTCGCTATGCAACTGTTGGAAACGGAGCTGCCAATGAATCAGGGGGCTTTTGAACCTCTCTCAATCTTGACCGAACCGGGCTCAATATTAAACCCTCCCAGACCTTATGCCGTGGCTGCCGGAAATGTTGAAACCTCTCAAAGGGTAGTAGATGTGGTATTTGGAGCTCTTTCCAAAGCCTTACCGCATTTAATTCCTGCAGCAAGCCAGGGAACGATGAACAATTTAACCTTTGGATCAAGGCTTGAATCGGTGGATAACCCATTCCAAAATAATCTCCCCGAACCCGACAAAACTACACCAGGGCAACCGGCCGATGGGTTGTTTGCCTATTACGAGACAATTGGCGGTGGTACAGGTGCTGGACCGATGAACGATGGTGGTCACAGTATGCATGCTCATATGAGCAATACACTGAATACCCCTGTTGAAGCCCTGGAGTATGGATACCCAGTCCGAGTAATCGAATATAGGCAGCGAAGCGCTTCGGGAGGAGCAGGGAAATTTAAAGGGGGTGATGGCTTAGTCAGAACCCTAGAGTTTCTGGTACCTGTTACAGCCACCGTCGTAAGCGAACGAAGGTCCAGACCGCCTTATGGATTGAATGGCGGCTTAGCTGGAAAGACCGGTCTTAATCATGTGATTCGGAAGGGGAGAGTTGATATCCTGCCGGGGAAGTTTACGGTTGATCTTGATGCCGGCGACAGATTGCAGATCGAAACGCCCGGTGGTGGAGGTTGGGGATCCCCAGTTTCATAACTGGCTAGCGGCTGCCGCCCATATACACGACACGCTCGCGTTTGCCTGCTTGAATTTGACCAACTTCACGGAGCATCCGCGCCGGCACACCTCCGACCACAGAATGCGATTTAACATCACTCGTTACAACAGCACCAGCAGCTACAACAGCGCCTTTTCCGATGCGAACGCCATCGGTAACGATTGCTCCAGCACCTAACCATACGTCATCTTCGATGATGATTCCTTCGGCGGTTATCCCCTGTTCTACAAAAGGGCGATCCGGGTCATCAAATACGTGATTTACGGCAATTATCTGGACAAAAGGCGATGTATATACCCGATCGCCAATTTCGACGCCTCCCTGTCCTCTAACGACCGAATACTCGCCAATAAGGCTATCTCGTCCGATTTTTATTCCCGAATGCGGGATATCCCGAAAATTATATACGTGGAGGATCGCTCCATGCATGATGATCGTATTATCGCCAATATGAATTCCATTTGGGCATGCGTGTAAATAACTGCCCTTATCCAGGTAAACGCCATTCCCTAGAGTGATGTGATTGGCGAATCTTAGCCGGACCCCATTTTCTATGGCCGACCAACCATCCATCTTCAGTATCAGGCGATAAATCATCCCTCTTATTCCGATACCAATGATGGTTGGCACCCAGCCTATTAACAAATAAATGCTCTGCTCAAGCACATATCGGGCCAAACTTGATGCTTGACGATCAATATATAGGTTAAGTTGTTGAAATGTAGAAATCATTTGAAACCGATTTGTGTCGCTTGACTCACCAAATATGACAAGGTGAATGTTACAGTTAGAAAGCAGACCAGGCAATGACCCATAAGTTTCGAATTATTATTCGTGTGAATTAGGTAACAATGGAATTAACACCATGAAATACGGGGCAAATGTGATTAGCTTGAACTGGCTCGGAAGTGTAGAATCTACCGCTGATGATTCAGGAAGATGGTCGTGGGATTAACATGCCCAAATATCTCGCTAAACACTGGGATTCAACACCCACTCCGAAAAGTCAATCAACTACTTTATACTTTGGGATGGCATTATTGAGCTTTATGTGGCTGCTAATAGGCTGCCAGGCTTCAGCCGTCGAAAGTGTCGCCAATACAACACCTTTTATCGCCTTTACTGAGGCAACACCAAGCGAAGCAACGCCATCCCCGGCAAAAATTTTAAACCCAACAAATACCAGCCGACCACCTGCCACCATTACTCCCCCGCCAACATCAACGGTCAACCCTACCCCGAACTCTACGGCGACGTCCACTCCAACCCCTACAGCTACTGCCATTGGACCCTGCTCAGATCGAAACCCAGGAAACGATCTTTTGACTTTGATAACCCTGGAGTATGGATTATCAAGGAATTACGCACCCAGTGATCTGGTCGATATATCAGGTCAATTTCCAGTCACAGTCACTCTCGGATATCCCACTCAAGTACGTAGAGTGGTTCTTGAACCACTATCACAGATGGTCGAGGACATGATAGATGCCGGGTTACGGCCGCAAATCATCTCTGGTTATCGCAGCTACTCAGCACAGGCTATCGCCTGGTCTAAGTGGTTGGAAAAGGTGCCCGACAGTGCGGCCATTGTTAGTGCCCCTCCTGGTCATAGTGAACATCAACTTGGAACTACCATCGATTTCGGATCACCAGAGTTGGCCGAGATAGTAGAAGATGAAGACATCGAGTTTCATACCTATTTTTACAAAACCAGTGAAGGGATGTGGCTTGAAGAAAATGCCCATCAATATGGCTTTACCTTGAGTTACTCCCGCGAAGCTTTTGAATTGACGGGCCTTTATTATGAACCATGGCACTATCGCTATATCGGCCCTGAACTGGCAACTGAGCTGAAACAGCAGGGTTTAACCCTGGCTGAATATCTTTTGGACTTGAATTCACCACCGTGCATGCCCTGATTCGTATCGTCAAATTCCGGTTTTTTATCACGTCATTTGCGTTATTTATTAATCTAATTGCTTGTTCAAATGACTATACGAATCTCGAGAAAACACCAACGCCCAATTCTTTGTTGTCCTCTACTCCTCTTCCGGCAACGCCTACACCCCTACCCATAACCAGTACAAAACTCCCACCTGTTTTGACTAACACTCCCCTACCATCGGCAACACCAACCGAAAGGCCGGTAGTTACTCTATACATGCCCGAACGGTGGCGATCAGCTGCGAACGAAGCGATTCTATCAATAGATGATCAAGGAACTGAATGGTTATGGTTGGTTGTCGACGACGAATCTCAGGCTGCATTGAGACTGGTTGCCGACGGTGACGGACTATTCGTAAGCCAGCGGCCGTTAGCCCTTACAGTGCCCTTTACATTGAACTGGGAAATGGTAACGACTAATGAAGCCGAGAAGCTTTTAAGTGAAGGCCATCCGCTGGTCGAAGTAATTGAGTGGTCTGAAATGACACCCGATCGTAAGGCGCTCAAAGTAGACGGTTACCGGCCGGGTGAAGAAGGTTATCCAATACACGAGACGTGGTCCTTGAGTGTCACACCTGGCTATGAGTCAGCCGCCCAGGAGCTCTCTGCGGTTTTGGTTGAAGAAATCATGCGAGATCCCGTTATCCATTTGTCGGCCGTCGGAGATGTGATGTTGGATCGGGCGCTTGGTAATGCAATTGTAAGCGGGGCTGTGGATTTTCCCTTTGCGAAAGTTACCGAAGAACTAGCACAGGCAGATATAACGGTCGGCAATCTCGAATCGGCATTGGGAGACATTGGACAACCGGCTACTAAAAGTTATACGTTTCGTGCACCTCCAGCCGCGGCCGAATCGATAGCAAATGCCGGCTTTGACGTCATCTCCCTGGCCAATAACCATGCCATGGATTATGGACCGGAAACCTTAATGCAAGGGATCGACCTTTTAACTGAGAACGGCATTCAAACAATTGGGGCCGGCATAAACGAGAACGCAGCCCATAAGGCAACATTGCTCGAAGTAAACGGATTGACTTTGGCTTTATTGGGATACGTCGATGTTCCAGTCGAAGTATCAGGTTTTGATACCCAGACCTGGTCGGCGACTGAAGAAACGCCTGGACTTGCCTGGGCTGAACCAGCTAAGATAACGATGGACGTAACTGAGGTGGGGAAGCAAGCGGATCTGGTCATCGTCGTTTTGCATAGCGGTTATGAATATGTAGAACCACCCAGCCCCACGCAGATGGCAGCTGCCCGAGCAGCCATTGATGCTGGTGCGGATCTGGTCATTGGCCACCACGCTCACGTCCTGCAAGGCGTTGAATTCGATGAAGGTGGCGTCATCGTTTATGGTTTGGGTAACTTTGCTTTTGAGATCGACGGCGATCCTACCACAGCTATTCTCAACGTATGGTTAAACCAAGACGGCGTTCGCCAGCTAGAATTTGTGCCAGCCATCATCCAATTTGGCGGCCAACCCCGACTGGCCGAGGCCTGGGAAGCAGGCGAAATTCTACAGAGAATCTACCGTCTCACTGCCGGTTTAAACATTAATTAGGGAGCCTCGTCCGCGTCCTTGTGCCCCACCAGAGCGCCAGCACCAACATCATCCCAAATAAGACCGCGCTCATTTGGTAGAGCACAGCCAAGCCTATGATCGGCATAAGAGCATAGGCTAGAGGCGGGCCAATCGCGCTGGCAAGATCTCCAACCGTATATAAAATGCCGAGGCGGCGACCGTGAACCTTGGGCGGAGACAGATCGCCAAAGAGGGCTGTCGAAAGGCTTTGGTTGCTGCCACTAGCAACTGATATCATTGGTAGTCCTAGGAAAATCGTGAATGGATACCCAATGGAAAGTAAAATGAAGCCGGCCGTTCCAGAAAGTAGACCGCTACCAGTAACAGCCCAACGGGATCCTATCTTGTCAGATATTGCGCCTGCTGAAGGGGCAGCAACCATGGCTATTAGTGTGGAGGTACCCAACCCAACACCGGTAATGGTTGCCACGCCAATTGATATCATACCAATCGTGATAATATCTCCTAGTTGTTGGTTTAGGAATAATCCAAAAGTGGCCACTAATACACCGGCTACGACCAACCTATTAATGCCGTAAACTGATGTGGCTGAAGTCAATTGAGGCCAATTTGTTTGCTTGTTAGTGTTAATACCAATCATTTCAGAATTCGACATGGAAGGCCTCGTATTCTTAGTTTCTGGCAGAATTAACAGGGCAACAAAAGCTCCTAAGAGTGATAAGCTGGCTGCCAAGCCCATAGCAAGTCGGTAACCAAGCCAGTCAGTAAGAATACCGCCCAATATCGAGCCGCTGGCAGCCCCTAGGAAGAAAGAAAATTGATAAATTCCGACCCCTCGTCCACGATCCTCGGTCATTGTTGCATCTAGGACGATGGCGTTGCCACTCACCCAAATACCTGCCCAGGCAATACCCCACAAAAGGCGACCCGCGAGTAAAAGACCGAATCCTGGCACGATAGCATAGATTGCCGTTGAGAGCACCCCAAGAAATGTGGATGGAACGAATATTCTCCGTCTTGGCCAGCGATCTGTCAGCAGGCCGATCGGCGCGTTTAGTAATAATCTAACAAATCGATTAGCTGATAGTAAAATGCCGATTGTGCCAAGGGCTACCCCTACCTCTGCATAATGAGTTGGCAAGACGGTGTACATCGCCGTATCGCCTAAAAGCGATAATCCAGTTGCCACGCTTACGGGAAGAAGAACTCTCCTAGAATCAATCGTCTCCATAAACGAAAAGCCCTTCGATAGATTTTCGAAGGTAGTTACGACGAATCGCTTCGCCGAAGATGGGTGCCACTGACAATACAGTGAGTTTTTGGATTTGAGCTTCTGGAGGAATAAAAACGGTGTTACTGGTAACGATTTCTTTAATTTGGGGGAGCTCTGACAATCGATCCAATGCACCACCGACGAATACGCCGTGAGTACACACGACAGCTATCTCCCGGATCTCATTATCTATGAGAAGTTGACTCATCTCGATGATAGACGTGCCGGTGGCGATTTCATCATCATAGACGAGCGCTCGCTTAAACCCTCTTACCTGGCGGCCGACCAGTCCTGTAATCCGTACCTCGGTATCTGATATTCGTTCCTTATTGCCAGCAGCAACTGGCACTCCGAGGCTTTCGGCAAACCGGCCGGCTGACTTGGCGTGCCCAACGTCAGGTGCGACGACGATGGTCTCTGATAAGTCCCGATCCTGGAAATGTCGCTCAAAAACGTGTCTGGCTGTGAGTGGATCGGCTGGTATGCTAAAAAATCCATGAACCTGCGGTGAATGCAACATCATCGTCATGAAATGAGTCGCTCCAGCCGTTGCTAAGAGATCGGCAACGAGCCTGGCCGTTATCGATATGCGCGGGGCATCTTTTTTATCCGACCGGGCAAAAGAATAATAGGGCACTACGGCATGGATATCTTTCGCGGCGGCCGATCGCGCAATATCAAGCATCATGAATAGTTCCATCAAGTGGTCGTTTACTGGGGGCGAGAGGGATTGAACGATATAAACGCGTCGACCGCGCACGCTAGCGCCTAATTGAATTGTAAGGTTGTCATTGCTGTAGCGGCCGATTTTGGTCTCTTCCAGAGGCACCCCTAAATAATTCGCGATCTCTGCCGCTAACTCAGGATGTGAGCTGCCGCTGAAAAATCGCACTTCCGATGGATCCATTCTTCCGTCTCTCATAAGGCCACTTCCTTATTTATTACTCACCCGGTAATTTCAGCTGATAATTATCCATGTGTGCGAATCCATAATTTACAAAATTATTCTTCCACCACACGCCTGACAAAGCTAATAAATCCGGTCGGCTCTCTGCCAAGCAATCCTGATAATACATTCGAATTACCCCAAAACCCATGACGCCCATAGTAACGGAACATCCGGATCAATGACCGGATCTGGTAACCCCCTAATCCCCTGGATTTCGCATCTTGCTGCCACTGATCGATTGATACTTCATCTACGACCACCTGGCGCCCTAGTTGCTGGCTAAGAATTTCGACCACCCCTAATTGGGTTAAGATATCTGGTCCAGCCAACTGGTAGGTTGCACCAATGTGTCCTGGCTGGCTAAGTACGATCGCTGCCACTTCTGCTACATCCAGTAGGTCGACCATGCCTAACCGGGTTTTAGCCGGATACGGCACTTTGTATACACCCATTGCCTTAATCGAATCCCATTGGGCCAATATGTTTTGCATGTAGGCAGCAGGTTGCAAGATTGTATAAGGCAAGCCGGACTGCAGAAGGGCTTCTTCAACGCGCAGTTTCAGCCAATGATGGGGCATCTCTTGGGTTTGGGGGTGCAATACTGAATGGTATACAAAGTGTTCTACACCGGCCTGGGCTGCTTGATTAATTGCCAAACGGCCAAAGAGGAGTTCGTGGGGGCTAACGTTGGGGCAGATATGATAGAGGGCTTGAGCACCATCCATGGCTTTTTGCATCAGGACCGGATCTCCCATGTCGCCGACGACGACCGCTTTTGCCCCCTCATTTCGTACTAAATCGATATATTCATCCCGGTGGACTAAAGCTCGGACCTCGACCTTTAGGTCCGCCAAAGCCCGAATAATGGCCCTTCCCGTCTTCCCAGCCGCGCCAGTTATCAATATCATATCAATCTAGCAAGAGCGTTAAAAGGATTGAACACGGCTTAAAGCCATGAATCCGGCAATGTAACCAGTTAAAGCATCCGATCCTGAGGAGTGTCCGACAGCTAAGATCCGGGATGCTGCACTGACCAAATTATCTGGGTCACTATTAATCAAGGCTTTGACGAGCCGATGCCAGTTCTCGGTCGCCTCACCATTGGCAGCAGCCTTCAACCAGGTAGCCGATAAGCGAGTGGTCAGGGGAGAGGCTACCTTGACTATTTCTGTTGCCCAAGTATGTGCCATTTTCGAATCCCATTGAGACCATAATGAGTAGATGAAGCCCATCAGAAAATCGTCGCCGGCCGGCGTTAAACCACCGCCTAATCCGGCCATTTTCTTTGCTCCTAACTTGGCCTGCACAATATCAAATTTTTGAAGTCCAGCAGACATTTCATGCCAGGCAGCCATCCATTTGGGCACGAATGCCCTTAATTGTTCATTATTGATGGTAGTATGAGCGTTTGATGATGGGGAATATGAGCAGAGTAACCGGTGCAATAACTGATAAACTTGGGCCAAATTTCCAGGCGAAATATCTTCCCAGGCTGGTTTTGGATTCCAAATCTCCGCTTCTGAAAGGTTGATGTGAACCGAGGCTATTTGAATCTGTTCCGGAGAAATACGCACCCTCGAAAATACAGTGACATCCTCCCATATTCCCGGCATATCTTTACTAGGCGATCCAGTCATTTCTACCGTAATGGCAAATGGTCCAGGACCGAGCTCTGTCGATACAAGGGACAGGATGGAACCTTCGGAACTTATCAGGTTACAGCTTCTGCTAAAAACCTGTAGGACCCTTGCTTCAGATCGCCGGCTTAACCAGTCGACGGCGGCTGGTGCAGCTATCCGGGCATTGCATTTTTTATCCGTTTCCACTAGACCAAAGTCCATAGCCAGACAGGTGCAAAATGGTGCATTTCTGTAGTTCGTAATGGGTTCGCTCTTGCTAGACGACAGTCTGGCGGCCGTCAATTTGCCGACTTATCCGCCTAGAGCTTTTATTTATGATACGAAGCGCAAATAATAGGCAGCTACGCCGAAGGTGACCTCCACGTTTAAGGATCCTTTGCTACCTACCATTGGCAAGGCGATGATGCGATGGCAAAGATCCAAGATGCCTTGATCGATGCCTGAGAGCTCGTTACCGACTATTAGAACGATTGGATTTCCAGAGTTGTTTATTTTTCGGCTTTCAAATAACGATCGGGCATCTTGTGAGTTTTCCAAAGCCCATAGCTCAAAACCCCTCTTACTCATGCCTGAGACGGCATCTAAGCCATTTCTATGATGGGTCCAAGGGATCACTTTCTCCGAACCAAGGGCAGTCTTTGGTACTTTAGGATGCAACGGTGTTGGGGTAATGCCTGCTAAATGCAGATGCCTTACTCCAGCTCCGTCGGCCGTTCGAAAGATGGCGCCCACATTGTATGCGCTGCGGATATTGTCAAGAAAGCCCTCTACAACCACTTGGCCATTCGCCGGCCGGATTGAGGGCGAATTCTTTGAAACAGAAGCCACTATTGCCAGTTCGGTCGGAGCGCCACATCGGGGACATACCCATCCTTCTGCATCCCCCGTGACGACAGGATAACGAAGACGACAGCTTTCTTTTAAACACTGCCTGGTTTCAAACTCAACCTCAGACACGTATTATTTCCTGTACCAACTCGGTCAATGGATAAAAGTTGCTGTACTGTCGCCAGTAGAAGATATTTTTTTCCGGAGTTAGGTAAACTCCAAAAAGTATTAATACAAAAATGGCGCTCAATGTTGGAGTTTACTCAAGTGAAACCGGGGTTCTGCCCGGATATTGATTTCAATAACTTTCCTGGTTTCACCAAGCATGTTGAAAGTGATTAAGAACGCAGATATGATGCACCATTGACATCGACGATGCAGCCAGTTAAATAATCAGTTCCATCAGAAGAGAGAAACAGAACTGTCTTGGCCACTTCCTCAGGACGGGCGACTCGTCCCAGCGGGCTTTGAGCTCGCACATCATCCCCGATAGGCGAAGCCAATGAATCGGCCGCCATGTCTGTATCCACCCATCCGGGGGCAACAACAGACACAAAAATACCATGTGGGGCCAGGGCTTGAGCCAATGATTGGCTCATGGCATTGAGGGCTGCCTTGCTTGCCCCATAAGCCGGTGCTTCCGGCTCACCACGGAAGGCACCACGAGAGGAGATGTTGACGATCCGACCACCGCCTCGACCGATCATATGTTGGGCGACCCAATACGTGATATTGGCCGGCCCAAGAAGATTGACAGCCAACGTGCGATCCCAGGCTTCCGACCATTCTTCGAAACTCACATCTGCCAGGCGATGCTTCTCAAATATCCCAGCATTATTTACCAAGACATCGATTTGACCCATCTGCGAGATAACGGACTCAACCAGGACACATGCGGCCGAAGAGTCTCCCAGATCAGCCTGAAAAATCTGGTGCGAACCACCGGATAATGACGCCGATGTTTTTTCGGCTGCCAAACGATCCTGATGATAGTGGATGGCTACACTCGCCCCTGCTTCTGCAAAGTGCCCGGCTATCGACCTGCCAATGCCCCGAGAAGCACCGGTTATTAATGCGACTTTTCCTCCAAAATTCACATTTCTACTCCTGTCGCTAATTTTCCCGAAAAGCAACAAACCGGCCCCACATAGAGGCTGTCTCTATGCCCTTTTGGACGAAGCTAGCCAAGAAGTAACGGCCGCTTTCTGCATGGGCCAGGTCGCCCCCCAAATTCTCAGCATGAACGATGCCTTTCGGGAACAAATTCAGGTGCATATCCTGGTAATATTTATCCAGGGGATACATCTCATCCCAATCCTTGCCAAACGTTGCCTTCAATTTTTCATTGGCCTCCTCGAAGGTTTTTGGGTGCCAGAGGCGTTGAATCGTATTCATGGGATGTTCCATGGCAACGCAGTCGACGCCGAGCCAGCGGATCTTCTTAGATAAACACCAATCGGCAAAATCAGGCGATGGTCCGGGATGCTTGATCATATACCGAAACTCATCCGAATAAGGACTATTCCAACCATACTTGTACCACCCAGTTTTCACGATGAGGATATCCCCCTCTCGAATTTCAACCACGCTTTCAATCATCTCTGGCGTATAAACGCTGGAGTTGCTAACCATTTCAGAAATGTCGGCAATGGCTCCTGGCCCTATCCAATACTCAAAAGGCATTTCACCTATCGTCCGGCCGGCCGCCCAAAAGTGTTTCTCGCCATCCATATGGGAGGCCAGGTGAAAGCTAGCCCGGCAAATAGATCCATTTCGGCCCATTCCGAAATATTGGCCGCCGACGCGCTTCGTGTATTTCACGCTGAGAGGCTCGTAATTCGCCCACTGGGGCGTTTGTACGCTAAAAGGTAGAGTCAAATCCAGCATCACCGTCGAATTCATAAAATCAAAGAATTCTGCCTCACTCATCCCGGCCGGAGCCTGAAGTGCAACTGCCCGGCACCATGCCGTTTCAACCTCCATGAACGGGATAGGCTGGATCATGATCCAGGCTCGCTGGTTGTTCAATTCATCTATTGCACCACCTAAAGATTCCGCCAGTAGCAAATGTGCCTCTGGCATTTCTGAATGAGTCAGCTCATAATATTCTTCTGGTGGAAACAGTTCATCCCAGGTTTTCCCATGAGTTTCTTGCAGTTTAGCTTCTGCCTTTGCAAACTCTCGAGCATGCATGTAGCGCAGGTTCGTATTCATCGGATGTTCCGCGCAGCCACAATCCACACCCACAATCTTTAATTTCATATCCAAGGCCCAGGGGAAAAAATCGGCCGAGGGTCCAGGATGACGGACGAGGTAACCAAACTCCTTGTTTTCAACACCCCCCTGAGCCTTCTCATTGAATACATCAGGTTGATCCCAACCATAACGATGATAGCCTGTATTGACGATCAGGATATCGCCTTCTTTTACGGTGGCCCGTTCAAGAATCATTTGCGGCGTATAGAATCCGTAATCAGACACGGCATCCGATATATCCACCACCACACCCGGCCCACATAAGTCAGCCAGGGGAACATCAGCCAGGGAACGGCCGCCTGAATGAAAAGCCGTTTCCCCAACCAGATGTGTGCCCACCGTATTACTCCACTCGATTAATTGGCCGTTCGCACCTTGCCCACCACCATAAGCTCCGGTAAGACGTTTGAAAAAGTGAATCTCCAGAGCCTTTTCGCCAGGCCAGGGAGGTGTAAATATGCTGCATCCCTGGGTCAGATCAAACCATTTGGCATTATTTAACACATTGATAACTGTTTCGCGATCCATTCCATCTTCCCCTTATCTCACAACTCCAGATTTAGGTGAACCCCAAAAAGTTTTAGCTTGAAACATGACCTTTAATTTTGGGGTTTACTCGAGCAAAACCGTGCTTTGAACCTTTCCCTTTTTTCAAGAACTCTCCCGGTTTTGCCTAGTAAGTCCGGCCCCGGCCGCCCAAACGACGCACGTGTTCGGGATCATAACAATCTCCAAAACGTGTCATCGGCAGATCGGCTTTCTTTCGCATCAACTTTTGATATTCATCATCATCGACCATGGCCACGATTCGGGCAATGCTCGCTTCTCCATCAACAAATCGCCAGGGAAAACAACCAACCTGTACCCTTTGGTTAACCAGCAAGTCAATATCTCCCCCAACACATTCGGCGTGAATGATGCCTTTGTGAAACATCCATAGATGCATCATTTGGTACATATCCGGCGTGTAATATTCGGTTAGGGCCATCCCATATTTGGATCGAAAATGCTCGTCGGCTTGTTTAGCTTGAGCTGGCATCCAGTCTCGCACCTTCGTATTCATCGGATGATCTGCGCTGCCACAATCGACGCCAATCCATTTAATTTGTTTTTTCTCGCACCACTCGGCAAACCGCGCATCCGGACCTGGATGCATTACCATATAGCGCACTTCATTGCCGTAGGGTTGGTCCCAACCAAAGTGATGGTAGCCGGTGTGTATGATCAGAATATCATGCTCTCGTACTTCAACCCGCTCTTCGATCATGTCAGGAGAATACACATCGTAGTCCCCACAGATATCGCTGAGATCCACAATAGCCGCATCCCCGGTTAGAAATTCAAAGTCAAGCGAGGCGATATCTTTTCCCGGCGTGTAAAAATGAATTTCGCCGTCGAGGTGCGTTCCTACATGGTTGCTGTGTGTGACCAATTGACCGTTAGCCCCATTTGGCGCTAATCGCTTGAAATACTTTATTTGCAGCGGTTCGTAGGTCGGCCAAGCGGGTGTGCCAATGCCAAATGGGATTGTTAAATCTATAAACTTCATTATCTCCTACCTTATGATTTACGAATTACGCTCTCACGATGAACCAAAAGGATAAAAATTCTTACAGGTATTCCTCTGCATATGCTACAAGAGCCTGCTCAAAAATGGCCATTGGCGGCCGCACGAGCCCGGCACCCACTTGACCGATCCCGGGCTCCTTGTGAGCAATGCCGGTATTAACGCGTGGGGTGATACCAAGTTCAACAACCTTGCGAATATCTATTCCCGTGGGTGTACCACGAAATTCAAGAATTGGAATGGAAAAATGAGTGTGTTCGGCAATGGTGATCTCGTACATTTCAAGAGTTGCATTGAGCGCATCTTGGGGTGTTCCACTGACAAAGGTAACGATTGCCGGGGCAGCCGCCATCGCAAAAGCGCCGATCCCGGCGGTTTCAGTGATCGTGCTATCGCCGATATCGGCGTTGGCATCCTCACTTGAAAAGCCAGGGAAGTACAGACCATCCGGAATATCGGCTGGAGCTGTAAACCAACGATCACCTAGCCCACTCACACGGATACCGAAATCGGTGCCATTTCGAGCCATGGTGGTCACCATCGTGCTGCCATCGACACCATGACCGGCATCAGCCATCGCCTTACATGCTGCCATCACCGGATTTAATACGCTGAGGGCGTTTTCGCCCAGAAATTCGAGTACGTCGGCTTCCAATACGGTATCTTTGGCGACACCGGTTATTAGTGGTGCCAGGATCTTCAAAAACAAAAGAGAGCCAGCCTTATTACGATTGTGTCCTTCATCGCCCATGTGCAGAGCTTCTGCTAAGAGGGCCCTAACATCTATGCCCTCACTAGCGGCTATCGCCTCCGCTAATAGAGGTCCCATCTCTTCATTTATCCATCGCAGCTTGGCAATCACTTCCTGGCTATAAGCACCATATCTTAATACCTTACCATATCCTTCGTTGAGGTTAGAAAAAGCTTTGTTGCCGTGAGTGACATTTTCGATCACATATACCTTCATCGAAGCCGATGTCACGCCGGCCATGGGCCCTACCGTGTTATGGTGATGGCATGGAGCGAATTCTATATCGCCCCGTTTGACCATGGCTACGGCCGTTGCCTCGTTTTCCGCTAATCCTTCGAGAATTAAGGCTCCGATAACTGCACCGCGTAAAGGTCCCGACATGCGATCCCAACCAATTGGAGGGCCAGCATGGAGCAATAAATTATCTTTCATGCCGGGAATTACATCCCTGGCAGTGGCAAC
>Ga0209536_100005382_pt1 | contig 19912 bp, 21 predicted proteins | sample DeeMarSeWOR28_12_FD_187461 | JGI IMG/M metagenome (GOLD analysis project Ga0209536, IMG submission 187461) | Marine sediment microbial communities from White Oak River estuary, North Carolina - WOR-2-8_12 (SPAdes) (version 2) | ecosystem: Environmental > Aquatic > Marine > Intertidal zone >...
CAGTATATATTATATTTAAAAAATATATAAATTCAAATAATTCAAAAATAATAAAGGATTAATACTCTTTTAGTAAAAAATATTACGTAACTTTCATATTGTAAACAATATGTTATAATTGATTTTTATTTATCACTCTTTAAAAGCCCATTTGGGTCGAATTACACCAAGATACATAAAGAACATGGATATTATTATGATGATGGCGATGAAAAATTCTATATCAAATGTGGAAAAGAAGTTGAAATAAACACATGGGATTTACCAGAGAATTATTGTGCCTCAGGAATAGAAGGAATATTTTATAGATACGAGTATGACGGACAAAGCTATCCTCAAGCAGGAGATGTTGATGTAACAGGTGCAGAGCTTGCTGCAATGTATGGTTACACTGATCCCGAAATAATCAATTATAAAGAAGTTGGTGATCTTGAGGCATTCAACACAGATGGTTTGCGTTCATTGCTTAAAACAATGAAAGTACCGAATATGATCGAAAAAACTTTGCGCTATCCCGGACACATTGAACTTATGAAAATTCTCAGGGAGGTTGGATTGTTCGGTGAGAAGGAAATCGAAATACAAAGTAAAAAAATTAAACCTGTTGATCTGACTGCCAAATTACTTTTCCCTTTCTGGTCACCGGAGAAGGGAGAGAAAGATTTTACGGTGATGGATGTTTTGATTGAAGGAAATAAAAACAGCAACAAAAACAAATACCATTATGTTGTTTTTGACGAGTATGATCCTAAGGAAGATAATTCATCTATGGCGAGAACAACTGGTTTTACATGCTGTGCGGTTGCCAGATATTTACTTGAACATAATTATAATCGAAAAGGAATTTGTCCACCCGAATATTTAGGTGAAGATGATGATTCCTATAATTTTGTTTTATCGTATTTAGAAAAAAAAGGAATTAAAATAAATCACGAAAGACTTATATAATTTCAGGAGGAGTTGTGAGTAAAAAGAAAAAAAACAAGTCGGGCAAGGAAGAAAAGAAAATAGTTTATTCTGATATAAAACCTGAGAAAAAGAAAAAAATAGCTTCACAGGATTATAATAAAAATTTGCGTTCTCTTCAGGTAGAGCTTGTTAAACTTCAGAAATGGATTATCAATAAAAAACTTAAAGTTGTTGTTATTTTTGAAGGGAGAGATGCTGCAGGGAAAGGCGGAGTTATTAAAAGAATAACTCAGAGATTAAACCCCAGAATTTGCAGAGTTGTTGCTCTGACCACACCAACCGAAAAAGAAAAAACACAGTGGTATTTTCAAAGATATGCTGCTCACCTTCCTGCAGCCGGAGAAATGGTGCTTTTTGACCGCAGCTGGTATAATCGGGCGGGTGTAGAGTATGTGATGGGATTTTGCACTGAAGAAGAGCATAAGGAATTTTTACGATCCTGTCCGGAATTTGAACGGATGCTTGTTCGTTCCGGAATAAAGCTTATTAAATATTGGTTTTCAATTAGTGATGAAGAACAGGAAGAAAGATTTCAAAACAGGATTAAAGACAGAACAAAAAGATGGAAGCTAAGCGAGATGGATGTGCAATCACGAGCTAATTGGGTTGATTACTCTAAAGCAAAAGATATAATGTTCGCGCATACTGATATCAAGCAAGCACCCTGGTATGTAGTTAATGCTGATGATAAGAGAAGAGCAAGGCTAAATTGCATTAATCATCTGCTGAGTATGTTACCTTATGAAGATATTCCACCTGAAGAAATAGTTCTTCCGACTCGTCAACGGGAAGTTGGTTATGTGAGACCACCAATTGAAGATCAGAATTTTATACCTGAAATTTTTTAGTTAGTGATTAAAATATTGCCAAATCATGAAATTGTTTTCGTACATCTTCTTTTTGATTTTAATAATTCCAGCGTGCTTTTGTTTCTCCCAGCCGGATGAAAATTTTTTTAGTGGCAGAGATTCTGTTTACAGATACCAGGGAATAATACCGCCAATAGAATTCCAGTATGATTTGAATGAAATATTTAACCAACCTATAATTTCGCAATTTCCTGAAGAAGTATTATTCAATGATAATCAATCAACTATATGGTTAAGAACAGAATTAATGGTCTCGAAAAGTTTATCAGAATTTGATGACAATCAATTCTCTACTCACTTTACTTCATCGTTGTATAAGAAACATCTCGAAAATTCTAAATTCGATATGGTGAGTTATATTTTAGGTGTAGCTCAAACAAGTGCGGTTGCCTATATGGCATACAGGCACATAAAAAAGTACGGGTTTTGGAAATAAAATCTTCTTAATCTCTTATCAGCTTACCACTTATCAAAGGAGCAGCTACATTATTTATAAGCACTAAAACCCAAAGTCTTCCTTGAAATATGTTATAGTGAGTAAAAAGTTTTTCCCATGAGTGTCCGATTACAAAATGACCAAAAATAAATTCAAAAGTGATAGTAAGAATAAGCCAGTAAATACCCACTGAAAGCAACGTGCTGGTTTTTTTTAGACAAGATCTTTTTACAAACATGTATATGATCAAGAACTGTACAATTAAATAAAGTATGGTGCCAACCTGGTGAGCTGTCTGCTCACCCAATGGTGGTAATAAGACACCATTCCTGATAATGGCAACAGTAATGGCACCTATGGCAAGAATAGCCCATATACCAAACGATTTGAGATAAAGAAGTAAGTTTGTATTCATGTTAATATGGTTGATCAATCTTCAAAAAAATATCTGTTTGTATTGTAAATTTAATTTTTTATAAATCTCTATGAATGAAATTCCGCCTTTTATCATCCGATTAAGCCACTCAGTTCAAATCTGATCAATTAAGGAAACTCTCAATGAAATACTGCGTCTTAATTTCAGGACTAACAAAATAAAGGAAAAACAATGAACATTTTTACAAAATCTGCAACAAGAGCTAAGACAGCATTCTCAATCTTCATGTTAACATCTACATTTTTAGCTTTTACGTCGATGTCCTCTGCAGGAGAAGCCGCCGATTCTTCAAAAAAGAATTCTCCCAAGTATCTCTCTTTTTACGAAACAGTTGATGGAGAAAAAATTCACTGGGAAGCAAATTTTCAGGGAAGTGAAATCACATCGATTTATAAAAACGGAAAAAGAATCCCTGATGATCTTCTTGCTGATTATAAAGATAAAATTTATGATGAATTGGATGAAATGAGATATGGTGACGGACAATTCAGTTTCCGCATGCCCCATATATCAGGAGAAGATTTTTATTTTGATTTGGATGAACTCCATCAGAATCTTAAGGAGTTAAAGAAAGATCTGCCAAAGTATAAAGATCATTTTCAATTCTACCAATTTGATAGTGAGGAATTCAAAAAAGAAATGGATGAACTGAAAAAGGAACTGGAAGAAAATAAGCCAAAAATCTATAAATGGAAATTTGATAAAGAAGAGCTGAAAGAAGAAATGGAAAAGTTAAAAGAAGAACTCGAAAAGAATCATGAGAAGTTTAAAAACTTCAAATTCCATTTTGATTGGGATGAAGAAGATACCGAGGCCTAGAGAATTTTTTCCTATAAAATTTAATTTCTAACTGCCTTCACTCGCATAATTGAACTATCGACTGGTAACGTCTGTTTAAAGTGGTAAGTATTATTTATTTAAGAAATTCTGAAGATGTCAAAAAATTATATCTTTGTTGGAGGTAGTTCAGGAATAGGTTTAGCTCTTATGAACCGACTTGCTGCTGAAGGAAACAGAGTAATTGTATTAAGCAGAAATCAAAATCAGCATGAGCTTAATGATAAAATTGAATATCACAGGTTTGATGTACTCGATGATTCTCAGTCATTTCCTGCACTTGATTACGAAATTAGTGGACTTGCTTATTGTCCCGGTTCAATTAATCTAAAGCCATTCAAAAGTTTAAAGCAAAATGATTTTTTGAATGACTTTAAGATAAATGCTCTTGGTGCTGTAACTGTTATCAATCAATATTTACCAAATCTCAAAAAAGAAGAAAAGTCCTCTATAGTTTTATTCAGTACAGTTGCGGTTCAAACTGGAATGCCTTATCATGCTTCTATTGCGATGGCAAAAGGTGCAGTTGAAGGATTAACGCGATCACTCGCTGCAGAATTCGCACCATATATAAGAGTAAATGCAATTGCTCCATCATTAACTGACACACCTATGGCAAGCAAGATTTTTAGCACTGATGAAAAGAAAGAAGCTTCGGCAAAAAGACATCCGCTTAAATTAATAGGCAAAGCCGGAGATATTGCAAACGCTGCTTATTATCTTCTCTCAGATCAATCAGGCTGGGTAACCGGACAAATACTTCACATTGATGGTGGAATTTCTTCACTTAAATTATTATGATTAATTCTATTATTGTTATACTAAGTTATTCTATAATGATTTTACAAGCAGAAGAATCACCTCTGAAATTAAAGATAGCAGATTTTACAGATAAAGAACACAGATCGTTATGGGGCGTAATAAACGATGATGTAATGGGCGGAATTTCAACTTCAAATATTTCTGTTGGTCAAAATGGTGTTTTGATATTTTCTGGAAATGTTTCGCTTGAAAACAATGGCGGCTTCGCCTCTCTCAGAAGTCCAATAGATGATCATGATTTTTCCGGATTCGAGGGATTCCTTCTAAAAGTGAAAGGTGATGGCAAGATTTATAATCTTTCATTCAGACAGACAAAATATTTTACGGGATACAATTACACTCATAAATTTCAGACTGAAACAGAAAATTGGCAAATTATAAAATTACCCTTCAAAGATTTCAAATTGAAATACTATGGCAGGGAAGTAAGCGACTTTGAAGCTCCGGATAAATCTTCGATTAAGCAAACATCCATCCTAATCAGTGATAAGCAGCAAGGTCCGTTCAAATTAGAAATTGAATGGATTGGACTTTACTAAGCTGACTTTTCATCAAATTCAGATAATATTACCTAATTGAACTTATAGTTTAAAAGCACTGTTTTAATGGTTGAATATTTATTAAGGAAATTAAAATGGAAAATAAAAAACAGTTGCAGACGATTGATTTTGATGAAACAGATGATGCTCATCATTTTACGTCGGTTGAAACACCATTGCATGCAGATGCATTTAAGATTGATGATGATTTAAAAATTGAACTGATAGAAAAAAACTTCAGGGAAATAATGCACGTTCTCGGGCTTGATTTGAATGATGAGAGTCTGAAAGATACACCGCAAAGAGTGGCAAAGATGTATGTTAAGGAAGTTTTTAGTGGATTAAATCCTGATAATAAACCGAAAGCAACAGCATTCACAAACAATTTTAAGTTCAAAGAAATGCTGGTAGAAAAAGATATAACCCTTTACTCTTATTGTGAACATCATTTTGTTCCCATTTATGGAAAAGCACACATTGCTTATTTTCCAAATGGGCACGTGATCGGATTATCAAAACTAAACCGCATAGCACAATACTACGCTAAAAGACCTCAGGTTCAGGAAAGGTTGACAATTCAGATTGCAAATGAGCTAAAAGAGACCTTAGGTACCGAAGATGTTGCTGTAATTATTGATGCCAATCATATGTGTGTTGCATCAAGAGGTGTGAATGATGTAAACAGTTCAACAATTACTTCAAGCTACAACGGTAAGTTTTTGAATGAGGCGGTAAGATCAGAATTGTTAAGGTATATTTATTCAAAGTAAAAAATTAAATGAATCAGATTTCAGCCGTCTCCGAAGACGGCTTTTTTATGTGACATTACTCAACTTATAAAGTGATTTATATTATTATTTTGGAATTGGAGGTTTTAGAAAAATGAAAAAAGTTGTTATAATCGGTGCCGGTTTCGGCGGACTTACTGCCGCTAAAAAATTAGCTGAAGAAGATTTTCAAATAACGGTGATTGATAAAACAAATCACCATCTGTTCCAGCCATTACTTTATCAGGTTGCAACTGCAGCATTATCTCCTGCCGATATCGCAATTCCTATAAGATCAGTATTCAGTGATCATAAAAATGTTAGTGTGTTGCTTGGTGAGGTAAAATCAATCGATAAGGAAAAGAAAAAAGTTTTTTACAATGGATCTGAAATCGAATTTGACTATTTGATTGCTGCACCCGGTTCGAAGCATTCCTACTTTGGGCAGGATAAATGGGAAGAATACTCACCCGGACTGAAAACATTGAACGATGCTTTGAAAATAAGAGAACAGATATTGCTTTCACTTGAAGCTGCAGAAATTGAAAAAAATCCTGTGAAGAGACAGAAATATTTAAACTTCGTAATTGTTGGTGGTGGTCCCACAGGTGTTGAACTTGCAGGTGCTATTTCAGAAATAGTAAATAAAAATCTCATTCCTGATTTCCGGAATATAGATTCATCAATGACAAAAGTGTATCTGGTTGAGGCACTCCCGAGAATATTATCATCCTATTCGGCAAAACTTTCTAAACGAGCTCTTGATGACTTAAAGAATCTGGAAGTAGAAATGATTCTGAATGAAAAAGTAACTGACGTAAATGAAAACGGCGTAAGGGTTGGAGACAGATTTATCGAATCAAAAATTATTTTATGGGCAGCAGGAAACCAGTCATCACCTTTAATACAAAGTCTGGGTACGGAAACAGACAGAATAGGCAGAGCAATAGTTAAAGATGATTTGAGCATTACGGAGTATGAAAATATTTTTGTGATTGGAGATGCAGCAGCGATTAAAAATAAAAAAGGTGAATACCTCCCGGCAATAGCACCGGTAGCAATTCAACAGGGAAAATATGTTGCAAAAATTATTTCTGAAAATCTTATTGGGAAACCGCACGGTAAATTCAGATATAAAGACAGGGGAATAATGGCTACAATCGGTAAAGCAAAAGCTGTAGCAGAAATTAAAGGCTTTAAATTAACCGGACTGATTGCCTGGTTAGCATGGTCGTTTGTACACGTTCTGTTTTTAATCAACTTTCGTAACAAACTAAGAGTTATGTCTGAGTGGATCTGGCATTATTTAACTAACCGACCGGGAATCAGACTGATTGTAAAATACTCAGGCGACCCCAATGATTAGCTTTAGATTAATTGAAAACAGGGTGTCAAGAAATATATACGGGCTTGTAAATACCCATTATTAATTCTAACTTTGAGCGTCCGCATAAAAGAGAGATACGGCACTCCGGTAACTTTCCGCTCTATCTGTTTTTTATTAAGCGAGCTTCCGGCTTTTAATAGACAAAGCCCGAAAATTTTTATTTATTTTTTAAGGAGTTTTAAAATGAACATTTACGTGGGCAATCTTTCCCCCGAAGTAAAAGAAGAAGATCTTACTGAACTTTTTTCCCAGCACGGAAAAGTGAGCAGTGCAAAAGTTATAAAAGATATGTTTACTCAGGAATCAAGGGGGTTCGGATTTGTTGAAATGCCCGCACAGGCAGAAGCCATGAAAGCAATCGAGACCCTTAATACTTTTGAACTTAAGGGTAAAAAGCTGGTTGTGAACGAAGCCCGTCCGCCCAGAGAGAGAAGAGGCGGTGGCAGTGGAGGCGGAAGAGGTGCAGGCGGCGGCGGTCGTGGAAGAGGAAGACGATAAAATTATAACTAAACAGATATCTTTTTAAGCCGCACATTGTTGCGGCTTTTTTACTTATCTCTTATCTTTTCAAAAGCAATTACTTTATATAAATCTGTTCGACGGTCCATCCAGTTGCGAACAGTTCCATTTTGTTTTGTTCTTCTAAGAAGGTCAAGATCAACATCTGCTACAACAACTGTTTCAATATTTGGTTGACACTCACCTGCAATACCATCTCTCGAAAAAGAAAAATCTGATGGAGTAAAAATCCCTGATTGTGCATAATTGATATCCATATTTTCAATAAAAGGAATGTTACCAACACTTCCTGATGTTATAACAAATACCTGGTTTTCAATTGCTCTTGCCTGAGCACAGTATCTTACTCGTAAGTAACCATGTCTTTCATCAGTGCAAAATGGGACAAAAATTATACCTGCCCCGCGCCCGGTTGAAATTCTTGCCAGCTCCGGAAATTCTACATCATAACAGATCTGAATTGAAATTTTACCTCTATCAGTTGAAATTATATTTAGTTCATTCCCGGGTCTGGTACCCCACCATCTTTGCTCATTAGGTGTGATGTGAATTTTATATTGCTTCTCAAATCCACCATCTCTTTTGAAAAGGTAGGAAATATTGTAAAGCTCACCATCTTCTTCAGTATAGTGTGAACCTGCAACTACGTTCACATCGTATTTTAGTGCAAGGTGCTGAAAATGATCGATGTAATCTTTTGTATATGTTGAAGCAAGTTTTCTCACAGTCTCCCCGGGTCTGCCCTGGGGAATAAATGAAAGTAACTGTAGCGTAAAAATTTCGGGGAAGATAGCAAAATCGGATTTGTAATTTGATGCAACATCAACAAAAAACTCCGTCTGATGCGCAAAATCATCAAATGATTTAATGGGTCTCATCTGATATTGAATTGTGCATATTCTAACCGGATGTGAGGAGACAACTCTTTCCGCTGGTTTTGGAGAGTAATAGAGATTGACCCATTCTAAAAGTATTGCGTAACCCTTGGATTCATCATCTGACCTAAGATAATCGGTTATAATTCTCTTGAGCACAAAACCGTTTGCGAGCTGAAATGTTAAGACAGGATCGTGTAATTTTTTACTCATTACTTTTTCAACATAATGGTGAACGGTAAGCTTGTCAGCATGCTTGCCGTAATTAGGAATCCTACCGCCAATTACTATCCGTTTTAAATTTAGATTTTTTGCTAATTGCTTTCTTGCTTCATATAATCTCCTTCCTATTTTCATATTTCTGAACTTGGGATCAACCATTATTTCAATTCCATAAAGAGTATCTCCCTCCTCATCGTGATTTGTTATCATTCCCTTTTCAGAAACATCACTCCACGAAGTTGAATCAGCATACTCATCAATTTCGATTATAAGTGAACTTGAGGAACCGATCAGTTTACCCTTATAAACGACACAGATTTGTCCTTCCTGAAAGTGTTTTAGCTGACTCTCTATTTGTTCTCTTGTCCAGGGCTTCATTCCCGGGAAGCATCTTTTCTGCAACTCTACAAGCTGATCATAATCATCCATTTGAAGTTGCCTGACAACCATTTGTGGTGGTTTAATATTTTTTTGCTTGCCCATAAAGTTCCTTTTAAATTACTAATGAGTGGTATTACTAAATTTATTATTGCAGAGGATATAAGTTTATACAGATAAAATGCTCAACTTATTTAAACGATTATTATATAATGATTTCTGAAATAAAATCAAAAATATAGATGATTTATGTAATTAAAAATTTAGCTTTTTAATAAAATATTTAGAACCGCAAGATTAAGTTAAAGCAAACTCACAATAATTATTTTTTCCTTAAGTTTATACCCATAATTTTTAGAAGGAGAAAAAATGAAGCAATTAATTGCTTGCTTAATAACATCACTTTTATTTATTGTCGCTTGTTCAACACTTACTTTACAACCCGCTAATTTTTCCTGGCCAATTGAGTCGGTACTACCCATTGATAGCGATGGGAATGTTGTCGAAGAAAGATATTCATTGGAATTCAACACAGCAGGTTTGTTCTTTGAAGAATTCCAGGACTCTATGGCTTTTGGGGGAAAAGAGATGAGACTGATCAGGGATAATAAAGGATATTATTTTATGACAGCCATAAGCTTTAAAAATGTTTACGTGTTTAAAGCCTATGATGGCACTTTGACAAAGAAAAATAAAATATTAATTAACGAAACAGGAATGCAGAATCCTCTCTTCAATCAAAGAGATCCATTTATTGAACTTGTAGACGGATTAACCAAGCTGAATCTTACCAATGAAGGAATTGAAGGAGGTTTAAAATGATAAAGAATAATTTTATAGTCTTAGTTGCTTTGGCTTTGTTGTTAGTATTTTCTTCGGCATACCCCCAATCAGACAGAGAGATAGTTGATAACTTTAAAAAAGAATATTCGGAAATTGAGAAGCAAATTAAAAATGCGACCACTCTTGCAGAGCTGAATAAGGTTGTTGAAAAAATCACATCTTTAAAACAAAACTACATTAAACACAAAGAGCTTCTTGACAAAAGTCTGTATCCGGATAAGTATGATAAATCAATTTTGAATTTAAATAGTGCTTACATATTAAGACAGGGAGATTTTGCTACAATCGATGTTCTTCAGTCAGAGGTTGGTGAGCTAAAACAGCAGGTTGAATTCCTTAATCAGAGAAATAATGAACTGATTGCACAGGTACGTAAGCTGGAAGGACAAACTCAAAAGGATGCTAAAACAATTAAGAAGCTTGAAAACCTTGTTGCTGAACTGCGGTCATCAATTAAAGAAAGAGATGAACTTGTTCTAAATATGATTGACAGCCTTATGCCGCCAACTATGAGAGAGAAAGATATTCTAACAGACAAGGATAAAACTCTTGTAATGAGTGAAGAGGAAAAACAGAACGTCCTTAATAATGTGAAAACCACCATAACTGATAATATCAGGTTTATGCAGATAACCTCGTTAAAGCCTGATGACCTCAATTCAATCCGTGAACAACAAAATGACTTTGCTAACAAATGGCAAAAAGTAGGCATAAGACTTATAGAAGTCTACGCTGATGACGACCAAAAAACAGAAGAGCTACAACAGATAGAAGAATTATTTGATAACTGGTATGAGGCTGTTGAAATGGAAGCATGGGTCTCTATCAGCGAAGAGTTTGCACTAAACGGAATTGATTTGAGATTCTTTAATAATGGCAAAGAGTTTACAAATTCTGTTTTAATGTTTATTGATGATGAGCTGAAAAACCTTGGTGTAAAAAGTGAGGAAGAATCTAAAAGAGTTTATGCAAATTTTGCTGACAGCACATGGTTTGCGACCCTTCAGCCTGTGTGGATGAACTACCTTATTGAAAACAAAATGCTCACCGAAGAGAACAAGAATAAAATGGAGAGTAAGATTGCAGAATGGAAGAATGCCCTTTATCCGTCCAATTGGTGGATATATCTGATTATTGCTTTAGTAATAATTACAGTTGCAACCTTCTTCTTTATCAGGGGAAGAAAACCAAAAGTTAGTGACAGCGTTTCAATGAAAGAGTAAAATTTCAATTGTTTTTTTGTGTTTGAGTAGCTGGATTAAAAACCTGCTAAACAAAAAACCTCTACCAGTTAGACTGATAGAGGTTTTTATTTCCCCTATATATTTCCACACATAAATTTTTTAACGCATCTCTCTTAACTTCAAATACAATGAAATGGAAAGAGCAACCAAAATAGCTATATATATTACGAGCATAGTAACCCCTCAATATTTATTTGAATGGTTAGGCTTTTCTCCAATTCCCATACCATCTTTTTGTGATTTAGTCCTATATATTAAAAATCGAATTGTATCTAAATGATAATACCATTCAAACTTGAATAGTTATGATTCAATAATAATTGGTTGAACGTCTATATTATCCAGGGGGGTGGATGTATTGAGTACAATACTATTTCTTTAGCTTCAGCATCATAATTGACGAAATCAGGCCGAGTACGAGACAGCCAATCCAGAGATTAAATGGGCCAAACTGTTCAAGAGATTCTGCCCCCAGCCACGGCCCGACCATAAAAGCAAAACTGAACGACATCTGAAAATATCCCATATATTCACCACGTTGTTTTGGCGGTGCGATCTTAGCAACATATTCACCTGATGAAGGGAAGAAAATCATCTCACCAAAAGTCCAAACAACAATCAATAAAACAATAGGTGGAATTGTTTGAGTAAATGCCATCAATCCAAAACCAACTCCGGATAAAAGTGCTCCTAGTGCAAGTGACTTCCTGTTATCCCAATTTCTCATAGAGTCATTCAAGGGCACTTCTATAAAGATAATTAGTACAGTATTAACGGCAGTTAGAAATCCAAACACTGCATTTGAGAATCCTAGTTCAGTGACAACAAAAAGCGGTAGAGCTCCAATATGCTGGAAGAAAACTATTTCAACAGGTATAAGAGCAATTAAAAAGTAGAGCAGTCTTCTATCAGAAAATATTCTTACTTTTTGGTGAGTAATATCTCCTTCATTTTTATTAGTATCATCAATAATAACCTCGTGCTTTTCCCAGGGATAGAATATCAGAAATGCTCCTGCTGCTAATGTTGTTAAGCCATCAACATAAAAGAGCAGAGAAAAATTTATTGTACTTAATATTCCTCCTGCAAGGGGTCCGATGCTCATACCAAGATTTATTGCAAGTCGGTTTAAAGCAAAAGCAGTTTTTCTTCTGTCGGATGAGATCTCACTTGAGATAAAAGACATACTGGCAGGTCTGAATGCTTCGCTTATTATCGCCCACAAAAGAGTCAGAGCTAAAAACCAGATAAAATTTGTAACAAAGGAATAGAGAAATAAAAATAATCCGGTCGAGACTAAAGAAATAGTCATTAATTTAAGAGAACCAATCTTATCACTTAGCTTACCAGAAAATGGAGCGGATATGAATGCACCAATTCCATAAAAAGCCAGAACAAGTCCGGCATCTCCGGTTGAAACATTTAATTCCTGTTTAGCATATAAAGCAACAAACGGCAACACCATTGTGCCTGCTCTGTTAATAAGAGTTGCGGCGGCAAGAATCCAGATATTTCTGGGGATGTTTTTTAATCCTCGGTATGGGTTCTTCAAACCAAACTTCATTCTTAATCTTAAATTAATATTAACTTAATTATTACTTTACATATAAAAATTACTTTTCGGTATGTAAATAACAATTATAAAGAAAAATAATATGGATGAAACGTTAAGATTTTTTATCGGTATAGTTTTGTTTTTAGCGATCATAACATTCGAATGGTTAAAAAAAATGCAAGCAAATGAGTTTCCTGAGTTTATCTCCCACTAATTAATTTCTTTAGTTCTTAAGCTACAGGAATCATTCTTTCCTTAATCTCATTTATTTGTTATTTTCTATTGGGCATAGATTCACATAATTCCCTATTTTTCCTCAGAAAAAAATACTTCTCTCATAATAACGTTCAAATGGATCATTCAATAAATAAAGCCTGGATTGTTTCAGCCGATATGGGTTATGGACATCAACGGGCAGTATACCCACTTCGGGATATTGCTGAAGAAGGAATTATAACAGTCGGTTCTTCTGGCGCAGTTTCTAAATCAGAAAAAAAACTATGGAAAAGACTTCTTAACGCATATGAATTTTTTTCGAGGGCAAAGGGTTTCCCGATCATCGGTCCTCCCATTTTTTCAATGCTTGATTCTTTGATGCGCATTCCATCATTCTATCCTTTAAGAAATTTGTCGAACACTACCTTCCAGGTTAATCTACTTGAATCTACGATTGAAAAGGGATTATGCAGCGGAATGCTCGAACAAATCTCTGCAAAAGTACTTCCGCTTGTTACATCTTTTTACGCTTCTGCGATTGCGGCGGATAAAAAAGGATTCAACAAAATCTATTGTATTATTTGTGATGCAGATATTAATCGTGTTTGGGTCGCCAAGCAGCCATGGGAAAGCAGAATTGAATATTTCGCTCCTTGTGGTAAAGCAGCACAAAGATTGAAAGCTTACGGTGTCCCTGAAGAGAGAATTCATCTCACAGGTTTTCCATTACCAACAGAACTTCTGGGTGATGCAAATCTTTCTGCTCTTAAAAGAGATCTTGCACAAAGACTATTTTATCTTGACCCGAAAGGAAAGTTTTGGGCCAGACACGGAAGAAACGTAGAATATTTTCTGGGGAAAGAAAATTGTTTGTTCAGAAATGACAGAAAGCTGACTATTACTTATGCTGTTGGTGGAGCTGGTGCACAAAAAGAAATCGGTGAAAAAATTGCTTTAAGTCTCCAGGAGAAATTAAGAACCGGTGAAGTTAAGTTAAATCTGGTTGCCGGAATAAGACCGGAAGTTTTTGAGTATTTTAAACTCGTTAAGCATAAAATTGATCCTGATGGTAACGGAATTAAAATAATTTATTCTGATTCTCTGCACGATTATTTTGATCAGTTCAATCACTCACTGCACAGTACAGATATACTTTGGACCAAACCAAGTGAGCTTTCGTTTTATTGTGCACTAGGAATACCCATAGTTATGAGTCCAGTTATAGGTTCACAGGAAAAATTCAATCGTAAATGGTTGAGAGAAATTCAGGCAGCACTTAAGCAGGTTAATCCTGAATACACTGATCAATGGTTGTACGATTTACTTAGCAGGGGAACATTAGCAGAATCTGCCTGGGATGGATTCTTGAAAGCAAGAAAGCTCGGAACATACAAAATAAAAAAAATATTAAAGGATGGTTATCTTGAAAAAGAAACTGACCCGGTAATGAGATAGTCAATGAATAAAAAGAAAAAATATTTATTTATTTACTTGAAAACAGGCGGCGGTCATCTTGCGCCTGCACGTGCGATATTCAATTATATGAATAAACATTTGCCCGATAATTCCGAGCCAAAATTAATTTATGGTTTTGAAAAAACGCCGCGTTGGGTTCAGTTTATAATTGAAGACGGATATAGAATATTGCAATATACAGGTAAGTGGTTATTCGAATTTCTTTATGCGTTTAATAAAGTTCCTCTGATAGCCAGAATAAGCTGTGCACTCATTGCGCCGTTTATGAGCAAATATCTGGAAGAAGTAATCGTTAATGAAAGACCGGCCAAGATTGTAATCTTTCATTTCTTTTGTATACTTCCTGTCTATAAAATCTTAGAAAAGAATAAATTATTAATTCCGGTCCAGACAGTTATTACAGATCCATTCACACCTCATCCGATGTGGTTCTTAAAAAATATGCAAAAGTTTATTGTTTTTAGTGAAGAACTGGAAGAAAGAATCATTAAAATGAAAAAAGATTACACTGTTAATAGTTTTGAGTTTGTTCTTGACGAAAAATTTTCTGAAAAACTTTCAGATGAAAAAATAATCTTCACAAAAAAAGAACTTGGCTATAACGTACATAAAAAGCTGGTACTAATACTTGGTGGCGGAGATGGAATACCGAAAGGTGAAAAGATACTGGAGGAAATTCTTAAATCTGAACTTAATGCAGAAATAGCAATAGTCTGCGGTAAAAACAAAGAATTGTATAAGCGAACAGTCCATTTAAAAACAAAATATAATGTCGATCATCTGAAGATTTACAATTACGTTGATTTTATTTATGAACTGGTTAATATTTCAGATGTAGTTATAACCAAATGCGGTGCATCAACTATAATGGAAATTCTGAACCTGGAAAAAGTTCCTGTTGTTAATGATTATATATGGGAACAGGAGCAAGGTAATGTTGATTACCTGATTGAAAAAAAACTGGGTATCTATGAACCCAAAATTGAAAAGCTGCCCGGTGTAATAAAAAAACTTCTGGAAGATGATAAATATTATCTTGGTTATAAAGAGAACATACAAAAAGAAAAAATCCATAACGGAGTAAAGGAAGTAACTGAATATTTGTTAGATAGATAACTTCTTGTTGAAACAACTTAAGAGAGAAATGAAATGAATATAATTTCCAAGCTGGTGTTAATGGTCATTTTAATTATTCCTGGTATTTTAAACGTAAAAGCACAAAGCTTTAACCTTTACAACACAGAAGAAAAATTATTTCCTTCAGAAAATGTTGCAGACACATTTCATATTTTTATTAGTGTTCCTAACAGTTATACTGATACTGAAAACCGCTATCCCGTTATGTACGTGCTTGATGGAGATATAGCGTTTGGTATGGCCGCAAGCATCGCACGATATATGCGGATTGGCGGTAACATTCCCGAGCTGATTATAGTCGGAATAGGTTATGGTTCAATTGATAAAACCGCTTGCAATAAGCGCAACAGAGATTACCGACCGGTACCAGAGAGGGGTGCTGAAAATTTTCTTTCTTTTATTAATGATGAACTTATCCCATTTATTGATTCAACTTACAGTACAATTCCCGGTGACAGAACAATTAATGGTTATTCTAGTGGAGGTTTGTTTGCTCTATACACTCTCTTTACTCAACCCAATACTTTTAACCGGTATGTAGTTGGAAGTCCGTATCTCGTTTGGGACAACTATTCAATTTATAAATACGAAGAAAGCTCACCTGAAAAAATAGGTGACAAGAAAATTAATTTATTTATCTCAGTTGGCAGCAAGGAATCGGAACAAAAATATTTTAATCCGATTGATGAACTTGTTATTAAACTTCAGGAGAGAAATTATTCCGGTTTAAGATTAGAGACTAAGGTTTTTGACGGTTCAACTCATCTTACTGCTGCACCGGAAGCAATTACGCATGGTTTGTTATCAGTATTTAAGAATAAAGATTGAACGGGCGATAATCTAATTACTCAATACTAAATACTCCTCTCAGTGCATCTCTTCCCACATTTTTTCTCCTGCAGTAATTCTTAACCGAAGGTGATTTTGTTTAGGTGCGAATGAGCAGGTTGCATATTTCGTAAACACACACGGAGGATTGTACGAGTAATTAAAATCAATAATCATATTTCCAGTTGAATCAGGCTTATCTATATACATGTACCTGCCGGCGCCGTAAGTCTCTTTTCCGTTTGTTTCATCCGCATAAATAAACCAAAGTCTGTTGCCGCCGGCATCAATCGCATCCAGTTTGTACTCTTTATCATCGATTTTAAAAATGGCTGCACCAGTAGATTTTTCTTCAACGTTATTACCAAGCTGACTCGGTAATGAAATTGTCTTTGGCGGATAGTACGGTTCAAACTTTGCATTTAGTCTCCAGTCAGTATTAATCGGAAACTTTTCGACTGTATCGAATTCCTTTCGTAATTTATTTTCTGTATCACGAAGTCTTATCCCGTATTTATCTTCTCGTTTTATTATGTACCATCTTAAAGAACCTGTTTCAAGTATAGTTGGATTACCTGTAAGATCGTGTTGAAGACTAATTCTATCCACAGCTTTTCCTTCACTTAAAACATTGACACCTTCGCTAACACTTAAAGTCAGTATGCTATCAGTTAAAGCTATCGTACCGATTTTGCCGGGTGCATTTTCTGGGAAAACAATATCGCTACTTTTATCGGAGCCAAATGTGTTTTCACCTTCTTCCAGCCAGTATAATCCAACCAATGTTAACCAACCGTTTTCATCCTTTAATCGTTCAATTCTTTTCTGATGCCACTCGTTCACTTCGGCGATATATTCAGAGGAACCTTTTTGTTCCAATGTTTCTGTTTGACACGAGTAGAAACTAAAAATAATTATCACAGCGATAAAGGATGAGAAAAATTTAAGCATCCGGATTTCCTGATTTTTAATGATATGTGTAAAGCTACTGGATGGACTGAAAAAGTTCAAATACAAAATTGATAATTAAGATCATTCAATACCTCTTCTCAATCCTTTACTAAAAGCATAATCAACAACCACTCTGTATTCTGAATCTGTAATTCGCCGGTTAAGTTCAGGAAAATTGCTGGCGTGGTATGCAGGATGATATTGATCCATTATGTTTAAATAAGTATCGGTTGAAATCTCATCAGCTATAAAGTCAATAACCGCTTTTGATCCGGCAATATCATTCGGTAAAACAAGATGACGGACAAGCAATCCTCTTTGTGCAATTCCTCTTTTGCTTATTTTAAGATCACCGACCTGCCTGTGCATTTCTTTTACTGCAAGCTTTACCGTTCTCCGGTAGTTCTGCACGCCGGAGTATTTTAGTGCATTCTCATTAATTGAGTATTTTATGTCAGGCATATAAATATCAACAATGTCCTCAAGCAATTTTAAGGTTTCAACAGATTCATATCCACCGCAGTTATAAACGATAGGAAGTTCTAATCCTTTTTCGATTGCGATGATTAATGCATTAAAAATCTGCGGAGTGAAATGTGTTGGGGTAACTAAATTAATACTATGACAACCTCTCTGCTGAAGCTGCAGCATAATTTTAGCAAGCTCTATTGTTGAAACACTTTCTCCAATCCCCAAATGACTGATGTCATAGTTCTGACAGAACTCACAGGAAAGATTACAGCTTGTAAAGAATATCGTCCCTGAACCATTTGTTCCAACTAATGGTGGTTCTTCACCAAAATGAGGGCCAAAGCTTGAGATGAAAACTTCATCTGTCGAATGACATTCACCCGACTCTCCTTCTTTTCTTTTTGCCAAACATTCATTCGGGCATATTCTGCACTCTACAAGCATTTGATTGAGAGCTTCTGATCTTTCCTTTAAGTCAGCTGGAGTTAATTTTTCAAGATAGAGAGGAAGAATATTAAGTGTCAAAATTATTTGTATTCTCTAATAATATTTACCGTTTATCAAAAGCTGGTTGTCAACATTTTTTTAAGTTGATTAACTTCATTACCAAATTTAACTTAATCTGGAGTTATGAATAAGGAATTAAAATGAAAATAATCTTTTTGAATTTAATATTATTGCAACTTTTAGTAGTGCTGCAAATTTTCCCTCAAAGGTTTATTACAAATGATGAATCGGAAGACAGAGCTCCTAAATGGTCACCTGATGGAAAAAGTATTGTATTTGAGTCAAACAGAGATGGCAATTGGGAAATTTATACTGTAAATATTGATAACTCCGGCTTGAAAAGAATTACTGAAAATGAAGCAGATGACAGAAGGCCATCGTGGCATCCGGATAGCAAAAATATTTTATTCGAGTCAAATCGTGGTGGAAGGAATGAACTTTATACGATTAATCTTTTAAGCAACAAAACTCAGAAAATCGAAATTAAAAACTTTGAAAAGGAAATTATGTTTGCAAAATTCTCACCCGATGGGAAGAAAATTGCTTTCAGCAGCGATCTATCAGAAAACGGTTCAGCAAATTTTAACATATTTATTGTTGATGCATCCGGAAACAATTTAAAACAGATTACTTATGATTCAACCAGATCTCTTTATCCCGAATGGTCAAAGGATGGGAAGAAGATTTATTTCTTTTCGAGACGTGATACAGAGAATAAGGTTGATGAGATATATTCAATTAATCTTTCAAACAATCAAACCGACCGCATTACAAATTGGCCAACACATAATTTTGCACCGGCACTTTCACCGGATCAGAAATATCTGGTCTGTGCAACATCAATAGAAAATTCCCGGCCGGAACTTTTTATAGTAGATTTGGATTCAAAACTTATGAATCAAATAACCAGTAATGATTATGGTAATACAGAACCAGACTGGTCGTCTGATGGTAATTCAATTGTTTATGCGTCATACAAAAATGGAAACTATGATATATGTATTATAAACCGAGATGAAATTGATAAAAGTTTAAATCTGAAATAATATTTTTGGCAGTTAATTTATTCTGATCTCATATTGCTGAGCAAAACTAAACTATAAGCCCCAATAGCAAAAACCATCACCCAGATAAATCCTAGTTCAACAGCGATTATTGTTGCAAGAACGGTACTAACTACAGAAAATACTCCATTTATTCCCCAGGCCCAAGGGATGAGATTATCATTCTTATAAGATATTAATCTTAATCCCAATGGAAACGGCATCCCCATAAAAAATGCCGGAGGTGCAATCAAAAGAAATGACAGAAATATTTTAGCAGTTAAGCTGAAACCAATTGTTGTTTTAAGCCATCCTGAAAGAAACAGAGTATATATTATGAGTGAGATAATGATGAGAGAAACAATAACAATTATTCTGTATGGTTTTGGTGTGATTTTTTGTGAAACTAAACTTCCAAATCCTGATGAAACCAGCATAAGACAAACCACAAGGGCCGCAGCATAAATTACATTTCCGAAGTAGAGAGTAAATCTTTGTATAAGAATTATTTCTATGAACAAATATCCAAGTCCAAGCCCGCTGAAGTAGAGTAGTGTTCTTAGTTTGTTTCTAGTTTTAAATCCA